>Ga0265314_10000963_pt1 | contig 33816 bp, 38 predicted proteins | sample 4126metaG_FD_203106 | JGI IMG/M metagenome (GOLD analysis project Ga0265314, IMG submission 203106) | Rhizosphere microbial communities from Carex aquatilis grown in University of Washington, Seatle, WA, United States - 4-1-26 metaG | ecosystem: Host-associated > Plants > Roots > Rhizosphere >...
TTCGGCCAGGTCCCTGGCATGACCAAGGCGAGCTGGTAAGGAGAAACGGGAATATGGCCATCACCGATCCCATTGGCGATCTTCTGTCGCGCATCAGAAACGGCCAGCTTCGCGGCACCGCGAAGATTAAGTCGCCGAACTCGCGGTTGCGCGCGCGGCTGCTGGACGTGCTGCAGACCGAGGGCTTCATCCGCGGCTACACCGAGGTCGAGTTCAAGAACGGCCTGCGCGAGCTGGAGATTGAACTCAAATATCACGAAGGCCGGCCGGTTATCCGCGAGATCAAGCGCATATCGACGCCGGGTCGCCGAGTCTATGCCTCGGTGAAGGATCTGAAGCCGCATCGTCAGGGGCTTGGCGTCTCCATCGTCTCGACGCCGCAGGGGGTGATGACGGACACCACCGCGCGCGAAAAGAACGTTGGCGGTGAAGTTCTCTGTCAGGTGTTTTAGGAGAAGGCCATGTCTCGAATCGGCAAGAAACCGGTTGTACTGCCGAACGGGGTTACGGCCTCCGTGCAAGGCAAAACCGTTAAGGTCAAAGGCCCCAAGGGCGAACTGTCGGTTACCTTGGTGGAGGAAGTGGACGCCAGCATTGGGGCGGACGGTATCACCGTGGCGCCGCGCAAAGACATGGAACGCGCGGACCAGATGTGGGGCCTGTCGCGCACGCTGGTGAACAATTTGGTACAGGGCGTGACCAACGGCTTTTCGGAGAAGCTGGAAATCCAGGGCGTCGGCTATCGTGCGGCGGTGCAGGGCAAGAACCTCAACCTCCAGCTCGGCTTCAGCCACGATGTGGCCTATCCGATCCCGGATGGCATCACGATCGTGGCGGAAAAGCCCACCATGCTCACTGTGTCAGGCATCGACAAACAGTTGGTCGGTCAGGTTGCGGCAGAAATCCGCGGTTACCGTCCGCCCGAACCCTATAAGGGCAAGGGTGTGCGCTATGCCGGCGAATATGTCCGCCGCAAGGAAGGCAAGAAGAAGTAGCCATGACGAAGAATCTTTTCGACCGCCGCAAGAAGCGCACGCGCTTTCGCTTGGTGAAGAACGCAGCAGGACGGCCACGGCTTTCCGTGTTTCGCTCGGGCCGGCACATCTATGCGCAGATCATTGACGATCGAGTGGGCGTAACGATTGCCGCCGCCTCGACGAACGAGAAGGACGTCAGTGTCTCGAAGTCCTGGAACATCGAGGCGGCGAAATCCGTCGGCAAGGCGATCGCCGAACGCGCCACCGCCAAGGGCGTCAAGCAGGTCGTCTTCGACCGCGGCGGGTACATCTATCACGGGCGCGTGAAAGCGCTTGCGGACGCCGCTCGCGAGAGCGGTTTGGACTTTTAACGGAAGGAACGGCACGTGGCGCGTGAAGGCAGAGAACACGGCAATCGCGAAGAGCGCGACAGCGAGTTCGTCGACAAGCTGGTTCACATCAACCGTGTGGCCAAGGTGGTGAAGGGCGGCCGGCGCTTTGGCTTTGCGGCGCTCGTTGTCGTCGGCGATCAGCGTGGGCGTGTGGGCTTCGGTCATGGCAAGGCGCGCGAAGTGCCGGAAGCCATTCGCAAGGCGACGGATGCCGCGAAGCGCGCGTTGATCCGCGTGCCGCTGAAGGACGGTCGCACGCTGCATCACGAAAGCCGCGGGCACCACGGCGCCGGCAAGGTGCTGGTACGTCCTGCTCCTGCCGGTACCGGCATCATCGCCGGTGGGCCGATGCGTGCGGTGTTCGAAGCTCTGGGTGTCGGCGACGTCGTGTCGAAGTCGCTTGGCACGTCGAACCCCTACAACATGGTGCGGGCCACGTTCGATGCGCTGAAGCATCAGCAGTCGCCGCGCATGGTGGCCCAACGCCGCGGCCGGCCGGTCGCAGAGATCATTTCGCGCCGCGAAGGCCAGAAGGGCGCCGAAGCGGGCGCATAAGGAAACAGACGATGGCCGAGAAAAAGAAAACTGTAACCGTACGGCAGATCCACAGCGCCAACCGAAAGCCCGCCATCCAGACGGCGACGCTCAAGGGCCTGGGGCTGGGTAAGATTCGCCGCACGCGTACACTGGAGGACACTCCCGCCGTACGCGGCATGATCCGCGCGGTGAAGCACCTCGTCGAGATCGTCGAAGAAAGCAAGTGATATGAAACTCAACGAAATCCGCAACAATCCGGGTTCGCACAAGCGCAAGACGAAGCTCGGGCGCGGGTCGTCGTCAGGTCTGGGCAAGACCTCCGGTCGCGGTGTGAAGGGCGCCAAGGCCCGCACAGGCACGAAGGTATACGGCTTTGAAGGCGGCCAGATGCCGCTGCACATGCGTATCCCGAAGCGGGGCTTCAACAATATTTTCGCCAGGGATTTTGCCGAGGTGAATCTCGGCCGTATCCAGAAGGCGATCGACGAGAAGCGTCTGGATGCGTCGGGCAAGATCGATCTGGCGGTTCTTAAGAAGGCCGGTCTGGTCAGCAAAAGTCGTGATGGCGTGCGGCTGCTCGCCAAGGGTGAGATCAAGTCGAAGCTCGAGATTGAGGTTGCAGGCGCGTCTGCAAGCGCCGTGGAAGCCGTGAATAAGGCTGGCGGCTCCGTCGTGACCACCTACAAGAAGAAGGTCTATATGAACAAGAAGGGCACGCCGGGCAAAAAGGCGCAACGTCGCGTCAAGTCGGCTGAAAAGCGGGCGGCGCGAGGCGGATAGTCCATACGGCCCCCGTGCTTCGGTGGGCTGGTCCAAAACTTTCTCTCGCCCTGAGCTTGTCAAAGGGCGAGGCCGACCAGATATAGACTCAGTCCGAGTCGGGAGTGCGAAATGCCCTCAGCAGCCGAACAACTGGCAGCGAATTTCAATTTCAGCAATTTCGCCAAAGCCAAGGAACTGCGTCAACGCATTCTGTTCACGTTGGGCGCTCTTATCGTCGCCCGCCTGGGCACGTATATCCCGATGCCGGGCATTGACCCGGCCGGCTTGGCGCAATTCATCAACTCGCAGTCCGGCGGCCTTCTCGACGTGTTCAACACGCTGGCCGGCGGTGCCGTACAGCGCATGGCGATCTTCGCGCTCGGCATCATGCCGTACATCTCTTCGTCGATTATCATGCAGCTGATGACGACGGTGTTTCCAGAACTGGAGGCGTTGAAGAAAGAGGGAGCGGCTGGGCAGAAGGTCATCAACCAGTACACGCGCTACGGAACGGTTGCTCTCGCCGCAGTGCAGGCATTCGGCATAGCCGTCGGCCTGGAACACGCCCGCGGAATCGTCATCGAGCCGGGCATGTTCTTCCGCTTGACTGCGGTGATCACATTGACAGGCGGTACGATCCTGCTGATGTGGATTGGCGAACAGATCACAAGTCGCGGCGTCGGAAACGGTATTTCGCTGATCATTTTCGCCGGTATCGTGGCGCGCGTCCCGCAAATCGTCGGCGCGGGTCTGGAAGGCGCACGCACCGGGGCGATCAATCCTCTCATGCTGATCGTGGTTGCCATCGCTGCGGCCGCGATCATCGCCTTTATCGTATTCATGGAGCGCGCCCAACGTCGCCTGTTGGTGCAATATCCAAAGCGCCAAGTCGGTCAGCGTATGTTCGGCGGCGAAGCTTCGCATTTGCCGTTGAAGCTCAATGTCTCGGGCGTCATCCCGCCGATCTTCGCCTCGTCCATCCTGCTGATGCCGACGACGATCGCGACGTTCAACGCGCAGAGCATGCCGGATTGGTTACAGACCATTATCACCTTGATCAGCCCGGGCCAGCCGCTCTACCTGTTCCTCTACGGCGCGATGATCATGTTCTTCGCGTTCTTCTACACGTCCATTGTCTTTAATCCGACGGAAACGGCAGAGAACCTCAAGAAATACGGCGGGTTCATTCCGGGCATCCGTCCGGGAAAGAAAACTGCAGACTATATCGACTTCGTTCTGACCAGATGCACTGTGATCGGTGCCATATACCTTGCGATAGTGTGCCTCATCCCTGAAGTGTTACGCGCGGACTACAATGTCTCATTCGTCCTCGGTGGAACGTCCATCCTCATCGTGGTCAGTGTGACCATGGACACCGTGGCGCAAATCCAAAGCCATCTTATCGCGCAGCAATATGAGGGGCTGATCAAGAAGGCCAAGCTTCGGGGAGCACGCCGTTGAATCTGGTACTGTTCGGGCCGCCTGGCTCGGGTAAGGGAACGCAAGCCAAAGTCCTGCAAGAGCGCCGTCGATTGCCTCAGCTTTCCACCGGCGACATGTTGCGTGCGGCCATCGCTGCGGGCACCGAACTGGGCAGGAAGTGCAAAGCAATCATGGATACGGGCGAACTGGTTCCCGACGAGATCGTGATCGGCATCATCGCCGAGCGATACGATGAGGCCGACTGTGCCAATGGTGCGGTGTTCGACGGCTTCCCGAGGACGATCCCGCAGGCGGCGGCGCTCGACGCGATGCTGGCCGCGCGCAAGAAGAAGATTGATCTGGTCATCGAGCTGAAAGTAGACGACGCGGTCCTGATTGGCCGGGTTGAACAACGCATCAAGGAGAGCGGAGGGGTCGCTCGCGCCGACGACACGCCGGAAACCCTGAAGAACCGGCTGGCCGTGTATTACAAAAATACCGCGCCTTTGCTGGAGTACTACAAGAAGCAAGGCAAGCTTGTCACGGTGGATGGCATGGCGCCCATTGGAGAGGTCACCTCTCAGATCGCCGCCGCCACGGACACGAAGACGGGCTAGATACGGCGGCGCATATGCCGCCGTCGCATGATACAGCTCGCACTTCTGCCATACGGATTCAAACTAACGGCCGGCGCTGGGTTAGCGCCGGCCGTATCTTTCACTGAGGACTTTACTGCTACGGCGTTTGGCCTCCGGCACCCAGAGGCTTGCCGTGATTGCCCGCCGGCTGCCCCACCGGAGTTTTTGCGGCGGGGACTTTAGCGGGCTGCGGCGTTGCCGTCGGAGCTGCCGGTTTGGAAGCTGCCTGGGTAAACGCCGCCATATGCCCGGAATACACTTTCTGTTGGTCGGCAAAATCCAGGCGCGCCTTTTGGTAGGCAACGACGATTGCGGGCCCACCCTTTGCCGCTTGGAGCGCGGGCAGGGGTTGCTGTCCCGGATCGGCAACGCCGCGTTCAAGAGTACTGATGCCGCCCCCATAGTTAGCAATCCAGCGTGTACGGCAGTTCATCCAGACCGTTACCTTGCCAAGTACGATGCGCGCGCTGGCGATCTTGGGCGGAGCGTATCCCGCATAGTCGGTTGGATTGCTCGTTGGATAGGGCGGCTGCGCCCCACAATCATCCACAGGCGGACGATAAGCCGAGATCATGGCGGCGCGCGCCGCGTCGCGTGCGGGTATGGCCGGTGTCGTAGCCGGCTGCGCAACAGGCGGACGGCCGGGCACAACTGCCACCGATGTTGGCGGGTTCGGCTTGACGGCGCCGGGACCGTGAGAAGGCACGGGCTGCACCGTATGAGCCATTTGTCCGGCTGGAGGTACGACGGGCGTATGTCCAGGCGCGACTGGCTGTAGCGGGTTCGGCTTGACGGCGCCGGGTCCGTGAGAAGGCACGGGCTGCACCGTATGAGCCATTTGTGCGGCTGGAGGTACGACGGGCGCATGCCCCGGCGTGACGGGTTGCGGCTGTGGCGGGATCGGCCGACCAGCACCGGGCCCGTGAGGATGTACCGGCGGCACGGTTTGAGTCATTTGTGCAGCTGGCGGTGCAATAGGCGGACGAACGGGCTGAACGGGCGCTGGCGGCAACGGATAAGGCCGGCCAGGCCGCGCACGATCCCATCCCGAGGCGATATCATTCAGTCGCATGACGAGCACATGCTCAAACTGCCGCGCCGAAAACGGGAAATCGTCGGTTGCGAACGGGATGCGGATCTGATGGCGCGCATCGCGCGTGGGCACTGCCAACGCCACATCGGCACCGTTGCGCAGCATGCGATAAAAGTCTGCGTCAGGCTCGAAGATCCAGCGTGCGCCGCGCGAGTCCCAGGCCTCTCCGCGCGCCGGGGCCACATCGTTCGAACGGTAAATGCGTTGGCCATCGCGGCCGCTTACGAACAGAACCGCTGGCACCTCGAGATCCAGGAAATCCGGATCAACCGCAACGATGACCGATATGCTGCCGGTCACGATCACTGGCGTGCCGCGCGTCAATTCCGGAATGAGATCGCCTCGATCGCCCCGACCCCATTCGCGCCAAAATGTGCCGCGATCGTTTGGCGACGGTTCCGGAACCAGGATGGAGATGCGCAGGTCCGCTTCCCGGCCATGCGCCCATTCGGTCTGGGCCGTCCAGGTGAGCGGCGAATCGATCGTCCCGCGGCCGCTGTGGCGCATCGGAAAGGTCGTGAAGTGGCCTTCAAAGGGGCTCGGCCGGTCCCGGTAAATCTCGCGCGGCGGCGGCGGGGGAGGGGGAGCCGCATACTCGGTTTCCCCACTGGCGTAATCAGCAGAGTGCGCCGTGGTTTTGGCTGGTGCGCTCGGGGCGGGCGTCTGAGGCGTGCCGACCGTGGCTGCCGGCGCAGGCGTCTCGGCCACCTGAGCAGGTGCCTGAGTTTGCGCGATCGGCGCTGGCGGCGGGGGATTACCGGAATGACTAAGGTAATAGCCACCGCCAAAGGCGGCTGCTACGGCCACAACACCGACTCCAATGAGAACGTAACGACTATCCATGAGGGGGACCTCTTCGATTACTACAGCTGTTGAAATGGTCGGTCGGCGACTCCCGACGGGACCGCATAATGCGGCTATTTGGCACCCAAACCTATTCCCAAAACGCCTGTTGACGAAGGGGCGTGGATTCCTATAATCCGCGCCCTTGCGGCCGATTTCCCTGGAAATTCAGGCTTGTGAGCCTGTTCGCCAAGTGGCGTACGGGCATCACCTGGATTGATCGCATCTTTGTAGCACAATGGATTCAAAGCCTTAGGGGCATTCGGAGAGACACGTGGCACGCATCGCCGGCGTAAACATTCCAACTCAGAAGCGCGTCCTCATCGGGCTGCGCTACATCCACGGGATCGGGCCCGCCAAGGCCAAGGAAATCTGCGACAAAGTCGGCATTGCGCCCGAGCGCCGGGTGAACGATCTGACCGACGCCGAGGTCATCCAGATCCGCGAAACGATCGACCGTGATTACATCGTAGAAGGCGATCTGCGCCGCGAAGTCTCGATGAACATCAAACGTCTGATGGATCTCGGCTGCTATCGCGGGCTGCGCCACCGCAAGAGCCTGCCCGTCCGCGGGCAGCGTACCCATACCAATGCGCGCACGCGCAAGGGCCCCGCCAAGGCGATCGCCGGCAAGAAGAAAGTGACGAAGTAACCCATGGCTGCCCCGGAAAAAAAGGCGCCTCGCGCCCGCAAGAAAGAAAAGAAGAACATCGCCGTCGGCGTGGCGCACGTTGCTGCGACCTTCAACAATACGATCATCACGATCACCGACGTTGCCGGAAACGCGATTTCCTGGTCGTCGGCCGGCATGATGGGCTTCAAGGGATCGCGCAAGTCGACACCTTATGCGGCGCAGGTCGCGGCGGAAGATGCGGGCAAGAAAGCCGTCGAGCACGGCATGCGCACGCTGGAAGTGGAAGTGAGCGGCCCGGGATCCGGTCGCGAGTCCGCTTTGCGCGCGCTGCAGACCGTCGGGTTGGTCGTTACTTCGATCCGCGACGTGACGCCCATTCCGCACAATGGCTGCCGGCCGCCCAAGCGCCGCCGCGTATAGAGATTTTGGTTCGGAAGAAGGCTTACCCGTCGAACGCAATGGGCGTGATCCGACACGTCCGGGAAACGATGAGGAAAAATGTTTCAGAAAAACTGGCAGGAACTTATCAAGCCGCAAAAGCTTCGCATCGACGCGGGGCATGATGCGGGTCGCTCGGCGACCATTGTTGCCGAACCGCTGGAGCGTGGCTTCGGCCTGACGCTCGGCAACGCGCTTCGCCGCGTGCTGCTGTCGTCGCTGCAGGGTGCGGCCATCACCTCGATTCAGATCGAAGGCGTGCTGCACGAATTTTCTTCGATCGCCGGCGTGCGCGAGGACGTCACCGACATCGTGCTCAACGTGAAACAGATCGCGCTGCGCATGCATGCCGAGGGCCCCAAGCGCCTAGCGCTGAAGGCGACGGGACCGGGCGAGATTACGGCGGGCCAGATCCAGGCCGTCGCCGACGTGGAAATCCTCAATCCGGACCTCGTGCTCTGCACGCTGGACGAAAAGGTCGATTTCCGCATGGAGCTCACGGTGGCAACCGGTAAGGGTTACGTACCCGCCGATCGCAACCGCCCCGAGGACGCGCCAATCGGCTTGATGCCCGTCGACAGCCTGTTCTCGCCTGTGAAGAAGGTTTCCTACAAGGTCGAGAACACCCGCGAGGGCCAGATCCTCGACTATGACAAGCTGACTTTGACGGTAGAGACCAACGGTGCCGTCACCCCGGAGAATGCGGTGGCGTATGCCGCGCGCATCTTGCAGGACCAGCTTCAGGTCTTCATCAACTTCGAAGAGCCGCGCGAGCGCGTTACGGAAGAGGCGAAGCCCGATCTCGCCTTCAACCCGGTGCTGCTCAAGAAGGTCGACGAACTGGAACTTTCGGTGCGTTCGGCGAACTGCCTGAAGAACGACAACATCGTCTATATCGGCGACCTGATCCAGAAGACGGAAGCGGAAATGCTCCGCACCCCGAACTTCGGCCGCAAGTCGCTGAACGAGATCAAGGCGGTGTTGGCCGAAATGGGCCTGCATCTCGGCATGGAAGTGCCGGGCTGGCCGCCGGAGAACATCGAAGACCTCGCCAAGCGTTACGAGGACCAGTACTGAGAAACACATAACTCTCGCCCCCAACGTGTCGAAGGGTGAGAGCAAACTGAAAGCTGAAGTGTCATGCGTCACCGTAATGCAGGCCGCAAGCTCAACCGGACCGCGTCGCATCGCACCGCGATGTTTGCGAACATGATGGCCGCGCTGATCAAGCACGAGCAGATCAAGACCACGCTGCCGAAGGCCAAGACGCTGCGTCCCGTGATGGAGAAGCTGGTAACGCTGTCGCGCCGCGGCACGGCCGATCTGTATGCGCGCCGTCTGGCAATGTCCCAGGTGCGCGATGCGGATCAGGTCAAAAAGCTCTTTGACGTGATCGGGCCGCGCTACGCCGGCCGTCCGGGCGGCTATACGCGCGTCCTCAAAGCCGGGTTCCGTCATGGCGACAATGCCCCGTTGGCTTTCATTGAATTCGTCGATCGCGATCCGGAGGCCAAAGGCCTGGATTCCGGCCCCGTTACCGATTCTGTCGAGGAAGACACGGAGGCGTAAGCTTCCGGACAGGTTCGTTTGTGATATTCGGGGCGGCTCGGCAGCGGGTCGCCCTTTTTGTCTTGGGGAGCTGAAAACATGGAACGTTGGTCGCTGACCGTCACGGCGGGAATCCTCGCCTTCGGTATTGCCGCTTATGTGCTCGCGCCTTCCGCCGGCCCCGCGGCCGCGGCGGAGACGACAACGATGCTGGCGCCGGCCGGCAAGCTGCCGCGCGATATGAGGGAGGTGCAGCTCACCTTCGCGCCCGTCGTCAAGCGGGTGGCACCGGCGGTGGTCAATGTCTATTCGCGCACCGTAGTGCAGACGGCGGCGAACCCATTCTTCAACAATCCGTTCTTCCAGCAGTTCTTCGGCGTCAATCCGCAGATGCGCCAGCGCGTACAGCAGTCTCTGGGCTCGGGCGTGATCGTGCGCCCGGACGGGCTGATCTTGACCAACAACCACGTGATCCAGGGCGGGCAGGACATCGTGGTGGCGCTTTCCGACAAACGCGAGTTCAAGGCAAAAGTTATCCTGGCAGACGCGCGCACCGACCTGGCCGTGCTGAAGATCGATACGCATGGCGAGCGGCTGCCCACGGTCGAGCTTGGCGACAGCGACCGGTTGCAGGTGGGCGATCTGGTGCTCGCCATCGGCGATCCGTTCGGCGTCGGCCAAACGGTGACAATGGGCATCGTCTCGGCGCTGGCACGCACCGAGGTCAGCGCCTCGAACTACCAGTTCTTCATTCAGACCGACGCGGCGATCAATCCGGGCAATTCCGGCGGCGCCTTGGTGACGACCGACGGCAAGCTCGCCGGCATCAACACGGCGATCTTCTCGCAGTCCGGTGGCTCCATCGGTATCGGCTTTGCCATTCCCGCCAATCTGGCGCGGCGCGTGGTGGAGGGGGCGACCAGCGGCGGCGTGAAACTTCCGTGGATCGGCGCCGACGGCCAGGCCGTCACGGGCGATATCGCTGCGAGCCTGGGGCTCAGCCGGCCGCAGGGCATTCTGCTCAAGAGCATTTATCCGGGCGGTCCGGCGGCGCGGGCAGGGCTGAAGATCGGCGACGTGATCCAGTCCGTCGATGGCGTCGAAGTCGACGACATGCAGTCCCTCAATTATCGCGTCGCCACGCACAAGGCCGGGGACACGGCGCAGTTGCAGGTCTATTCGGGCGGGCACGCGCGCACGCTCGCCGTCAAGCTGGCCTTGCCGCCGGAGAATCCGGCGCGCGACGTGAGCACAATCGGCGGACGCAATCCGCTTACCGGCGCGAAGGTGGAAAACCTGTCGCCGGCCGTGGCCGTCGACCTGCAGATGAACCTGCTGGCCAAGGGTGTCGTGATCGTTTCCACCGCACAAGGCACGCCATCGGGCGGTTACGGTTTTCAGCCGGGCGATGTCGTCCATTCGGTCAACGGCGAGGCCATCTCCAGCGTCGGCCAGTTGAAGCATGCGCTCGATGCCGCAGGCGGCCATTGGGACCTTGTCATAGACCGCGGCGGACAGAGGCTGACTCTGACGGTGGATGGATAGGCAGCGCGGCGCGGAGTAGTCTGGCGTCATGTCAGACCTCTTCGAAGCAGGCGGATTGCCCGACGACGCGCCCAGGCCTTTGGCCGACAGGCTGCGGCCGAAGACGTTGGCCGAGGTCGTGGGCCAGGACCATCTGATCGGGCCGGACGGTCCCATCGGGCGGATGGTGGCGACGAACCGGCCGCATTCCATCATCCTGTGGGGACCGCCCGGCACCGGCAAAACCACCATCGCACGGCTGCTGTCCTCGGCATTCAAGCTGCATTTCGAACAATTGTCGGCGGTGTTCTCCGGCGTCGCCGATCTGAAGAAATCGTTTGATGGCGCGCGCCTGCGCCGCAAGGTCGGGCAGGGCACGCTGCTGTTCGTCGACGAAATCCACCGCTTCAACCGCAGCCAGCAGGATTCGTTCCTCCCTGTTGTGGAAGACGGAACCGTGGTCCTGGTCGGCGCGACGACGGAGAATCCATCATTCGAGCTGAACGGCGCGCTGCTGTCGCGCACGCAGGTGCTGGTGCTGCGCCGGCTCGACGGTGCAGCTCTGGCAACGCTGCTGGAGCGCGTGGAAGAGCATTACGGCGAGAAGCTGAAGCTCACCGACGAGGCGCGCGAAACCATCCGCGCCATGGCGGACGGCGACGGGCGCTACCTGCTCAACCTCGCCGAGGAAGTGGCAGCGCTGAAGATCGTCAAGCCGCTCGACCCTGCTGCGCTGGTCGCCGCCGTGCAGAAGCGCGCGCCGCTCTACGACAAGAGCCGCGAGGAGCACTACAACCTCATCTCCGCGTTGCACAAATCGATCCGCGGTTCCGATCCCGACGCCGCGCTGTACTGGCTGGCGCGGATGCTGGCGGGCGGCGAGCAGCCGCTGTACATCCTGCGCCGGCTGGTGCGCGCCAGTGTGGAGGATATCGGGCTCGCCGATCCGCAGGCCCTGGTGCAGGCAATCGCCGCAAAGGACATGTACGATTTTCTCGGCAGCCCCGAAGGCGAAATCGCAGTCGTCCAATGCGTGCTTTATCTCGCCAGCGCCCCGAAATCGAACGCGGTTTACCTGGCGCATGGCGCGGCGATGCGCGCGGCGGCGGAGCACGGATCGCTGATGCCGCCGGCGAACATCTTGAACGCACCGACTAAGCTGATGAAGAATCTCGGCTACGGCAAAGGCTACGAATACGATCACGAGGCCGAGGACGGTTTTTCCGGCGCGAACTATTTTCCCGACGGCATGGCGCGACAGCATTTGTATCAGCCGAAGGAGACCGGCTTTGAACGCGAGATCCAGAAGCGCCTGGATTATTGGGCGAAGCTGCGGGCGAAGAAGAGCGAAGGTTAGGGCCCGCTCCGAAAACTCCGTGGCCCGATGGCCCGAAGGGTAAAAGCGGCAATTTGTTCTAGTTTGCGAAAGCACCGACTTCAGGTAGCCAAAGGACCGGCCAGAGCGCCGTTGATTTGAACATGCATGGGCGCATTTTTTAGTTTTTTTGACGAATGGCTGCTAATTTGGCGGTCGATGGATTCGCAGTCCGACTGGCCTTAATCCTGCTTGGTGCAGAGGCCATCGATCCACGGTACCGTCATGGCGGTCCAAAAGCGCACCGGGGTGGACCACAATGGAAAAGGTCGATCTGTACAAAGAACTTGAACAGCAAGCTCGCAGCTTGCTCAAAGGTGAAACCGATCCCTACGCCAACGCATCGAACTTTGCGGCACTAATCTGGCAAACGCTTCCCGATATAAATTGGGCGGGGTTCTATTTTCGGAAGGCTGGCTGGCTCGTGCTGGGTCCATTTCAGGGGAAGCCGGCCTGTTCCCGTTTGCAGATGGGTATCGGCGTGTGCGGAACCGCGGCGGCGAAAGCCAAAAGCTTGGTGGTTCCCGATGTGCACAAGTTCGACGGGCATATTGCGTGCGATGAGGGATCGCGTTCGGAGCTCGTCGTACCGTTGATGAAATTCGCGACGGTTATCGGAGTGATCGATTTGGACAGTCCGTTGTACGATCGTTTCGACGACGACGACGCCCGGGGCATAGAAGCGCTGGCGCGGCTGTGGATAGTTTCCAGCGCCAGTATTCCTTGACCAATACCACCGGTTCAAGAACGACCGCCACCGGTGCATAGCGAAACCGGTCGCGAAGGCGCGTCAAACGCCCGGTCCGTCATTCTCACTCATTTGCGAATAGAGTCTGCCTCTTGCCTCGAATGGTGGCTTTTTCCCAAGAGCGACAGGCCAAAGCCCAACAGCGCCACGGCCAGCATCGTGAGGTTCACGGGGAAGCCGAGCGGCATCGCACTGGTTTTGACGATGGGGTACAGCAACAGCAGCAGCCTGCTTGCGCCAAGTTGGACGATCAGCACGAGGTAAAGGAGCGGAATCATCGCGCGATAGCGGATCAGCGCCAGGGCGCTCAGGAGGGACAGTAAAAGGAAAAACAGCCCAATATTCTTGAAGAACAGAACGACGACGTCGGCGCAGGCCGCCCCATAGCTGTCGAGAGGTATCCCGTCCGCGTTGGTTGCGACCAAGTGAGTCATGGCGATGGAGTTAAAACCCATCGCCGCCCTCAGGATCACGAGCAAGGCGAAAATCACGATCGCGAGCCAGTGGCCGCGATAGGTGTTGTCGAATTGCTTGGGAAATATGCGATTGAGCATGCGTCACCTTCGCGTGAATGGGCGGCCACAGGCCCCTGTAGCTTGCCCTTGGCTTGGTTGTGTTCGATCTTAGTCTATTCAAGGCAGGCGGTTTGGCCATGACGTCAGGCACCAAAAACATGATCGCTGGTGACAAGGGACGCCGCCGCGATGGCTGAGCCTTCAATCGCCGCGGGCTTTGCACGGGCCTTGATGGACCTGGCCGAGTCGAAGGGCGCCAGCCGGAAGCTGTTGGCTGAGCGGTCGCAGATCGATCCGCAGGAATTGCAGGATCAGGACAACCGTATTCCGTTCGCCAAGTATGTTGCGCTCATGCGGGCGGGCAAGGAGCTGTGCAACGATCCTGCGCTTGCGCTTCACTTCGGAGAAGCATTCGAAATAGCCGAGCTATCGATCGTCGGTCTGATTGCCCAAGCGGCCGAAACCGTGGCCGACGCTTTTGCGCAAATGAATCGGTATGAGCGGCTGATCGCCGATGTCGACGGCATGACGGCGGGCAATCGCCTTGTGCTGTCGCGCAGCGGGGGGGAGACCTGGCTGATCGACACGCGCAAGAATCCCAACGATTTTCCCGAACTCACCGAGTCCAGCTTCGCCCGCATGGCTGCCTCGTCGCGCGGCATGCCAGGCGGAAAAAGCCTCATCAAGGCCGTCCATGTCACCCACGCCGAACCTGCGTATCGGGCGGAATACGATCGGATTTTTCGGGTGCCCGTGGTTTTCGAGAGCGACAAGAACGCCGTTTTGATGACCGACGACTCCTGGTTGTCGCTCAAGAACGAGCTCCCTTCGCGCTATGTCTTCGGCATCCTCAGCGAACGGGCGGAAGCGCTGCTCAAGAGTTTGGAGAGAGCGAAATCCACCAGGGGCCGCGTCGAAAGCCTGTTGATGCCCGATTTGCACACGGGCAATTCGAGTATGAACGCAATCGCCGGCAAGCTGGGCATCAGCCGGCAGACGCTCTATCGGAATCTGAAAGCGGAGGGCGTGAGTTTCGAGAAGGTGTTGGACGAGTTGCGGCACAAATTGGCGCTGGACTATCTGAGCGGAAAGAAGGTCTCGGTGAACGAGACGGCCTATCTGGTGGGGTTCTCCGATCCGGCGGCGTTCTCCCGCGCTTTCAAGCGCTGGACCGGATCCAGCCCGCGTGCGATGCGCGCCTTGAAGCCCAAGCCATCTTAATGCCGCAATTGCCGGACAACGATATTGTAAGGGTCTCGCGGGAAGCCGTCGGACCGATCGTCGTATGGGGAGGCGCACATGCTTGCATGGAAATCCGGAAAAGGTCATTTGCGGACGGGCGACGTTGTGGCCGGCCTTGGGCTGGCGTTGCTTCTCGTATCTCTGCCGATGACAGCGCAAGGCGCCAAGGACGACGGCAAGCACGACAATTGGAATTTGAGCATCGGCGCAAACAAGACTGTCGATGCAAAGGATATCGGGTTGCCGATCTATCCCGGGGCCCGGCCGCATAAGGATAATGCCGACGACGATTCTGCGGCGCATGTCTGGGCGCTACTTGGCGATGCCGGGTTCAAGCTTGCGGTCGTGAAGCTGGAATCACAGGATCCACCTGGCAAGATTGCGCCGTTCTATCGCCAGGCGCTGGCCAAATATGGCGAGGTGATGGATTGCTCTGCCACCTCGTTCAAGCCGCACGTCAAGAACGCGTCGTGGCAACTCGACTGCGACGACGATCATGGCAAGCCGGGAGAGATTGTCTTCAAGGCGGGCACCAAGGGCGACCAGCATATCGCGGCGATCAAGCCGAACGGCCACGGCAGCGAAATCGACCTTGTCCACGTGCAAGTGAAAGGCTTCGGGGACTGAACAACGCCGTCGGTCAGTTCTTGTCTTCGCCGTAGCGCAGCACCTTGACCTTTTCGATGGTGACGAGGCCGCTGCCCATCATGGTGTCGAGCACCGGCAGGAAAGAGTTGATCTTCTCCTCGCTGTCCACGATTTCGATGATGAGCGGCAGGTCCTCGGAGAGACGCAAGATCTTCGAAGTGTGCAAGCGGCTGGATTTTCCGAATCCCATCGGTCCGCGCAATACGGTCGCGCCCGCCATATGCAGCTCTCGCGCTTTCAGCACGATGGCTTCGTAGAGCGGCTTGCCGTCGAACTTGTCGTTCTCTCCGAAAAAGGCACGAAGCAGTACGGCATCCTTCTGAAGCGTTGTCATGGATCAGGCTCCTTTGAGCTGATTGAAGGTGGCGGCCGCGAGCGAACCCAGCCAGACGCCCAGCATGCACAGCGTCACCGAGCCGAGGATATTGCCCGCGGCCGGCAGCCATTCGCCGTCGCGCAGTAGGTTGAGGGTTTGCAGGCTGAACGACGAGAAGGTGGTGAAGCCGCCGCAGAAGCCCGTCATCACGAACTGGCGCGTGGAGCCGCTGACGAACAGGCGGCCGTCCGGCGCCGTCAGCGTCCAGAAGAAGCCGATGATGAACGAGCCGGTGACGTTGATGATCAGCGTGCCCCAGGGAAAGGTCTCGCCGAAGGCGTTGGCGACCATGCCCGAGACGAAATAGCGGGATATGGTGCCTAGCGCACCTCCCGCCGCCACCACGAGATAAAGCTGGAAAGGCATGAATCGCTCCTGTAACCGTACCGGCGGGCCGCCGCCAGGTCGTTGTTCACACGGCAGGAGTCATCAGCCAGGAGGCGGTTTCGGGGGACCCCATCCCCATCGACTCGAAAGCTAAGCGACAGGGGGCCGGAGCGTCAAACGAACGATGGAAAACCAGAAGCAGATCGACAAGGACGACGACGGCATCAGGCTGGACCGCTGGTTCAAGCGGCACTATCCGGCGCTGACCCACGCGAGGCTGGAAAAGTTGCTCCGCACCGGGCAGGTGCGGCTCGATGGCAAACGCGTCAAGGCGAGCGACCGGCTGACGAAGGGGCAGCTGCTTCGCCTGCCGCCGCAGGTGATCCACGGCGATCTGGACGTCAAGCCGCGCGTGAAGTCGGCACCGGTGCAGAGCGGCAGCCTGGAGCAGCATGTGCTCTATATGGACAGCTCGGTGATCGTGCTGAACAAGCCGCCGGGGCTGGCGACGCAGGGCGGCTCGGGTCTCAGCCGCCACGTCGACGGCATGCTGGATTCGATTTCCTTCGAGAAGAAGCAGCGGCCGCGGCTGGTGCACAGGCTGGACCGCGATACCTCGGGCGTGCTGGTCGTGGCGCGCACGGTACCGGCCGCCGCGGCGCTCGCCCGGTCGCTGCAACAGCGCGATGCGGCAAAGGTCTATTGGGCACTGACGCGCGGCGTGCCGGAAAAGAAGCGTGGAACGATCAAGGGCGCATTGGCGAAAGAAGGCGGCCACGGTCCGCACGGGCGCGACGAGCGCATGGCGGTGGTGGAACACGATGCGGACGACGCCAAGATCGCGATCACCGATTACGTCGTGTTGGGGCGGGCGGGCGAGGAATACGCCTGGGTCGCGGTCAAGCCTCTGACCGGGCGCACGCACCAGATCCGCGTGCATCTGGCGAGTCTGGGAACGCCCATCGTCGGCGATTTCAAATATGGCGGGACGGAAACGCGCGGCAAAGGCGAGATCGCCGACCGGCTGCACTTGCATGCGCGCTCCATCGACATCGCTCATCCCGACGGCGGGCGGCTGAAGGTGACGGCGCCGTTGCCCGATCACATGCGCAAGTCGTGGGAGCTGTTCGGGTTCGATACCGAGGCGGAAAGCGATCCGTTCCCGAAGGCGCGGAAGAAGAGATGAGACGGTTCTACAAGGAGGTATCCGTCGACGACGGATTGCGCATCCTCCTCGACGGCAAGCCGATCAAGACGCCGATGCGGAAAACGCTGGTGCTGCCGGCGCACGCGTTGGCGGAGGCCGTCGCCGACGAGTGGCGCGGGCAGGGCGACAAGATCGTTCCGGCCACCATGCCGCTCACCAAGCTGGCGAACACCGCCATCGACCGGGTGGTGGCGCGCGAAGTGGAGATCGCCGAACGGATTCTCGCTTACGCCAACGACCTGTTGTGCTATCGCGCCGAGGCGCCGGACGACCTTGTCGCGCGGCAGAATGAGAGCTGGAATCCGATCCTCGATTGGGCGGCGGAGCGCTACGCGCCGCTGACCGTCGGAACAGGTGTCGGCTACATCGCCCAGCCGGGAGAATCGGTTGAAGCGCTGCGCAAGGCGCTGGCCGAGCGGGGCGCTTTCGCGTTGACGGCGCTGCACGCCGCCGCGACGCTGTGCGGCTCGCTGGTGCTGGCCCTGGCGCTGGCGGACGGGCGGCTGGACGCCGAGGAAGCTTTCGCCCTTTCCCAGTTGGATGAGCGCTATCAGGCCGAGAAATGGGGCGTGGACGAGGAGGCGCAAAGCCGCGCGCGCGCTCTTGCCGCGGAATTGGCCGCCGCCGCCCGATTCATGAGCCTGGCGCGGGGGTAATTCACACCCCCTCAATCGTCATGGCCGGGCTTGACCCGGCCATCCAGCGCGACCGAGAATCCTGCGGCGCACGGACGTGCGCCGGCTGGATGGCGGCCTCCAGGGCGGCCATGACGAATCGAAGGTATTGCTCTAAAAAAAGACCATAAGCATCGGGAAACACCCATGAAACACGTCATCCAGGAACTCGAAGAGCGGCGCCGCCGCGCACGCTTAGGCGGCGGCGAAGCGCGCATCAAGGCGCAGCACGCCCGCGGCAAGCTGACCGCACGCGAGCGCCTCGATCTGCTGCTCGATCCGGGCTCGTTCGAAGAGTTCGACATGTTCGTCGAGCACCGCAGCGTCGATTTCCATACGGCGAAGACTCCCGGCGACGGCGTGGTGACCGGCTGGGGTACGATCAACGGCCGTATGGTCTATGTCTTCGCCAAGGACTTCACCGTGCTGGGCGGCTCGCTGTCGGAAACCCACGCGCAGAAGATCTGCAAGATCCAGGACATGGCGATGCAGAACGGCGCGCCGATCATCGGGCTCTACGACGCGGGCGGCGCGCGCATCCAGGAAGGCGTCGCCTCGTTGGCCGGATTCGGCGAGATCTTCAAACGCAACGTGCTGGCGTCGGGCGTGGTGCCGCAGATTTCCGTCATCATGGGGCCGTGCGCGGGCGGCGACGTCTATTCGCCCGCGCTGACGGATTTCATCTTCATGGTGCAGGGCACCTCCTACATGTTCATCACCGGGCCGGACGTGACCAAGACGGTGACGCATGAGGACGTGACGCCCGAACAGCTCGGCGGCGCCAAGGTCCACACCACCAAATCCGCCGTGGCCGACGGCGCCTACGATAACGACGTGATCTGCCTGGAAGAAATCCGCAGGCTCTACGATTTCCTGCCGCTCAACAACCGTGAGAAGCCGCCGCACTGGCCGACCGAAGACGAAGCGCAGCGCGAGGACCTCTCGCTCGATACGCTGGTGCCGGAAAGCCCCAACAAGCCCTATGACATGAAGGAGTTGATCCTGAAGGTCGCGGACGAGGGCGATTTCTTCGAGATCGGCGAGGCCTTCGCGCGCAACATCATCACCGGCTTTGGGCGGATCGAGGGGAGCACGGTCGGCTTCGTCGCCAATCAGCCGATGGTGCTGGCGGGCGTTCTGGACAGCGACGCCTCGCGCAAGGCGACGCGCTTCGTGCGCTTCTGCGATTGCTTCAACATTCCCATCGTGACCTTCGTGGACGTGCCCGGCTTCCTGCCCGGCACCGCGCAGGAACATGGCGGCATCATCAAGCATGGTGCGAAGTTGCTGTTCGCTTATGCCGAGGCGACGGTGCCGAAGGTGACCGTGATCACGCGCAAGGCGTATGGCGGGGCCTATGTCGTGATGGCCTCCAAGCACATGCGCGCCGACGTGAACTACGCCTGGCCGTGGGCGGAAATCGCCGTGATGGGCGCCAAGGGCGCGGTGGAGATCATCTTCCGCAAGGATGCCGGCGATCCGGAAGCCATCGCGGCGCACACCAAGGAATATGAGGACAAGTTCCTCAACCCGTTCGTCGCGGCGTCGCGCGGCTGGATCGACGAAGTGATCCGCCCCCACAACACCCGCTGGCGCATCGCCCGCGCACTACGGATGCTGCGGAACAAACAGGTGCCGCAGATCTGGAAGAAGCACGACAATATTCCGCTGTGAGGAATTATGCTTCTTCTTCACCTCCCCCTTGCGGGGAGGTCGGCGCGCTGTGGCGCGCCGGGTGGGGGGATTGCGCAACATGCAGAATGTAATCCAGCACGCGCTGGCGCTCATCCAGAACTTCCCAGTTTGCGAACCTTATGACGCGATAGCCGCGTGAAGCGAGATAGGCCGTGCGCTCGGCATCATAGTCAACATGGCTGTCTTCGCCGTGCTGGTCCCCGTCGAGTTCGATGATCACTTTGGAACTGTGGCAGGCAAAATCGACGACGTAACGATCGAAGGGGATTTGCCGCCGAAAATGAAGGCCCGCTTGTTTGAACGCGCGCAGTCCTGCCCAGAGCATGCGTTCCGCATCGGTTTGGTTGTTGCGTAAAGTTCTTGCGAACGCGTTTGCCAAAGCGCTACCCCCACCCGATCCGGCTCCGCCGGATCGACCTCCCCGCAAGGGGGAGGTGAAAAGAATAGCATAGAATCGGCGTAAGCTGCGCCGCGGTCCGCTGGAGAGAGGGAGAGCGTATGTCAATCAACATTGATATTCCCAGACTTTTCATCTCACGTCTTGCGTCCTTCGCCTGTGCTGCTGGACTGATCGCCGAATGCGCCGCCGCTGCGCCGCTGCCGCCCAATCATGTCGACGACTTCGCGGGGCACCCGCGGCTCGTCGTGCTGTCGGATATCGGCAATGAGCCGGACGATCAGATGTCGTTCGTGCGGTTGATGCTCTACTCCAATGAGATCGATCTGGAAGGCCTCGTCGCCACCACCTCCACCTGGCAGCGCACGGCGACGCACGCCGAAACCATGCGCGCCATCGAAGACGCCTTCGGTCAGGTGCGGCCGAACCTTCTCAAAAACGCCAAAGGCTGGCCCACGGCCTCGGCGCTGAAAGCGATCACCAAGACCGGCCAGCCCGGCTACGGCATGGCGGCGACGGGCGAGGGCAAGACCTCGGAAGGCGCCCGCCAGCTCATCGCGGCCGCCGACCGTAACGATCCGCGCCCGCTTTGGGTCTCGATATGGGGCGGCGCCAATACGCTGGCGCAGGCATTGATCGAAGTGCGCGCGACGCGCACGCCTGCCGAGGTCGCCAAGTTCGTCGCCAAGCTGCGCGTCTATTCGATCTCAGACCAGGACGATGCCGGCGCGTGGCTGCGCAAAGAGTTCCCGGATCTCTTCTATATCGTCATGCCGTCTTCGCAGGACGGCGGTGACTATCTCTACGCCACCTGGACCGGCATCAGCGGCGACGTCAATTCTCCCGTCGCCACCGGCGCGGACAGCCGTCTTGTCACCAACGACTGGCTCGATGCCAACATCCGCAAAGGCCCGCTCGGGAAGTTCTATCCGCGCTTCCTGTATATCATGGAAGGCGATACGCCGTCCTACCTGGGTCTGATCGACAACGGCCTTGCATCCTGGCGCAACCCCAGCTGGGGCGGCTGGGGTGGACGCTATATCTATCGCGTTCCGGCCGGCGGCACGCATCCGATCTGGACGCAAGGCAATGCGCCCATCGGGAATACCAATTCGCAGGATGAAGTCACCGGCGTCGACGGGCTGAAGCGCATTTCCGATCAGGCGACGGTGTGGCGTTGGCGCGAAGCCTATCAACACGACTTTGCGGCGCGCATGGACTGGACGCTCAAGCCGTACAAGCAGACGAACCATAATCCGATCGTTGTCGTGAACGGGAAGGCAGGCACCGAACTTCTGGTGATCGATGCCGCCGTCAACCAGCCCGTGACTCTCGATGCCGCGGGCACGCGCGATCCTGACGGCCAGAAGCTGACGTACCGCTGGTTCCATTACGCCGAAGCTGGAACCGGCACGGGCGCCGCTGCGGCCATGGTAGAAATTTCCGGAGCGGATGGCCCGAAAGCGGTGGTCACGCCGACGGCCGCCTGCGTTCCCGCCAGGATTCCGCAACTTGCATATTGTCCGTCGACAAGCACGGCGCATTTCATCCTCGCCGTAACCGACGCGGGTACGCCCAGCTTGACGTCCTACCGGCGTGTGATCCTGAACGTTACTTCGAAATAGGCCACGCGAATGGACCTGAACATTCCCGTCCTGGAAACGCCGCGGTTGATCTTGCGCGGCCATCGGCTGGAGGATTTCGAGGCCATGGTGGCGATCTGGAGCGATCCGGTTGTGCGCGCCCACTTCCATGGCCGGCCACATTCGCGCGAGGACATCTGGGCGCAGCTCTTGCGCAATCTCGGCATGTGGGCCGCGGTGGGCTACGGCTTGTTGGCGGTCGAGGAGAAGGAGACCGGCACCTATATCGGTGCGGTCGGCGCGGCCGAGGTCAAGCGCGACATCGATCTGCCGCTCGACGGTATGCCGGAAGCGGGCTGGACGCTGGCCACGCGCGTCCACGGCAAAGGCCTTGCGACGGAGGCGACGCGGGTGGCACTCGCCTGGACCGGCGCACATCTCGGCCATCCGCGGATGTTCTGCATCGTCACGCCGGACAATTTCGCCTCGATCCGCGTGGCGGAGAAATGTGGCTTCCGGCCCTGGAAGGAAACGACGTACAAGGACGAACGTACCCTGATATTCCTGCGCGAGCCGGACCGATGAAACGCACAAGCTCCTTCGGCCGCGGATCGGGCGATGTTGAGGCGCGGCTGTGGGCGAAGCTGCGGGAATTCGACGAGCTTGGCTATCAGTTCCGCCGCAAGGCGCACTTCCATTCGTTCGTGCTGGATTTCGTCGAGCACGACGCGCTGCTGATCGTCGAATTGGATGATGGCGAGCCGGGGCGCTCGCAAACGCAAAACGTCGCACGCGATCATGTGCTGCGCGAGGCGGGATATACCGTGCTGCGATTCTGGAAGAGCGAAGCGGCGCGGGATTTGGCAGGCGTCATCGCTTCGATCCGGCAGGTGCTGGAAGACCGCCCCCCACCCGGCGCGCTACCGCGCGCCGACCTCCCCGCTAAGGGGAGGTAGAAGAGTGGCGTCACTTCTTCCCCGCATAGGCCCAGCATTCCAGTTCGACGCGGGCGCCGAGCGCGAGGGCGCTGGCGCCGAAGGCGGAACGCGCCGGCAAGCGGTCGGGTTTGAAATACTGAAGATAGATATTGTTGAAGGCCGGCCACTCGGCGATGTCGGCCATCATCACTGTGCATTTGAAGACGTCGTTGAGCGACAGGCCGTTGTCGCGTAGAACCCGCTCGATGTTCTTCATGGTTTGATGCACTTCGGGTTCGAGCCCGCCGGGCACCAGCTTCATCGTGCCCGGGAGATTGCCCAGCGAACCGGAGAGAAACAGTACGTCGCCGACGCGGACGGCTTCGGAGAACGGCAGGCCGGCTTCTTTTGCGGCGGCCGAACGATAGAACTCCATGGCGGGCCTCCCTTTGGAACGATTTGAAATGCTAGCACGTCCTCGCGCGCAAGAATTGCATCGGAGCGACTATAATTCCTGCGTAATTCACGCAAAAGAGCGTTGCCATATGGCGGTGGCTCCCTAACATGCGCGCAGCTTTTATAGGGGTTTCCTTCATGCGCTTTTCCCGCACGGCGGCCATTGCCGCCGCGGTTGCCGCTCCGCTGTTTTTCGCTGCCGCTCCAGCCAAATATCCGGCTCATCCCGTCACCAGCGCCGACATCTTGGCCGCCGATGTTCTGGCGCGCGACAAGGCGATCTCCGACGACGCGTTCGAAGGACGCGGGCCCGGCACCAAGAACGGCGAGGCCGCCGCCCCGTGGCTGGCCGACGAACTGAAGCGCATCGGGATCAAGCCCGGCAATCGTGGCAGCTATTTCCAGAAGGTGCCGTCGATTGTCATAGCGCTGGACGAAACCAAATCGAGCTTTGCGTTCGACACGTCGAAGGGCCAGATCGCGCCGAAATTCCCCGACGAGGTTACCTATTGGACGCCGCACTACAAGAGCACCAAGGTCAAGGTCACGAATTCGCCACTGGTCTTCGTCGGCTATGGCGTCGTCGCGCCGGAGTACGGCTGGAACGACTATGCCGGCGTGGACGTGAAGGGCAAGACCGTCGTCATCCTGATCAACGATCCCGGCAACGAAGACGCCAATCCCGATCCGAAGTTCTTCAAGGGCAAGGCGATGACCTATTACGGCCGCTGGACCTACAAGTACGAGGAAGCCGCGCGCCAGGGCGCCGCCGCCGCGATCATCGTGCATGAAACCATTCCGGCCGCCTATGGCTATCAGGTCGTACGCAATTCCAATTCCGGCAACAAATCGTGGCTGGAAGCGAAGGATAAGAACGAGTCCATGGTGCCCGTGGAAGGCTGGATCACGCTCGGCACCGCGACCGACTTGTTCAAGCGGGCCGGGCTCGACTACGTCCAGCTAAAGGCAGACGCGAACAAGCGCGGCTTCAAGCCCGTCGCTATGACCGGCGAAACGTTGAACGTCGACGCCGTTTCGCACATTTCGAAGCTGGTCACCCGCAACGTCGTGGGCGTGCTGCCGGGTTATAAGCATCCGAATGACGTTCTGATCTACAGCGCGCATTGGGATCATCTTGGGATCAAGCCCGATGTGGCGGGCCCCGACAAAATCTACAACGGCGCCATCGACAACGGCATGGGCGATTCCATGGTGTTGGAACTGGCCGAGGCCTTTGTCCACGATCCCAAGCCGCAGCGTTCGATCGCGTTCGTGTTCTGGACGCTGGAGGAGCAGGGGCTGCTGGGTTCGGAATATTTTGCCGAACATCCTATCTGGCCGCTTTCTCACATCGTCGGCGCCATCAACTTGGATGCCGACGGCGCGGAAGGCGCCACCCACGACATGTCACTGTCGGGCAGCGGAGAGTCGGAGCTGGAGAATTATCTCGCCGATGCGCTGAAGACGCAGAACCGCGTGGTCTCGCCCGATCCCGAGCCCGAGAAGGGCGGCTTCTACCGGTCCGACCATTTCAGTCTGGCGAAGGTCGGCGTGCCCGCCATCACGCCGGGCTCCGGCGCCGATCTGATCGTCGGCGGCAAAGAAGCCAGCCAGAAGCTGCGCGACGATTATCTGCTCCACCACTATCATCAGCCGTCGGACGAATTCAATCCGAACTGGGATATGACGAGCATCATGGAGGACCTGTGCGCGCTCTATACGCTCGGCGATACGCTCGCCAACACAGAGGCATGGCCGAACTGGAGCAAGGACAGCGAGTTCCGCGCCGCCCGGGACAAAGTCATGGCACACAGGCATTGAAGGCGACGCGATGGCTCTCGACATTCCTGTGCTTGAAACCGCAAGGCTGAGGCTGCGCGGTCACCGCCTTGCGGATTTCGAGGATTGCGTGACGCTGTGGAGCGATCCCGAAGTCACGCGCTTCGTCGGCGGCAAGCCTTCCACGCGCGAAGAAGTGTGGATGCGGCTCGCAAAGAATAACGGTCTGTGGTCGTTGCTGGGTCACGGTCCCTGGGCAGTCGAGGAGAAGGACTCCGGCGCCTATCTCGGCGGGGTCGGCTTCTACGACGGCAAGCGCGATATCGTGCCGTCGCTCGAGGGCTTGGCCGAAGTGGGCTGGGCGCTCACGCCGCGCGTGCACGGCAAAGGATATGCGACCGAAGCGGTACGTGCGGTGCTGGCCTGGGGCGACGCACATCTGAACTTGCCGATGGTCTGCATCATCGATCCCGAAAACCTGGCTTCGATCCGCGTCGCGGAGAAGGTGGGGTTCCGGGTCTCGCAGCAGACGACCTACCGCGACCATCCGATCATCATTTTCCGGCGGGAATTACGTGCCTAAGTCCCGCACTGCGGCTGTTGCCATTGCTGCCACGCGTTCGGCCGTGCGTTCGATGTGGATCAGACGGCGCCGCAGCGAAATCATGGCGTTCGCGCCGCCCAGACTTTCGCCGAGGCTTCGCCGCGACAGACGCGCAACCGGTGCAACCTTGGAATCGTGCGCCGCAAGCGCCAGAACCACGTTGGTTCGCGCCGTTTCCAACAGAGCATCCGCCGACGCGGGCTCCAGCTCCTTCGCACGCAGGCGGAACAGCACGCGCATCGAGGCGAGGTCGGACGCCAGCGTGTAGTTTGCCGCCAGAAGCTCATGCAGCGCGAACAGCCCATGGCGGCTGATCTGCGGTTCGTCCGCAAGGCGGCGCACGGTCGCCGAGAGGTTGGCGACGGCGTCGTGCGCGCGCTTGCGTGCCAAACGATAAATCTGGTCGTCGCGGATGCGTCTCAACGCGTGGGAGGCGTAATCGCGGTCCGCCTTCACCATTGTCGCAATGAGCTTGGGGACGTTGCGCCATTCCCAACTCGGCAACAGGAAGCTGAACAGCCAGGCGAGAGCCGCTCCGACAAGCGTATCGACGATCCGCTCGACGAAGACGATGCTGGTTCCGGGCGCCAAAAAGTGCAGCGACAGCAGTGCCGTGATCGAGGCTGACAAGGCGGTAACGCGGAAATTCACGGTCGCGAAGGCGTGCGCGGCGCCCACGGTGACGAGCATCGGCAGGAACAGCCAACCTTGCGGCAGCGTATGCACCAATATGGCAGCCACGACGCAGCCCGCGACCGTGCCGACGATACGGTCGTTGCGCCGCTGCTTGGTGATGCTGTAGCTGGCGCGCATGATGAGCGCCGTCGTCAGCAACACCCATCCGCCATGCGTCATTTGCGGCGCGAACAGCGTCACGACATAGCCGCTAACCATGGCCAGCGTGAAACGGATGGCGTAGCGCATCACCGGCGAGGAAAGCGAGAACTGTGCCAGGAGCACCTTGGGATTCATGCTCTCGACCTGCATGAACAGCGAGAGATCCACATCGGGGATTTTCGGCGGTGCATCGGAACGCGCGGCTATCGCTTCGGTCAGGCGCTTCAAACGCGAAATGGTCAGAGCCAGCTTGTGCCCGGTGGAGCGGAAGGCGGAGACGGCCAGCGGTTCGCTGTCGCCGCCGGCGGCGCGTTCCAGCCGCGCGACTTCGTCGCGAATGGCGGCAAGCTCATCCTCGTGACCGGAGAACACCGCATCTTTGCCCGGCGTCACCAACACCAGCGCAAGTTCCTGCGCATCGGCAGCGATATCGGCGGTCAGCGCTCCCACGCGTCGCATGAGGTGACGATGCGCCGATTGTCTCAGGGTCTCGACGTCAGCATCGCTGGACAGGATCATGTCGAAGCAGTCGAGCAGGGAAAGCAGTGCGGCCATCCACCGCATGCGGGTCGGCGTCCGCTTGCCTACGAAAATGATGTCGCGCGCGGCCTGCAGCCGCTCGACAAACGCCTGGTGTGCCTCGATCAGCGACTGCTGCGTCAGTCGAACGCGCGTGCGCGGATCGTAGAGTTCCGCCTTGGCAGCGGCGTAAGCGCCAAACGCGCGGATCGCTTCGGCGAGGAACAGCCGGCGGTTGCGATCGTCGAGGAGAGCGGCCATGGCCATGGCAACGACGCTGTAGGCCAAGCCGCCGCCCCCGAAGATCGCCGCGTGCCACAGCGGATGGAGGGGGCCTGACGCTGACATGCCGAACAGAAGCGCCAGCGCGGCGGCAACCCCCAGGCCGATGGCTCGCCGCCCGTAAGCCGAGATCAGCCCCGTGGTGAAGCTCATCGCAGTCACCAGCAGCCCCAGGAGCCACGGCGTCTCCTTGGCCAGGATGGTCAGAACGGTCAGGGCTGTCGTTCCCCCGGCCGCCAGGGCGAACATCCGGGCCCGGACCGCCGGGGGGCCGGGATGGTCCACCACGCTGGCGCAAAGCGCTCCCGTGGCGGCAAGAATGCCGATGTCGCGGCCGAAAAGGAGGGACGTACCCAACCCGACGACGGCCATCCCCAGCGATACCGACATCCCGTTCTCGATATGGACGCGAAACAGGGCCACTCCCAGGCGGCGGGGAATTGACCATATCGCCGGATAGGATTCGGACGGCTTCCGCATGGGTTTACCTGAGCGCTTGGACCTCCTAAAAGCAACCGCCTGCCGGGTCCGGCCGAGGGAAGCGTGTTCAAAAAAATACTGATCGCGAACCGTGGCGAAATCGCCTGCCGAATTATAAGGACCGCGCGGCGGATGGGAATCGCCACCGTCGCCGTCTATTCGGATGTGGATAGGGATGCGCTGCACGTCGAAATGGCGGACGAGGCGGTCCGGATCGGTCCTGCGCCCGCCGCGCAATCCTATCTGAACACCCACGCCATTCTCGCCGCCGCTGAGGCCACGGGCGCAGAGGCCATTCACCCCGGCTATGGGTTCCTGTCGGAGCGCCAGGCGTTCGCGGAAGCGGTCGCGAACGTCACCGGCCTCACTTTCATCGGGCCGAGCCCGGAGGCCATCGCTGCGGTCGGCGACAAGATTTATTCCAAGAAGCTCGCCATGGCGGCGAAGGTCTCGGTCATCCCTGGCTTCGTCGGCGAGATCGTGGACGCCGCCCACGCCAAACGGGTCGTCGAGGCGATCGGCTATCCGGTCATCATCAAGTCGTCGGCGGGTGGCGGCGGCAAGGGAATGCGTGTCGTCCGGTCCGAAAAGGAACTGACGCAGGCGATGCTCTCATCGCACAACGAGGCGAAGGCGAGTTTCGGCGACGACCGGCTGTTCATCGAGAAATTCATCACCGACACGCGCCACATCGAAATCCAGGTGATGGGCGACAAGCACGGTAACGTCATCCATCTGGGCGAACGCGAATGCTCGATCCAGCGCCGCCATCAGAAGGTGATCGAGGAATCGCCGTCGCCCTTCCTTGACGAGAAGACGCGCGCCGCGATGGGCGAGCAGGCCGTCGCGCTTGCCAAGGCCGCCGGCTACGACAGCGCGGGTACGGTGGAATTCGTCGTCGACAAGGAGCGCAATTTCTACTTTCTTGAAATGAATGCGCGGCTGCAGGTCGAGCATACGGTGACCGAACTCACCACCGGCCTCGATCTCGTCGAACTGATGATCCGCGTCGCCGCGGGCGAGAAGCTCCCGCTCGGTCAGAGCGATGTGAAGCGACAGGGCTGGGCGATGGAAGCGCGCGTCTATGCCGAAGATCCCGAGCGCGGATTCCTGCCGTCGTCCGGGCGCCTGGTGCGCTATCGCCCGCCGGCCGAAGGCAAACGCGGCGATATCACGGTGCGCGTCGATGCCGGCGTGCACGAAGGCGTGGACGTCTCGATCTACTACGATCCGATGATCGCCAAGGTCTGTACGCTGGCGCCGACGCGTCTAGCGGCCATCGACGCCATGGCCGGCGTGCTCGACGAGTTCGCGATCGCCGGCGTCCGCAACAATGTCGCGTTCCTGGGCGCCGTGATGCATCACCCGCGGTTCCGCGAGGGCCGGCTGTCGACATCGTTTATCGCCGAGGAATTTCCGCAGGGCTTCCGCGGACGCAAGCCGGACGATGCGGCCAAGCGGCGCTTCGTGGCCGCCGGGGTCATCGCCAAGTTGGGGCGGACGCGCAGGGCGAGCGAAATCACAGGTACGCTCAATGGCCCCCATCGGGCATCGGAGTCGTTCGTCGCGGTGCTTGAGGGCGAACAGTTCAAGATCGAAGATGCGCTGCTGCGCGAGGGCAGCTTCTTCGCGCGGATCAATGGCACGAACTATGGCGCAGCAACCGACTGGCGTCCGGGGCTACCGGTGCTTTACCTGCGCGAGAAGGAACACGAATTCGCGATACATGTCGAACGCCTCGCCGGGGGCTACCGGTTGTCGCAAGGCGGCACGCACGCCTTCGTAACGGTGCGTAGTCCGCGCGCCGCCGAGCTCGCGTTGTTTATGGCGAAAAAGGCGACGGCCGATTGCTCCAAGCTGCTGCTCTGCCCGATGCCCGGACTCGTCTCTGCCATCCACGTGGAGGCAGGGCAGGAGGTGAAGGCCGGCGAACCGCTTGCGGTCGTCGAAGCGATGAAGATGGAAAACGTGCTGATCGCGGAGAGCGACGGCAAGGTCATCTGCGTCAACGTCAAGAAGGGCGACAATCTGGCGCTGAACGACGTCATCCTGGAATTCGCCTGAACGTCAGTCAAACGTCTTGCGGATCTCGATGTAGAGCCGAGCCTGCGATTTGATTTTCAGCTCGTCGATCTCGCTGGGAGACATGCCGGCGCGCGTACCCGTATAGAGATACCGCGTATCGTCGTAGCTGAAACGGCCTGGATTTTTGATCGAGGCTTGGATGCTCCAATTTGGCGTCGGTTTGTAGTTCCACGAAAGCTCGATGTACGGCGGGACGACGTAAGGGTGGTTCAGCTCCGATAGCCTGAAATAGTATTCTTTCCAACAATTGAAGAAGTAGATACTCCAGGTCGACTTCAGGCTCTCGATGTCCTGCGTCAGCGTCATTTCGATGTCTTGAGGCCGCTGGCCTGAGACCCGGCGCTTCATCCCGGTCACAGGATCGCGCACGACGCCATCTCGCCAAATGCTGGTGGTCTTCAGGAGTCCGTTTGTGAGACCCAGTCTATCCAACGGCAAGGTCGTCTCGACGTCGATCTGGTTGTTCCGGCCGTTGCCGATATTCCCCGGGGCGTCGAAGGTACCCGAAGGACCCGTCACCGGAATTTGGTCGACGACATCCTTACCGTCCTGATGAAGCAGCGTCACCACGACCGCGCCCTTTTCCCAGAAGTGGTGCTCGTAGGAGAATTCAGACTCCACAAGCTGCTGCGGTTTTAGATCCGGGTTGCCGGCGTTCACCCCGCTCGCTGCCAGATTGCTGCTCGCCACGAAGTTGCCGAAGTCGAGCTGACCGACCACACGTTCGTAACGCAGGCGAAGCTGATTGTTCTTGTCCGGCGTCCAGGTCAGGACGGCGCGGGGCTTGAGGTAGGAGAGCGACCGGGATTGGCTGGCATATCCGCTCTCGCTGATGGTCGAGTATTCGAAGCGCGCGCCTGCTTCAGCTATCCACTTGGGCGAGAATTTCCAGGTGGCCTGACCGAACGCTTCGCCGCGCTTTTCGTTCACTTGCGCGTTGGCCGAGGGCAGCGGCACGAACACGCCGTTCACCGCATAACTGCTCGTGCCATTGAGGAAATTGTAGGCCCCCTCCAATCCAGTCTGGAAGGTGAGGCCGTTGACTGGCGTATAGCGCAATGTCGCGCGCGCGATGCTTTCGCCGGTCTTGGACTTGGACGCGAACGACTGGTCGGAAGCCGTCGTATCGGACGTGTTGATGTCCGTCTGCCGCCCGAGCCGCTGCAGAACGAGCATCTCGAGTTCCGTGGGACCCAGTTTCCCGTTCCAATGCAGACCCAGCTCGCCGTTCTGACTGCCGCTGTCGTCGAGGATTGTCTGGTCGTTTCCGGGCGCCGTGTAGAAATTGGCAGAATGGAAAGGCGAGTCCTGATACGTGAGATTCGCCTTGAACTGACCCGTCCACAGCGGAATTGACGCGGCGCCGGTCAATCCCCATCCGAATCCTGATCCTTTGGTCCGCGCATCGGAGTGCTGCACGGTCCCGTTCGCCGTGTCCGTGATGTCGTAAAAGCCCCTGCCCACGGAATCGTTGTAGTTCCCAAGCTGGGAGACCGAAGCTTCATAGGTGCTATCGCCGGAATGGTGCGTGTACTGCACGCTCGCGCCGGGAACCATGTGACCGTCCGGCCAAAAATTGTTCGACACGTCCGCGACGAATTGTGTGGAACTGCCCTTCTTGCGGATGACATTGGCGACCACCGTGTGGCCCTGCATGTCGATACCGGGCGCGCCACCTCGAATCACTTCGATGTGGTCCACATCGGATGCTGGGATGCGGCCGAGGATCGATTGAAGATCGTCCGTCTTCGACGTTGGGCGCTGGCCATCGATCAAGACATTGCCGGCGGTCCCCGCGAAGCCGCGCGCCGAATTGCCGTCATCGAAGCTGAAGCCTGGCAACCGACCGATCATGTCGTTGGCAGTGTTCGGACGGGCGTCGGCGAAGAAAGCGGCTTGATAGACCAGGATGCCGCTGGGCTCGGTCTGCGCCTGTGCACAGGGCCCTGCGAGCATCGCAGCGACTGCTGCCGCCATCGTCCATCTCACCCGCATGGCGTACCTGTACAACATGATCGACATGGAACGTGGGCGCCCAACTCCTAGTGGGGCAATGCGTCACAAACGCATAGCCCCATTGGGCCGGCGTACTGTACTGAAAATAGCGTTGCTAAATCGCTTCAAATTCGCGTGAGAGAGTGTTAACTGCAGAGGATGAGCGACGAAGTCGACATCACATCGCTGCTGCTGAAGATCGAAGGGTTTGTGCAGGCCGTGGGGTTCCGCCAGTTTGCGATCGCCGAAGCGCGCAGACTGAAACTAGACGGCTGGGTCCGCAACAGCTTTGACGGCTCCGTGGAAGCGCTGGTCTCGGGTCCGACGAAGGACGTCGAGGCCTTTGTCGGGCATTGCATTCGCGGACCGGCAGGTTCGCGGGTTACCAACGTCGATCTGAAAAGGGCCGAACCGCCGGAGGTAAAGGGCTTCAATCGCGCTCCGTCGACGTAGGACTTACGCCCTTCTGCGCACGAGTTCGCGCAAGACAGAAATTAGAAACGTCAAAAGAGCCAACACGCTCAGCACTTCGCCGAGCACCATCACCATGATCAAGTCCCTGTTGCTGGTCGACAGGAAGATCGCCAGCGACGGGATCATGACCAGAATGCCGGCCAGCGACAGCAGGAAGTTGATCCAGGCGAGGCGCGGCGACATCGTCTGGGCCGTCAGCGCATAGAAAGTCCCGTAGAGCGCCATCGTCACCCAGCCGAGCAGGTTGAGGTGCGCGTGCGCGGGTGCGAGCTGGAAGTCGTTCGCTTCGCCCATATGCATGCCCCAGAACATGCCCACCAGCACGCACAATGCGCCAACGGTGAAAAACGCTGCAGAAACGCGTGGCATGATTTCCCCCATTAGCGTGCGACTAAGAATTATTGCAATTAATTAGGAGCTGCCGCGGCTCGGATCAAGCGGGGTTTTGGATATTTACGTTGGGCCAAATACCTCTTCGAAGGCGATGCGCAACGCGACGTCAACGTCCGCCATGGTCACCGGCAGCCCAAGGTCGGCAAGACTTGTGACCCCGTGTTCGCGGATGCCGCATGGCACGATGCCCGAGAAATGCGAAAGGTCTGGCTCGACGTTCAGGCTTACACCGTGGAACGTTACCCAGTGGCGCACGCGTACGCCCAGCGCGGCGATCTTGTCTTCGCGACCGCCTGGCCTCGCGACCCAGATTCCGACGCGTCCTTCGCGGCGCTCTCCCTTCACATTGAACCGCGCCAGCGCGTGGATCAGCCATTCCTCGAGATTGCGGACATAGGCCCGCACGTCGCCGCCCCGCCGCCTGAGATCCAGCATGACGTAGCCGACGCGCTGGCCTGGTCCGTGATAGGTGTATTGCCCGCCGCGGCCGGTCTTGAACACGGGAAAGCGCGCATCGAGCAGATCGCTGTCCTTCGCGCTGGTGCCGGCCGTGTAGATCGGCGGATGTTCCACAAGCCAGACCAACTCGCGGGCGCTGCCGGCAGCGATCTGTGCCACGCGTTCTTCCATGAACGAAACGGCCTCGGGGTAGGGGGTCAGACCTGCCCGAATTTCCCAGTCTATGGCGCCCATTAACCCGTCCGAAAGCATATGGACCTAAGGATTTCCGCGGTCACACCCCGGGTATCGTTCATGGCAACCAATCTGTCCAACGTCAAAGTCGAACTCTCCGTTGTGCTGGGCCGCTCGGTGATCCCGATGCACCAGCTTCTGCGGATGGGCCGCGGCGCTGTGATCGAGCTGGATGCCACCCAGGACGACGCGGTCCTTATCATGGCCAATGAAAGGCCTGTGGCAAAAGGCGAGATCGTCATCCATGGGGACAAGATCGGGGTCTCCGTGACCGAAATCCTGAAAGGCTATCAGTAATATTACACATCGTACTCGTACAATATTTTATTCCCCATCGTGATCTTGCATTTTAGGGTCGTCGCACGTACCTCTTTGTCGTATCGGCGGAGCCTTCCGCCCCAGAGGATTTCGGCGTGCTTCCCATCACACTCAATCCGCGGATGGTCAGGGTTGGCCTTGCAGGCGCGGGCGACGGCTTGGCGCGGCGAGCGGCTTTTTTGGCAGAGGCCGGCGCGGAGCCAGCCTCCGTATCCGCGGACAGTAGCGACGCCGCGCTGCATCGCTTGTCCGTGCTCTTCATCGCGGGTCTGGAACTGCATGTAGCCGCCGAGCTGGCGCAGCGTGCGCGGGTTGGCGGTGTGCTGGTCAACGTCGAGGACGCGCCGGAGCTTTGCGATTTCCATGTGCCGGCTGTCGCTCGCCGGTGT
>Ga0265314_10000964_pt1 | contig 33808 bp, 46 predicted proteins | sample 4126metaG_FD_203106 | JGI IMG/M metagenome (GOLD analysis project Ga0265314, IMG submission 203106) | Rhizosphere microbial communities from Carex aquatilis grown in University of Washington, Seatle, WA, United States - 4-1-26 metaG | ecosystem: Host-associated > Plants > Roots > Rhizosphere >...
GATGCCGAAGTGGAAAGAAAGCACAAAGAGAATGAGCGACAGCCAAAAAAGGAAGCTTTGCCGGAGTGCTGGTGAGATCGCCGCAAGCAAAGGGCAAAAAAGAACACCCAATACGCTCACGATGCGAAATGAGTCAGATACATTCCGCCAGAACATGATCGACTGGGACATGCGAGGCGTCATCCAAGGATCAAAGCTCCTGGCGTAGCCGTAGGAGCCGTATACGGCCGCGAACGAACCGAGCGCCATGCCGCCATAAATAACTAAAAGCAGGCGAGCCATCGGCGGCATCAGTTGCGGCTCGTTCCAACGACGTTTTGGAGCGGGGCTGGCCATGCCGTCAGCCTACCGTCCTGTCGAGCCGCCAGCAAGAATTTTGCGATTAAAGAGACCCACTACCTCTGGCTCACGCTACCGCCAGCATCCCGCGCCGATGGGAGGAGGGCAAGTGGCCGGGCTCCTACTGGTTCCGGCGGGGCTGGCGGGCGACCATCGTTGACTGTGCTCCCTCTCGTCAGCGCCGCGCCGTACAATATGTCGTGACGCCACGAACCCGTGCTCTCACGGACCGACCTTGATGGCAGGCAACGCGGCCAGTCGCGTCCGGAAGACGAACATGTGAGAACATTACCATGCTGAAAGTTGTGCTTACGGCCCGAGACGAGGCGCTTGCCTCGGCGTGGGACCGGCGCTGCGGCGAGTTGGATTTCGTGAACGTGCATCGTGGTTCGATTCTAGACGTTGAGTGTGATGCGGTCGTCAGTCCGGCAAACAGCTTCGGATTCATGGATGGCGGCATTGACTCGCTCTATACCCAGCGATTCGGCCTCAACGTCCAGCGTCGGCTCCAAGAAGTGATTGTCGCGAAGCATCACGGAGAGTTACTCGTTGGTACGGCGGAGATCGTCGAGACCGGGGATCTTCGAATCCCGTTCGTAATCGCAGCGCCAACCATGCGGGTCCCGATGATTTTGAAGGAATCGGCCAATCCGTACCTGGCTGCGCGAGCGGTATTCCTGTTGGTCCGACACGCAGTTTTTACACATGGCAATCTGGCCAATGAACGCGTCGCGAATGCGGTGAAATGCGTGGCGTTTCCAGGACTGGGCACCGGGGTTGGACGAATTGGACCGGATACCTGTGCTCACCAGGTTCGCGCGGCCATCGAGGATACGCTGTTGGACCGTCGAATGTTCCCAGCAACTTGGGCACATGCGTCGGAGTTACACCAGAAGCTCTATTCGGATCGCACGCGCGACTTGCAGTTCGATGAGCCTCATTGATGGCCAAGCTCAGCTCGGCTCGCGGCGGAGGGATGCGGATGGAAGCGAGTTCTTAAGGGCGAGCAACGGGTAGCTGTTCGGCTTAAGCAGGCAACGAGTTCGGCGATTGGCTTGGTCATGCCCGCCAGCATGCCGCGCCGGCGGGAGGGCAATCGGGCGGACCTTGTGCTGCTTCGGGCTGCCGGATGGAGACCGATTCGCTCGGCCAGCAGCAACGACTCGTCTGGCACGAACAACACCGGCCGTGTTAGCATCATCGTCGGCGGTCGATGCCGGCCGGTCCAAGGGGATCAATCAATCACGGAGGCAGCCATGCAGAGGTTTCGCTTCTCACTGTTGGCGATGTTTGGATTCGTTGCCGTTGTCGCTGTAGGCTGTGCTGCGCTGGCCAAGCCGTCGCAGCTCTGGTTGGTTGTCGTCTCGGCCTTATCGTTGGCGAGCCTCTTCTACGCGGTGCTCGCGGCCGCATACGGTCGGAACGCGAAGCGTGCGTTCTGGCTCGGGTTCGCCGTCGTCGGCTGGGGGTATGTTACGCTGGAGTGGAAAGAGGCATCTTCCGTCGCACCGACCGAGTTCCTAACGAACCGACTCCAAGCCGTGATCGAAGGGTCAGCGGCGTCGTCCCCGCCGAGAAACGTCTACGGAAACTGGTCGATGAGTCCACCTGTCGCCACATTGCCCCCTGAGCCAATGGACGCGTACGCGGCCGAACCGGCGCCAATCGGCGTTCCGGCCGAATCCGAAGCCGAAACAATCATGGTCCCGAGCGATCCGGGGACGACCGCGGGACTGGCGACAAACGACGGATTGGCCCCGTCGTCCACTGGAACATTCGGCTATTCGACGCCATCTTTGTACGTGCCCTACACGCCGTCGCTTACTGACCTGGATATGACAGCCTTCAGGCAAATCGCAACGTGGCTCTGGTCGATCCTGTTGGGCTTCGCTGGCGGCCTCGTTACCTTGCGGCTGTACCATCGACGGGAGCATCAGGACGTCCAAGTGGCACCGACGGGCTGAACTTCCACTCTAAATGGCGCTCCAAACGTGGCTCGGCTGCAGCGGAGAAATGCGGACGGCGGCAAAGAAGATTGGGACTTGTCCGAATTCTTCCTGGCGGCGCCACATAGAGGAGCCGGGTGAGCGGCGGCCACGAGGGCGGTTTAGCCCAGCCCTCCCCGCGGCCCAGCTCGGCTCGGGCTCCGCTTGCCGCTTGCTCCTGGCGCCGACGGACGGAGGGAAGCGGCTGACGTTCTTGGGCTTCGGCAAGATGCCCAACCAGGCATCGCGCCCTAGTGGTAGATCTTGCAGTTGGGAAGTGCACGTTGAAGTTCGTCAACGCCAGCGTCGGTGACCATCGCCCCTTCAAGGTCCAATCGTTCGAGGTTACCAAGGTCGCGAAGATGTTGTAGGCCAGCGTCGGTCACGGCCGTATCCATGAGCACGAGCCACCGAAGCCTCGAAAGCGCGCTGAGCTTCGCAGCTTCGGCATCAGTGAAATCCAATGGACGCGAATGCGGACCCGAAAACAGTTGGATTTCCACCGGTTCGGCGCAATAAAGATCGCCGAAGATGAGTTGCATCCATTTCCGACCGGGAGGTTTTGCATCGGCGAGGAAAGCCCCTGAGGTGCCCCACTGGTAATCATAGCTGATTGAACCACCAACGTTTTCAATCGCCGTGATTGCTCGATGCTTTTGGTTGTTCCGCGAGCAAGCCATGGTTAGCCACACGCAGATCACCGTCACGACGACGAACATCGTGGCCAAGCTGAACTGCGCCCAGCGCCATCTGGGCTTCAACATCGAAAGCACGCTTGTCTTGCAGTCGTTCATGCGTTCATGGCACCGGCTTGCGGCGTCGGGGGCAATCATCGGTGAATGCTGCACTTGGGCAGCAATTTGCGGAGCTCGGCCACTCCCTTGTAGGTCGTACGTGTTCGGCTGAGATTCAACTCGGTCAACTTTGGCCATTCCTTGAATCGCGCAAGAGCGGAGTCGGTCACCTGAGTACGTTCGAGGTCGAGCCGTTCCAATGCGACGAGTACGGAAAGATCGTCCAGTCCGGCATCCGTCACTCGCGCTTTGTCGAGATTCAAGGACTTCAATCGAGTCAGTCCGCGGAGATGTATCAGGCCAGCGTCGCTCACGCCCGTTCGACCCAGGTCCAGCGATTCGAGGCGGTGCAACCTCGCAAGCTGAATCAGTCCGCGATCCGTTATGTCCGTGCCCACAAGGATCAGCGACTTGAGTCGCGTGAGATTTACAAGATTGACCATGCCCACGTCGGTGACATGGGTGAAGGCCAGATTGATGTGTTCAAGGTCCCGTAGGCGCGCCAGGTGTGCCATGCCGACGTCGGTGATCCGCGCATCGGCGAAGTGGAGTTGCTTCAGCCGCGGCAACCATGCAATTCGGGCCATGGTCTGATCGGAAACCCTGTTTTCCTTGTAAAACGGCTGGTCCCAACTTGGAGCGCCCAGCCGCTGCCATCTTGCTAAGAACTTTTCGTACGCTCGCATCCAGGCCGCCTTGTTTGCGTCGGAACGCTCGGCAAGCAGCGGTTCCAAATCAACGTCATCAGGGATGAAACCACCGACGTACTGGACCTCGGCGAAGAAATCGTCGCCAAAGTGCTTGCGAATCGACGCGGGACCAGGTGGTTGAGGTTCTATCGCCCATTGCCAATCGTAGCCAACCCAAACACCAAGGCCTCGAAGCTCAGCCACGGCAGCCCGTTCACGCCATTTATAGTGCATCTTCCACGCCAGCCACGCACAAGGCACGGCGGCAAGGGCTACCAGCACGAACAGCGAACGCAACCTAAACTGAAACCAAGTCCGCTTCGGCGTGATCACGGCAACGAGGTTGGCAAGGGCCTTGGCCATGCCCATCAGCATGCCGCGCCGGCGGGCGGCGGGCAAGAGCGCGACGCCTGGCTGGTCCGGCGAAGCTGGCGAGTGGTAGAATGAGCCGCACCCCCCGCCCACGATTGTGGTTTTCTTCGCAGCGTGAATCATGGGAGAGAATCCATACAAGTCGCCTGAAACCGCCCAAACCAGCGGACCCGTGATACCCACCGATGGAGTCCCGTTCAAGGCGGCAGTCACACCGCTGTTTGTCCTTATTATTGCCTCAAGTTGGCTCGGAGTATCCTGTATCGTCCTGTTTATTGATGGACTGCAAATCGACCGCATTGCGTTTGCCGAAGCGAGCGCATTGACCACGGTCGGCTCATTCATCGGTGCATGGGCACTGTCGTTCCTGTTTCCCGCCTTCTTGTCAACCCAGGGAGTTTATGGTCATTCATTTTGGAGCATGCGACGTTTTGTTCGGTGGCAAGACGTAACGTCCGCTCGACCATTTAGGTTCCTGAATCTTAGATGGGTTCGTATTTACGCTGGCAACAAAGTTACTTGGTTGCCCCTATTTCAGTCGCGCGACTTGGAGTTTCAACAGGAGATCCGGCGGCTTGCACCGTCCAACAGCCCGATATTGAAATGCCTGCGATGACACGCAAGAGCGCCGATGCCAGCAGGCGGCCGCGCCCCGCCACCGTTAAGCCGGCGCCGATCGGGACCGCGGCAGGTGGCACAGGCGGATGCTTTGGTCATGCCCATCAGCACCCCACGATGCCGATGTACGAGAGCCGACATGGTTTGAACTCACCGGTGAAAGGCCGAATCAGTTCTACCAGAAGGACGTCGAACGGTCACAGCCATGACCGATGGAACATGCACCACCTCCCCACGGCAATCGTGTCCTTGGCCTGCTGGTTCGTCGGTGCGGCATGGCAACGGCGACTCGATGACCTGGCCGTGAATGACGTACAGTACGGCCCGTCGTTACATAGCAAGGAAGCGGCGGCACTGCTCAAGGCGAGATCGAGCCACTCCGATCTTCCAAACGAATTACAGCACTAGGCATGTCACGCCCACAATTCCGCCTTTCGACGTTGCTCTGGATCACGCTGGCCGTGGCCTGCTGGTTCGGCGGGATGCGATTCGAGCGGTGGCAAGTCGAATATGCGGATGAGCTAAAGCAACAAAAAGCACAAGTTCTGCCTGGTCCGATAGGCTCACCTCCTTCACCGATCAGGGCGAAATGGTAGCCGTGCCCCGCCCGCAATTCCGCTTGCGCTCGTTGTTCATCGTCACGGCAATCGTCGCCGTGGGGTGCTGGGTCGGGCCGCCGATCTGGCAACAAGTCGGACCGATGATTTTTCCACCTGCCCCGTCACCAACGCCAAAGACCTCATTCGTGCCAACGAACCCATTCGCGCAGGCTAGGACGGGCGTGCAAATCGAAGATCTACGAGCCGTGGGTGAAAAGCAATTCAAAGGACAACCGGAAGGTGAATAGGCCAACTCTCCGGAAGTTCACAACCCGCTATCGCCCTTCCTCCCCGCAAGGCGACCGGGGTAGAATGGGGCGATGGAAAACCAGCCACGACCCTTTCAGTTCCGCCTTCAAGTCCTGTTCTTCACGATTGGCGCAACGGGCGTTGCACTGACGTTGCTTCGATTCTCGATTTGGCTTGCCTACATTGAGCCAATGCCTTCACTAGCTCTACGGCACCTATCAGACCTAGTCACTGTCGTGGCATTCGGGGCAGCAGTTGGTTTCCTTTTCAGGCATCCCTGGCATTTTGCAATCGCTGTTGGCGTGCTCTATCTGTCTTTCATTCTTCTGGTGGAATTCGACGGCCCGGTCGTGCGCTAATGACCGTGCGCTAAAGGCAGGCTCGGCACCACGATGAACGCAGACCAGAAACACCGACAAACCAGCTTGCGGGCATTCTTTGGCTACCTGACACTGGTTTGCGTCTTGATGGGGGTTGCGCGTGCCGCCATCGGGTTCGATTCGCCGTTCCTTTTCGATCTCGTCTTGGGCGCAGCCGCTGTTTTGTCTTTTGGGGCAGCACTCGGATCGTTACTCGGACGACCAATGGCCGGTGCGGTGGTTGCATTTGCGTTGATGGTGATCGTATTCTGTCTCGGCGCTTATATCGTCTACAACAATGGCCCGATGGACAAATGATAGTTTTCTAGCCCGTTCCGATGGCTCATGGCTGCGCCATCAAACGACCTACCCACTTCCCCCCTCGCAACACGTTTCGCAAATCGTGAGGCATTGGCCACATTGCAGCTTCCCCCTAGTTTCGATCAGGTGGCGCGCTGACGGGCTGGGCAAACATCGGCTTGGGTTGCTGAGCCTGGCTCCAAATTCGTCGCGCGCGACCAATTTGAACCTGCTGGATTGCCTGCCTCGCCGGCCGAAAGCGATCTTCCAGCCAGCACTCTTGCCAAGCGGCCCAGCTCGGCTCGGGCTCCCCTTGCCGCTTGCTCCTCGGTCGCCTTCACTGTTGTGCCTGTGCCGGCTGGTCCTCTCCTGCCTTCGCCGGCACCGCCACGTTCTGCAGGGCTTGGGCCACCGCAAGCTGCTCGGCGTACAAGGCTTTCTCCGCTTGCAAATGCGCTTCGGCCCGCGCCCGCTCGGCTTCCGCCATGATCACTTCCATTTGACGCTGTTTAACAGCCATTCCACCGAAGAAAGCAGCGACGACCAGGATGAAGACCGACTTCAGACTGAATTGGAACAAGCGGCGGCGGGGATCGGGTCTGGTGTTCATGCCTATAAGCATCCCGCGCCGGAGGGCGACGGGCAAGTCCGGAGCCAGCCGACCTTGCCCCGTGGCCGGGCCCTGCTCCCGTATCCTAAGCTAACAATGCCGCCAGGACACCGGACAGAACGATGCCGTCGAATGTTCCTGCGCCGCCGATCGACAGCATGCCGACAGAGATGTGAGTGACGTCGCGCAGATGCAACAGGTCGGCGCCGAGGAGCGGCCCGGTCACGCCGGCTACGAATGCCACTCCCGCTCGCAAGGGCGTGTATTCTGGCGAAGCGAGCAAAAGCCAGGTAAGGCCGACTGACACCAGCGGCGATAAAAACCCGGGCAGCATGATACCCACGCCCCTCACTGGGCGTGCCGCCGCGTAACAGACGGCAACGTTCGTCAGCACGACCAAGACCAAGGCCGTCGAAGGCCAGCCGCCGATGCCAGCCAGAAAGGTAATCTGCCACGCCGCCAGCGTGGCGGGTATCACACAGCCGCAAGCGATCGGTGAGCATGACCCGGACGGACCGCACATCTGGGTTGAGGGGATCTACCGAGGGCGTGAGATCTACCTGCGAATTCTGGCCAGGGCACCGGGAGACGAAGAACCGGGCACGAAGTTCGACGTCAACAAGAGAATATGGCGATGATCGTGAAGGGCGGCGTAGAGCTGCCGGTGCCGGCCCATCCTAGCGGTGCCCCCTATCGAACCGCACATCCTGGTATACTCGCTGGACGATGGAGCGAAAGTTCTCTGCAGCCCAATGGAGTGACGCATGATGAGCGATGCAAGCGATCCGATCTCGACCAAGGAAGCCGACAGGATCGCGAGAGAGCTGACCAATGGCGAGGTATCCGTGGAAGCGGACGAATCCGGCGTCAGGATGCGCCGCAAGGGGTTCACTGCGTGCATCGAACTCTACCCCCAACTCGACCTAACCGAGCAGGGCATTCAAGACGCCCTGGATGACTGGGAAGATTGGCCGGAGCCACCGGTTTAGCCAAGCTCCGCCTGGGTCTTGTCGCCGTAATTGAGGATTGCCCGGTGGCTCGTCGGCGGCGAGGTTGCTGGTGGCACGCGGGCGGAAGCGGCGCATTCGGGGAGCGTGATGCGTTGATGGAGGCGGGACACGAAGTCGGCCAGACTACCTCATCCGCGAGCGACCTGGGCTATTGCTGGTCGCTGGAGAACCAATTGGTATTCGCACGAACGAACGACGAGCAGACGTCCGGCAGTGATTGCCCCGACAATTCCACATATTACTGGCCCTTGACTAGCATGCCACCAGACCCATTCGGAGATCGGAACGTGAGCGCAGTAAGGAACCGCTCCGATTCCGACAACGAAAGGCAGCAATATCATCAACCGAACAAGTGTTCGCCCGGCCCCAAAAACCGCCCAGAGAATTGCGAGTTGGATGACGACAAGGCTCGGCCCCTCAACGGCTGCAGAGTCAAGCACCCTTTGAGCGAAGCCGGTGAAGATGCCTCGAATCGTAATACCAATCGTCAGAAAAATGCCAAAAGTGGCAGTTGCAAGGAACCAATGTCGAATCGAAAACTGCACTCCCACAGAGGTCCGCCACAACTCGACGGATTTCGTCAGCACAAGCTTCTGCTGGCCTCGGCTCATGACTAAAAGGAGGCAGAAAATCATTGCGGAAGAAAAGGCGATCAGCAAAAACCTCACCATCAGACAGCGGCTCTTGGAGGCGACCAGGCCCCGTATCCCTTTTCCGTCATGTTCAGTCCCCTACAGACCGAACGTGTCGGTTTACCACTCTTTTCGACAAGACCTGACCGCCAATTCAGCCAATCGCCCGCAAGCCCCCCGCAGCCCTTCGGCAGATTACCCAGGCCGACCACCGGCGTGCCGACATATATATACTGTCAAAAGGAGAGAATATGGAACTTCGATTCGAGGACTTGACCGAGGAGCAGATCCTCGCCATCAGGGAATTCGTCAAGCAGGTCGGCGGCGTCGAAAACGCCCAGCAGGCCATCGAATCGTTGGAAAAGCTGAAGAAGGCTGCATGAGGAGCGGGGTTGCCCTTCCGACTCGAACTTTCCGTCGAGTCGGAAGGGCTTTTTTATTGACGGCCCCAGCGCAATCAGGTCGTCACGGCCAGGGTCGCCATTTCTTTTCGGCCAATCAGCCGATAGCCGCAAGAGCGGACGACCAGCAGCGAAGCGATCATGAACACCGATTGGCTTGCAAGCAGCAGCGAATCATCGACGATTTGGTCAAGTGCTGGGTCAGAATAAAGCGGCTGAATGAAGCAATAGGCGACCAGCGCACCTAGCATCGAGGCGAGTAGGATGGACAATAAGCTCTTAACGAGCGGTCTGACGGTGCCCAGACACGCCCAAGTTGCGGCCCAAGCCACTACAACGCATCCAAAATACATCGCCAGTTCATCAAGACGAACGATGTCACTTGCGTTCAGGACGAATGCGTCCTGAGCCAAGTCCTCCAAGTTTCTATTTATTGCAGCCACGACGCATTGATGTGTTATCCTTGCACCGGTGAACACAATGGCGACCGCTGCGACAACTGCCATCAACCTGCCGAGGGAGAATTGGAACCGTGTTCCTGGAGACAATCGAGCGCTGCATTGGACTAGGCGTAGTTTCGGCCATCCATGACAGGCAACGACAAATCCCCCCGCTACAGCGCATCCAGCGCCCATTGGGAAGCTCATTGCGACAAGTTTTTCGAGAGTATTCTCCGCCGAAGTCAAAAGCCAGCCAACTGCCACTGTTCCCGCACAGAACGTTGCAAGCCGCCTGAGCCACCACCAGGTTCCCAGAGCCAGCCAAATTGCAAGCAATCCAATCTGGGCGAAGAGCAAGCCGTACCAGATGTCGATCTTGTTCAGAGCAATCAGTGCGGCGATATGGACGATCACCAGCACGAGCAGTCGCAGCCGTGTTCGATCCATCGCAACCGTCCTTGGCCCGCCCGGCTCGAATTCCGGTGAGCCGGACGGGTACGACTCACGGTTAGCCCAGCCTCGCCAGCGCCGCCAACGCTTCCCTGACCTTTTCAATCGACCCGACTTGGGCGACGAGTTTCTTCGCCATCACCAAGTCGTTGATGTTTAGCCCGTTCGAGGCAACAACGGGTGCCGCACCTGCCACCGCTGCCTTCCGTTTCTTCTTCTTCATCCCCATGCTGGCCAAAATCTGGCTCACATGGGTGTGCAGAACTTCGACGCCTCGCTCCTTGAGCGCAGCAACAACATCCTTCGGGCGAACCGGCTTTGGCATTGATTTCGCCTGCTCACGGATCAGGTCGGCCTTGGTGGCAGTTGAACCATTGGACGAGGCGGCTGATTTTGCTGCCTTCGGTCCTGCATTTTTCTTGGCGGCCTTCTTCGCTGACTTCTTTTTCTTGCCCAATGCCTTAACGTTGTAGACCAACCCAATCTTCACGGTGACGCCTTCGGCCTTCAATGCGTCCACGACTTCTTGTGCCGAGGCGGTGGGATTCTTGGAAAAGTAGGCTCGGATCGCCGTGCTGCCCTCGCCTCTGGTTTTTGTTTTCGCCATTAGTCAAATCTCCATTGCTATGCCCACATCTGTTTTCAACAGAATAGACTCGTTTGCAACTTTACGCAACCGTTACCGCTATTCACAAGTGGATCAGTGACTCGTTGGCGGCCCGGAGCTACATCGGCTAAACTTGCGACAAGTGCTACCTCTTTGTTGTGCGGGGACCGCCGATGACCAATGTAGGAAACCAACGACCCTGGACTCAGTTCAGTGTGAAGGCCATCTTGGGAATCGTCCTGTTGTTTGCTGCGTTCTTTGGTGGCATGACGTACCAACGGCGGGAATCAGAGCGCATTTGGCGTGAAATGGAGGCGGCCCAATGGCCCATTCGGCGAGAGGAGATCATGCGCCTAATGGGCCGACGACCTACACCAGCGGAACGAGCAGACTATTATGAACGGCGCAAGGACAGAGAAGCGGGGCACCCGACGCAGCCCCCAAGTCCGGCAGCCGAATAGGCGGTCATGAACGGACGCCGATGATCGTGTTCGACACAATGTTTCCTTTCCAGGCAACTGCATTCTCGGCCATCGCCGCACGTTGAAGGTCGGCGAATCTCCAGTGCGAATCCCCATCAAAAAAGTCGTCAGCGACCTGGTATTCGTACCAGACGGCAAATTCCCCTGGCGGCACCTCAACAAACCACCGATGAAAGGCAGGATTTCCAGGTTCGAAACGCTCGATCTCGGTGGAGCGAAAATGTACATCGAAATCAAATGTCCCTGCCGCTCCAGACGCAAGAACCGTGACCACCGTGGACCTAACGCTCAGAAGAATGCGTGTGTACCATTCTGCGACATGCGGCCGAGCCGAGGATTGGAAGCGGAGAGCAGTGATTTTGGGGTCCGGGAGCAGCAGCCGCCGTGAACCAACGTTAAGCAGGGTCAGGCGCACCGACAGCCGTTCTTGCGGAATTGTCGGTGTGATCAACTCCAACGAAGCGATTAGTTCGTGTGCTGACGAATCGTTCATCAATGTCTCCTACTATCCGCTTCACTCCTTCCCCAGGATCAAATCGACGACCCAACAGCCACGGACATGAAAGTAGGGACCACGGCAATGAGCCAATATGTCCTCGTTCGTGCAGCCCGCCCCTTTCAGTGCGTCAGCGAGTTCCGACATACGATCAAAGCAACGAGAATCGTAGCTCGCTTGAGCAAGCTCAACGACCTCGGTGGTCAGCCACTCGTCGGAAACGTCGATGCTGTGCCACAGGTTACCCGCCACCTCGATGAGCAGGAAGCGGGGTTGGAGCTTACCCGACATTCCGTCATCCATCGCCTTTACAACCAAATCTGCCACCTCTTCGAGCCGCAGCGGTATCTCAGCCACTTTCGACGCCGCCACCCCTGCTGTGGCCTTGGCACGAACTCGGCCGATCCACACACCCGCCTTTTCAATCAACGCTTTTGCGCCTTCGGCAACCATGCGTGCAGCACTTCTTGCATCCTCAAGCTCATCACAGTTGCATAAGCCATCGGCGAATTGCTCACTCACTTCGATTGCTCGGCGACTCTCCTCTTCGACAAGTAAAGGCCACATCCGCACATCTCGGCAGCAAGCACAGGCAAACAGGCGGCGTTTTCGGTCGCTCAGCCTGTCACCATGCCGAGCCAGAGACACTTGGATCTCGTTGGTCAATATGAACGCTTCTTCCAAGCTCACCGCTTACTCCCTCCCCAAAATCAAATCCACAACCCAACATCCCCGCACATGGTTTCCCATGCGGCAATGGGCCAGAATTTCATCGTTCGTGCAGCCTGCCCCTTCGAGGGCGTCGGCCAGGTCAGGCATCTGGTCGAAACTACGCTCTTCGTAAATGATGCGGGCCAGGAAGGTCACGGTGGGGATGAGCCAGGATGGATCGATGGTGACTGGACGGAACGGGTTGCCGAAGATGTCACGGAGCAGTGCGGCTTGGGCGCTTCGTTCTCCATCATTGTTCCTGGCCTGGGCGGCGTTACTCGAAACAAATCCCGCAACCATGACCGCCCCAGGCGTGCGTCCTGATACTGTCGATAGATCAAGAATGGTCGTGTGAAATGCAGCCGACGAAGCCCAAACATGCTCCGCCCAAACACGCTACTGAAGTTTGGATATGTCGTCCGATTGGAATTCATTGGGGAACGGAACCTCATTGGCACTTTCAGCCTTCTGGGCTGCATCCGTCCGTTGTGCGATGGTCGCTTGGCCTTCGATGGCGAGTTCGGCCACCTCGACCGCCTTCGTTCGTCAACCAGCAAGTCCCAAATGCGACGGCAACACGCCACGGCAAACAGCCGCAACTTGCGGTCACTGGCCTTGCCCCGTAGGAACTCCAGCATCCTATTCGGAAGGGCGCAGTCCAGCCATTCTTGCTCGGTCATGGCTCTCTCTCCTTGTAGCCCTCGCACTTGATGATCGGCTGGGGCGGGTACTTGTGGAAACGGGCGTCGTCCTGGGTCATTTGGCAGAGCAGAAATCGAGAACCCTTTCCCGACACGATTTCCCGCATGTGGCGGCAGGTTTCGCAGAGGCTGACTTTCACGGCTTCTCCTCGACGATCCAGATCATCACGCCATCGCAGGGTCCGGGCAGGTGAGGCCCTCGTGGGTTTGAACCGCAACCGCATGGAGCTTGTTCGGATCGGATACGACCAACTGCCCCAACTCGGCTTGCAGCTTTTCATTCGCTCGATGCGACTCGCTGAGCTTCTCGTTCAGCCGGTTCACCTCCCTGGCCGTGAACAGGTTCGAGCCGACCAAACAGGCGAAGAACAGGAACAGAAAAAAACTGCGGAGCGAAAATCGAAATCGTGGCATGGCGGCGACCGTGAGGTTCTGGGCGGGTTCATTTTACCGTCGCCAGTTGCCCCGGCCAGCCAAGTGACCGCCGACTTGGTACAATGGCTTGACCAGACGTGAGGGTGAAGCAATGTTTCGCTACTCGTTGGCCCGCTTGATGGGCCTGATCCTCGTCGTGGCGATCACGTTGGGGGTCGTTCGGTTTCTTGGGCCGTCTGGATTGATTGTCGCCCTCTGTGCGTTTCTGTGGAGCCTGTTTCCAGTCTTCATTTCAAGACACGGGGGACTCGATCCGATAATCGGGATCTGCGCCGTCGCATGTGGTGCAATCGGTGGCACGTTCGGCGGCATGTTCGGCGGCGGTTTTATCGGAGCAAATCTGGTTCAGTATGGACCAACCCTCCCTTGCGTTGGTGCGTTCCTTGGCGGCATTTATTGGGTGATGGCGGTGTCGGTACTCGCCTCGCCTCAAGGTGCCATCAAAGCGAAGCCGACGACGCAAGGTGCGAGGCCGTCGAAATACCTGATTGTCGCCGGGCTGACGTTCGTGCTTGGTCCGACCATCGCTGGTTTGTTCTATGCCATCGCCATGATGCTCGATGCCGTTGACCCTGTGGAGCCGTTGGCCGACCTTCCAGCGGCCTTGATCGTGGGCCTTGTAAGCGGCTCGCTGTTTGCCGTTCCGTTCTTTTTGGCCTGGCTAATTCACGTCGCCCAGCAACGTAAAGCACACCAGTTGCCTTCCCCACCGCCATGAACCAACCGCCGATCCGACTACACGAAGAAATCCGCCGTAGCCTCACCCACAAGTTAGGGAGGATCAAGGCTGACGGCGATTTCTCCGTTGCCCTGGCCTTCGCCGAAGGTTGCTAGGCTTGTGTGTTTCATCGCCGGCCCTGCCCTCCAGCATGCCGCGCCGGCGGTCGGCGGGCAAGGGCTCGTGAATTTGCTCTGCTCTGTGCCAGGTGGGCCATGCGTGCGCTCGCAATCCGATTCGAATTCGCGCGTGTCGCGACGTCGGACACCGTGTCCGAATTCCTTGCCGCCCGGTGAGCGCGCTCTGGAGCGTGTTTTCGAAGTCATGGGTGCCGTCGTTTGGCGGGAGGCATGGTCTGGTCCCCGCCCGCCCCGCGGCCCTGCTCGGCTCGGGCTCCTGACCCTTGCCGCTTGCTCCGCGCGCCGAAGGGCTGGGCAAGTGCGGCTGGGCTCGCCGTGGAGCGATCACCCGACCCGCCGAGATCAGGCGATCACAACCACAGAAATCTCGAACGACCGCGTTATATTCCGCGACCAAATTCGCTTTCGTAGATACGTAGTTGATGTCCCACAGCGCACTGACCAATCTGCGGGAAGGAATTAGGTTATCGCAATGGCTGGCCGCCCCTTACAATTCCGGCTCCAAACGCTCTTCGTCCTTACAGCCCAAGTCGCCGGTGGGTTCGCTTCATTACGGTGCATTGGCGAAACTTCTGGGGGTACAGGGAGCGCGTGCTTCCTCTTGTTCTCGGGGGCTTCGTTCGGATCGGCGATCGGCCTGCTCTTTGGCGCAGGAAGGCTCGGTGCTGTAGTCGGAGCGGTGTTGACCATACCGTTTGCGTTTGTCGCGAAGGCCCTCATCGACGGTATAAACTGCTGACTCTGTGTGGTTGTGACGGGCGCGCAAGCTGGCTTTGTCGATCAGCCCCACCTCGCCCGCGGCCCAGCTCGGCTCGGGCTCGCTTGCCGCTTGCTTAAAGCGCCGACGGGCTGGGAATCGCGGCGATCAAGATTGGGACTTGTCCGAGTTCTTCCGAACGAGCAGCGGGTAGCTGTTCGGCGTGAGCACGGCAACGTGCATGGCAAAGGGCTTGGCCATGCCCATCCGCATGCCGCGCCGGTGGGTGGCGGGCAAGAGCTGTGCTGCTGGTTCCGGCGAGGCCGGCGGGTTTGCCGCTGGGTAAGCAATCGTTGCCGTCTGGCCGACACTGCATAAGTCCCTACGCTCGGGGATCGTGGCGATGGTCACGGCCCAACAATCTGACATTTTGGTAACGCCTGCCGTAGTTGCGGCACTCCAGCGTCCGTGACTTGAGTGCCAACGAGATCAAGCCATTGCAGGCCCGTCAACCCATACAAGTGCGCAAGCCCAGCGTCCGTGACTTGGGTGCCACTGAGATCAAGTGTTTGCAGCGCCGTCAGTCCTTATAGGTGTTCCAGGCCAGCGTCCGTGACTTGGGTGCCAACGAGATCAAGCCATTGCAGGCCCGTCAACCCATGCAAGTGCGCAAGCCCAGCGTCCGTGACTTGGGTGCCACCGAGATGAAGTGTTTGCAGCGCCGTCAGTTCTTGTAGGTGTTCCAGGCCAGCGTCCGTGACCTGAGTGCCATCGAGATAAAGCACTTGCAGCCCCGTCAGCCCTTGCAAATGCGCCAGCCCAGCCACCGCGACTTGAGTTTGACCGAGATAAAGCTCTTGCAGCCCCGTCAGGGCTTGCAGGTGGGCCAGCCCCGTGTCCGTAACTTGAGTGGAAAAAAGAATGAGTTTTCGCAGCCCCGTCAAGGCTTGCAGGTGCGCCAGCCCAGTATCCGTGACCTGGGTGAAACTGAGATCAAGCTCTCGCAGCCCCGTCAGCGCTTGCAGGTGCGCCAACCCAGCGTCGGGGAATCTATCGCATGCAAGAGAGAGCACTCGCAGCCCCGTCAGGCCTTGCAGGTGCGCCAGCCCGGCGTCGGGGTCTTCAACGGAACCGAGATCAAGTGAACGCACCAATTCAAAGTAGTCCCGCGGCATCCAGCGTTGCAGGAATCGCCCCTGGTCGGGCTCCACGTATTCGACATCTCCGCCGAGCGCCTCAATTGCGGCCACGGCCCGTCGCTGCCTCTCGGCCGGCACGACGACTACGCTCAATCCCAGGCACAACACGGTCACCACCGCCAACAGCGTCGCCAACGAGAATTGCGCCCACCGCCGCTTCGGCGTGATCAGGGCAACGAGCTTGGCAAGAGGCTTGGCCATGCCAGCAGCATCCCGCGCCGGCGGCTAGCGGGCAAGTGTCGGACCGCCTGGCTGGTCCGGCGAAGCCAACAAGTGTACAATTCGGTGCTATTGGCCGTCGTGCCAGTGGCGACCATCGCTGTGCCTGTCGGCTACTTCATCAGAAGGCCAGTTGCCCCGGTCAAGGTAACCTACCCCGTTGCGGAATTGCTGTACGAGCTGGCGAATCACGGATAGAATGATCAACATGCGCCGCCGATTCCAATTCCGACTCCTAAGCCTATTCGCTGCGACGACTGCGATAGCAATCGCTTGCAAAGTGTGGACGATGGATTCGGACGACCGTAAGTTGGACGCAGTGCTGGGCGCAATCCTCGTGGTCGTTTCCCTGTTCCTCTGGCTTCTCTCCTGCGCAATCGACTTTGTACGAACGGCATCCTGGAAGCAGTTCGATCAGTGTCAGAATGCCGAAGATGCACTTTTGGCCGCCTGTCGATTGGACATACTTGGAAAGTGGGAAGAAGCCACAAGCGCCTACCGCATTAGCGCCGAGAGATGGCCAGAACACCGTACCTATATCGAGCGGTGCATTGACAAAATCGAGCAGAAACGCGGGCACCAGACCACAGCGATTTCCAATTAGGTAAATGCGTCATCTGCCCAGGAATAAAGCAGTCCGATCTAGCAAGACAACGGCCGGACACTGCGCGATATCTGGAATGCCACACTTTCGCCTGTCACTCGCAGTGTTGGCCTTGATTTGTCCCGGTTGCTCTTGGGCGAGCGGGGTCTCGCATATCGAGTCGTTGGTTAAGCCGATCCGCGTTCGTGTTGTCTTTCAAGAAAACCCGGAAGTTGCTGGCGGTAGTGCTGGTTCAGGTGTAAACCATCTAGAAGCAAACTACGCAAAGGGCGTATTTCATTGGGGTGCAGGTCCCGACAGCGGCAAAGTCGAGGTCGTGGTCAAGAACCTTCGGATGAGCATTGACGGAATTGATTTCGGAGAGGTTGAGGTTGGCGATCTTGTAGTCATTGATGCCAGGACCAAAGAACGACCTGTAACGATTAATGGCGTGAATCGGAATCCGGTTGTTGGCGATGCCCAATAAGCGCAGGTACAATACCTCCATGCGCCGCCCCCGCTTTCAATGCCGCTTGCGTCGATGAGAACCGAATCGAAACCACGCCAGACCAGTTTGCGAGCCTTCTTCGGCTACCTGACGCTTGCGTGCTTGCTAATGGGCATGACGCGTGCCTTAAGTGATTTTGAGCCGCCGCCTGTTCTTCTCTTCTTCTTGTCCGTAGCGTTATTTTCGTCGTGTGGGGCGGCGCTCGGATCGCTGTTTGGTTGGTCTGAAATCGGGGCAGTTGTCGGCATTGCGGCCCTGTTCGTACTCATCTTCGCCAGTTTGTTGCCGGTCTCGAATTGCGACCGATGGGCACCGTCGAAGTACGACCGATTAGCAGTAAACCATGATTTCCAATGAATCACCGTTTTCAGTTCCGCCTTTCGACCTTGCTCTGGATCACGCTCGCCGTCGCCTGCTGGTTCGGGGGGATGAGGCTCCAGAATTATCGCGAGCACCGGAACGACAAGGACTGGTCCTTTACGCCCCATACCAGAAGCCCTCGCCCCGTGCATAATGTTGCTGACGAGTACAATCGCGATTTTGAAGCTGCTCGTGCTGCCCTGGTTCAGTCATCGCCGCCTACCGAATAGGCATCCCGCCAGCGACACACCGTTAGGACACTAACATGGCGTGCATCCTGCTGGTTCCGGTGAGGCCGGCGTGTAGTAGAATGTGTCGCATGGCCATCACAATGGGCGGTCCAACAAACCTGTTCTTCCACCCAGAGTCTAAAGTCACCGGTGATTCGTGAGTAGCATGTATTTCGAGCCACCGTCATTTGATCCGCACGGTCAGAGCGATTGTCTTAGACACGCTCGCAGTCGTCTCTGTTTAGACCTGAATGTCACACAAGCCACTCCACTTCGGGCGATGACATTTGCAACCCGGACAGGCTCTCAAAGCGAGTCGTGGTATGCCTTGAAGGACTCGGTTGCTAAGCGTGCATGTGGAGAAGTATGCCATAGTAGCTTCATGAGTAAGACCGATCCAATCCAAGACTACGTTGTTGTACGCCTTTGGTCTGGGGCTCTTCTTGAGGCTGTTGAATTTGTGTCAGATCCAGGAGTAGTCTACTTCTACGTTCAAGGCACGGCTCTTGGAAGGATGTGTGAGGAGGATGTGCCAAGACCTAAGACGTGGTGGCAAAGGTTATTGGGTGGCACAAGAATATGGCGGGTGCTTCTCCACGAGAAAATGATCGGGAGTGTCGAACTCAATTACCCAGTAACAAAGACGACAACAAAGGCGACACGTGTGTTCTTGCAATTGACCGACGGGAGATCGCTCCCAATTGGGCTGGCAAACGTTTGGTTTAGGAAAGAAACTACATTCGTAATCCCGCCGGATACTCCAACCGTAACTGACAGTGACCTGGAAATGTTACATTTTTTATTGGTTATCGTCTTTCGTGTCGTTGTCACAAGTCTTGATTTCGGCATCTAACCGCGCAACACGGCGTCACAAAGCTCGTCGAAGGTCCAAGCATGATCGGTCAGGCCGGCCATCATCGCCGCGGTCGGCAATTGAGTTCGATCGTGATTGCCGCTACGGCGCGGGTGCATGTAAGTTCGTCTTGCATCCTCGACGTCGTTGTTGGATTTGGCACCACCAGCCCGTCCCAACCCCGAAAGTTGCACCTACGCCAAGTGCACCGGTCAGCCACATCGCCTCGTGTTCAAGTTGTTCCAAGTATGGCACGAGATGCTCTGGGTTTGCCTGGTAGTTCGGTACACAGATTCCGGTCAATAGGCTACCGCAAACACCGCTGTAGAATGCTGCCCTTGATCGAAGCAACCGGGCGGCGATGGCAATGAGGTTGGCCACCGCAATCAGGATCGACATTACGACAATCGAGCGCGGCTCAAATCGAAAACCAACTAGCCGCACGCCATTCGCAACGGCGAGACCCCAAAACGTGTCCCATATAACAATAGATGACTCGTGAGGTGCGGAGGTGATTCGCAACGGGCTCATGTTATCTACTGTCGAGCCGCTTTCCAAGTGAGACGTTGTTCGCCGGCTATCGACGATGAATGTTCGAATGAGCACGACGAAGAAGAAAGCCGCGGCAATCGCGAACACGAGCAACTTCGTGTCGGGTAGTTCGACGAACAAGGACAACAAGAGCGTGCTCGCCGCCAACGCCGTGAACGCTGCACCCTGGTAATGGCGATTATTCTCTTGGCGACGAGCTAGTCGAAAGTGAGCGTCCATCGAGCCGTATTCTAACGCCACGAAGAGATGCAGCGTGTGAGGCTCCGTGCCAGCGCCGAAGGAGCCACGAGCGTGGCGATCGACGAACACGAGCGTTCATCACGACCGAAGCGTTTGAGCAACGCCTCATTCACGGGCGGATGGCGCCCGGACAAAGCCGGAGAGGCACCTGCAGCCCCGGCGGGCGCTGACGGTCGTGTTGAAGCTTGGCTCTTATTGGAAGGTTTTCTGCTTTCCGGCTCGGTTGTCTCAAGCGAATTAGCTGGCTGGAGCGAAGCGTTCTTCTGTTGCGGTGGCTGGAGCTGCCTTGCCTCGCGGATCGACCCGAGCAGTTGCTCCAGGTTTCGGTGTACGGCGTCGGTTTGCGAGACGACCAGTGCTCCGCAGTTTGGGAAACCCTTGATTGTGCCCGCCCCGCCGGTTTCGTCCCACGAGTCGAAGCAGAGATTGGAGAGGATGAGGTCGATCAACTCTCCGTAAGGCAGGCGGCGCTCGGTCGATGCGACGTCGGTCGGAACTACTAGGTCGAAAACCGGGTAGACCCTGGTCGTGAGGCTGTTTTCGGCTTCGGATTTCGTGGTGATGAAGAGGACCTCATTGCGCACCAGATGGACCAGGTCGAGACGGTCGAGCACCAACGACAGCGCTGATTCAAGCGATATGTCCTTTACGCGCAGGTTAACGAGGGTTTCGTTGCCCATGCCGGCGTCGGCGAGTGCTTTGTTATCCAACTGTGTCTCGACCGCGAAGTCCCGCCTGAAGCGTGAGACAAGCTCGTCCAGCGGCACATTGTCAAGTGAAAGCTCGACCTTCTGAGCGAGCTTTCGTTCAATCACCGCCTGGGCCTCGTCGGGCCTCGGTTCCGATTCATTCGGCCAATCGGCGGAAAGGAAATGATGCGGAAGTATGCGTGGCACGCGATGCGAGGCGAGGGTGTTGAAGTCGGCGAGGAAGTGTTCGATCTGGCGATGCACGTCGTCGGTTTGCCGCACCACGAGCCTTCCGTCGCAGGCGAGGACTCGTCCTTCGCCACCCGCCGGCTCCCAACTGGTCACAGCGATGAATTTGGGGATCGCCTCGGCAAGCGCCTTCGCACGAGTACGTAGTTCGTCAAGCGTCGGCGCCGTCGGTGCGGTAGATCCCATAGATCCACTAGGCTGGTCGCTCGCGCCGCCCATTTGGAAGAATCCGCCGCCCATGCCGCCATAAGCAAATCCATAGAGGCGCGGATCGTAGACGCGCAGATACAGGGCGGGGTCGGCTTGTTCCAGCTCAGGCGCCGGATCGCGCCTGGCGGCGCGCACGGCCGGACGTTGTTTTTCGCGCACAGCGCGCAAGGCAGCTAGTAGTTGCGAGATCTCTTCATGAACCTCCTGCGTTTGCGGGACGACCATGGAATTGGCGCTACTCAATCCCTTGATCCTGCCAGGTCCGCCCACATCGTCCCAGCTTGCCGGCCGGACAGCGCTCGTGATTACTTCGATGAGGGTCCCATAGTCGCTCTCTGAGCGACCACCGAAGGCGTGCTTGGAGAATTGCCGAGGGACAGGTTCACCCACGAAGTCGGTATCGGGGCGCACGAGGTCCCCGACGGGATACGCTCGAACCTCCTCGAAATTCTCCGCCTCGGCCTTTGTCGTGATCAAGAGCACCTGGTGGCGGATAACGTAGGTCAGGTCCAGGTCATTCAGTGCCAAACGAAGGGCTGAACGGAGCGTAACGCCGTTCAGTCGTCGGATGATGCCTGTGTCGCTACCAACACCGGCATCGGCCAACGCCTTTTCGTCGAGTTGGACTTCGATATGATGCCGCTCTTTGAGCCGTTCAATGAATTGGCCGAACGGCAGATCAACCACATCGACTTCGGTCTTTTCAGCCAATGCCCGCTCGATAGCGGCATTCTCGTTGTCCGGGCTAGGCTTGATCTCTTCGCCACCATAAAGGGATGCGATGACCCATGCCCAGTTGAACCACACGGCGAACGACAGAACGGGGGCTTTGTGCGCGCAAAACCGCATGATCTTCTCCCTCTGTTCAGGTTAAATCACGCCCGCGACTGGAAAACGTGTGTCACGAGCACCGCGCGACTTGGGCAGCCCACACGGCCTCGATGTGCGGCGTCGGACCATCCTCAAGCTACCACCGCCGCCGGGTGGTTGCAAGAAAAAGCAGCATCCTGCATCGAGATCGGCTGTTACATGCTAGGTGATAGACACGGGCGGAGGGCTCCCAGGAACACAAATGATGGCGGAATCGGGCTCGTAAGCTGGTAGCCCGAACTTATTCAGTTAATTGCTTCTGAGCCCTTCGGTTGTTGCCTCGGGCAGTTGACGTTTGAAAACCGAATCCCTGCGATCGGGCAAGTACCATGAGCGGGAAGCGCGTCGTGCTGGCTGGAGGGAGCGGTTTCATCGGGCGATCGTTGTCGGCTTGCCTGTTGGCGAACGGCTACGAGGTCGTCGTACTGAGCCGGCAGCCACAGAATCTGGCTGAGGGCGTGGTTGGCGTTACATGGGACGGTCGTACACCAGGCGACTGGGAAAGATGGCTCGACCGGGCGCATGCCGTCATCAACCTTTCCGGCAAAAACGTCAACTGCCGCTACACGGCCAAGAACCTGCACGAGATCGACCAATCCCGCGTCGATGCCGTTACTGCGGTCGGCCGAATCATCGCCGCCTGCAAGCAACCTCCCAAGGTGCTCGTCCAGGCCAGCACGCTTGCCATTTACGGCGATGCGGGTGATCGCAACTGCGACGAATCGGCCCCCTTGGGCGAAGGAATTCCGGTGGAGACCGCCACGGCCTGGGAAGCTGCCTTCCACGCTCATCCGACGCCGGAGACCAAACGCGTGCTATTTCGGATCAGCTTTGTGTTGGGGCGCGACGGCGGTGCGCTCGCAACGATGGCTCGGCTGGCCCGTTGCTTTCTCGGCGGCACGATCGGCAACGGACGACAGTATATTAGTTGGATTCATCCCGCCGATTTGAATCAGATGTTCCTCTGGGCCATCGAGCGAGATGAAGTCGAGGGGGTGTACAACGCCACGGCGCCCCTGGCCGTGACCAACGCCAAGTTCATGCGGCACCTGCGCCGCGTACTGGGCAGGCCCTGGTCACCGCCAACTCCTGCCATGGCGGTACGACTCGGCTGTTTCTTGCTGCGAACCGAGCCGGTCTTGGCATTGACCGGTCGCCGGGGCGTTCCGGCGAGATTTGTGAACCAAGGCTTTCGGTTTCAGTTTCAAGACCTGGAGCAAGCCCTGTACGACGTCCTCCGGCCATCGTGACGTACTTGACCCTCGTCCAACGTCACGCACTGGCCTGATTCAGGAGCTCGATCGCCGCACCGTCCAGTCCAAGCTGCACCGACTTGATCAGGTCATCGAGCTGCTCAACGCTCGTCGCGCTCACAATCGGTGCGGTTACGCTCGGTAGTGCCAACAGCCATGCAAGGGAGACCTGAGCGGGAGTCGATGCGTACCGCTCGGCGACCTGGTCCAGCGCTCGGAGAATGCGAAACCCTCGATCGTTCAGGTACTTCTTGACCCCCTCGCCGCGAGCACTCTTGGACAGATCCTGCTCCGAGCGGTACTTCCCAGTCAGGAACCCGCTGGCGAGGGAAAAATAGGTGATGACGCCGATATCAGCCTGTTGGCAGAGCGGTTCGAGCTCTTCCTCGAACGATGCGCGTTCGCAGAGGTTGTAATGCGGCTGCAGGCACTGGTACCGCGGCAGTTGATGATCCTGACTGACGTGCAACGCCTGAGCAAGTCTGTCGGCTTTGTAGTTCGAGGCACCGATCGCTCTCACCTTGCCCTGCTCGATCAGTTCGGCGAATGCACCAAGCGTTTCTTCGAGTGGCGTTTTCTCGTCGTCGAGGTGCGACTGATACAGGTCGATGTAGTCCGTCTGGAGCCGCTTCAACGATCGTTCCACTGCCCGGAGGATATACGGCTTCGAGAGGCCCTTCTCGCCTTCACCCATCTCCATCCCAACCTTGGTGGCGACCACCACGTCCCCTCGCTTCCCACTTCGCTTCAGCCACTTGCCCAGGATCGTCTCGGATTCGCCTCCAACGTTGCCGGGGACCCACCTCGAATACATGTCCGCCGTGTCGATGAAGTTGAAGCCGGCGGCGACGAACGCATCGAGCAACTCGAACGACTTGGGTTCATCGACCGTCCAGCCAAACACGTTGCCGCCAAATACCAGCGGAGCCACTTCCAATCCGGAAGAACCGATCCTGCGATATTCCACGTTCATGCTCCCATCCAGCACCAAAAAGCAACCAGCCCGATCATCGCCCGAATTCTAGCGGGTCTGCCGGCCAACGCGACTCCCATCGAGGGCGCTGCTTGTTGGAGCGACTGCGGCGCGGGAGAATGTGACCCAACAAACAGCACCGTAACGCTTGCCAGGTGAGAGGCCCGATGAACCGCCGTGATTTCCACCTGGCCGTGGCCGGGTCGCTGCTGGCCTCGACGGCTCGCTCGGCCAATGTCCCACCGGATTTGCGGATCACCCGCGTCGTTGGCTTTGAACTGTCGCCACGGCGGGCCAAGGTGGCGGGTAAGAATGCCAGGCTCGACGTCCATGGCGACCGGGGCCGCGACCGCATGCTGCGGCTCTACACCAACATGGACATCGAGGGCTTGGGCAACTGCGCGGCGTCCAAGGATGACTCCGCCAAGCTATTGGGAACGAACCCGTTTGATTTCTACCGTGAAGGGGTACCGGAAATGACCGGCCCACTGAACGGGGCGAAGATCTTCAGGCACGCAGAAGTCTGCATTGGTTTCCCAGGCTCGACAGAGGTTGCAAGATCTTGGAAGATGAGGGGATGGAATCCACAACGTCGATCCACATTATTGAGCACGACAACAACTCTCGGGGAAACCTGTTCGGGCGGTTGATGGCCGATCTGTTTGTTGCCCTCGGGTACGAACAGCCGCGGCTCAACATCCATAAGTCCGGGAGAGAACTTGACCTAAGTGCCGATCACCGCTTTGAAAGTCGGCGCGCCATCGCTGAATGCAAAGCGACCGCTGATACCATCGGTGGAGGGGATCTGAACAAGTTTGTCGGTGCTCTCGACGCCGAAAACGCGGACGGACCCACGATTTCCGGTTACTTCATTTCGCTGACCGGCTTCAAGGAGACAGCGATTGAGCAGGAGAGGAATCGGCGCACCAGGATCATTACGCTTACGGGACCGCAGGTCGTCCAGGAGCTGGTGCGGGGCCGCATCCTCATTTCAAGAGACCGTGCCACCGAAGTCGCCGGCAGGTGTCGTGCAGGCCTCCCTCACCTCGTGCTTGATCCCGACGTCGAGCTATTTGCCCACGAGAGGGGGTGGATTTGGGCAGTCTACTACACCGAGGGCAAGGCGCGGACTCACTTCATACTGATCCACGCCGACGGCACGCCGCTGGCCCGCACAGTGGCCGAGGTAGTAATTATCGCCGACCGAGCTTGCGAAGGAAGGTTGAATGCACTCACTTGTTTGAATCCGGCACCACGGCCTGGAAGTGATACCGAATCAGACATTGCGGACGCCTTATCGGCTTACGGACGCTACATTGGAGAAGAATGTGGTTTCATCCAACTCGACGGACTGCCCGCGGATAGCGACACCGGCTCCCGAAGGCTGCGACTGGAGAATCTATTCGTCCCATTGAATCTTGATCTTACTCCACGGGGGGCAGATGGCGGTCGGGATCGCCTTCCTGTGGGCGTGGTCCTTTGCGAGCACCCACGACTTGCGTTGCTCGCGGCGCCAGGCGGAGGCAAATCGACCCTCGTCAAGCGCCTTGCCACCGCCTACGCCGATCCCGCACGGCGTCAGCAAATCGACGATGAACTGCCACGGCGAGACTGGCTTCCGCTTTTGTTTCGTTGCCGCGAGCTTCGCGAACTCGCGAGGAGTTCGTTCGCCGAATTGCTCCAAGCCCTCTCCGAGCGCGAGCCGGTACGCCAGCACGGGGGGGCGTTCCGTGGATGCGTTGATCGTGCCCTTTTGGCAGGCCAAGTGTTGTTGCTCGTGGATGGGCTGGACGAGATTTCCGATCCAGGCGATCGCGCGGCCTTTGTTTGCACAATACGCACTGCGCTACTGGCATATCCCGGCACGGCGCTCGTCGTCACATCCCGAGAGGCCGGTTTCCGTCACGTCGCAGCCCATCTTTCCGCCGTCTGCACTCATGCGACGCTCTCAGCATTTGATTCGCGAGACATCAGCCGCTTGAGCATTGCGTGGCACCGAGAAATTGTCGGTGATTCGGATAAGGTGCGAACCGACGCAGAAAAACTCGCCGCTACGATTGTGCAAAACGACCGTATTCGACGACTGGCGGTGAATCCGTTGCTCCTGACCACGCTCCTCTTGGTCAAACGCTGGGTCGGGACACTCCCTACCCGCCGGACCGTTCTCTACGGGAAGGGCATCGAAGTGCTGCTCATGACGTGGAATACGGAGGGGCACGATCCCATTTCGGAAGAAGAGGCGCTGCCGCAGCTTTGCTACGTTGCCTCGGCAATGATGCTGGACGGCGTGCAAACGATCAGCCGCCCTCGGCTGGCTGAATTGTTGCAGGAAGCCCGCAACGCCCTGCCCACTGAGCTTGGTTATGTCCAGGATACCGTCGAAGGATTCATTCACCGCGTTGAAGACCGCAGCAGTCTACTGATGATGACCGGGCTCGATGTGGCCAATGGTCGGTTGGTCGAGTTCTTCGAGTTCCGCCACCTCACTTTCCAGGAATTTCTCGCGGCGCGGGCGATGGTCGAGGGCTGGCATCCCGGTCGGATGGACAACGACACGCTTGTCTCTGTCTTGGAGCCGCATCTCGAAGATGAGAAATGGCGTGAGGTCATTCCACTTGCGGCAGTGCTTGGGGGAAAGGCAACTGAGGCGCTGATCCGGCGGTTGACCGAGTTGGTAAAGGCACTTCCAATTGGAGGTCCCATTCGTGCGGACAGCCTACGGATTATTGCCCTCGGCAATTGCTTGGCCGACGAGGCGGCCGCACGGCCGGAGACCATCCACGCGGCTTTGGAGGAACTGGTGCGGTTCGGTTCTGCTTTGCCTTACACTCCGTTTACTTCGGCGCTTGCTCGGGGTCGATACGGTCCGGATTTGCGACGAAAGGCACAGGACGCGTTTGTCACGACTGTCGCAAATCTTGCAAACTGCGGAGATGCCCTGACCCAAGCGGTCTGGTGGCAAATCGTTGATGACGCGGAAGTGGTCGATTATTCGAAGGCGACTGTACAGTTCGTGGAACTGCTCAAACGGTCGGATAAAATCAGCAGATGCGAAGGAGCCACTGGTTGCGGTAAACTATTCTACGAACTTCTTGCACCGGAACATGCGGATGATCGTGCGCGATGTGCGGAACTTCTAGAAGGGGTTCAAGCCATCCTGATTGAAATGCTCTTTGGAGATTCTGTTGCCGAGCAAGCTGCCGCTTGCTACGCAATTCGTTTTCTCGGCCGCGTAGTGGGTATACCCCCACCAGCAGAACCCGACGTGCTGGGGCGACTCTTCAGTTTCTGGCGGCGGAGTGACATTCAAACGATGCGCGAAATGGGGGCGAGTGCAATTGCAAGCCAGCCACTCGCGCCGAACGACGGCCACGCGCGGTGTAGTTCGATTCAACAAGCAGAGTTGGAGAGCTTAGTCCAACGTTATAATGAATTGCACAGTGTGGCGGAAAAGGTTGCCACGCTCGTCGTTGGATGGTATCAACGTACACCGTGGAGTGGCGCGGAACTTGCTCGGCACGCGCACGAGTTGCTGGGTAACGTCCCCAAGCATGATGCTAACGCGACTATCCCAACACTTAATGAATTACTTGAGCACCTTGGCCCACAACCATTAGCTGTGAATGAAGTGTGACCAACTGCGGCCCCGCCGGAGCATTACAGTCAGCTACCACGAAAGGGAATGACATTGCGCGGTGGCTCCGCTAGCTTGTTGGGCCGCGCGCTGCATGACGAACGTGGGTGGCGACGATTACGACGTCTACTTGCGAGCCGAACAACCACGGGCCCAAGCACAGCCGAAAACGTCGCCGGCAGATCCTCGTGGTGGTCGCCACCAAGCCCAGGCCACTGCGGCTACGTGCCCGGACACCGACACAACGATGTACACCGTGGGAGGTTACCTGAGGCGGTCGGCGGCCCCTGACGTTGGCCGGCCGCCGGAGCGACCCACGAGGCGTGAGATCTGGCGTCGCGGCGGCGGACCCGAAGTCAGGTGCAGGGCGGCGCGCTCGTCAGGGGGCCTCCTAGGGGCCGTAGCGGGCTCAGGAAGCCGACCGAGTGGAGGATGGGCTGGCTGGGCTGAGCGTGCCTGGAAAGGCTGGCAATCTGCGATGATTGGCAAATGGCAGTGGCGGCACTGGCACAAGCCGCGTCTGAGCATGCTAGCATCGCACAAGCTCGTGATCGAGGCCGATGTTCCTCGGCCGGAATCTACGACACTTTGCTTGACTCCAAGGTCATCGAGCAATCGTCACCGCGCCAAGCCGCGACTTCAGACAAGCCTTCGATACTGGTGGCTATTTGCATCACGAGTTCCTCGGCACGGGACGCCGGCGCACCGGTGTATTTGGCGAGATGAATCATCGTCACCAACTCGCGGACCCACGCCAGGGTATTCATGAGGTCAACGTGCAATTGGTCGCGAAGTGAATGTAGCCGAGTGATGTTGGCCTGTCGCGCCATGTGGCTGCTCGCAATCCGGTCGCCCGGCTTTGCCGCCGGTGCGTTGGCCACCATATCCATCGGAACCAAGTGACCAAGAATTCGATCCAGGTCGCGGATCTTTTCCGCCTGGGCGTGCCATGCGAGGCGGAGCTCCTCGAATCGGTGCTGTTCACGGGCAAGCACGGCGTCCGACCAGCCGCCCAGACTGATGAGGGCCAGATCCAGCTCAGTTTCCACCTGATGAATCGCCGCCGCGATTTCATCACGCGCGGCGATATCCTCGCCTGATGACCCATCTGATCCGCCAACCTCGGTGGATTCGGCAATTGAATTCGAAGGTCGCTGCAAGAGTGCTGGAAGATAGAGTGGCCAGAACACGACCGAAGTAAACGTCCGAAACCACCTCGGGCCGCAACGGTCGGCGTCAGGTGCCAAATTGACGGCCACCGCGACCGCTCCGCCAAACAACAAGTAAAAGAGTAGCGTTGTTGTGAGGTTCATGACGCCCGTTCCCGCACGACTTCGGCTTCTGCAGAGCCGTCACACTCCAGCCTGGGCCTTCAATGCTTCCAGTTCGGCTTCAATCTCGTTGTCGCCAGCACCAGAACAATTGGCGGACGACTCGAAAACCGTCGCGGAACTTCCTGTCAGTTCGGCCAGTGCGTCAGCCTCCGCTTCGGTCCGTTCGACCTTCCGGCACATTCGTTCGAACTTTTGAAACGCGTCATCGCCGATCGGTACATGGCTGAATTCCTTCAGCAGCCGTTGCCGGGCCTTCGCCGCCCGTTGGCGTGTGGCGAGCAACAGCAGCTTGCGGTTTGCTTCCTCAGCCCGCCGCCGCATCGACTCGATTTGGCGCCGTAGCGTTTGCCCAACGGTGGTGGATTCTTCGAGTTGCTTGGCGAGCGACGCGCACACGGCCTCGCGGTCACGCTTGAGACGCAGTGCTTCGCGGGCGAGGTGATCTTCACCACGCTGGACGGCGGCCTCGGCTTGCCTCCTGCACAGAGTTACGGCGGATTCCTCATCGGCGAGTTGCCTGGCCAGGATCTTCTCGTGCGCCACGACCTTCACCGCATCCTGCAAGGCCGCCCGAATAGACTCGTCCATCTCGCGCACCGCTTGCTTGAGCAACAGCTCCGGGTCCTCGTATCTTTCGACCAGATCGTTGAGGTTGGCCGACAAGATGTCCGATAGGCGGTTGAACAATCGCATTGCATTCTCCTATGATCAGGCGCTGGTGAGCATGGCCCATAAGGTGTGGATCATGACGGGAGTTACGGCGGTGTAGCACCCGGCCCACGACAAGACGAGCCGCCGCAGAAAACATTCGCGGCGACAGCGGCGTTCCGGCGAAAGCGTATCGGTGAATCCAGCCAACCCCTGGTACAGCGAGTACGTGCCGAAAAGTCCCGCCAGGAATGGAAGGACCAGACCAAGCCAGAACGTGGTATTGCGCACGGAATAGGGAAGATCGAATATGGCGACCGCCAGACCCAGGGCCGCGTAAATCGGCAGAATCCCCACGAGTGCGACGGCTGCCGTCGCTTTGGCTTTGAGCGATTGGATCACCACGTCGAGCATCGTTATCCGCACTCCAGCGAGCAAGCCGTAGAAGTAGAGGCTCGGAAGGCAGATGCCGGTGGCCGCGATCAGCCCAATCGCATAGGCGGCAACGAGCGCCTCGGCCGAGCCATCAAGCCACGGTCTGCGATGGGTTGCACCGTCACCAAGCGGCTCGAACCTCGCGATGGAGCTGGCCTCTCCGGCCACGAGATCGCGGATCGGGGTGAGATGGGGCCATCGACCGGCTGATGTGAAAACCAACGACAGGGCGATGCCAAAAAACACAAACCCAATCAGCGCGATCGCGAGGAACTTGGGCAGCAGTAGTGATTGCAGTGTTGGTTCGCGAATCAGGCGTTCCAGGCGGTCGCGACGCTTGAGAATGAGTTCGACAAGGTCGGCAATACCCGTCTTACCCAGCTCTTCGGTACTTGGCGTCAACGGAAGTGGTTCGACCAACGTGGCTTCATCCGTCCCTGTGCCTGGCTGGGTTGCATACCGATCGTTGCAATCAGCAGCGGGCATTGGGCCGAAGTTCGGATTGATTAGCTTTTCGTCGGCGATTCGGTGCAATAGTTCCAAACGCTGAACGGTGGTCATGGCATCGACCCTAATGAACAAATTGGAATTGGAACAAGCCGAAGAAATAAAATAGCTCGGCACCGATCACACCGACGAGCACCAACCACCAGGTGGGCGCGGTTTCGCGTCGTGGTTCGAGACGTCGCATGACTCGATGGAAAACGTCGATCATCGCCACCCCCACACCGGCGAAGACCGTCAGGTTCACCGCCAGAACGAAGGCGGGATGCGGTACGGCCACGGAAAAGAACCAGTTGATGGGAATCGACGCGATCATCGCGAGGCCGCCCCAACTCGTCGTGACCATCGCCGCCAGCAGTGTGCTGCTTGCCGGCAGCCGCGAGCCGGAAAGACTGTTCAAAATGTAAAGGGCTGGCAGCGGAATTCCCCACGCCAGCCCCGCCGCCAACGTACAAGCCAGTCCCTTGTAAAGCACGTCGGACGTCCAGCCGAGCAATCCCATCGTCATGCCGTAGGTCGTGGTCCCTAGAATGGCCGTTGCCATCAGCGAGAACCAGACCCACCACCGATCTCGCACCTTGCCGTCGTTCCACGCGACAGCAAATTCCTCAGGCATCCGCAACGCTTGACCAACATGCGTAATTCCAGACCGCCAATGGGCAGCAAGCATGATCAGCCTCCCAGTCGAACGCCGATGTGTTTCAACGTGCTACCAACCGCGATTGTGATGGTGGATTAACGGGCCATTTTTTGTCGCAGAGCAACGCATGGTGCGCGAACGTTGAAGGCCAGATCGCCAGGATCTCGATGGCCGCTTACCCGCTGCGCAGCCGATCAGCCCATTCGGCAAGTCGCAAGAGCGAACACGACGGTGAGGTACACGAAGGTCGCGGTCAATCCGTGGTACCCGAGCGTCAAGAACCAATGGGTCAGGAAGGGGCGCCCGTCAAACACGAAACACTGGATTGCCAACCGCGCGCCCCAGAACACGGCGATGAATCCGCAGACGCTACGGGCCAGTAAGCTGCCGTCCGACAATTGCTCTGCTTCGATTACCGAAACGAGCCCAAGGCCAATGATAACCAGCACGATGAAGGCCCCGTGGACCCAGATGAGTTGTCGGGACAAGGGGCTGAGCGATCGGAGCTCCGTCTTCCATTGCAGCACACCCGGCACCAAGGCGCTGGCCAGCAGGATTCCGAGCTGCAAAACACCCCCGATACGGAGCAGGAGTTCGTATTTCATCATGGCGGGTGGCCTCCAGAAAGGACGTCAACACGCACCGAGCGCATGCAAGAATGGAATCGCAACGCGCTCGACGAATGGTGGGTGAAAGAGCATGACCGCGGGGAGGCCAACAACTGCCGCGGCGAACAGCCGGCCACGTATACCGCGGCCAAGCCCAAAGCGCCGACCGAGCGATGAGTGTTCGGCCTGTAAGCCAAGAGCCTGTAGCAGGAAGTACACCGTGGGCAAACCAAAGCCGCCGCCGGCCGGCAGTGAAATCACGATATCATGCAACAGCCCCGAAACCAGAAACGAGACCATCATGGCGCCGGTCACGCCCAGGTGACTCGCGAGGGGAAAATAAACGAACTCGTGGGCGAGCTGACGAAACGCCAGGTTCCAGCGGCGTCCCCAGAAGTCTCCCACCGAACGTGCCGCGATTGGCCAGTGCATGATTGGTTCCGCCACCACACCGCCCCGTTGCCAAGCCAACGCAAGAAGGTGAAAGACGCCGAAATGCAGGAGGAAAACTAGGCCGGCCAAGCCGATCCAACCGGCAGCCCACGAAGACCAAGGAAACGCCAGTCGGGTGCCGAACCAGACGAGAATCGCGCCGAACAGTGTCTTCGCGACAGCTTGTGCCCAGGCGGTGCGGGACGGCGCCGGCGGGGATATTGTGGTATCGAGGAAAGCTTCGGCGTCCATGCCGGGCCAGGCGAACAGATAGCCCAATGAGCGCCAGATTGGCACGACTTTCGTCACGGCCAAGGCACGGCGCCACGTCAACCATTTACAGCCGGCCATGATGGCACTGGCCAAAAGCCACATTCGCGCCCACGGGACCACGCCAGCTGAGCCGTACCAGGCGAAGAGTGGCAGCAAGACCAGCGGCAACCACTCCATGCACAGCCGATGCCATCGTTGGCCTGGGGCGTATCGCAGCCGGTTTGCAGATCGCATGGAACCGGCAAGCGAAGCACTCGTATTGGCCGAATGACCACTCATGATCAAGTTGCCTTCATCCCCTCTGTCAAACTCGCTACATTCCACAAGAGACCAACCGCGAGGTGGTGGCCAGGCTTAACCTGGATCGCTACTGGCTGGTGGCGGCATCCGCGCGAGGGTACGATTAGTTGCCTGTCCATAGCGGGGATGGTTCCACAGCCCTTGCTCGACTCCTCGCAGTCCGTCCAGCCTATCCCAATCGGGACGGGCACGCGGGAGGGCCGCACAACTACGGCGTTTCCTCCTTCTCCATCCTCATACATCGGGTACGAACGCATGAACGACGAACCACCTTCGAAACGGCTACTACCGCGACTCGGTTGCTTCGGTTGGGGATTGGTCATTGCGGCGCCGCCACTGCTGTTCGCGGTGGTGGCGTTGTTGATTTGGTCGAACGGGGTCAGTCACGAGGTACAGGCTAAACTGGCACAGATCCGCGCGGCCGGGGAGCCGGTGACGGCAGACGAATTGGCCAATGCCCACTTATTGCCGCCGAACACGCCCGACGGCACCCGGTTTTGGTTGACGGCCATCGAACCGCTCGACGGCGAAGCGTTTGCCGCCGCGTGCGCGAACTTGCCGCTGGTAGGTTCGGGCGGCGACGAAATCCCGCCACCGGGTGAGCCGTGGCCACAATTCGACGATGCAAGGCAGTTGCTGGAGCAATATGCCGCGTCGCTACGCGGACTCCACGCGGCTGCCGACGATCAGGGCGGTGTGCGATTCCCATTGAGCTTCAACGACGGCATCGCCATGCTGGTGCCTCACGCTTAGCGACTGCGGGGTGCCGCTCGTCTGCTAGCGCTCGAAGCTCACGTCAAAGCGCACGAGGGCGACGCGGCTGGTGCCGCCGAGTCTCTTCACGCAGGCTTTGCGGTCGCTCGTACGATCGAGCATGACCCGCTGCTTATTATATTGCTGGTGCGGATCTCCATCGACGGCATGTTCCGTGAGCAGCTCGAACGACTCTTTTCCACTGTCGAGTTTTCTGACGCCGACCTGGCTCGGCTCCGCACCGATTTGCAGCGTGCCCAGTACCAGGGCGGCTTGCTGCAGGCCATGTACGGTGAGCGGGTCATCGGACTGGCGACCATCCAGAATCCCACCAAGGCGGTGGGCAACGAAGCACCCTTATTTAGCAGATTGCGGCTGATTCACGGCAACGACACGCGTTGCTACTTGGAGTGCATGGAGCTTGT
>Ga0265314_10000966_pt1 | contig 33770 bp, 33 predicted proteins | sample 4126metaG_FD_203106 | JGI IMG/M metagenome (GOLD analysis project Ga0265314, IMG submission 203106) | Rhizosphere microbial communities from Carex aquatilis grown in University of Washington, Seatle, WA, United States - 4-1-26 metaG | ecosystem: Host-associated > Plants > Roots > Rhizosphere >...
CGGCTTGGGGGTGGGACGACTTGCAATGGGCGTACGGAGCGCCGGTCTCAGCTCTCACCTTTAACGACAACACGGTTGAGCTGACGCTGAAGCAGGATAAGGAATCGCCCACGCCGGGGCAGACGGCAGGGGAGTGGTTGCCGGCAACGGATTACTACACGCTGGATGACCGCATGACGATGGCCGCGCCCGGCGCGCAGGCGCAACCGGGGTTGGACCGCCGCCCGGGGGACCGCAGAGTGCGAGCCTTCGGGACTGCTCCACCGCAGGGAATGCACGCCGCGCTGGCGGTGGAGGATCCGGCGGAGTTTACCGCGGCAATTTTCAACGACGCGCTGCGTGCCCGCGGTGTAACCGTCTCAGGGGCGGCAACATCGGCGCACCGCGAGTCGATTGACACGGGGCAGTTTGTCGCAGAGCGCCAGATGCCGATCAAGTCGCTGCAACCGGTAACGCTGGACAGGGTGGAAGCTCCGCTGGAGGGCCGGCGGGTGCTGGCGAGGCGCGTCAGCGTGCCGGTGGCCGAGGACATTATGTGGACCAACAAAGTGAGCGAAAACCTGCATGCCGAGCTCCTGCTGCGCCTGCTGGGCAAAACGGAGGGAACGGACGGCAGCTTCGAAGAAGGCACGCGGGTGGTGCGTCAGTTCCTGGTGAACGCGGGCTTGGGCGATAACGACTTTTTCTTTTATGACGGCTCCGGCATGAGCATGGACGACCGGATAGCGCCGCGCGCGCTAACCCGGTTGCTGACCTTTGCCGCCAAGCAGGGCTGGGGCCCGGCCTGGCGTGAGACGCTGCCGGTGGCGGGCGTGGATGGGACGCTGGCGGGGCGTTTCAAGACCTCACCGCTGAAGGGAAAGCTCCAAGCCAAGACGGGGACGCTGAACGAGAGCAGCGCGCTTTCGGGTTACCTGACCACGGCGACGGGAAAGACGCTGGCGTTTTCAATTATGGTGAACGGCCGCCGGCCGGGCAGCGACGCGGAATCCAAGGCAATTGACCAGATCGCCGAAGCCATTGCGGCGGCGGATTGAAATAGGGAGAATCAGAATCATAACTACTTGAAAACAGGGAGCATCCCTATCACTTGGTGTAGCATCCAAGGTGCTAGCGAGTAGTAGCCGGACGAGCGCGGGGCCGGGCTTGGAGTTGGAGACGATGGGGACCACGCTTCTTGTCAATGGCACATTGCGGGGCATGGGGTGCGAAGCGGAGTGCTCGCTTATTGCCACACGCAGTGACAACGCCAACCCAGCGAATGCAATGTTCACCAGGTGCGCCATTCTCGAGGCGCCGCTGTGGCTTCCTGACGGTTACTATGAGGCAACATTCATCGGCCAATCGGCGTTCCTGCACCGGGTGAACGGCGTATGGAGCGCGGGCGTTCCCTGGCGGCACGGCCAAGCCCTGGCTGTGGAACCCGTGGAGCGTGGGCGGGCGAATGCCGAGTCTGCGCCGGGAAGCATCGGGGCGGTCACCAAATAAGCGGTCACTGGAAATAGCTGCGCGGGCTAGTATCATCAAGGCAAATGTTCACCCGTACTCTTGCTGCAATTCTGCTGGCTGTGGCCGCGGCGGCGATCTTCGCTGCGGCAGGATGCCGGACCTTGCCGCCCTCCAAACCTGAGTCGGAGTTCACGCCGCAGGAAGCGCGCGGACAGGCTGTGTATCGCCAATCCTGCGAGCGCTGCCATTATCCCACCAGCACCAGGGGCAGCAAGGGCCCGGGACTCCAGGCGCTCACCAAAATCAAGTCAATGCCTTCAGGCGCGCCGCCGACGGACGAGCGGCTCACCGATGTCATTCTCCACGGACGCGGCATGATGCCGGCTACGTCGCTTGATGACCTGCAACTCCACGACCTGCTGGCCTACCTGCGCACTCTATGAGCCAGGAAGACGACCTCACGACACCGCTGCGCGGCCATGTGCCGCTGCCGGGCGTGCTTGCCATCAGCCTCTACCTACTGCTGTTGTCGGGAACCATCGTGGTGGGGGTGGTGGGCCACCATTACTCCGCAATATTCCTGGTGTTTGCCGCGGCCTTTGTCAGCGCCAGCGCGGGGCTGATTGTGGGGTTCCGCTGGGCGTGGGTAATGGCGCTGTCGGCGGTGTTCCTGTTGATGTCTTATAACTTCTGGATCTTCGCGGCGCAGCACGCGGCGGCATCGGCGGTGCAGGGCGGGCTGAACCTGGTGTTCTTTCTCTATTTGATTCGGCCCGAGGTGCGGGCGCGGATGCGGTAGACAGGAATCACCAAAGCGTCTTACATGCCCCAGAGGCGCGGATCGGACCGTCCGACGTGATCAAAGTTGCGTTTTCTACAATCGCTGTGGAGACTATCAACCGGTCCAGGGGATCGTTGTGAAACGACCTGTTTAACTCGCCGGCACAGCGGGCGATTTCGCCGGAGACTGGTATAACTAGCAGTCTGCTCGTCATCGTTTCAAAATAGGCTTGTACCGGCACTCGAAGGTGAATGCGGCCTTTGCGGATTTCCGTCGCAATCTCAAAAACGGCAGCAGCAGGCAGAGCGAGCGCCTCTCCTTTAACCACTGCCGTTCTGATCGCGTCCTTGGCGCGCAACGAGATCCTTTCGGGGCTATCCGAAAGCCACACAGCGACGTGCGAATCGAGCAGGATCATTCCTTGCCCTCTCGTCCGATTGGATTCTCGCGCTCAATGCGATTCCACTTCTCGTTAGCCATTCGTTCCCATTCTTCGTCCGAGAATTCCGAGGAAACCAGATCGACTCCTTCAGGAATGATTGCCATTCCGCGCATGAAGCCGAAGATCGAGTCGGGATCTTCCCGGGTAACGGCTTCATCGTGTGGGCTGACCCGCGCAACCGGCTTGCCCCGCTTGGTCACGATAATGGCCTCGCCACTTTCGTTCACCTCGTCGAGGATGGCGAGGCATTTGGCTTTGAATTCCCCGGCCGCGATGGTGCGCATTGCGATTTCCTCCGGATTGATCTTATCATGACCATGGTCATTTGACTATGGTCATATGCCATTCGTAATCTCCTTTTTTGGTGACCGCCTGCCTGGTGATAATCTCCCTCCATGCTGAACATGCTGCGCAAATGTCTCCGCTGCCTCCTTGCTGCTTTTGCCGTCTCGACTCTGGTCCATGCCGCCGACGCGCCGAAGAAGCGCGCCATCACCCTGGACGATCTGGCCAAGCTCCAGCGCGTGAGCGGGCCGTCGATCTCGAAAGATGGCGAGTGGATCCTCTACTCGGTCAGCAAGGTCGACACCAAGGAAGACAAGTCCGAGTCGCACCTGTGGATGGTGAAGTGGGACGGCTCGGAGGACCTGCAACTCACCTACGGCAAGGAAGGCGGCGCAGGGTCGCCGCAGTTCTCGCCGGACGGGAAGTGGATCAGCTTCACGTCATCGCGTCCCGGGCCGGCCAAGGGCGATCAGGTGTGGGTGATGGACCGGCGCGGCGGCGAGGCGCAGCAGTTCACCGCCATCACTGACCAGAACATCGAGGGCTACCAGTGGTCGCCGGATTCAAAGCGGCTGTTGCTGACGCTGCATCCCAAGGACGAACCAGAGCCCGAGGAGGGCAAGAAACCGGAGCCGCCCAAGCCCATTGTGATTGACCGCTACCACTTTGCGCAGGATGTACACGGCTATATCAAGAATGACGATTACGTCTCGCTCTATCTCTATGACATCGCCACCAAAAAGGCTGAGAAGCTGACCACGGACAAGAACGTAAATGAGCAGCAAGCGGTTTGGTCGCCTGACGGGCAGTGGATTGCCTACGTCAGCAATCACGATGCCGATCCTGACCGCACCGAAAATTCAGATGTGTTTGCAGTGGCTGCCAAGCCCGGCTCAGCCGCGAAGAAGCTGACCACGTGGACGGGGCCGGACGGCGGGCGCCTGGCGTGGTCGCCGGATTCAAAGTCGATCGCTTACACGCAGGGCCTGGAGATAAAGCTGTCGGCGTATTCGCAAAGCAAGCCGGCCGTTGTGACATTGGATGGGAAAGTCAGTTATCCCGCCGCGAAGTTTGACCGCGCCGTGAGCCAGCCGATATTTGCTCCCGACGGCAAACTCAACTACCTGGTGGAAGACGATCGCAATGAGTATCCCGCGGAGGTTGAGCTGGCGGGCAACGGCATCAAGCGGCTTGAAGACCAGCACGGCGTGGTGCAGACGTGGGAGTCGGAAGCGGGGCACACCGCGGTGCTCTACACCAATGACAGCAATCCCGGCGAGCTGTACGCGCTGGAGAACGGCAATCTGCGCAGGCTGACGCACCACAATGACGCGCTGATGGCCGAGCTGAACCTGGTCCCCACTGAGGACTTGGAATACAAAAGCCCGGACGGCACTGACGTGCACGGCCTTCTGACCAGGCCGGCGGACTTCAAGCAGGGCACGCCGGCGCCGATGATCCTGTTCATCCATGGCGGACCCAATGGCCAGGACGCGCACTCGTTCGACTTTCTGCGGCAGTGGCTGGCCACCAAGGGCTACGCCGAGCTGAACATTAACTATCGCGGAGGCGGAGGGCGCGGGCAGGACTATGCCAAGGCAATTGCCGCCGACTGGGGCCATTACGAAGTTGTTGACCTGAAGGCCGGCGTGGACAAGGCCATCGCCATGGGTGTGGCCGACCCCAACCGCATGTGCGTCACCGGCTGGAGCTACGGCGGCATCCTCACCGATTACATGATTGCCAGCGACACCCGCTTCAAGTGCGCCATCAGCGGCGCTGGGACCGCGTTCACCGTGGCGTTCTACGGCGTTGACCAGTACATCCAGCAGTACGACAACGAGATTGGCCCGCCCTGGAAGAACCTGGACACCTACATCAAGATCAGTTATCCGTTCCTGCACGCCGACAAGCTCATCCACACGCCCACCATGTTCATGGGCGGCGCCAATGACATGAACGTACCCCTGGTGGGCGGCGAGCAGATGTACCAGGCGCTTAAGTCGCTGGGCGTGCCCTCGGAGCTTGTGGTGTACCCGGGGCAGTTCCACGGCTTCTCCAAGCCCAGCTTCATCAAAGACCGTTACGAGCGCTGGCTCGGCTGGTGGGACAAGTGGACCGGGATGACGCCCGCGCCGGAGAAGACTGAAAAGGCAGCGAAGATGGCGGAGAAATAGCCAGTCAGCGAGTCAGCGAAGCGGCACGGGAGAACGGCGTGCGTTTGATCTTCATCTACGGTCCACCCGCCAGCGGCAAGCTGACGGTGGCGCAGGAGTTGAAGATCATCACCGGCTTTCCCGTGTTCCACAATCACCTTGTTGTAGACCTTCTGACCTCGCTGTTCGAGTTTGGCAGCGAGCCGTTCGTCCTCCTGCGCGAGCAGATGTGGCTCTCGGTGTTCGAGCAGGCGGCGCGCGCCGGGTTGCCGGGCTTGATCTTCACCTTTGCGCCGGAAGCCACGGTGCGGGCATCGTTCGTCCCCGCGGCGGTGGAGACAGTCGAGAAAGCCGGCGGCACGGTGGACTTTGTCGAGTTGGTCTGTCCCGTGGATGAGATCAAGCGGCGGCTCGATCATCCGGCGCGCAAGAAGTTCGGCAAGCTAACTTCGCACGCGCTCTTCGACGAGCTCAAGGCGGGGGGCAGCCTGGATGCACTGACCATGCCGGCGCCGAAGGTGCGCGTGGATTCGAGCGCGGCGAGTCCGGCGCGGGCGGCGCTGGAGATTGCGCGCGGCCTTGGGCTGGCCTGAAGCCGCCTCCTGCGCAAGCTTTCCGGTCCTCTATTAAGCCCGCGGCTCAACCGGCGGCTTCACCGCCGGCTCCTTTACGTGCGCCGTGCGATACGGCCCGCGGAACTGCGCCATTATCGCCGAGACAATTGCCACCAGCAGCAGCACCACGCCCAGTGCCGTCAGCGGAATGCCGAACAGCACCGGCGCGCCGGTGGTCTTCAGGTCAAGCATCACGCTCGATCCTGAAACCGGCAGCGCGAACGCCAGGCCCGCGGTGCCGTGGCAATACGCGAACAGGACCCATAATCCGCATCCCAATACAAGCACGGCAAGCAGCAGCCATCGGTCCGCTCTCATTCCATCCTCCGTTCGGCAAATCTGGTCGCGCCGATTCTACCATCCATCCACTGCGCGGGCGGCGGCCTCGGTGTTACGCTTGCGTTCGTATTCGACAACAGGGAGACAAATACCTTGCGTATTCCACTGTTTCACTTTGCCGCAGTCGTCGTTCTTGGAGGGGCCCTGGCCCAGGCGCAGATTCGCCCTCATGCAACCGTGCAGCTCCCTGGCAATGCGCCCGCTATTGCCGCAGCGCGCGCAGCATCTGATCCGGCTCCCATCAAGGCCCAAACCCCCGCCGGCGGCGATGCGCCGGAACTGAACGCTCCGGACACCGCCAACGATCCCGTGGCCGATCCCAAGGCCGTGGTGGTGTTTGAGCACGCTCGGTTCACGGTGCTGACGCCGCAACTGATCCGCATGGAGTGGTCGCCCAACGATCGTTTTGAGGATCACGCCAGTCTGGTGTTCATCAACCGCCGGCTTCCCGTGCCGCGGTTTCAGAAGACCGTCTCAGAAGACAAGCAGAAGCTCACCATCAAGACCGGTTCTCTGACGCTGGTGTACGCGCCCGGCAGCGGCGACGGACGATTCACGCCGGATAATCTGACCATCAACCTGAGCTCCGGAGAAAACCTGGCGGTTTGGCGGCCCGGGACGACGGATGAGCAGAACCTGATGGGCACCACCCGCACGCTGGACGGCGCCACGGGCGACAAAACCCGCGAGCCCATTGAGCAAGGGCTTGTGTCGCAATCGGGCTGGGCGCTGGTGGACGACTCCACCCGGCCCCTGTTCGACTCGGCCGATTTCAGCTTCAAGGACGGCGAAAAGAGCCCGTGGCCGTGGGTCATGGAGCGGCCTGCGGGCGAGCGCCAGGATTGGTACTTCTTCGGCTATGGCCACGAGTACAAAAAGGCCCTCGGCGATTACGTCCGCGTCGCCGGCTGCATTCCCCTGCCGCCCCGCTTCGCCTTCGGCACGTGGTGGTCGCGCTACTGGGCTTACTCCGACCAGGAGATCCAGGGCATCGTCAAGGGTTTCCATGAGAACTCGACGCCGCTCGACGTTTTCGTCATCGATATGGACTGGCACATCAACCACGAGCAGCTTGCGGCGCGCGGCGAAAAGGATCAGTCCAACGAGGGTCTGGGCTGGACCGGCTACACCTGGAACAATTTGCTTTTCCCCGATCCGGACCAGTTCCTTGACTGGCTGCACTCAAACCACCTGAAGACCAGCCTGAACCTGCATCCCGCCTCGGGAATCCAGCCATGGGAAGCCTCCTACCCCGCCATGGCCCGCGCCATGGGAATCGACCCGGCAACAAAGAACTACGTCGCATTCAACCCCACAAACAAACGCTGGGCCACCGCCTACTTCAACGCGGTCCTTCATCCGCTGGAGAAGCAGGGCATCGATTTCTGGTGGCTCGACTGGCAGCAGCAGCCCATGATGTCTCCCATTCCAGGACTGAGCAATACCTGGTGGCTCAACTACGTTCACTTCACTGATCAGCAGCGCGAGGGCAAGCGCCCGCTCCTCTTCCATCGCTGGGGCGGGCTGGGCAATCACCGTTATCAGATCGGCTTCTCCGGCGACACCGTTTCCGTCTGGCCTTCGCTCGCCTTCCAACCGTGGTTTACGGCCACCGCGGCCAACGTGGGCTACGCCTACTGGAGCCACGATATCGGCGGCCACATGCCGGGCGCAGTCGATCCGGAGCTGATCACGCGCTGGGTCCAGTTCGGCGCATTCAGCCCAATCTTGCGCACCCACACCACCAAGAACCCCGACTCCGAGCGCCGTATCTGGGCCTATCCCGAGCCGTTCTCCGGCGTGTTGCGCTCCACCTTCCAGTTGCGCTACGCCCTCCAGCCCTACATCTACACTGAGGCGCGCAAGACCTACGACACCGGCGTCGCCTTCCTGCACCCGCTCTACTATGACTGGCCGGAGTTGCCTGAGGCCTACACCAGCAGGAATGAATACGCCTTCGGCGACCAGATGCTGGTGGCGCCGGTGGTAGCCCCGGTAGATAAGGTGAGCGAGCTGGCCGGCCAGGATGCTTGGCTGCCTCCGGGCGACTGGATTGAGTGGCCCACCGGCAAGCACTTTGAAGGCGCCCCACGCAAAACCTACCAGCGCAGCTTCACCATCGCAGAGACGCCCGTCTACCTGAAGGCCGGCGCAATTATACCCATGGAGCCGCCCATGCTCTACACCGGTCAAAAGCCGGTGGACCCGCTGATCGTCAACGTCTGGCCGCTCGCGCCCGGCACTAACAACACTTACTGGCTCTATGAGGACTCGGGCGCCGCCGTCGAGTACCAGCGCGGCGTTTTTGCCCGCACCCACATCAAGGCCACGCAAACTGCAGACACGCTGCGCCTTGAGATCGGTCCCGTGGAGGGCGGATATCCCGGTATGCTCAAATCGCGCAGTTACGAGCTGCGCTTGCCCGCCGACTGGCCGCCCGACCGCGTCACCACGAATGGCGCCCCGGTTCATCGCGCAGACCCCATGGGCAAAGGCGGTTGGTACTTTGAAGGCAACACTCTCACCACGGTGATTCCCGTGCCCGCGGCAAGCACGGATTCGCGGATCATCGTGGAGGTGCGCCGCGCTCCGGGCATGACCGCCAAACGCGGCCAGCTCGACGGCTTTGCCGGCGCCATGACCCGGCTCCGCGCCGCCTATGACGCCATGCAGGCCACCAATCCGGTGTCGCAGCCGCCCGATCCGCTCATTGACGCCATGCAGGCCGGCGACCGGTTGGGCTACCACCCCGAACATGCCCAGGAGGAGTTCGACCATCTTCGCCAGGTGCTGCCCCAGGCCCAGGCTGCCCTGGACGAGATTGCCCGGACGTTCGCGGAGAAGGTGGATGCTGTCGCCAAGGAGCGCATCAATGGAATCCCTCCGGAAGAAATTGAGCGGGCAAAACAGGGTCGGCTGGATGCGATGGCCCGCGCGCAAAAAGATGTAGCCGAAGCACAAGCCCAACTTCAGCCCGCGCAAGCGAATCAGTAAACCGGCCCCACCACGGCAACGAGGGGTGCCCCATCCGTGCTCCGTTTGGGCCGGAGTTACATCCCGGCCCAACCACACCTCTGTCACCTGAAACCTGACACACCCTCAATGTCCGCAGTGGTAAGGATGTCCAGCCAGAATGGTGCAGGCGCGGTAAAGCTGCTCCGCGAGCACGAGGCGTGCGAGCGCATGAGCCAGCGTCAGGGGCCCAAGGGAGAGCAGAAGCTGGCCGCGCGCACGGGCGGCATCCGACCAACCGCTGGCCGGACCCACGGCAAAAACGATATGCTGCGCGCCCTGATCGCGGCGGCCGGCGAGCCAGAACGCAAAGGCCTCTGAGGTCATCTGGCGTCCGCGACTGTCGAGGAGAGCAGCAACCGCGGGTGTACGCCCCGAACGCCGGTCGAGCGACTCCAGAAATGCCGCTTCAGAGCGGAAGAACCAGGCCTCGCAGGGGTAATAGGCCTCAACCCGCGCAATATAACGGAGCGTGAGACGGTCGAACTCGTCGCCGGCGGGCAGACGGGATCCGATGTGGGCCAGGGTCAAGCGCATGATGGGCAGGATAGCGCAAGCGAGCTGCCCGGAACATAGAGGCCGGACGGAGAACCCGGCAGTACCCTCAGCCTTTTCGTGACGGTTTCTTTGCTGTCGGCGTCTTCCTGGCTGTCTTCTTTGCCGCTCCGGAACCGGCTGTAGCTCGCTTTGCGGCGGGCTTGACGGCAGGTTTGGCCGCAGCTTTTCGCACGGTCTTTCTTGCGGCCGGCTTTCCTTTTGCCGGCTTCTCTGCCCGCGCGCCATGTTTTTCCGCGCGGGTGCGCACGGCGCGCGTCTTCTCAGCCAGCGCGTGCTTCAGCTCCTCATCGAATTGCGACGGTGTGAGCGGGCGAGCGGACTTGCGCAACCGCTCGATGTCATAAAATGCGCGCCGCTCGGCCAGAAACACGTGGACGACGAAATCGACATAATCGAGCAGAATCCAATCGGCTTTGCGGCGGCCTTCAACTGAGTTGGGGTACACGCCGAAATTGCGCTTCAGGCGCATTTCGATTTCATCGGCGATGGCGACGGCCTGGCGATCGTTCGAGGCCGAAGTCACCAGGAAAAAGTCCGCCAAGCCGGAGTCGACCGGGTCTAGCTCCAGGATGCGGGTTTCGGCGCCTTTTTTGTCTTCGCAGGCCGCGGCGGCTGCCTGAACCAGAATGCGGGTCTGCTGATGAGATTTGTTTGTCGACATGCGGTTGCGCTTGATCTCCGTGAATTATCGTAGCTGTTTGGCGGAACGGTGAGCAAGGGAACAAAGAGCAGGGAACGAGGGACTAGGGATCAGGGATCAAAGAACCAGGGACGAAGGAATAACAGAACGAGAGAACGGGAGGCTAGACGGAAGTAATTGCTTGGGAACTAGCGATAGAGCCCGTGCTCGCGAATGTAGCGAGTTACGGCGGATGGAAGGAGCCGGCGGGCCGTTGCGGGCTCGGTACTGTCCCGAAGCTGCTCCCTGATCTCCGAGGCGCTGATCTCGACGTCGAGACCGGGAAGCACGTGGAAATTCGCACGCTCGCCTGTGGAGTTGGTCAAAGTGTACGTGCGCATCTGGATGCCCGAGGTGGCTCCGGGTGCGGATGAATCGCCGTCCGCAAGGATCAAACCGTCGGGAAGGGCCTGCTGCAAGTCCTGGAGGCTCTGGCCCGGCCGTGAGGCAACGACCAGCGTGGCTGCAAATGGAATTTCGGCAGCGCGGCGCCAGTGATGGAGGGTCAGCAAGGAGTCCGCGCCCATGAGGCAGAAGAGCCGGGATCGGACCGGCAGGCGAGCGCGGATGCGATGGAGCGTCTCCAGTGTGTAATTGGGCTGCCCGGAGGGATCCGGCGCGTCGATTTGCGAAATCTCGAATCCCGCCTCTCCCTTTACGGCAAGTTCTGTCATGCGCAGGCGGTCCTCAAATGAAGCCGACGGCCCGTGCGGTTTGAGCGGCTGCACGCCCACCGGAGCAAATAGAACAGTGCGGAGCCGGAGAGCGTCGCGGGCGGCGCGCGCCACGGCCAGGTGTCCCAGGTGCGGCGGATCGAAGCTACCGCCGAAGAATGCCACGCGTTGTGGTTCGCCGTCCGCCATGCATTCATCCTAACGTGATGACGCGCCCAGGCAGGGCGGCGCGGCTCTGCCGGGCGCGGGTACCGGATGTGATCTGCGCCCAGGCCTGCGCATACGCCCGCTGATAGACTTGAGGATTGGTACGCATGTTGAAAAAGGGCTACGCACGCTGGATGTACCGCTGGGAGACGCGTCTGACCACGCGCGACGAAAATCGCGTGGTGCGGCCGCTGGAGTGGGGCCTGGAGTGGATTGAGCCGTTCCTTCGCGCGCATGGATTGGCGCCGGACGAGATGCGCCAAGCCGCAACCGGAGACGACGCGTCCACGGAAGAAGCGATCACGCGCATCAACCGCATCCTTATAGATAAAAGCGACCAGTTCTTCGGATATGAGCGTCCGACAGACTTCCGGCTCGAAGAGCGCTATCCGCAGTTGTTCCCCACCAATGTTCGCCCTGAAACGCTGGCCAAAGACGAGGAGCTGCGCCGTCGCGCTGAGAACGGGCAGATGGGGCGCGCGCAGTTCCTGCGATTCACGTCACCGGAGCGCACGCCGTATCCGGAGAACGACCTGGTGAACGCGCGCTGGTTCCCTGCTCCCGAGCACAAGGATCCGGCACGGCCGAAGCAGGCTATTGTGGTGCTGCCGCAGTGGAACGCCGATGCATTCGGCCATAACGTGCTCTGCCGCGTATTCAATCGCATGGGCGTCTCCGCGCTGCGGCTCTCCAAGCCCTACCATGACATCCGCCGGCCCATGGAACTGGAGCGCAGCGACTACGCGGTGAGCGCCAATATCGGGCGCACGCTTTCAGCATGCCGCCAGGCAGTGGTTGACATCCGCTGCTGCATCGACTGGCTGGAGGAGCAGGGATACGAGCACTTCGGCGTGCTGGGCACCAGCCTGGGCTCCTGCTACGCGTTTCTGGCCAGCGCGCACGATCCGCGCATCCGCGTAAATGCGTTCAATCACGCGTCCACCGCGTTTGGAGACGTGGTGTGGACCGGGCAGAGTACACGCCACATTCGCGAGGGGCTGGAACAAGCCGGGCTCACGCAGGACCGGCTGCGCGCACTGTGGGGAGCCGTGAGCCCGATGAATTACTACGAGAAGTTTGCCGGGGCGGAAGCCGGCGGCCCGGAGAAGAAAGTTCTGATTGTCTACGCCGACTACGACCTGACCTTTCCGCGTCAGTACTCGATCCAAGTGGTGGATGCTTTCCGCACGCATGGCGTGAACCACGAGGCGCGCGTGCTTCCCTGCGGCCACTACACTACCGGCGAAACACCCTACAAGTACATGGACGGATGGTTTCTGGGGTCATTTGTCTACCGCGCGTTCAAGCAGCTACGTGCGGAGAAAGCGGCGCAACCAACGCCGGCGGAAGTTCAGGCAGAAGAGTTTCTTTCGCGCTAGCGCAGCGCGTCCAGGTTCAGCTTCAATAGCTTGATGGGATCGAGGTACGCGCCCTGCCAGCGCACCGCCCAGTGCAGGTGCGGACCGGTGACGCGGCCGGTGGCACCGCTCAGTCCAAGCAGGTCGCCGGTGTCCACGTGCTGGCCTTCTTTCACGTCGATGCGGCTGAAGTGCATCGACTCGGTGAACAGTCCCAGGCCATGATCGATAATGACGCAGTTGCCTTCAAAATACAGATGCCGCGCCAGCACCACCACGCCGCTGTTGCCGGCGTGGACAGGCGTCCCTGTCGCGGCGCGAAAGTCAGCGCCGCGGTGAATGCTGGCGAGTTTTCCATTGAACATGCGCCGGGTGCCGAAGCTATCGGTCGCCTCGGCTCGCACCGGCGCGCGGAAATCCCCGCTCCACAGCGGCTCTGGCGCGCTTGAGGCAAACACACTCGCCTTCAGCTTGCGCTCTTCCTCAATTTCCTTCAGGGCCTCCGGGGGCGGCTGCACGAATTCAGGCGCGACGCTGAGCGAGCCGATGCGGTAATGCGCCGCGTGAATCATGATGCCGCGGCCCAGGTCCACGATGCGCCCATTCACACTTGCCCTGATGTGCAGCTGGGATTCCCCTACCGGTGCTTCGACGTCCACGCCGGCCAGCGCGATCCAATCCGCGCCTCGTCTGAAAAACTGAATCTTCCGGCCCAGCCATTCGCCCTCCATCGAACTGGCGTCGGAAATGGTAACGCGAATCAGCTCCGGCGAGCCCGCTTCAACAAGCGGCGGCGTGAGACTTACCGCTGAGCCCGCCGCCTGCGCGCCAGCATGCCGCCCTGAGGCGGCGAGCGCAAACGCGAGTACAACTGCGAAAAAGAAATGGCGGGCGCCGGTCATGGGTCCAGCATACCGGCTCCCGCCATGATGCCGAGGAGAACTTGAGGCATTCGTCCGTCTAGTCTTCTGGACCCGCCGATTGGGAACAAATTAAGGAAGATTTTCTTGAGCGGCATGCAGGCGCGGCTGTAACCTGCGACTTGTTGGATTGGTCTTAGAAGATATGAAACTATGCTTCCCCGCACTGTTTCGCCCTGCCGCCGTTATGGGCGTGATCCTGGCATGGCCGGCGCTCTCAATCGGCCAGGCCGCGAAACCGGCTGGCGGCCCCACACCTGCCACGCCGGTGTTGGTGGAACTCTTCACCTCAGAAGGCTGCTCCGACTGCCCGCCCGCCGATTACCTGCTGGCCCGCCTTGATGCCGAGCAGCCCATCGTCGGCGTCCACGTCATTGTCCTCAGCGAGCATGTCACTTACTGGAACCATGATGGGTGGCGCGATCCGTTTTCACTTATCCAGATGGACGAGCGGCAGAGGCATTATGTTGAGCAGTTCCGGCTCGACAGCAGCTACACGCCGCAGGCTGTGATTGATGGTGCGGAGCAGTTGGTGGGCAGCGATACAAAGCATCTGGTGCAGGCAGTGGCTAATGAGGCAAGGCAGCCCAGCCAACCAGTGACGATTACGCTGGCTGCCCTGGAAAAAGGCTCAGTGCATTTCACGATTCACGCGCCGGCAAGCCAGGGAGATCGGCTGGTAGCTGCCCTGGCGCAGGATGTCTCGCGCTCTGAAGTCACTCGCGGAGAAAACGCCGGCCGCACCCTGCATCATGTGGCCGTGGTGCGCGGAATGAAGCAGTTCTCGAACTTTGACGGGCGCGAGCTGAGCCTCTCCGCCGTAAACCTTGATCGCCCCACCGGAACAAGTGCAACGCGGCTGGTTGTGTTCCTTGAGGATCCGCGCACTGGCCGTGTAGTGGGCGCGGCGGAACAGACGTTGACCAACCAGTGAGCCGCGTGGCGAGTGATTCCGAGCGATGCCTTACCTGGTAAACGTTTTTACTGGCTGGTGCCCGGGTGGGCAGCCTTCCACTTCTTCAGGCGCTCCTCGGCTGCCGCCAGCTCGCCGACGGTGATGCGCGTGCCCACGTTCTGCCGGTTCTGGATGTAGCGGTCCTTATTGGGTGTATCGGCTGAGGCGGCCAGGTCGAACCAGAAGTAAGCGTCAGCGTCGCTCTGCGGCACGCCCTGGCCGAGCGTGTAAAGCATGGCCAGCGTCCCCTGCGCCCCGGGATCGCCCTGGTCGGCGGCCTTCCGGTACCACTCCGCCGCCTTTGTCATGTCCCGCGCCACGCCGCGCCCGTAACTGTAGGCTTCGGCAACGTGGATCTCGCCCGCGATGTCGTTCTTCTCCGCGGCTTTGTTGTACCAGGCAAAGGCCTGCTTCCACTCCTCGGCAGCCTGGTCGCGGTCCTGCAAGGCTCCCGCCGCCTGCGCCAGTTTTTCGCCTACCGCCACCTGCGCCGCCGTATCGCCGTTATTGGCTTTGGCCAGGAGCGCGGGATCGACCGCAGGCGTCTGGGCCGCAGCCATCACTGAAAGGAGTACAAGCCCGGCGAATTGGAAGAAGAGTCTGTTTTTCATGTGGGCGGCGTCACTAAACACTACCGATTCAGTGTATCGGCTTGCCGGGACATTTGGAGATACTTGCGGCCGGGGAAAACCGGCTAGAATTCTTGCATGACCGATCGCATGTCCCTTCCGCTCGCCCAAGTCGATCCTGACATTGCCGCAGCCATTGAACACGAGATGCTCCGCCAGCACGAAGGGCTGGAGATGATCGCCAGCGAGAACTTCGTGTCTGAAGCCGTGCTTGAAGCCGCCGGTTCTGTGTTCACCAACAAGTACGCGGAAGGCTATCCAGGCCGCCGCTACTACGGTGGATGCGAATTCACTGACGTGGTGGAGAACCTGGCGCGCGATCGCGCCCTCGAAATCTTTGGCGCCGAGCACGCCAACGTGCAGGCGCACTCCGGCTCGCAGGCCAATGCCTCTGCCTATGCGGCCGTGCTGCAGCCGGGCGACACCATCCTCGGCCTCGACCTGGCTCATGGCGGCCACTTGACCCACGGCCACAAGCTCAGCTTCAGCGGCAAACTCTACCGCCCCACGTTTTACGGGGTGCGCCGCGACACCGAAGTGATCGACTACGACGAACTGGAAGCCATCGCCGTGCGTGAAAAGCCGAAGGTCATCATTGGCGGGGGCAGCGCCTATCCGCGCCTGTGGGATTTTGCCCGCATGCGTCATATCGCCGACAAGGTCGGTGCAATGTATATCTTCGACATGGCGCACATCGCCGGCCTGGTCGCGGGCGGCGTTCATCCCTCGCCCGTGCCCCACACGCACATCACCACCTCCACCACGCACAAGACGCTGCGCGGGCCGCGCGCCGGCCTGATCCTGTGCACCAAGGACCTTGCCGCTGCGGTGGACAAGGCAGTCTTCCCTGGCCAGCAGGGCGGACCGCTGGTACACATCATCGCCGCCAAGGCGGTTGCGTTCGCTGAGGTGTTGCGTCCGGAGTTCCGCACCTATGCCGCGCAGATAGTGGCCAACGCCAAGGTGCTGGCCGAAGAGCTCCAGGCTTCCGGATTCCGCATCATCTCCGGCGGTACGGACAATCACCTGATGCTGGTTGACGTCTTCGCCAAGGGCATCCTGGGCTCGGAGGCGGAGCTGGCTCTGGGCAAGGCCGGCATTACCGTGAACAAGAATGCAATACCCTTCGATACCAATCCGCCGTTGAAACCATCCGGCATTCGTTTGGGCACACCGGCTCTGACCACCCGTGGCATGAAGGAGCCCGAGATGCGCCACATCGCGCGGTGGATTTCCTACGCCCTCGAAAATCGCAACAACGATGCCCTGCTTCACCGCATCCGCGGCGAGGTGGCCGAGTTGGCAAACCGGTTCCCGCTCTACGCCTGGCTGCGCCAGCCCGTAGCGGCAGGCGTATAGCGCGACGGTTAGGCTTCCGTTTGCCGGCTGCCTGGAGCCGCATGGAGCGGTAAAGCCGTTTCTTTTTGCGGCTTCGCTTTTCATACACCGCAACTTGCCTGCCGTGGTAGGGTTGGGATCATCTGTTTCGGTCGATGCCTTGTTTGGGCGGGCTTTGGCGCTCCAAGGCCGGACTTCCCCGGGGCATCAGGAGGAAAGAAAATGAAGACACTTCGATTGGCACTTGCCGCGGCCGTGATGGTGCTCGCGGTGCCCGTTTTTGCGCAGCAGCACGATAAGGATAAGCATCAGCCCAGCCCCAAGCCGCCCGCTCATGGCCCGAAAACGTACCAGGGAACCCCACATCAGCCTGATCAGGACCATAACCGGAAATTCTCCGATGGGCCCGGCCATCCCGAAGCCCCGCACGTGGATAATCGCAAGGATTGGGTAGGCCACGATACCGGCCGCGACGACCGCAACTACCACGTCGATCACGCGTGGGAACACGGCCACTTTCCCGGCGGATTTGGCCCGCGTCACGCCTGGCGCATCGAAGGCGGCGGTCCAGGCCGTTTCTGGTTCCACGGGTGGAACTGGAGCATTGCGCCCTATGACGCGGCCTATTGCAATGGCTGGCTATGGGACTCAGACAACATCGTCATCTACGAAGATCCGGACCACGACGGCTGGTATCTCGCCTACAACACTCGTCTGGGTACCTACGTGCACGTGATGTACCTGGGCAGCTAATTTGAGCATTGGAGAGGAGGCTTCCCCTGTCTCCTCTCTGCTTCTTGCCTGTCGGTGCCGTGCGTGCGCCGTGCGGGGCGTCAGACATCTTTTCTATAGACGTCCGGATTGCGCCGTTCCATGAAGTTCTCTGGATGAGCAAGTTGAGCGAATCCAAATCTCTCATACAGTCCGTGGGCATCTCCGGTTACCAGGATCCAGCGCCTCAGATTCTCAAGGCCGGGATGGGAACTTACGCATTCCATCAGCCATTTTGAAAGACCGCGGCCGCGGAATTCCGGCAGTACAAAGACATCTCCCAGATACGCGATGGTCGCAAAATCGGAGATGACACGTGCGAACCCTATCTGCCGGCTGGCATGAAACAACCCGAAGCATAGCGAGTTGCGGATTGATTTTTCCAGGATGATACGTGGGATTCCCCTGGCCCAGTAGGACTGCTGCGCGAGAAAGTCGTGGACCATCTCAATATCCAGCCGATCCCTCTCCGTGGTTATCAGATACTCTCTTCCCCCAATCGTCCGTTGCCATGATTCGCTTTCATTCATTGTTTTCTGATCTCTCCATCGCAGATACTGTTTCGTCTTGCCGCGCGATGCGGGTTCATCTCCGCTGGTTCAGGTAGTCCGGGTACCCCTGGTCCCATACGATAGCCGTAAACCGAACCGTGCATTCCCTTGCGGGCTCCCCATGCGTCCGCGTACTAACTTACAAGCCCAGCCCGGATGCGGCGCATTGGACTTACGCTTCCGGCGGCCAGGTAACTCACGTAATTGGCCAACTGGTTACAGTCTGAGCTATTCTTGTCCGTATGACGATTGAATCTATACTCTCCGAAATCGATGCTGAAATCGCGCGGCTGACACAAGTGCGGACGCTTCTCGCCGGCGCCGGCTCTGTTTCCAGGACCGCCCCTACCCGCAAAGCCGCAGCCGGCCCACGGAAGGGACGCAAGCGCGTGCTCAGCCCCGAAGCGCGCAAACGCATCGCGGATGCGCAGCGCCGGCGTTGGGCAGCGCAGAGGGCCAAAACCAAGAAGGAATCTGTTTAGCAAGCTGCGCTCAAGGCAGCTAGATTAGTTCCTTCCACAGCCACCTTGGCATTCGCCGCGCTCGCAAGGCCATTAACCGCAGGTGATTTCGCCGTGTGTTCCGCAGCCGCTGCGGACATAGGAGGGTTGTATCTTGATGCTGAGGTGCGGTCACACCTGCTCACCAGGTTTCGACCGCCAGGATATTCGGTGGCCCGGGATGTCCCCCGATGACCTGCGTCTCGATCACCGCTTCCAGGTTCTTGTCGGCCCAGTCGGGCGAGGCGCGCGCTATCAGCGAATTCAGATACTCGGGGTTGTACAGTATTTCTCCTGCCGCTTCCGTGCCTTCCTCTGAAATGCCGGCGGCGATGATCACCGGCTGGCCCGTGGTGCGGTCGTGGATGCGGGCCACAATGGCGTAATCGCGTGAGAGTTTCTCATAGGGAAGGTCCCACGCCGTTGCCCACGTCGTCTTGCTGCTGCTGTTGCGGTCCACCAGCAGAGCCACTCCGTCCTTTGATTCGAACCCAAAGCGGAGTTTCTGGGTCACTCGCAAGGTCCAGAGGTTGTCGAATGCGCCGATCAGCACCACCGGCCCTTCGCGCAACTGGGCAAAGCTGGCCTCAGAGGCGGGCACTACCCGGAACGCCTTGTGCCGCGAGGCCAGCGCGGCCACGGTGCGCGTCAAAGTGATCACGTCCGCCAGGGCCAGGTTCCCCGAGAAATGCAGGCGGGAATACAGAGGCTCCGGCTTTGACGTGGTCACCGGCGTATCCAGCGTGTTGATCGATCCTACATCGATGTTCTTGGCGGGCTCACCCAGGCAGAACGTCGTCGGATTCATGCTGTCGGTTACAGGCGCCCAGAAGAGCTCCATGTTCGACGGAGGGGGTGGCGGCGGTTCGGTATGAAGCCTCCACCCGGCCAACAATCCGGCGGCTGCTGCCAGAATCACCGCGAGTCCCGCCCCACCGGCAAGACTCCAGCGCAGGCGCCACAGCCGGCCCGGGCTTGAAAATACGGGCACGGCAGTTGCTTCGCCGCTCTCCGCCGCGTTCTCCGCCGCGGGCATCTCCGGCGTCCGTTCCGGCTCGCGGAAGGCGGGCACATAGGACCCGGTCGACAGCTCGATCACCAGCTCACCGCGGTGCGCCGGATCGTAATAGTACTGGGTCAGCCGCTTGCGCACCTCGCCGGCCGTAATCCGCACCACAGGGTCGGCGTTGGTGTCGTAGGCCGGTACTTTTCCGAATACCTCGACCCCGATGCTGCGCTCCTTCAGTTCTCCGGCGTGTCCCAGCAGCGTTCGCTCCACGGCGTACGCCAGCAGGGCCGGGTACCGTTTGCTGTTGGCGAACAAAGGATGAACAAGCAGCCGATTCAGCTGTTCGCGGATCCGGGCAGCATCGGCCACTGGAGTGATCTCCAGGAGTTCAATCCCGGATTTCTGCGCTACCGGCATTCCCGCCTCTTCCGCCCCCATAATCCGTCATTCGGCCACACAAACTCGTGGGCTCCGATTGACGTAAAAGACGTGCGTCAAACTGAACCGAAGGTGAGACTCCCATATCGAACGGATGGGAGCATATCTTGCATCGTATGGCGTATGATACTGGGACGTAATTTACTTGTCCAGAGATAAATAAATCCATTTACTTCAACGGATTCGCATCGACTGTGCCAAATACTACCCGATGGAACCTTTCTCGATCCGAAGGGACATCCCATAATCAAAATCGGTCCACGAAGATGAGCCCAAAGCATTGGTGTGCGGTGCGTACACCGCTTCCGTTTCCCATGCCCTAAGCGCATTTTCTTGTGATTGCGGCTCCTCGCCCCTCGTGTGCCAGACCTGGATCTATCCAGGCAGGACTCACCGAGGGGCGCTTTTTTGCCCCCTGTGACGCTGATCGAATCGAAGCTTCAGCTCGTTGACCCCCGATGAGCCGGAGCCATTCCTGGAACAAAACTCAGCCTTATTTCAGCGCGCGATCGAGGTGAACGTATCCGCCATCGACAATCACATGCTGGCCGGTTGTGTGCCCGGATTGTGTGGGGGAGAGGAGAAATACCACCGCCCCCGCAATTTCGGTGTCCAGCGTCATGCGATGTCCCAGGGGAATCCTGTCGGTAATCTCGCGCAGGCTGCCCTCCGGATCGCCCGTGGCATCCAGCAGCCGGCGGTAGAGCGGTGTCATCACCTCGGCGGGAATCACGGCATTCACCCTGACCCCGTGCGGCGCCAGCTCGGCCGCCCATTCGCGGGTCAGGGCAAGTTGCGCTCCCTTGCTGGCCGCGTAAGCCGATGTGCCGCCTTGCCCGGTGAAGGCCACTTTCGAGCTTATATTCACTATCGCGCCGCGGGCTCCCTTCAGGGCCGGCAGCGCGTAATGGGCCAGGGCGTAATAGTGGACCAGGTTCCGGTGCAGGCTGGCCACAAACTCCTCCACTGTTCCCGATTCCAGCCCGATGCGGTCATTCACTCCGGCGTTATTTACCAGCGCGAAGATGCCGCCAAAGCGAGCTTCCACCTCGGCAATGACCTCGCGGCAGCGGTCCGAGTCTTCAAGATGCGCCTCAAAAAAAGCGCAGTCCGTGCCCGCACCCTCCATCTCGCCCAGAAACTCCTGCACGTTCTCCGATCGCCGCCCCACCACCGCCACCCGCGCGCCTTCCGCCAGGCATGCCCGAGTTATGGCCGCGCCAATTCCTGCGCCGCCGCCCGTGACAATAACGACTTTGTCTTTGAGTCCGAGATCCATGCGATCCCATTCCGGCAATTATCGCCAGACCGTCTTTTTGAAATAGCCTAGCCCAGCCCCGCCATCACCAGCATCCGCGGCTCCGTCATCTCCTCAATCGCCGATCGAATGCCCTCGCGGCCCATCCCCGAGTCCTTGACCCCGCCGTAGGGCATCGGGTCAAGCCGCCAGCTCGGCGCGTCGCCCACGATCACGCTGCCCACCTCGAGTTCCCGGAATGCGGTCAGGATCCGGCCCGCGTCGCGCGTCAGCAACCCCGCCTGCAAACCGTAGCGCGAGTGATTCACCTCGGCCAGTGCTTCCTCAAAGTCCTCGTACGGCTCGATCATCACCACCGGCCCGAAGACCTCTTCGTCGCGGACCTTCATCCCCGGCTTGGTCCCGGTAAGGATGGTGGGGTGCACCATGGATCCGTGGCGCTCGCCGCCTGAAACCAGCTTGGCGCCGCCCTCTACCGCCTCCTTGATCCACGCTTCCACGCGCTCAGCCTCGGCGGCGCGAATGAGCGGCCCCACATCTGTGGCCTCATCCGCCGGATTGCCCACCACCAGCTTGGCGGCGCATTCCACCACCTTCCACAAATAGGTCTGGAACACGCTTCGCTGCACAAACACCCTCTGCACGCTGATGCACGACTGCCCGGCATGGCCAAACGCGGCATGAGCCGTGCGCTCCGCGGCGTCATCCAAATCGGGCCAGTCGCCGTGCACAATCAGGGCCGCATTCGATCCCAGCTCCAGCACCATGCGCTTGCGGCTGGAGTGCGCCTTGATCTCCCAGCCCACGCGCGAGGAGCCGGTAAATGACACCAGCTTGATGCGATCCTCCTTCTCCACCATCCAGGCCGTATCGGCGTTGGACAGCGGCAACACAGCAATCGCCTCCTGCGGCCAGCCCGCCTTCAGCACAATCTCTCCCAGCGCCAGCGCCGTAAATGGCGTCTGCGGCGCCGGCTTCAGGATGATGGGGCAGCCCGCGGCCATGGCCGGCGCCAGCTTGTGCGCCACCAGGTTCAGCGGGAAGTTCGACGGCGTAATGGCCAGCACCGGTCCAACCGGGAAGCGCTGCACCATGCCCCAGCGCCCTTCGTTGCCCTGGGTCAGGTCCAGGGGAATGGTCTCGCCGCCCAGCCGCGTCACCTCTTCGGCCGCGGTCTTGAACGTGAGGATGGCCCGTTCCACCTCTGCCCGCGCCAGCCGTACGGGCTTGCCCGCCTCAGCCACAATGAGCTGCGCAAACCGGTCCTTCTGCTCAATCAGCGCGGCGGTGGTGTCCTCCAGGATCTCCTTCCGCTTCCACCGCGGCAGCGCGCGCGTGCGCCGGATCGCGGCCACCGCGTGGTTCACCGCCTGCCGGGCATCGGCCCGGGTCGCTTGCGTCACGCGGCCAACCAGCCCGTTGTCCCACGGCGAACGCACTTCCAGCGCTTCGCCCTCGTCCCATTCCTTGCCGCACAGCAGAAACCCGGTCTGCACTCCCGGACGCATTTTCATAATGAGGTGGGTCCCGTTCCCTTACTTCACCAACGATGGTAAATCGGCCAGCTATGCCCGCGCCCAACCCTGTAACCTGACATTTGTCATGATCCACAACGGCCGCAGCCGCAAGCTCCCCTACGATCGCGAAGAAGCGCTCGCCCACCTCCGCGCGAGCGACCCCAAACTCGGCCGCCTCATTGACCGCGTCGGACCGCTCAAACTGCGCCTCGATGGATCCCCCTCGCCCTTCGAGTCGCTGCTTGAATCCATCCTCTACCAGCAGCTCAACGGCAAAGCTGCGGCCACTATTCACGGCCGCGTCTGCCAGCTCTTTGGAGGCATCTGCACGCCCCAGGCCATGGTCGATATTCCCGAGGAACGCCTGCGCGGCGCCGGCGTCTCCGGCAACAAGATCAAGGCACTGAAAGACCTCGCCGCCAAGACGCTGGACGGCACCGTCCCCTCGCACGCCGTCATCAAAAAGATGGCCGACGCCGACATCGTCGAGCGCCTCACTGAGGTTCGCGGCATCGGCGCCTGGACCGTGGAGATGCTGCTCATCTTCCGCATGGGCCGGCCTGACGTCCTCCCCGTCACCGACTACGGCGTGCGCAAGGGCTTCGCGCTTACCTTCCAGCGCCTGCCCAAATCGCGCCCCATTGAGGCTGCCGATCTGCCCAAGCCCGACGTGGTTTTCAAGCGCGGCGAGCGCTGGCGGCCGTTCCGCTCCGTGGCAAGCTGGTACCTCTGGCGCGCCTGCGATCTGGCCCGCGCCACCCCGCCCGCCGGAAGAGCCTAAAATAGCCCAGTGCGGCCGGGCCGCTGCCAACGCCCTCCGCCATGGAATCCATTGATGGCTCCCAGCCGCCGCTTCATCTGCATTCACGGCCACTTTTACCAGCCGCCGCGCGAGAACCCCTGGCTTGAAACCGTGGAGACCCAGGACTCCGCCGCGCCCTATCACGACTGGAACGAGCGCATCTGCGCCGAGTGCTACGCCACTAACGGTGCCGCGCGCATCGTCAAATCCAAAAACAAGATCATCCGCATCGTGAATAACTACGCGCGCATCAGCTTCAACTTCGGCCCCACCCTGCTGAGCTGGCTCAAGGAAAACGCCCCCCGCACCTGGCGCATGATCCTTGACGGCGAGCGCCGCAGCCGCAAAAACTTCAAGGGCCACAGCTCCGCCATGGCGCAGGTCTACAACCACATCATCATGCCCCTCGCCAACACCCGCGACCGCATCACCCAGATCCGCTGGGGCATCGCCGACTACCAGAATCACTACGGCATTCCGCCTGAGGGCATGTGGCTGGCTGAAACCGCCGCCGACACGGACACCCTTGAGCTGCTGGCCGATCACGGCATCAAGTTCACCGTCCTCGCTCCCCATCAGTGCAAGGCCATCCGTTCGCTCAAGGATGGCGGCGACTGGACCTCCACGCCCAACGCCGTCGTCGACACCTCGCGTCCTTACCTGATGCGCTTTGACTCCGGCGTCTCCCTCGCCATCTTCTTTTACAACGGCCCCATCTCCCGTGCCATCGCTTTTGAAGGACTGCTCAACTCCGGCGAGAGTCTCTTTACGCGGCTCATGGGTGGCTTCCGCGACAGCGCGAATCCGCAGCTTGTCCACGTGGCCACGGACGGCGAGTCCTACGGCCACCACCATAAACACGGTGAGATGGCGCTGGCCTGGGCGCTGCGCCTGCTTGAAGACGACAAGTCCGTCAAACTCACCAACTACGGCAGCTTCCTCGACCAGTTCCCGCCCGAGTACGAGTGCCAGGTGGAAGACAACACCTCATGGAGCTGCTCTCACGGCGTGGAGCGCTGGCGCTCCAACTGCGGCTGCAACGGAGGCCATGCCGGCTGGAACCAGCTATGGCGCGCGCCCCTGCGCCAAGCCCTCGATGAGCTGCGCGATGCCCTCATCCCCCTCACCGATCGCGAAGGCCGCCGCCTCTTCCGCGACGTGTGGGCCGCGCGCGACGCCTACGTCGACGTGGTCCTCGACCGCTCGCCGGAAACGGTGGAAGAGTTTCTGCGCCAGCACGCCAGCCACGTCCTCGATGCCGGCGAGCGCGTCCGCGCACTCGAGCTGATGGAGATGCAGCGCCACGCCCAGCTCATGTACACAAGCTGCGGATGGTTCTTCGACGATATCTCAGGCATCGAGACGGTCCAGGTGATCGCTTACGCCGCGCGTGTCCTTCAGCTCGCCGCCTTCCTCTTCGGCAGCGAGGGTGCCGTGCTTGAAACCGTATTCGTCGCCCGCCTGGCCGACGCCAAATCCAACGACCTCAAGGCCGGCGACGGCGCCCGCATCTACAAGGAGAAAATCGGCGCCCTCCAGCTGGGCCTGGAGCAGGTGGCCGCCCATTACGCCATCAGCTCCATCTTCTCCTCGTTTGCTGAGGATACTGAGCTCTTCTGCTTCAGCATCCGCCGCCTCTCTTATGACATCTTCACCTCCGGCCGCGGCCGCCTCGCCCTCGGCCGTGTGCTCGTCATGAGCAACATTACTGAAAACCAGCGCACCTTCAGCTTCGCCGTCCTCCACTTCGGCGACCAGAACATTACCGCTGCGGTCAAGCCCTACTCTGAAGAAGATGCCCGAGGATTTGAGAGCTTCATGACTGAAGCCTCCGATCACGTTCTACGCGCCGATTTCCCTGAGGTCATTCGTCTCCTCGACCGCTACTACGGCCACGTGGACTACTCCCTCACCTCACTCTTCACCGATGAGCAGCGCCGCATCATCCACATCATTCTCAACTCCACCCTCTGGAACATCGAGAGCTCGCTCACCACCATCTATGAAGACCACGCCAGCCTGCTGCACTATCTCTCCCAGGCTGGCCTGCCCAAGCCGCCCGCGCTCGCTCTTGCCGCCGGCTTCGCCATCAACGCCGGCATCCGCCGCGCCCTGGACGGCGACCCCATCGACCAGGCCCTCCTGCGTTCCTTCCTCTCGCTTGCCAAGGCCGACGAGGTGCAGCTTGAAACCGCCACCCTCTCCTACATCGCTGACCAGCGCATGAAGCGCGCCATGATCGAGCTGCAGATGTCTTCCGGCTCGCTCGAAATGCTCGACCGCGCCCTCTCCCTCGCGCGCATTCTCACTGAGCTGCCCTTCGAGATAAACCTCTGGCAGGCCCAGAACATCTGGTATGAGATCCTGCGTACTTCCGCCTACGCCCTCACCGCGCTTTCCGGCGAAGAACGCCCGCAATGGGACAAGGATTTCTCCGAGCTGGGGCGGCTCCTCTCCATCGATACGGCCGCCATCACCGCGCAGGAACCCGCTGCCACCACCACCGGCGACTGACGGCGTCCTATCTCGGATACGCCGCCCATGCCGTACAATCCCACTTGAGCCGCCATGCCCGTCAAAGCGCTCTATCCCGGCACCTTCGACCCGCCCACCAATGGCCACGTGGACCTGATCCAGCGCGGCGCCCGCCTCTTTGACCACCTGGTCATCGCCGTCCTCAATAACCGCGGCAAAAACCCGCTCTTCTCCGTCTCTGAGCGAGTGGAGATGCTTGAGGAAGCCACCCGCGCCATGAGCAACGTCTCCGTGGCCACCTTCGACGGGCTCATGGTCGACTTCGCGCATCTGCAGGGCGCATCCGCCGTGCTGCGCGGCATCCGCGCCATCTCCGACTACGAGTATGAGTTCCAGATGGCGCTCATGAACCGCCGCTTGGCGCCTGACCTTGAAACCGTCTTTCTCCAGCCCGCCGGCCGGTACTCCTTCGTCAGCTCGCGCATGCTCAAGGAAGTCTTCTCGCTTGGCGGCGATGTCACCGGCCTGGTCCCACCCAACGTGCTCAAACGCCTGCGCAGCCGCATGGCCAAACCCTGAGCCCGCGTTCCGCAACAGCTATGGGGTCGTCTTTGGCCGCCCCAGCTTGAACGTGAACTTCCTGGAGAAGAACTCCTGGAAAACATCCTCCGCGCCGATGACGGCTTCGCTCTCGAGAAAATCCTCGAAGACTCTGGCCGCGCCGAAACGGTCGTGCGGAAGATATTCGAACTCGATGCTGCCCGCCGTCGCCAGGCTGCCCATTGTCTGCGATACATTCATTTGCCAGTGGCCGTTATCGCCCATGCAAATGAACGAATTGGCCACGGCGTAGAAGAGCCGCGACCGGGTTGAACCCGTACCCTTGTAGAAGTAGCGGGGATCCTGTTTCAGAATCGATGGCATAATGGCGAGGCCGACCAGATTCCCAAACTGGTTGGCGCCGTAGGTCACTCCCATGCGCTTGAAATAGCCATCGGCGCCCTGGCCAAAGTTCCTGGGATCGTTTTGCAATTGTCCGTATGCCGCGGCCACCCCGGCGCCCAAAAACGCCATAGGACCGACCGAACTCCGCAAAGCAAGTTGAAACTTCTGCTTCGGCGTGAGCGGAACCGGATGCGGCGTGTACACAACAAAATAGTTGGGCACCAGGCCCAGCAGTCGCTGCTGAAGCGCCATATTCACTTGCGCTTGTGCCTGGGCGGCCTCGGTCGTTGACTGAGGCACGGGTGCAGGCGGCAGTGCTGGCGCCGGCTCCTGCCCGCACACCACGTGCGCAGCGGCACTCATCCACAGTGCCGCAACAATGCCGCCAATTCTCACAGAATGCCGCAAACAATCAAACATCACGGCGTCCTCGCTTATCAGTTGTGCCCGGGGAAGGCGTAGCCGAATGATACCCCGAAAGGCCTGTTGCAAAGCGAACAAAATCGCGCGGCGTTTGGTGGATCGTTGCAGGACGGTTACTTGAACGTGACTCGGGCACACTTGAGACCCGGTCAAGATACAACGTCACAGCTCGCCCGCAAGGGCGAGCTGTGACGTGACTCTGCAAATCCCGCTACGGATCGCTTCGGGCCCTCGCCTAAAACGTCCGCGAAAGACCCGCGATGATCGTGTAATCCGCAAATGCCGCGTCCCCGTGAGCATGGTTCTCAATATCGGTCACGCTGATTTTGCGGTTCCGCTCCATGGCCCACGGAGCGCTGGCGTAAAACGTGTACCGGCCGCGCGCATACATCAAGCCGGGCTCGATGGAGATGACGTAGCCGGGCCGGCGGAAACCATTGCTGGAGCCGAACGCATCGCGCACCGGAACGCCTTCCATGCGGCCGCCGATGGACAGCGCCAGGCCGCGGGTGAGCTTGAGGCCGGTAACCGGCCGCGAGAAGCCTCCCCGCCAGAGGTACTGGTCGGTTGCGGACACTACGCCTTCGCCGGGGGCGCCGCGGAACGTCTTTACGCCGGTGGTGTCCTGCGGGCTGAACAGCCAGGAGCCGGTGAAGTACGCCGTGGTCTGCCAGTACACCGGGTGGTACGCCTCGGTGGCCAGGCTGAAGCCCCACGTGCCGTCGCCGGGCTGGATGGACTCATCGAATGGCTCCGTCTGCTTTACGCCGCTCTTGCTGACGGTGGTGCCTTTGGCGTCGTTGATTCCCGTGGGAAGCTTGAGCTGCGCGGAAATTGAAACGTTGCCGTGATTCTCCGTCGGCGGACGGAAGATCCAGGACTGCACGCCCATGGTCACGTCTCCGATGCCGCCCGAACGGTAGTAATTGGTGTTACTTCCCTGGCCGTGCCGTGTAGCTTCCATCCCCGGAATGGAGGCAATGAAACTCAGGCGGGGTGTGAACTGGTAGTTAATGTCCTCCTCAAACAGGTCCACGTGGTTCACCACGGCGTTATGGGCGGTTTGCCGCTGCCTCTGGTACACGGTGCCGATGTAGTGGCGGTAGGAGTTGTAAGTACGGAATCCCGTGGTGAGGGTCAACCCGTGCAGCAGTCCGCTGCCCGCATAGTGGCGGGCGGTGGATTCAGAGCCCGGATCGAGCCCGGAGATGACCGGCTGTGGGCTGTGCGCAGCAACGCAGCCTTGCGCGCGCGCATGGCCCGGAAAACTTAGGATGGCGACGACAGCGGCAGACACGACGGCCGCGTTGCTCAGGAGTTTTTTCATTTGTTTTGATCTCCTTGGGGACGGTGGGAATGGCCTCGATAACCCATGTTCATGCGGCAAAACCGCGATGAAGATGGACAATGCCTCTGAAAGTAGCAGTTTGTCAGTGACGAGGTCTTGCACCGCGCGGAGGAGCGAAACCTCCACCTTTCGATGGATAGCGGCCCGGCGCCACGCCGCTATAGTCGGGAAATCGCCATGCTTCCCCTTCGCCCCAGGACACTCTGCATGCTCTCTCTATGGCTTGCGGCGCCGCTGGCGCTGGCGGCGCACAAGGCGCCCGACCCGGCTTTCAAGTCACTTGACGGGCAGACGCACAAGCTTTCATCGCTGCGCGGGCAAGTGGTGGTGGTCAACTTCTGGGCGACGTGGTGCGGCCCGTGCCAGGAAGAACTGCCGCGGCTGGACAAGATTGCGGCATCGTACGCCGGAAAGCCGGTCGCCTTTGTTCTGATTTCGATTGATGAGCCGAAGAACCGGGCGAAGATTCCTTCGACCCTGGAGCGGCTGCGCGTTGAGCGCGAAAGCTGGATTGGCGCGGACACAGACACAATGGCGCGCTTCGGGCTGAACGAGATTGTTCCTGGAACCGTGATTCTGGATGCCGAAGGCGACGTGGTTACGCGCGTAATGGGCGAGGCGCGCGAGGAAGACGTGCGCGGCGCGGTGGACTGGATTCTGGGCGGGAAGAACGGCGCAGCGCCGCCTGCGCTGACGAAGCGCTATTGAGAGCAGGATTCAGGGATAAAGGAAGGATTGGACCGCCGAGGGCTGGGCAAAATCGTACCGCGAAGTGGGATTTCTTACGATGTGGTACGTTTCTGGAGCTTGCTTTTCATGTAACTCTTTTTATTTCATACAGGACTGCATGTTTTTACCACATGGTGACACATAGTGGAGGGGGGGAGGGGGTACCCTCCTACCAAATGCCGAAGGGCCAAATCCACGATGGTGGATCTGGCCCTTCAATTCGATTGGAGCATGGTCGTCGCGCTCAGTCAAGCGATTCCCGCGGTTGGTGGCGGAGTGAGCATTTTTGCTTCCCAGGTCCCTGTGTGTGGGTGGCCTCATGCCGCTTCATGACGCAGGAGGCTTCCTCCCGCTCCGACAAACCAGATGGCCATGGCCAGCGCGACCGCGCCCATTCCATGCACGTTGAGCGGCAGGCGTCCGATGACGATCAACACGGCAAGCACCGGTGCGACCAGGCAGCCGTACACCGCCAGACCGCGGGCGAACCCTGCGGACCGGAACATGCCGGCAGACCAGAGCACGATAGACACGAGCGCCGCCACGGAAAAGATGGCCGCGAACGACTGGTTCACCTGGAACATTGAAGTGATTTCAATCCGCCAAAACGTGGTGTTGGGGATGTCGCGCGCCATCTGGCGAATCAGGTTGGGAAGGATGAATCCGCTGACGGCGGTGGCAATCATCAACGCAACCATGGAGAATGCAAAGATGACCAGCGCGGTGAATGCAATGCGATCGTCCGCGGCGATGCGGCGCGTAAGCCCGCAGCAGCCGAGAAACAGGGCGAGCGTGCTGACCATGGCCAGGGAGTGCGCGATGCCCGACATGAGCGCCAGGTGCTCCACCTGGGCTTGCGTCATCAGGCCTCCGGCCACCGGATGGATGGCCATGGTGACGATGGAGCCGATTGCTCCTGCGATAAGTGCAAAACCAGCCTTGCGATTGTCTGTCATGTGAGGGAATGTAGTGAAGAACGACTCGCGTGTCACCAACTTATGATCGGAATCGGAACAGCGAGGCAGGTTTTGTTCGGGAAGATCGGGGCGTGAAGAGACGATGAGCGAAAAAGCGAAGACCACCAAGCCGCGGATGAACGCACGCGGACGGCGCACCCGCAATGCGCTGGGCGATGCCCTGGTGGCTCTCGTTCACGAAAAGCCGTTCGAGGAGATCACGGTGCAGCAGGTGCTGGATCGAGCGGGTGTGAGCCGGACGAGTTTCTATGCGCATTTTCGCGACAAGGACGATCTATTCCTGAGCGACGCGGAGGACTTCTTCGAACTCATGGCTGGTCTTCTGGACAGGATGCACGCGCCCCTGACGCGCGTGGCGCCGCTGGCGGAACTGGTGACGCATGTGGGAGAGATGCGCGCGTTCTACCGGGCGCTTGCGGCCGCGGGAAAGATGCATGACCTGCATGAACTGGGGATTGGATGGTTTGCGCGATCGATTGAGAAGCGCCTGATTCAGGCTGGAGTGAGGCTGGAGGGGAGTCAGCTTCAAGCTCAAGCTTATGGGCTGGCCGGGAGCATGATGTCTCTGATGGACTGGTGGCTGCGCCAGGCGAACCCGATGCCGCCAAGCGAGTTGGACGCGCTGTTCCACCGCATGGTTTGGGCTGCGGTGCCGCCCGGGGCCTTGCCGAAAACTACTCCACTAAGCAGGCCAATGAAGTAACTGAAAGCTGTTGGCGCGCTACCTGCATTGCACGCGGTTATCCTGCGAGGCGACGATTTGCCACGAGCCTCCGCGCTTTAGCCATGTATCGGTCCAGATCTGACAGACTTTTGCTCCGGGCTGCGACTTGTCTTTGCCGACGGCATGTTCGCTGCCGTAGACGAGGGCGAGGCTGTCGCCGAAGAAGCGCACCTTTGTCTCGTCCAGGCCGCAGTTGTGGGCGATGCGGACGCTTTTTTCGTCGCGCAGTTCGTCGGCCTTGGTGAAGCGCTCGCCGCTGGTCGATGTTCCCTGGAAGTCATCGGCCAGAAGGCCGGCCACAACTCCGTTATCCACGCAAACACCTTCAGCCCACTTGCGTTCCATGTCGACGATGTACTTTGCTGTGGGATCGTCCGGCGATGCCCAGTGGCTCTTTTGCGCGCCCGCGGGAAGAGGCATGGTGATGGCCGCAGTTGCCGCGATGAACCAGAGCAGATGACGTATTCGCATGGTGGAAATCGTACACCAGGCGGGGTAAGGCCTGAGCTGCGGCGCTTGCGGACAGGCGGGGTGTTGGCGAATGATTGCGTGAGCAGACTGCGACACGAATTTCCCGGCCGCCTGCACGGCGTGAGGTACTCGAATGAAGGCATTGGTGAAGAGCAGGAGCGAACGCGGCCTGTGGCTGGAAGACATTCCCGAACCGGGCTTTGGGATCAACGATGTTTTGATCAGGGTGCAGAAGACGGGCATCTGCGGCACCGATGTGCATATTTACCAGTGGGACGAATGGGCGCAGAAGACGATCCGCGTTCCCATGGCGATCGGGCATGAGTTTGTGGGCGAGATTGTGGAGGTGGGGTCGAACGTGAAGGACTTCCATCCTGGGGACATTGTGAGTGGCGAGGGGCACGTGACCTGCGGGCACTGCCGCAACTGCATGGCCGGCAGGCGTCATCTTTGCAAGCAGATTCAGGGTTTGGGAGTCGACCGGCCCGGAGCCTATGCCGAGTATGTCGCCTTGCCGGTGGCGAACATCTGGCGTCACCATCCGGGGATTGACCGGGAGGTTGCGGCCATCTTCGATCCGTTTGGAAACGCGGTGCACACGGGTCTGTCGTTCAATGTGGTGGGCGAAGATGTGCTCATCACGGGCGCGGGCCCCATCGGAATCATGACGATTCCCGTGGTGAAGCATGCGGGGGCGAGGCACGTGGTGATCACCGATATGAACCCTTACCGGCTGGAACTGGCGAAGAAGATGGGCGCGACGCTGGCGGTGAACGTGAAGGAGACTTCGCTCGGCGAGGTGCAGAAGCAACTGGGCATGGCCGAGGGGTTCGATGTGGGGCTGGAGATGTCGGGGAGTCCCGTTGCGTTGCGGGACATGATTGCCAACATGTGCCATGGAGGAAAGATCGCACTGCTTGGAATTCCGGCCAAGGCGTCCGAGATGGACTGGAAGCAGGTGATCTTCAACATGATCACGATCAAGGGCATCTACGGCCGGGAGATGTACGAGACCTGGTACAAGATGAGCGTGATGCTGGAGTCTGGCGTGGATATTTCTCCGGTGATCACGCACCGGTTCGACCATACGGAGTTCGAGAAGGGGTTTGAGGCGATGATGACGGGGATGGCGGGGAAGGTGATTTTGGATTGGACGACGGTGTAGAAGTAGCGGAGCGCTACGAGCGTGTGCGGCCGCGGTGGGAGATGCGAAAAGCAATCAGTTTTGCGACCTTTGCCATTGTAACGGTGATGAGCGCCGGCGCGGTGTTGCGGGCGCAGACGGCGGAGCAGGCGTGGCTGAAGTACACGGTGGAAGGGAGGGTGCATGTCGTTCCGCCCCTCGCCATCCGAGCGCTCGGGAATGATCTTGTTGAAGGAACGGCTGTTGCAGAGCTGAAGCGTAGCGTTAGCCCACTCGCGGATTCGTCGGGCATGGGCGAACGAGTGGACACGAGTTCCTCGGGGCAAACAGTACTGGGCACGGTGGAGGAGATGCGCAAGGCATATCCACTCCTTCCCATTCCGACCGACATCCAACCCGGCGGATACTGGATCTGGTCGAACTTCCAACGCGCAGGTAAACATCTGCTCTTAATCGTCGGTGGCGATTCGAGTGGAGTACTTTACGGCACATTCGCATTCATTCGCAGACCGGCTCAGTTTCCGAGAATTTCTCTCGGAAAGGATGGTGTAAGAGGTGCTCCCGCAATGCCCATTCGCTGGGTGGATGAGTGGGACAACATCGATGGCTCGGTGGAGCGTGGCTACGGCGGGCGATCGATCTTTTTTGACGCGGGGCACGTGCGCGCAGACCTTGCGCCGGTGCGCGAATATGCGCGGCTGCTCGCCTCCATCGGCATCAACGGCTGCAATGTTAACAACGTGAATAATGCCGCGCCCTTCCTCAAACCGGAGATGCTGAAGGAAGTCGCGCGCATTGCCGACACCATGCGCCCCTACGGCGTGCGCGTGGCGTTGAGCGCGGATGTGGCCAGCCCGCAGACGATCGGCGGATTGAAGACCTACGATCCGCTCGACCCAGCCGTAATCGCGTGGTGGAAGAACAAGGTCGACGAGATCTACCAGCAAATCCCCGACTTCGCGGGCTTCACGGTGAAGGCGGACAGCGAAGGGCAGCCGGGGCCGGCGAGCTACGGGCGTACGCCTGCGGACGCGGCCAACACACTCGCCAACGCGCTCGCGCCGCATGGCGGCGTGGTGCTGTATCGCGCGTTTGTTTACAACCATCACCTCGACTGGAACGATCCCAAGGCGGATCGGGCGCGGGCGGCGTACGACATTTTTCATCCGCTGGATGGGAAGTTTGCGGCGAACGTGATTGTGCAGGTGAAGGAAGGGCCGATTGATTTTCAGGCGCAGGAGCCGGTTTCGCCGCTGTTCACCGGATTGGAAAAGACGAACCAGGCGATGGAG
>Ga0265314_10000974_pt1 | contig 33651 bp, 29 predicted proteins | sample 4126metaG_FD_203106 | JGI IMG/M metagenome (GOLD analysis project Ga0265314, IMG submission 203106) | Rhizosphere microbial communities from Carex aquatilis grown in University of Washington, Seatle, WA, United States - 4-1-26 metaG | ecosystem: Host-associated > Plants > Roots > Rhizosphere >...
CTGACCCAATCTGTTGGTATGCCGGTGGATCCTGCCATCCTCTCGATCGAGAAGAAGAAATCCCGCCCCAAAGCTGCGGAAGCGGACGCCACCCGGGTCAACGGAGAGAAAAACCAGAAAAAGGGGGCGGTGCCTGAGGTAACCACCCCTGCCGTCGTAAAATAAGGAAGAACTTATGAAACACCAAGTTATGGCTATTTTGTTGGTACCGGTCGTCCTGTCCGGCTGTTATTACGCCCAGCCGGGGAACGTGGGGCAAGGATCTGCTCTTAACGGCACCACGGCAACTGCTGGCATCCTGGGCGCCGCCGGAGGCGCCTTTGCTGGCAATGCCATCGATAAGAATTACGGCGCACCCATCGGGGCGGCTGTGGGCGGACTCGCGCTGGGAGGAGCGGCGTACATCCTGGAAGCCCGCAAGCAGCGCGAGCTGGCAGAAGCTTACGAGGAAGGACAACGCAAAGGCCGGGCCCAAGTCTACGAGGAATGGTGGGATGACGTAGCGATCTTCAACGATCCGGCGGATCAAGCTGGAAAACACGGACCCAAGACCCGCCAGGTGCCTTTGCCCGCCGGGGATTACGAAAGCGTCCCCTATCTTAACCGTACCTACGAATACATAGTTTCTCCCAAGTGAAGTTGCAGGCGACACTCTCGACTCATAGGATAGTAACATGGGCTCAAAATGGTTCAACTTAGCCGTCACCGTCGTTCTTTTGGGATGGGGCGCCCAGGCGCAGATTCCCACTATCGACCTCAGCTCGCTCAATCAGCTGATTCAGCAGTACCAGACCATGCAGAACCAGCTGTCGACCGCGCAGCAGATCGTCAGCACCTCGACGGGCATCCTCAACACCTCCCAGAGCATTCTGGGGATGGAAAACAACATCTATAACCAGGCCCTGGGGAACATCAACACGCTTCAGTCTACCTTCCAAGGCTGGATCAGCGACTTCACCAGCCTGCTAAACGTCTGGAATCAGAAGGCGGATTGGTTCCAGAACCTCGCGCTCACCCCCATCCAGAGTTTCGATAACAATGTCAACTACTGGGCCAACCAGATCGGCGGCCAGAAGGTCGCGGACCTGCAAAGCTGCTGGAAGAGTGCCATTGGAAACGTTGGCTCAGGCATCGCGACGGACTGGGAAAAGAGTCTCGCGCTGGCCGGTTACAATTCGCACCTAGTGGATAACGCCCGCACCTCCCGCGAGTTTGGCACCAGCGTGCTTGCTGCGGGCGAAAACGTTCTGCAGCAAAGCAAGGCAGGAACACTTATCCAGCAAGCCGCCGCGCAAAACACGCTGCTCTACCAGCAAACGGCTCTGCTCGATAAGATGAAGAACGACATCAACGACGCCACCGTCGCCGAGGCCGCCGAGAGGGACGCCAAAATGAAGGCGGAGAAGGATGCCTCCGATCAGCAGGACGCACTCAATCACGCCAGCTCAGGGCCATAGGGATCTATCACCTGTGCCACTCAACCGACCATGCAAAGGCAGCCCGGCTTGGTATTTCTTTCTTGCCGTAGGGTGGTTATGCCTGTGGGTGCAGGCGGAAACCAGTTCAACCTACTTGGACCAGATGGCGTTGCAAGTGCAGCAGCGCACCGCCGATTACGCGTCCGGAACAGACATGTTCCGGGACCAACAAACCTACCTCGACCACTACTGGGATAACTCGTTTTGGGGTTCGTTTTGGTCCATGACAGCTCCGGACTCGGCCAACTGGCTTACCCAGATGCGGATATTAAAGATCCATTGCACCAACGCCATCGCGCATCTCCAGGGGAGCATGTCTTGGTTCCCCACCTGCACCAGACTGGTCGGTGACAACGGCAAGCAGGTAACCATTGCGCTCACCATCAGCAGGTTCTACAACGGCTGGCGACAGGAGATAACCTTCACCATCAACGGACAGTCCGTCGTCATCGGCAACGACCAAGCCGGCAATCAAATGAGCCGCCTTTGGCAACTAATGAAGCCTCAGCTCTACGCGGCTTGGTATGCCCAGGCAGTCGTGGATCCACCGGGCAAGTTCATGGCGCAAGATTACAGCATCATCAACGCCGCTACCCCCAACGCAAGTGTGTACCAACTTGTCAACGGCGGATCCGGGCAGCCCGACAGCTCGTATCTCAGCCTGCTGACCGATCCAGAAGGGGTGACTGAGGGGCTCGGCTCTGTTCCGGTGACCACGCCCGTCACCTTACCAGTCACGACCCCCTTTGACCAAGCCTACGCGGCGCTCAAAGCAGCGGGTGCAATCATACCGCCGGATGCTGTTCAGCAGCCCTCGGATGCCATCACGGCTCTTCGGTTAATGTACCAGAACTCCAACACCAGTCCTATTGCCCTGCGTGACCGGCTTCTCCAGATCCTGTTCAACGATCTCCTAAACGGTTCCTGGAGTTTTACCGGTGGGGGCAATCCTACCTGGGTGTTTTCATCTTTGACGCATTCGACGCCGTATTATGACGCCCTGAAGAACTATATCGGGGCGTGCAACATGGCCATCAGCTATTTCCAGGACGTCATTGGCAAACTAACCGGACAGCTGGCCAGTGCCAATCAAATGGATCTAACCACGCTTTCCATGGTGCAGCAGTACCGCGATCAACGGGCGGCCCAAGCGCCGATGGCCGCAGCCATTACCACTTCGCAAGCCCGGGAGATTTTCAATCAGGAAGTGGGGCCGTTCAAAACCATCAGCCTTCCGGAGGTCATGATTTACCCGGTGGCTTACATGCCGTGGATCGTGGGGCCGCCCTGGTCTGAGACGCCCTGTTTCCCCACCTTTTTCGGCTGCGTCCCCAACCCCCTCTACTACACCATTGTGGCCCAGCTCATCCGAGGCCTGGACCGGGATGGAGGCGAGGTGACCATGCCGCAGAACCTGGTCCAGAACACGCTCAAGAACGTGATGCAACAGGAAATCGCGGTCCAGGATATCATCGATCTTTCCAATAAGAAGCAGGATCTGAGCACCAAGACGGCGAACCTAGCTTTGCTCCAAGAGGAGAAACTGAAGTCCTACGGCGATGCCAGCATGCGGATCGCAACGCAGCCGCTGCAAACCACTATCTCGTCTCTCCCGGTTTACAACTCTGTGGATACCCTGGCGCAGAGCGTCATGTCTGGCATCAACACGGCGCGCCAAAACTCGGAGCAACTGGCCCAGCAACAGCAGGATATCTACAACCGCTTGACCGGCACCGGGACCCTGATCGAACGAGCCGCTCTCCAGAATGAGCAACAGGCGCTCAAGGCAGCGGCGCTCGAGGAAGTGAACCGGGCCAACAACGCACGCACGTCCTTCAAAGCCATGATCCGGAACGAGGCGCTGCAAACCCAGAAGCAAACCGACCAGCTCCAGGAAGCACTCGACCACAATTGACCTAAAATATCCCTGTGAGTTTCGCCCGCACATGTTGGTTAGTCTGCCTGCTCTGCCTAGGCACCCTGCCGGGCTGGGCGGACGCGAACAATATTGGCGGGTTAACCCCCCAGATGGCGCAGGATATCGCCGCCACGCTGCGAGGTGATTACGGAACGCCCCCCGCGCTCGACGGGACAGTCCTAAACCTGCAGACCACCGATTACAAGTCCCTGGATGATTACGTGGGAAACGGGACGCTGGCGGAATACGGACAGTCCCAGCGCCTGGTGGTTCGTTCCCTGTTTGCCTTTGGGGCCTCCATGGATAATGCCTCGTTCCAGAGCGTCCGCGACTTGCTCTGCACCGGGGTGCCGATGGAACAGACCTCCGTTATGGACACGGCGAAAGGCCAAGCCACGGTAGGAATTCTTTCGGCCTGGGTCATCGTGCCCACCTTGGTCAACGTGTTTGCGACCATGGATATTTACATCCAGCAATTCTTCGGCGGGATGGTCCTGTTCTCCCTGTTCATGGTGCTGGTGGTGACCATGGGCGTGGCCATGCTTCAGCAGCTGCACGAAGGCAAACTCGACGTGGTAAGCTGGAGCCTTCGGAGCGTTACCGCCGCCACCCTGATGGTGAAGGCGAACTTAATCTGTAACTTGGTGTTGGCAGCGGCCATCGGGCTGGCCGCTCTCATCAACGGTTCGGTCATCCATAACATCATCCACCAAGATGGCATCAACTCGTGGTACTTGAAGCTTTACGGGCCCCAGGTACTCCAGGCCATCTACGCGTTCATCGCCGCGAACAAGAAGGCCGATATCTCTCGCGCGTTCACCACCGATTTCGACAACTACAACATCCAGCGCTACGCCTTCAATGAGAACGGAGCCGATACCACCAAACTGCTTTGTCAGTATCTGGGGGGTGCCGAGGCCTATAACATCAACGCCAGCGGAGGAGCGAGCGTTGACCAAACTTACGGTTGTCCGCTCAAGGAACTGGAGGGCATGTGGTGTCTGATGATCGTCTACAACGTCGGCATGAACAACCTCAATGCCCACGAGAGCATGGGGGACACCGGCATCCCGACCGCGCGCGTCAACTTCGAGGTGGCCTGCGCCCAGGTGTTTTATGGTAATCCCAGCATTACGGCAGCCGCCAGCGACAGCAAATGGATCGACGGAATGCGCAAGGCGTTGAAGCTTACCGGCAGCGGCACGCCCTACCAGTATCTGAAAGACCGGGCGCAAAACGATCCGGCCGCCCTCGCCGTAAGCCAATACTATGTAGAACCGCCCGGCCCGTCGGGGAACAGACTTTACCGGGTTGCCACCGCCGTCCGCGCGCACTCGGCCAATACCAGCATCTGGTCGTGGGTCCGCGCGGCTTTTGCCCGGACGATCGCCGCCGGCAAATCGCTGGTCAATTGGATGAACGGCGTAGTGGCAGGGTTTGTAAACATGATCACCAGCGGCCTGCTACAGGTGTTGCTCATGGCCGGGCTCTTCTTCTGGATCATCATCGGGATGGCCCTGTGCAAGCTGGGTTGCGTCATGCTCGCCATCACGGCACCGTTCCTGGTCCTTCCCAATACTTCCAAGCTGTTCTGGACCTCGATGAAGAGCATGGTTTACCCCGCTATCTACCCGGCAGCCCTGATCATCATCATGCAGATGACCGCCGCGTTGTCCTCTTGGATTGGCACCATCGGGGCTACCATCTCTGGCGTCGCCCTCATCTTCAATGTTCTACCGTTGCTCTTTGGCATCGTCACGATCTTCATGCTTCCGATGATCGTCAAGTCGATGCTCACCGGCGGCAACGTGTTTCTTGCTCAACTTTCAGGGGTAAAAACGGCCGTCATGCTCGCCGCTGCCGCCGCTACGGGCGGAGCAGTCGCCGCCAGCCTAAGCCAGCAAGCTCAAGCAGCAAAGGCAGGTTCGGGGGGCGGGGCGGGAGCTGCCACCGCTGGTGCCTCGGCAGGGGGAACCAGCCCCCCTTCTTCGGGTCCTGGTGGCGGATCCCCCGCGCCCATTCCAAGCACGCCAGTGGCCAAGGCAGTCGCCGGGGCCGGCAAACCGGTTGGTTCAACCGGAAGTGTCTTCAGCCGCGGCGCTTCAGCCGTTACCGGAGCGGTGGGAGCAGCCAAGTCAATGGCAGGGGCTGTGCTGGGGGCCAAAATGCCCGGCAGCAAGGGGACCGTGGGCAAGTCCATCATTGCCGGAGCCCTCGCGGGAGTTCCGGGAGTGGTCCTCTATAACATGCACTCCCAACGCGCCCGCAAATTGCAAGCTGGCCCGCCCCCAGCGCCTTCCCCGATTTCGCCAGAACAACGTCTCCCCGAGAATCCCAAGCCGGTCAACATATGAACCGACGAGGCTTCTCCCTCATCGAAATGGTGGTGGTGCTCGTCGTGCTGGTCGTGCTGCTGGCCATCCTCTCTGCGCGCGTGACCGGACTGAGAGACGCCGCGGTGGTCAGCGCCAGGGCAGACGCCCTCGCCACCCTGCAACGGATGCAGCAATTGGCCGACCTGGAGGAGCTCTCCCAAACCAACACCGATGTCCTGGCGCGCATTCTCGAGTTACAGAGCGGCCTGGCGGCGCGGGGACACGCTAGCTTCAAGATTGATCCGGCCGCCGTGAGCAAGCTGGTGACCTATACGGTGGACACCACCACGCATTGGTCGCTCTTACCGTAACTTTTTCGCACATCTATGAAAAAGATCGTAGTGCATCTTATGAACTGGCTGGCGCGCCCGTTCCCGCATATCAACGCCGTCGTCCTGTGTATCTTCGCCAGTTTACTTTTCACAGTGGGCGTCGCGGTCGCCTTTCATCCCTATATCACGGAGATGTTTGCTTTGTTTCACGCGCCCAAGCTGGCTATTCTGATTCGCGTCATCTCGTTCACCTTCTTCTCGGTGTACTGCACCCTCGGTTGCTTTTGTCGAATCCTGATTCAGTTCTTCCCAGAGGACTTTGCGGACGGCATCGGGCGACTTTGAAATGTTTTTTCCCACTTGGTTGAACCCACACTCTTCGGGACCTAAAATGTTAGTATTGGACCTGTAGGACTGCCCAGATGGGGCAAGCAGGTCGAAGTAATAACAAACTAACAATAACGTCACATGAAGAAATACACGAAAATCAAAATGTTGGTGCCGCTCGTAATGATTTGCGCGCTAGCAATCTTTGCAATCCTCCCCTTGGAAGCCCAGGCAGCCCTCAGCGGCAACCCGGGCGGCACCCCGGGCGGTATCGCCAATGGTCTTGGCGTTAACGACTTCACCACCGGCTCTACGGAGAGCCAGGGCTTGTCCAATACGCTGTTAAGCGTAGCTCATTACGCTCTATACATTTTCTACGTACTGGGCGTGATCTTTATGGGAGTTGCTGCGGTAAAGTTCAAAAATGGAGATATGGAAGCGATGGGCAAGAATTTGGCCGGTTCGGTGTGCTTGTTCCTCGTGCCTAAGTTGGTGGAAGTCATCATGTTCTGGGCCGCGAAGTAATCCTTAGAACCTGACGCCCCATCTGGCCCCGGAGGACACCAACTCCGGGGCTTCTTCATGCACAGGGACGCAACTTGGGGATCGAATGGTCGATAGAGTCAAGAATACTGCGCCGGTCAAGTTGTATAACGTGAAGTGCGCCCTAAAATAGTTATATGTTGCAATACGAGCGTGTGAATCGGCTGTCAGGTGTTTGTCTGGATGAGAACATACCCCTGGCCTGGGTGGACACCCACGTGCTGATCAGCCAGGATATGTCGCTGGCAGTTGGACTTAAGATCGAATTCCCGGACACGCTCTATGTCTCCTGCGGACAGATCGACGAGTTGCACAATAACTTCGCGAGCATGCTCAATCAGCTGGCGCTGCTGAGCGACACCGAGACCCGCCTGCAGTTCGTGACCATCTGTCACAATCAGTATGAGGAGATGATCGGGGAGTATCTCAAGAGCGTCCCGTCCGAGAACCCGTTGTTGGCACAGTTCAAACGCGACATGGGCCAGCATTATTACGAGAAAATGCAGTCGGGCGCCTTGCGCCGCTATTCCTGCTATTTGTTCATCGGCATGGAGCCGATCGTGGAGTTTGCCGAACGGATCAAGCGGACCCGCAAGGGCGAGCAGCGGCGTTCCTGGATCCAGACCGTCTCAAATTACGTGCGCGACACCTTCGAGCTTTCTCTGGCGGAGGCCGCCAAAATCACGGAAGAGGAGTGGAACACATCGATCAACCTCCTGGCCAAGCAGGTGCAGCAAGCTGTCTCCATCTTGAAGGGGGCAGATATCAAGGCGCGCTTGATGCCCTCGGACGGGCTGATAGAGACACTGTACTGGTGGTTCAATCCCAAGTCCTATTCCGAGGGAGTTCGGCCGGCGCCGCTGGATACCGCCAACCCGCGGCCCTTGACCAGTTACGTCGTGCAGTCAGAGATGGAAGTCAACCCGCGAAAAGGCTGGATCTTCATGGACGGCCTCTACCGGCGACTGGTTTACCTGCATGAACCCCCCACCATGCTTCAGTTCGGGATGCTGCTGCCCCAGTTGCTGGCCCCGGGCTTTATTTCCGGCGCTTTTTCCGTCGAATGCCATTCTTCCGATACCAACCGGCGCCTGCGCAAGCTCAAGAACCGCCGCATCCAAGTGCTTGGCCGGCTGGATAAGCAACCGGAGTTGCGTCGGACCCTTGAGGAAATCGACGCGGAAATCGACGAGCTGGCATCGGGCAAAGACCGGCCCTGGACCGCTTCGCACTCGATCCACCTGTGGTCGGAGAAGTTGGATCACCTCAACAGCCTGGTGCTGGAGCAGCGCCAGTACGGCCAGCAAAACGAAGGGATGACCTGGTTGCACGAAACCACGCCGGTCTTCCCCTACTTCATCAAGACTCTGCCGGGCTACCTCAGCGATAAGGATCGCTACCGGGATCACGCCTACTCCTCCAGCCAGCTGGCGACGCTGTTGCCTGCAATTTACATTCCCGATGGAACGGATTCGAAGTCCGCCGTACTTCTCCGCAGTCGCTCGGGTACCCTTTACAATTTTGACACCCACGACCAAAAGAACCTCTCAAACTATAACCTCATGATCGCTGGATCATCCGGCTCGGGCAAATCCGTGGCCGCCAACCTGATCCTGCTGCAAAAGATGGCCGCCGGCGCGCGCTGCGTAGGCATCGACATCGGCGGTTCGTATCAGAAGCTTTGTCACGTGCTGGGGGGTAACTACATCACCATGGACCTTGATAGTGATCGCAACCGGATGAATTTCCTCTACGCGCTCCCCGGCGAAATGCCCGGGGAGGAGGAAGTTCTCCAGAACGCCCTGCTAATCGAGCGGATGGTGGTAGAGAACGAACGCGAGCAGCTCTCCAAGGAAGACCGCCAGCTGTTGACCGAGTGCATTCGCCAGTCCTACCAGGCGAAGATCCAGCGCGGGGAAGAGGTCGTGCTCAGCGACGTGCAGAAGATCCTGAGCAACCAAACTTCGCCCAACGCCAGGTCCCTGGGCAACCGTCTGCGCAGCTGGTGCAAAGGCGGCTCCTACGGCAACTTGTTCGACGGACCGTCCATGATCACGGCCAAGAACCCCTTCACCGTGTTCGATTTCACGCGGCAAAAGGACAACAAGGACCTGGGTCCCGCCATGATGATGACCGCCATCCGGTTCGCCCAGAACATGACCAGGGGGCACTCTCAAGACTCCCTCTTTTTTATCGATGAAGGTTGGCAGCTTATGTCATCGCCCATTTGCGCGGCGTTTCTCGAAGAGGCGGCCCGCACGTACCGCAAATACGGGATCGCCATCATGTTCATCAGCCAGGGCATTTCCGAGTGGGGTTCGCTAAAGAACTCGGAAGGTATCCGCGATTCCATCTCCACCTTTTTCCTTTTCAAGCTATCGGACAACGTGGCCGAGGCCACGGTGAATTACTTCCGTGGACACGAGGGGGACATGATCGCGCTGCGCAGCCTCGCCACGGAGCCGGGCCGCTATTCGCAGTGTTACATGATTCAGCGCCGCAACCAGGGCATGCGCCGCATGGTCATGGAGCTGACTATGCCCCCGCTGCTCTACGCCGCCACCACGACCCGGCCCATCGACAAGCTGGAGTTCGAAAAGCTGATGGCCTCAGGGATGAATATCAACGAGGCCATCATCGAGTTTGCCAAACGTTATCCCAGCGGGGTGCCCGCTCGTTAAGGAGAAATATGGCTCGAATCATCGCTTACAACCGCAAAATAAACGCGCCGATCCGGTTTCTCTATTACCTGGAGGTCTTTGACCTCTTTCTGCTCCTGATTCTGGGGGTCCTGGTGCCGCTGTTCATATCGAGCTTTCTTCCGGTCAACATTCCTCTCTGGCACAGCCTGCTCTGGTTCGCCTTCCTGTTTTCGTTCCTGGTCATCATCAAAGTGGGGCGCGCCCCCGGCTTCATGCAGCATTGGTTCGGCAAGGTTTACCGGCCACGGCGCTATCATCCGGGCAAGCGCGATACGGACTATTTTCGCATACGCCAGCTGCCCGGGCCACCCCCGCCCAAAGACGGCCCCGTGTTCACCAAGGAAGAGCTCTACGAGGTATCCATGAGCGTGCTTCGACTGCGCCAGGCCAGGCGCGAGGCCGAGATCATGCAGGAGAACGCCCGGTTCAATTAGAAATGCCGTCTGACAATCTCTCGTGCAAGTCGACCAACTCACTCTGTTCGCCCCGGAGGCACCAGCGTTTCCTGAAAGCCATTACCAAAGGCTGATCGAAAGGGGAGCCCCTTTCCGCGCTCCCAAAGAGCATGTCGATCTGCGCAAGCCCTTGCCGGATCAGGAGCTCTGGTTCCCGTTTGATCTGCCCGGCGACTGGAACCATGTCCTGGTAATCGCCACCCACCCGAACTTTCACGATTCGCGCCGGCTAGAACAGCATCCGAACGAATTTGTGGGTGTGATGAACGGGGAAGCTTACAGCCTCTTGACCGACCACATCCTGCGCAAGAACAGCCTGCACTGGGACAAGTGCATGAAAGCCAACCTGGTGCCGTGGTATGTGCCACCCAAAACCAGGATCTCCCAAGCGGATGAGCGTTACGGCTTCCAGTTCATCGACCGGCTTATCCGCGACCGATGTCCGCGGCTTATCCTGGCCTTTGGCGCCAATGTGGTTTCCCACTTGGTCACCCATCTGGAGCAAAAGACCGTCACTGAACTACAGGGGCAGCTGATTACACTTCCGCAATACCCCAACACCCAGGTGATCTGCTGCACCACCCCGACCAATTTGATCAGCAAAGTGCAGTGGATCCAGAGCTGGGAACGGACGATGCGCGGAGGGTTGACGAACTACTTCAACCAGCACAAGCCGCAAAAAACCGAGTCGGCGGACTACGTCATCGAGGACCTGAACGACCTGCGCCAGCATCTCCAGGCTATTCAGGACAACCACGAGGATATCATCTCACTCGACACCGAGTTCGTGGGCAAGGACATCACCGATTACGCCCTCCTGGACATCATCCTTTCCACCACCAGCCGGACCCTGAACATTCACCTTCGCGAAGGGCGGTCCGAGCCGGTGTTGCGCAATCCTCACAACATCGAGGATGAAAAAGGGGAAGTCTATATTTTCCCGAATGAGGAGGCTTTTAAACGCTGGTCACCCCCGGCCCGCTCCTTTCGAGCCTACGTGGATGACTCGCGCTGGGTTTTCAAGGGCACTGCCGAGCAGGTCGCCGAGGTGCTCAATCGGCATCTGCAAAGGCCGCAGGTCAAAATGGTTGGCCATGCGCTCAAGGTCGATATCCTGCAAATGCTGCTCTTTGGCGTCGACCTGCGCCGCAACATCCACGTTTGCACCTATGACCTGGCCAAGGTGCTGGATGAAGGACAACCCCAGGGCATGGAGGACCTGATCCAGGTTTACCTGGGCAGAGAGAACCACAAGGCAGTCATCGACCGCTATCGCACCTCACGCGGAATCACCGATGGCAGCTATGCCATGATTCCGCCCGAGATACGGCAGCCATATGGCTGCAAGGACGGACGGCGCACCTTGGAGCTCTACACCGTCATGATGGAAGACATGCGCCGACAGGACCAGGATCTGCGCAAGCGCGAGCCCGAGCTCTACGAAGCAGGCGCCACGCTCGAACGCGCCTATTTCCAGAAGAAGCGCCGGCAAATGCTCGCCCTGATCGAGTTGGAGATTGTAGGACACCCGGTCAGCCTCAAGCGCATGTCCGAAAACATCGAGTGGTACGATACTCGCCTGGAAAAGTTGCTGGCCCAGACCGTTGAATACATCAAGAACCGAATTGGCATCAGCGAAGTAAATCCTGGCTCGCCTCCGCAGCTGCGGCGGATCCTGTTTAATCAGCCGCCGGAGGGGATCGGGCTCCGACCGCTTTATGCCACGGGCAAACCGGTGCGCGAATGGAGCCGCGCGATCAAGGAAACCCTTTACAAGGCCACCAAGAACGAGCTCTTCCGAGGCGGACCCAAACAGGGCGACAAGGAAAAGGAACAACTGCAAAAGCTCCTCGAGTATATCCACCTTAATTACGGGAGTGCCGAGTTCAATCTGAACGATCGCAAGCTAGTGGAGATCCTGGAAGGACCCACGTGTCCCATTTCTATCACCATCGCCGAGCGGGACCATCCGGTTATCAGCGCCTCCACCAATCAGGAGTCGCTCGAGATGCTGGCACCGCAGGATCCCCTGTGTGAAAAGCTCAACGACTGCCGATCGATCGCCACGCTCGCCAAGAATTACTGTCGCAAAGATGGCGCCTGGGGCCAGAGCCGGGTCTGCAAGGTACGGTTACGGGCCGAACCAGTAACCACCAGAACCACCGAGCAAAGAATGATAATGATGACGAGAGCCCCGATCAGTTCGACCAGGGTAAATCCTAAGTTGGATGGGCGGGTTGGAGAGTTACGGACAGGTTTCATGGGACGGAAAGAGATAAGAAGACGCTTTGGGCTTGGGAACCGTTATAACATACCACGAGATCAGCATTAACGGCCCGCAACAGGTCCGCCAAAAGAGCCTCATCCGGAAGGACGCAGCCCACCTCCGCACTGGCTACGTAGGTGAAGAGCTGCTTCAAGTTGGAGGGTTGCGGGCTGGATACCCTGGAGAGATGGTAGGTGATGGTGTGGGAGCCCATGTAGGCAGGGTCCGAGGTTAATTCGGCCCCTTTCATAGTTGGATGGGCGCTGACATAGCCCTGAATGTCGGAAAGAACACTGCCCCCGTTGGCGTTGGAATACTCCACCCCGCGGTTGAACTCGCGAACCATGCGGGCGGCGGCAGCCTGGCCGGCGCCTGACCGCACGTTTCCCAGGCGGCTGATCACGAGGACGGACAGGATAAGTAAAACAACCAGCACCGCCGCCACCTCAAGCAACGTGAAGCCCCTGGGCCCATCGTGTAATTTCGTCACAACTTATTTTAGGAGTTTCCGCCTAACATGCAACCAGGTCAGGTTGCAGAACACCGGAATCTTCCTAAAATGAAAGCATGAGATTTATAACTTGCATCCTATCGTTGCTGTTTCTGGGGGTCGCATCCGCGTGTCACGGGCAGGAAACCATCGACATTATCAATAACAGCACAAATTTCGTGGTCGTCTACCGGCTGGGGAATCCTAACTTCACACTCCAGATCCAACGCCGTTGGAACCAGCGCGTAACTCTACCCATGGTGAGCGGAGCCTCGGATAACATGCAGATGATCGAGCTACAGCGAGAAGGCTCGGTCAATGCGACTCCAGAAACTTCTTTCTCGGGTTTCAACGGCAGTTTCGCCCAGAGTTGCACGCTGATCGTGGATCCGGGCGCCATCAGCATCAGATATAATGCCATCCCGGCCAGCAACGCTTCCCCAACCAACACCACCGCCAGCACCAATCGCAGTGCCAGCACGCCAGCTAGAGCCGGCACATCCGCAGGAGGAGGCACAGCCGGCTCCGGCAACGGAAGTAACGGAGCAGGTTACGGCTACGGATCGCCCAACAAGACCGGTGCCACCAACCACACCACGACGCCTTCGCCGGTCTTTGGGGAAGACCAATTGGATCCGCAAGGCCGCGGCAAGACCCCGCAAAAGAAACAGGCACTCGCCGGCGCGACGGGTGTGCGAGTCAGCATCAAGAACCAGGATTTGGCCAAAATCGACCCGCTTGTGCCGCCCGGGGCGATCGTGGTCAGGACCAACCGGATAGCCGCCTCAGCAGCCAGCGGTAGGTCGGTGCTAGAACCACGGCCAAGGCTGCGGCCCACGCGAGGGGTGAAATGAATGGCCGCGCGAGTAGAAGACAAACACAGGAGCCGGCCGCAATCATCACCATCAGAGCCGAGGCTCGGAAGAGCTCGCCGGCCTGGGGCCCGGCGGCTTGGACGGCACCCCTTGTCTGCGTAGCCGGAGCTTCGAGCCCAGATCGGTTGTCAGGCATGCTGGGACTAGGTCGGGGTTGGATGTGTTACTGCTGTTCCGATGGTGCAATCGGTCGGTCGGGAAGGGTTGCAGGCAAGCCTCCGACGCTCGCCGCAGCGAGAAGACCGCCAGATCATGGCTGCACATTGCAATCTCACTCCCGGTTCGAGCAAGCTTTTTTGTGGTCCGCGGACGAGAAGCCCGATACCTTCTGGCACATGGGTCGTGGAGCCATGGGGACAGCCGAGCGTCCGCGTGAACGCGCTGTTGCGGGCGCAACGCCGGTCCGCCCCACGGTCGTGGCCCGGCGGGTTCTTTCTCGCCCCACGCCGGTTTGCTCCTTGGCTTGGCCCGACGAGCACACGCACCTTGCTGCCATCGTCGAACATTCCAATGACGCGATCTTCAGCCGCACACTCGAAGGCGGCATCATCACTTGGAACGCCTCGGCAGAGCGCATTTTTGGTTTTCGTGCCGAGGAAGTCATTGGCCAACCCAGCGACGTCATCCTTCCTCACGGACACCGCGACGAGTTTGGGAAGTTGCTGGCATGCATTCGCAGGGGCGAGGTCGTGGAGCACTTTGAAACGGTGCGTCTCCGCAAGGACTCTCGTCACATCCACGTGTCGCTCACCTTGTCTCCCATTCGCGATTCGAGCGGCAGGTTGATCGGTTTTTCCACTATTGCCCGCGACATTACGGAGCAGCGACGGGTACTCGAAGCCCTTGAGCGCCGCGAGCGAGAACTCGACGACCTGTTCGAGGAAGCCTCGGTGGGATTACTGCTGACCACCCCTAACGGTCGGATACTACGCGCCAACCCAGCTCTTTTAGCGATCCTGGAGTGTCAGGCGGAGGACTGCGTCGGCCGCGGGTGGCATCGTTTTCATCCAGACCGCGCCGCGCTATCAGAGCTGTTGAAGCGCATGGCGAGACGCGAAACCGCGCGCAACTTACAAACCACGCTACAGGCCCGCGGCAAGGGGGCGAAGGAGGTGCTGCTGGAGGCCAACGGTTTCTGGCAGGATGGGAAGCTTGCTCATATTCGTTGGTTCGTCCGTGACATTACGCGACGGCAGCAACTCGAGCGGGAGATTCTCGCGATTAGTGAACGCGAGCGATGCACCTTCTCACGCGATCTCCATGACGGGCTCGGACAGCAGCTCAGCGGCATCGCCTACTTGAGCAATGTGGTCCGCGATCGGCTCCGTGAGCGAGGCTCACCCGAAGCCGCAGAGCTGGACCGTATCTCCAAGTTACTCAAGCAAGCGATCGAGGAAACCCGCCGTGTATCGCGTGGTTTGTCACCGGTCCGATCTGAAGCGGAGGGCTTGGACACCGCCTTGGGTGAATTGGCGGCCCACACCAGCGATGTTTTCGGCATCGCCTGCCGGTTCCGCTGCCCAGCGGCGGTTTTGGTGTCAGACAGTACGGCTGCCACCCACCTTTACCGCATCGCGCAAGAAGCGGTTAACAACGCGATTCGTCACGGACACGCGCGCCGAATCACTATCGGCTTGACCCAGCAGCTCACTCAGGTGGTCTTTACTGTCATGGACAACGGCAAAGGCATCCGTGCTCTGTCCCCAAGACGCAAGGGCTTGGGCCTGAGGGTCATGCAGTACAGGATCAGCCTGTTACGCGGCTCGTGTTGGGTGCGCCCGCGGGCTTCAGGGGGAACTGAAGTTCGGTGCATTTCCAAACCGCCACGCCAGCAACTCAAGCGCGGTCCGCCCACGCGCCCGACGGGTCGTTTGGGCCACCCCGCATACCTCGGCCAGGTAACGGTCAAATTCCTCGATGATTTGCTCCGCCGGAGGTGTAACTTTGCCGGCTTTCTGGTCAATCATCCCTTTGATTTGCAGCAACTCAAGCAGGGCATGCAACGCGCTCCCACAAGTCGCGGGATCACAAGGTGCCGGCCTCGGACAATGGCAGCGATCCAGATGCTTTCGGAGGAACGAACGAACGAGTTCCGGGGAAACATGTGACGGGTCGAGGCGCCGCGATCTCAACCAAACGCCAAAATGCTCCACCGCTCCAGCGTAGTCGCGGATCGTCCACGAAGCATACCCGAGGGACTGAAGATGCTCGACGAAATCCGCCAGAATTATGCTCAGATGACTGCTGGCCATCCGGCGGCGAACTCGGTCACCAAAAAAACCTGGTTTCATAGGTGGTTTTCCAGCACGCACGGCTGAAAACCACCCCATCTTTCATTTTAACGCGGCCTACTCTAAAGGAGAATCCAGAACTCCTGACATGGGTGGTGTGGAAAGTGGCCGCTTTTTAAGAATTCCAGCGCAGTGCGCATTGGCCCGCCGGGACCGGTTTTCGGCCTCGTGCGAAAAAGCGGACAGTTTTGGGTCCCCATGTGCATCCATGTCCAGATTTACAAAACGTCGGTAAACACTGGGACATTCCGATCTCCATGTCAGGAGTTCTGGAATCCTGCTCTTTGTAATCGGCCCTGGGTCTCCAACTTCTCCTAATTTTCAACTCGCCCTAATTCCTTTTATGGCAAGATGAGCATAAAAGGAATAGTTGTCGTTGACCATGGATTTCAACAACTCAGCTGTGCGCCCGTTAGATGGACCGGAGGGACCCGAAAAAGGGGTGGTGAGGGACGGCAGCTTCTCCGCACGGGGCGAACCGCTGCGTCCGATGCGCAAAATCAAACTGCCCCTTGACTGCTGTTGGTCACGATGTTGGCTGTGGAATGCGGCTCGGGAAATACCCCGGGGGGTTGCCCCCATTGGGGACGGACGGTCGTGCGCACTACTATTGTGAGACGACTGATTATACGCACGTTTCTACTGGCCCAGCGCTTCGGGCAGCGGTTCGGACGGGAGGCCTGTGCGCATCTAAATCAGAAGCGTTGCGATTTAGCCATCGCCAGACAAACAACGTATGAAGCTGGCTCAAACACGCGACAGACATGACTTTGACGGCGCGATGGACGCGCTACTCGTTTACGACAACTTCGATCTCGCCCGCAGTGCGAACGCGATGCTGCTTCGAATGGCGCAGCGGCCGCACGAACCAACCTGTTGGAACGTCAAGCCGTGGCGTGTGGGCGTGCTAAAACTGCCCCCAGCGGCGGAAGCGGCGCTCGCGGAAGCGGCGCGAGCGCACTTGGTGCTGCTCGCGATGCTCGACCTTGGCTCTCTTCTCCCGGGGCTGATGGACTGGCTGGACCACTGGGCTAAATGCAGGCAAGTCCGGGACGCGAGTTTGGCCATATGGGATGGTGAAAATGCCAAAACGTGCACTGCGCGAGCGGCAGAGGAGCTGTCGCGCTTTGCCGCCCGCCATGGTTTGAGCCTTATCCATGACAACAACCCACAGGTGGATAACGCATCCTTGGTTTCGACCGACCTGCTCAAACGTGAGGTTTCACTGACCTCAACCCTTCAGGACATTCTGCAGCGGCCGGCGGTGGACGGCTATCAGCACTGGGGCATAAAAAGTGAAATTCGTCATGGTTGCCGGCTCGAGGCTAGGGATTGTAATGCAAGACGGCGTACAGGCCGCGCCCACTCTGCTCATGTTCCAGCAAGACGGACTGCATGATCTCATTGTCGAACCACTCACCGCGCAGGTTGTGCACGCGAGAATGGATCGCTTCAAATGAAACAAATCAGACCGTCTCCATTGTGACGCCATATGCGCAGTGTTAAACCGGACCGCTGTCAAGAAAGGCCGTTGGTGGTGAAGGTAGAAGGGAACCGTGAAGACAAAAACGAAAGAAAGACCATGAACAAGAACGATTCCATCGTCGCGATCTATCCATCTCACACGGCTGCTGAAGCGGCCGTCAAAGAACTACAGCAATCAGGTTTTGATATGAAGTCTTTGTCGATTGTTGGGCGCGACTACCACACCGATGAACACGTGGTGGGGTACTACAATGCCGGCGACCGAATGAAAGCGTGGGGTAAACGAGGCGCGTTCTGGGGTGGGATATGGGGCTGGTTATTTGGGTCCGCCTTCTTTTTTGTCCCAGGCGTAGGACCGTTACTCATCGCCGGGCCGCTCGTCAGTTGGCTTGTCGGGGCCGTGGAAGGGGCCCTCATGGTAGGCGGTCTGAGCGCGCTTGGGGCAGGTTTGTTCAGCATGGGCATCCCCAAGGACAGCATATTGCAGTACGAGACCGCCCTTAAAACCGACAAGTTCATCCTGATTGCCCACGGTTCCATGGAGGATGCAGCGAAAGCTAAAGACATCCTGCAGCGTACGCAACCCGAGACGTTGCATCACCATCAGTGAACGAACCAGCGGCCGGGTGCTGATAGGAAAGAAACCAGACACGGAGATAACAAACATGAAACAAAACAGATCGTTCGCCTTATTGATCTCCATCGTAATTGTGGGCGTCGGCGCGGCGTTGGCGTACGCCAGATATAGAGCCGGGGATAACGTGGATGCCGTCGCCATTGGAGTCAGTGCTTTTGTAATCGGGCTTGTCGTTTCAGCCGCGATCCAGGTCGCTGATCAGTGGGACAGGGCGGTGATATTGCGTCTGGGTCATTTCCACTCACTAAAGGGGCCAGGACTTTTTTTCATTATTCCGGTCGTAGATGCGATTCCTTACTGGATCGACACACGCGTGATCACGACCGGTTTCAAGGCGGAGAAGACCTTGACCAAGGATACGGTGCCCGTTGATGTGGATGCCGTGCTGTTTTGGAAAATCCTGGATCCAAAGAAGGCTGCCCTTGATGTGGCGGATTACGAAAGCGCGATCAGTTGGGCCTCCCAAACCGCGCTGCGCGATGTGATAGGCAAGACCCTGCTTTCAGATATGCTGGAAGGCAGGGACAAAATCAGCAGTCTGCTGCAGAAGATCATCGATGAGCGCACGGAACCATGGGGCATCAATGTCATTTCGGTGGAGGTGAAGGACGTTTTGATTCCTTCTGGTCTGGAGGATGCCATGTCCATGCAGGCGCAGGCGGAGCGAGAACGCCAGGCCAGGGTGATCTTAGGTGATGCCGAGCGGCAGATAGCAGAAAAGTTTGCGGAAGCAGGGAAGAGCTATGAGCACAATCCTATTGGCTTCCATTTGAGGGCCATGAACATGCTTTATGAGGGTTTGAAATCGAATGCGACCATTGTTATCGTTCCCAGTACTGCTGTGGAAAGCATGCAACTGGGGGGACTGGCGGGGATGACGGCGCTGACCATGGGATTGGGCCAGGAACGCGACAACGGGCATAAGGAAGTCGAACTCAAGAAACCATTGGATGACACCGCCCATGGCAATGGGATCCCCAACCGCATCACACCGGAGACGTTGGAACAAAAGCCGTGAGCGCACTCAGGCCCAGGGATTGAGTTCTGGTTAAAGTTTTAATAACTGGCGGGTTTGTTGTTTATCGGTGCAACCATCCTATTCCTTTGTGTTTTCAAATCCGGCGTTCTCTAAAGTTGTTACCACGCGAGAGGCTGTAGTTAATTGAGCTTTGAAATGGATCGCTCCAAATAAAAACAGAGCGAAGATTCATACTAATTGAGGAAAAGATATCCGCATCCAATCCCCAACAACTTACAAACGATTCCACAGGCATGGTGACTCTTAGCTTATGAAACATAATGCATTGAACGAGGGTTTGTTGACCGAACATTCCGGGGGTATCGGCACGGTGACTCGGGCGATGGTGCGAGAGCGCGCAGTTGAACTGGCGATCATCAACGGTCGTTCCGCACAGGAAGTGTCAAAATCCGATTGGGATCGGGCCAAACAGGAATTGACGGGCGAATCGGATGCAGATCCGAACGAGGCAGCCATTGAATCAGCGCCTGAATCCGAGCGCTGGGATCCCGTGCCCGGTTCGCCCGGGCACAAAGTGCCGGTGGCCCCCAGTGCCGATGAGGACGAGGAAGGGCTAAGCGACAATGAGAGGATGGTTGAGGAAGGCATCGCCGGAGCTGAGCACGACCAAAGGCTCCAAGCCACGCGGGCAGCGCAGAAAAGTCACCAACACGGCTTGTGAGTTTCGCGATCACATTAGAATCGACGACCACCACAACTCGCAGCCCTGCGCAGTTGGATCAACAATCGATCAACACGATCCGATTCCTGGCGGTGGATGCAGTGCAAAAGGCCAACAGCGGCCATCCAGGGTTGCCGATGGGCGCTGCTCCGATGGCCTATTTGCTCTGGACGCGATACCTTCGGCACAATCCGGCCGATCCGCATTGGTTGAATCGCGACCGGTTTGTGCTGTCGGCTGGCCACGGCTCGATGTTACTCTACAGTCTGCTCCACCTCACTGGCTACGACTTGCCGCTGGAGGAAATCAAACAATTTAGGCAGTGGGGCAGCATTGCTCCCGGTCATCCGGAGCGCGGACTCACGCCGGGTGTGGAGACGACGACCGGTCCTCTGGGCCAGGGATTCGCTAATGCCGTCGGTATCGCCATGGCGCAAGAGTATCTCGCGGCATACTACAACCGGCCGGGGCACCAAATCGTCGATCATTTCACCTACGCACTGGTCAGCGACGGCGATTTAATGGAAGGCGTGGCGTCTGAGGCCGCGTCCCTCGCCGGTCATTTGAGGCTGGGGAAACTGATTTGCCTCTATGACGACAACCAGATCACGCTTTCCGCTTCAACTCACATCACATTCACGGAAAACGGTGCCATGCGTTTCGAAGCATATGGCTGGCACACGCAGACGGTTGAGAATGGAAACGACCTCGAAGCCATCGACCGCGCGTTGGGTGTGGCGCAAGCCGAGTGCGAACGTCCCTCCCTGATTCTCGTGCGCACCCATATCGGCTATGGCTCACCGAACAAGCAAGACACTTTTGGGGCGCACGGCTCGCCGCTAGGTGAGAAGGAGGTGAAGCTGACGAAACAGGCCTTGGGCTGGCCGCTCGAGCAGCCGTTCTACATTGCCGACCAAGCAGTCGCTAATTTCCGTCCCGCAGTTAAAGCCGGCAAAGAGGCCGAGACGGAATGGGATGTGAGATTCTCGGATTACGCGAATGCTTTTCCTGGTCTCGCCAAAGAATTCCAGCGAGCGATGGCCGGCGGATTGCCTGAAGGCTGGGACGCGGACATCCCCATCTTTCCAGCCGATCCGAAAGGCATGGCAACCCGAGTCGCGTCGGGCAAAGTGTTTAGCGCGATCGCTCCGAAACTTCCCGCGTTGATCGGCGGCTCGGCAGATTTGGATCCGTCCACCCACACGGCCCTGACAGCGATGGGCGATTTCGAGAACCCGCGCGAAGAGTCCGGCAACTTGCAAGGCTCAACGGGTGGCGGTTGGAGCTATGCCGGACGCAACCTGCATTTCGGTGTTCGCGAGCACGCAATGGGGTCAATCGCAAATGGGTTGGCGGTGCATGGCGGCCTCATTCCGTTCACGGCGACATTCTTCATCTTCTCGGACTACATGCGGCCACCGATTCGACTGGCGGCCCTGATGGAACAGGGAGTAATCTTCGTTTTTACCCACGATAGCATCGTTCTGGCAGAAGACGGATCAACGCATCAGCCGGTCGAGCAATTGGCCTCGCTGCGCGCGATCCCAAACCTGCTCGTTATCCGCCCCTGCGATGAGAACGAGACGGCGGTGGCGGGGCCCGTCGCTATTGAGACACGGGATCGGCCGGTCGCTCTAGTTTTAACACGGCAGGATGTGCCCACGCTCGAGCGCACCCGATTTGCCCCGGCCGATGGTTTGCGGCGTGGTGCGTATGTTTTGGCCGATGCTGCCAATGGCAAACCGGACATCCTCTTAATCGGCACCGGGTCGGAAGTCGGTTTGATCGTTGCGGCCCGCCAAAAGCTGACCGAGAACGGGAACCACGTCCGGATCGTATCCATGCCGAGTTGGGAATTGTTTGAGACCCAATCTCCGGATTATCGCGACTCGGTGTTACCGCCATCGACCTCAGCGCGGCTCGCGGTCGAGGCAGGGGTGACCCAAGGATGGCATCGTTACATAGGCGATCGTGGAGACGTGATCGGTGTGGACCGATTTGGTGCTTCGGCCCCAGGGCCAATCGTGATGCGCGACTACGGATTCAGTGTGGAGAATGTGTGTCAACGAGCGCTGGGCTTGCTCGAAAGGAACCATGCCTGATCCGCTGACAGTATCGCCAAGGACGCCCAAACGGATCGGCATCGCCGCTGACCACGGAGGCTACGAGTTAAAGGAATACCTGCTCAGGATGTTGCGCGAGGCGGGTCATGAAGTAATTGAGTTCGGCGACCGACAGCCGAACTTGAACGATGATTATCCGGATTTTGTCGTGCCGCTGGCCCGCGCGGTTGCCGACGGAGAGGTGGAGCGCGGCGTGGCCATCTGCGGAAGCGGGGTGGGGGCATCGGTCGCCGCGAACAAAGTGGCGGGGGTGCGGGCCTGCCTGATTCATGAGACCTTTTCGGCGCACCAAGGCGTCGAGGACGACGCTCTGAACGTGATCTGCCTCGGGGGCCTCGTAGTCGGTCACGCGCTCGCTTGGGAATTGGTTCACACATTTCTGGCCGCCCGATTCAGCGGCGCAGATCGTCATCGTCGCCGTCTGGCGAAAGTGGCAGAGCTCGAACACACGCCGCCAAAGAAAACGCGATGAAAACAAGTCCCCTGGCCGGAAAGCCGGCGCCCCCGGGAATGCTGGTCGATGTGCCGCGGCTCCTCACCGCCTACTATAGCGAGGTGCCCGATCCCACGGTGCCGGCGCAACGCGTGGCGTTTGGGACCTCCGGCCATCGCGGTTCGTCGTTCAAGCGGGCTTTCAACGAATGGCACATCCTCGCGATCACCCAAGCGATCTGCCTCTATCGCAAGCGGCAGGGAACCGATGGCCCGCTGTTTCTGGGAATCGACACCCACGCGCTGTCGATCCCGGCCTGCGCCACCGCGCTGGAAGTGCTGGGGGCCAATGGAGTCGAGGTGATGATCGCCGAAGGGGACGAGTACACTCCGACCCCAGTGATTTCTCATGCGATTCTGACTTACAATCTCGGGCGGAAAAGCGGCCTTGCCGACGGGATTGTCATCACCCCCTCGCACAATCCGCCCCATGACGGTGGCTTCAAATATAACCCGCCCAATGGCGGCCCGGCGGACAACGTCGTCACCCGTTGGATCGAGGCGAAAGCGAATGCGCTGCTCAAAGCCCGGCTCAAAGGCGTGAAACGAATTCCCTACGAGCAGGCCCTACGCGCCTCGACAACGCATCGCCACGACTATCTTAGCGCCTACGTCAACGACCTCGCCAATGTTGTCGACTTGGACGTCATTCGCAGCGCGAAGATCCGTCTCGGCGTCGATCCGCTGGGCGGTGCCGGCGTTCACTACTGGGCGCGGATCGCGGAGCACCACGGTTTGGACCTGACGGTTGTCGAGGAGACGGTCGATCCCACTTTTCGTTTCATGACGGTGGATTGGGACGGCCAGATACGCATGGACCTGTCCTCGCCTTATGCGATGGCGCGACTGATCGGGATGAAGGATCGTTTTGATCTCTCCTTCGCCTGCGACACCGACCACGACCGTCATGGGATTGTCACCAAAGGCAAAGGATTGCTGCCGCCTAATCACGACATCTGCGTGGCGATTTTCTATCTATTTCAGAACCGGCCGAAGTGGCCGGAAGCCGCGGCTGTGGGCAAAACGGTTGTGACCAGCCAGATGATTGATCGCGTTACTTCGAAGCTTGGCCGCAAGCTCTACGAGGTGCCGGTTGGTTTCAAGTGGTTCGTGGAAGGATTGCTCGATGGCTCGCTGGGATTTGCCGGAGAGGAGAGCGCGGGTTCGGTTTTCGTTCGTCTGGATGGCAGCGTCTGGACGACGGACAAGGACGGATTGGTTCCCTGTTTGCTAGCCGGGGAGATCACCGCACGGACCGGCCACGATCCCGGCGAAATCTACCACGAACTGACGCGTGAATTCGGCGAGCCTGCCTATGACCGCGTTGAGGCGCCAGCCACTCCGGAGCAAAAGGAACTGTTGGCGAAACTCTCAGCCCAGGAGGTAAAGATCACCGAGCTGGCGGGTGAGAAAATCCAGACGGTCCTCAGCCACGCGCCGGGCAACGGCGCTCCCATCGGCGGGTTGAAAGTGGAGGCGGCCAGTGGATGGTTCGCGGCGCGTCCGTCCGGAACCGAGAACATTTACAAGATTTATGCAGAGAGCTTCCGGGGTGCGGCTCATCTACGCCTCATTCTGGAGGAAGCACAAACAATTGTGAACGAGGCAATTGCGCCTGCAGCTCCGTCCACAATGGATCCCAAGAGCAAATGATAAAAACACTTTGACCTCATGAACTCCAATGGCACGCCTTGGCTAAGGGCAATCGGAGTACTTGTCTTGGGATTGTATGTAGCGTCCTGTGCTAACCATTCGCCAACGGTGCCGGAGGAGGAGTATTCGACCAAAATCGTCGGACGCTGGCAAGGCACGGTCGGCGATGTAAAAGAGACAATGTCAATTGAGAATGATGGCACTTTCGTTTGCCGGGTACGACCGCAGGGCTTCATCGCTAATACTCTTTCCCAGGGTGTGACAGGAACGGTCTACGGAACGTGGAAAATCACTGGTACGCTTATCAGTCTGAGAATCAACGGTGCGAAGAACGAGCGTTTTGGAAGCAGGGTTGCTTCAAGCAAGATCGTCGCGTTCAAGCAAGATGAACTCATGTTAAGATCGGATCGCGGTGAGACCTCGCCCTTCGAGCGAGTGCGCGCTCTTTGATGCAGCGGTTATGGGAAATTCAACGCAGCGGCACAAAGGCGATGCAAGGCAGGTACCCGCGCAGTAGCTGGGGATTTCATCCGAGACAAACGGTAGTGCCAAAGGCTAGCTACAAAGAGAATTTACAAGAATACCCATGAGCGAACAGACACTAGACACTAAGCCAAACTTTCGTCAGTTAAGTGGGGAAGTCGAGGGGTTTGATTCCCTGGCGGAGCTGGCCTTGGATATGCGCTGGTCGTGGAGTCACTGCGCCGACGAAGTGTGGCGGCAGCTTGATCCCGCGCTGTGGGAACTCACCTATAACCCTTGGGCTGTCTTGCAGACTGTCTCGCAGGACCAACTCAAGCGGATGCTGGCAGATCCTGGTTTCCGGAAACGGGTTGTTGAACTGGTGAACGCGAAACGTGAGGCCAACGAGGCGCCTGCCTGGTTTCAGCAATCTCATGCGCAGTCGCCCCTGACCTGCATCGCGTATTTCAGTATGGAATTCATGCTGAGCGAAGCCCTCCCGATCTACTCGGGAGGCTTGGGAAATGTGGCTGGCGATCAACTCAAAGCGGCCAGCGATCTGGGCGTCCCGGTAATCGGCGTGGGTTTGCTCTACCAGCAGGGCTACTTTCGCCAGGCGATTGACCAGGATGGAGCCCAGCAGGCTCTATTCCCGTATAACGACCCAGGACAGCTACCTATCACGCCTTTGCGTTACCCAAACGGCGAGTGGCTCCGCTTGGAGATCGCCTTGCCCGGTTACTCGCTCTGGCTGCGAGCCTGGCAGGTGCAAGTCGGCAAAGTCAGACTTTACCTGCTGGACGCTAATGACCTCGCAAACCTCCCGGCCCATCGCGGGATTACCAGCCAATTGTACGAAGGCGGGCCGGAGTTGCGGCTCAAACAGGAACTGGTGCTCGGGATCGGCGGGTGGCGGTTGCTTCGCGCCCTTGGCCTCCAGCCAGAGGTCTGTCACCTGAATGAAGGACATGCCGCGTTCGCTGTTCTGGAGCGGGCGCTCAGTTTCATGCAGGAGTCCGGACGGCCTTTCGACGTCGCACTGGCCGTCACGCGGGCTGGCAACCTCTTCACTACTCACACGGCCGTGGCCGCCGGCTTTGACCGATTCGCGCCGGCACTCATCGAGCAATACCTCGGAACGTACGCGGAGAAGAATCTTGGCTTGACGCTCCAGGATTTGCTGGCTCTGGGCCGCCAGAACCCGAATGATTCGTTGGAGAGTTTCAACATGGCCTATCTGGCAATACGGGGGAGCGGGGCGGTGAATGGCGTGAGTCGCTTGCATGGGAAAGTGAGCCGGCATCTCTTCGAGCCGCTCTTTCCGCACTGGCCAGAGGAGGAGGTGCCCGTCGGACACGTAACCAACGGAGTTCACATGCCGAGCTGGGACTCGGCGGCAGCCGATGATCTCTGGACAGAGGCCTGCGGCAAGGACCGCTGGCTGGGAACGACGGAAGCCCTCGAGCAACACATCCGCAACATTTCCGACGCACGTCTCTGGGAGTTTCGCGCTGCCGCTAGCCAACCGCTCATTGATTACGCCCGTCGGAGGTTGGCCCGGCACTACGCCGCCGCCGGCGTGTCGCCCGAGGCGGTAGAGGAGGCTAGGCATCTCTTCGATCCCAAGGCGTTGACTTTGGGCTTTGCACGCCGCTTCGCCACCTACAAACGGCCAAACCTGCTATTGCATGATCCGGATCGACTGCTACGCCTCTTATCCAATCCTCAGCGGCCGGTGCAGCTGGTCATTGCGGGCAAGGCCCATCCAGCAGATATTGCGGGACAGGCCCTGATCAGGGAATGGATACACTTCATCCGCAGGCCAGAGGCCCGTCCGCACGCGATCTTCCTCAGCGATTACGATATGCTTCTCACGGAGCACCTGGTGCAAGGGGTGGATGTATGGCTCAACACGCCACGGCGGCCTTGGGAGGCGAGTGGAACCAGCGGCATGAAGGTCCTCGTCAATGGCGGCATCAATCTCTCGGAGCTGGACGGCTGGTGGGCCGAGGCTTACACCCCTGAGGTGGGGTGGGCATTGGGGGATGGTCAGGAGCATGGGGATGATCGGGCGTGGGATGCGGCCGAAGCTGAGGCGCTCTACGACCTGCTCGAACGCGAGGTGATCCCCGAGTTCTACAGCCGTGACGAGAAGGGCATTCCCAAAGTCTGGGTCGCGCGCATGCGCGAGAGCATGGCACGGCTGACACCTCGCTTCTCTGCCAACCGCACAGTGCGTGAATACGTCGAGAAACATTACCTTCCGGCGGCTACTGCGTACCGTCTACGCCTTGACAACAAAGGCGCGATCGGCAAGCAAATGGTTGATTGGAAAGGAAATCTGGAACAGAAATGGGCCGCGCTGCGGTTCGGCGAAATGAAGGTGGAGACTAAAGGCGATCAGCATGTCTTTGACGTTCAGGTCTATCTCCAGGACCTCGACGCGAACGCGATAAGTGTTGAGCTTTATGCCGACGGAGCTGACGGCGGCAGCCCGGTGAGACAGGAGATGAAACGCGTCCGCCAACTAGCCGGAGCGCCGGGCAGCTACGGCTACAGCGCCTCCGTGGCTGCGGCCCGACCGCCAGCGGACTATACGGCGCGGATGATACCGCACCGTGACGGTGTCGCGGTCCCACTGGAAGACGCCCGGATCCTCTGGCAGCGGTGATTCAATACGAGCATGAAGGCTCTTGAACGCACGCTGGATGATTTCGAGGCAGACGTTTCCGAACACACCGAGATTCGGATTGGAGCTCCCTTACCCATGGGCACGCATGAATACCAGGGGGGAGTCAACTTCGCCTTCTTCAGCCGGGACGCCAGTCGTGTCCGGCTGGAGTTGTTTGCTCTTCCGGAAGATTCAACCCCTGCCCGGGTGATTGACCTCGATCCCGCGCGCAACCGCACGGGCGATGTGTGGCATGTTTGGGTGGAGGGAATTAGTCCCGGTCAACTCTATGCTTACCGGGTGGATGGGCCATACCAACCCTGGGAAGCACAGCGTTTCAATTTCCATAAGCTTCTCATCGATCCTTTCGCCACCGCGCTTTCACCGGTGCCTCTATGGGATTTTGAATCAGCACGCGGCTACGATCCGTCAACGGCGGAGCAGGATCTGGTTCTCTCGAAATTGGACAATTCCGGGACTATGCCGAAATGCGTCTTTGTCAACGAGTCCTTCGAGTGGGACGGAGACCAGCCCCCGCGCCATTCGTGGTCGAAGACGGTTATTTACGAAACCCACCTTCGCGGCTTTAGCATCCATCCCAGGTCGGGCGTGGACCACCCGGGAACCTATCGAGGCTTGATCGAAAAGATTCCGTACCTCAAAACCCTCGGAGTGACCGCTGTGGAAGTGATGCCCGTCCAGGAGTTCAATGGAACACTCACCGGGCGCTGGAGTCCACAAACAGGCCAGCCGCTCAGGAAGTACTGGGGATACGATCCCGTGGTTTTCTTCGCACCCAAAGCCTCCTACAGCAGCTCGGGAGGGCTGGGCCAACAAAAATTGGAATTCAAGCAGATGGTGCGGGCCTTCCACGAGGCCGGCATCGAGGTGATCCTGGACGTGGTGTTCAATCACACGGCGGAGGGAGACGAGTTGGGGCCAACGCTCTGTTTCCGCGGGATGGACAATGCGATCTTTTATACGCTGGAGGACGACAGACGTCGCTATAAGGACTACACGGGGACCGGCAACACGGTCAACGCAAACCATCCCGTGGTACGGGACCACATCCTGGCCGCGCTCCGCTATTGGATGGTCGAAATGCACGTGGACGGGTTCCGATTTGACTTGGCCTCGGTTCTCGGCCGTGAGGGGACCGGCAAGCTACTAGCCAACGCCCCTCTTCTCACAGGGATCGCCGAGGACCCGATCCTGAGAGACGTGAAAATCATCGCCGAAGCGTGGGATGCCGCCGGCGCATACGAGGTGGGCAGTTTTTCAGAGCGGCGCTGGGCGGAGTGGAACGGGCGGTACCGGGATGATGTCCGGCGTTTCTGGCGCGGCGACGAGGGAATGCTCGGTTGCTTCGCCAGCCGTCTCTGTGGGAGTGCCGACATCTATGGGAAGTCCGGCAAGGGTCCTGAGGCCAGCATCAATTTCGTTACATGCCACGACGGATTCACTTTGAACGATCTGGTGAGTTATGGACACAAGCACAATGAAGCCAATGGAGAGGACGGCCGCGATGGGATGAACGAGAATTTCAGCGAAAACAACCGCTTTGAAGGGGCGACCGACGATGCCCATACCGAGTCGGTCAGGAAGCGCCAGATTAAAAACTTCCTCCTGACCCTGCTGGTTTCGCGCGGGGTGCCGATGCTGTTGGGGGGGGATGAACTTCGCCGGACCCAAGGCGGCAACAACAATGCCTACTGCCAGGACAACGAAACGAGTTGGATTGACTGGAGCGATCTTGAAAAACATCAGGAGATTTACCGCTTTACACAGGGAATGATCGCTCTTCGTCGTGCCCATCCGGTGTCGAGCAAGGAGCAGTTCTACACGGATGCCGGGATCTATTGGTTTGGCCCACGAGGCGGCCTGCCCAATTGGGCAAGGCCGAAAGAACAATCGTTTGCCTGTTTAATCCCTGAAGAGGGCCAGTGCGCACTATGCCTCCTGTTCAATGCCGGTGCCGATGCCCTCGATTTCTGTTTGCCTCCCCTGTCGCGCGGGGCTCAGTGGCATCTGGCGGTTGACACCTTTGATCAAACGCCAGGTGATTTGTTTGCCGCAGGTAAGGAACAACTTTTGAACTATCCACAAACCTACCTCCTGAGAAACCGTTCCAGCGCTATTCTTCTGGCACGGAAGCCAGAATGCGCCGGGGAAGGTGCATCCAGATGAATCCACGAGCCGCCGGGATACTTCTCCATCCAAGTTCCCTTGCCAACCGCTATCCAATCGGCGATCTCGGGCCTGCGGCAACTGCCTTTGTGGATTTCCTGGCCGAGAGCGGACAGCGTTGGTGGCAAATGCTGCCGATCGGCCCAGTGGAGGAGGACAATTCGCCCTATGAGTCACCGTCTGCCTTTGGTGGGAATCCACTCCTTTTGAGTCCCGATCGGTTAATGGAGCACGGTCTGCTCGAGCGCCAGGATATCGCGCTTCCCATTTCCGGGAGAGAAGGGAATGTGAATTATCCCGCGACGCAGGATTTGAAGCCGCGATGGTTACGGAAGGCATTCGACCGTTTCGAGAACAGCAAGCGCGGCTCCATGCGATCTGAGCTCGAGGCGTTTGCCTGCGCACAGTCTTTCTGGCTCGAGGATTTTACGTTGTTCTCGGCGATTGGGGCGAAGGAGGGCACCTCGGATTGGACCCGATGGGCATCGGAGTTGCGGACGCGCCAGCCAGATGCGCTGAATCGCGCGCGGAAAGATCTAGCCCATAACATACGTTTTCATGGGTTTGTTCAGTGGCAGTTCTCAGTGCAGTGGAACGCCTTAAAGGTTTATTGCAAATCCAAAGCGATTCGGCTGATAGGCGAAGTGCCCCTGTTCGTGGCGCACCAAAGCGCCGATGTCTGGGCTCATGCCGAACTTTTCAAATTGGATGCCGGGGGTAAACCCACAGTGGTCGCGGGGGTTCCTCCCGATTACTTCTCGAAAACAGGGCAGTTGTGGGGGCTTCCCCTGTATCGCTGGGAGGCACTTCAAGAGCAGGATTATGAGTGGTGGATCGAACGACTGCGGACGGCTTGTGGACGGTTCGATGTCAGCCGGTTGGACCATTTTATCGGTTTTGAGCGCAGCTATGAAGTGCCTTCAGAAGCGAAGACGGCTATGAAGGGACGCTACGAACTTGGTGGAGGCGCTGCTTTTTTCGTAGCCGTGCGCAAGGCCCTTGGGTCGCTCCCGTTCATCGCGGATGATCTCGGCGCCATAACGCCCGAAGTGGTGGCTTTGCTCGATCAACTAGAGATTCCAGGCACAAGGGTGCTCCAATTTGAGCTAGGTGCGGCGGTCGAGAGCAAATCAAGTCCGCCAGCACGGCATTCGGCGCAATCAGTGATCTATACCGGAACCCATGATAACGACACAACAGCTGGCTGGTATGCGAAGTTGCCCAGCGTACAGCGCAACGCTTTGGAGCGACAGTTGAGAGCAAGCAACCAGGAGGTTGTCTGGGCGATCATTGGTAAGGCGGTGGCAGCGAAGTCCGACACGGCTATCATCCCCGCGCAGGACCTCCTGGAGCTGGATTCGGAAGCTCGAATGAATGTGCCCGGAGTCGCAAAGGGAAACTGGCGATGGCGTCTGAAAGATGGCGCCCTGACCCAGGAGCTGGCGCAAAGGCTGCGAGGCATAACTAGGACGTATGGGCGCCTCAGCAGTGGTGCTCCCCATCCTTCTCCCAATGGCCAGGAAGGGGACATGACGCCAAGGATCCAGAAGCGGGCGTATGAACTCTACGAGCGGAGCGGCTTCCAGAATGATCAAACCGTTCAAAACTGGATCCAAGCGGAACAGGAAATACAAATGAAGGCGAGACCGTGAAAGCACAGCAATCGCAACAATCCGAAGTTACGGCGCTGTTTCTGGACGTGGGCGGGGTTCTGCTCACCAACGGATGGGATCATCATGCCCGCAGACGCGCCGCCAAGCACTTCAATCTGGATTGGGCCGAAATGCAAGATCGGCATGGCCTGAACTTCGAAACTCACGAGGAGGGAAGGATGACGTTCCAGGAATATCTAAATCGTGTTGTATTTTATCAAAAGCGGCGCTTTACCCGGACGCAGTTTCGACGCTTTATGTGCGCACAATCCAAGCCCTGCACCGAAATGATCCAGATGTTCGTTCGACTGAAGGTCCGTTACGGGCTGAAGATCGTGGTGGTCAGCAACGAATCGCGCGAAGTGAATGCGTATCGGATTCAGAAGTTCAAGCTGGGCGCGGTTGTGGATTCCTTTATTACCTCCTGCTTCGTCCAACTCCGCAAGCCCGACGTGGAGATATTCCGGCTTGCGCTGGACATCGCCCAGGTGCCAGTCCGGCAGGTAGTCTATATCGAAAACACCCCGATGTTCGTCCAGGTCGCGGAAGGCTTGGGGATTCGAAGCATTCTTCACACGGATTACAGGTCCACACGTGAGAGACTGGTTTCGTTGGGTTTGCAGAATGACGAAGGAGTCAGCCATGACACCCACTAATCCACGCATCCTGACGATCAATGGCGGCTCCTCGAGCATCAAATTCGCGCTCTACCAGGTTGGCCAAGCGCTGAAGCGAGGGCTTTATGGAAAGGTTGAGCGCATCGGCCTGAGCGGGACGAATCTGACGTTCAATGACCCGGCCAGGAAACAACAGCAGAGCCGCAAACTGGCCGCCGCCACGGATCACAAATCAGCGGCGAATTTCCTGATTGATTGGCTCGAGGGTCAGAAAAGCTTCGAGTCAGTCCGGGCGGTGGGACACCGGGTGGTCCACGGCATGAAACATACCGAGCCTGAACTGATCACCCAAGAGTTGCTGGATGAATTGCATCGCATCAGTCCAAACGATCCGGATCATCTGCCCCGCGAGATCGAGCTGATCGAGACGTTCCGCCAGCGTCATCCGAAACTGCCGCAGATGGCGTGCTTTGACACGGCATTTCACCAGACCATGCCACGCGTGGCCAAGCTGCTGCCGATTCCGCGCCGCTTCGACGCCAAGGGAATTCAACGCTACGGTTTCCACGGTTTGTCCTACGCTTATCTGATGGAAGAACTCGCGCGCCTCGGCGATCGGGCGGCAACTAAAGGTCGTGTGATCCTCGCACATCTTGGCAACGGCGCGAGTCTGGCCGCCGTTCGCGACGGCAAAAGCATGGACACCAGCATGGGCTTCACGCCGACGGCGGGATTGGTGATGAGCACTCGCTCCGGCGATTTGGATCCCGGGCTAGCGCCGTATCTCGGGCGCACCGAACATGTGACCACCAAACAATTTTACACGATGGTCAACCACAAGTCCGGGCTGCTCGGCGTTTCGGAGACCAGCTCCGACATGCGCGAGCTGCTCGACCATGAAACGCAAGACGTGCGGGCGTTGGAAGCCGTGGCGCTGTTTTGTTATCAGGCAAAGAAATGGATCGGCTCCTTCGCCGCAGCGCTCGGTGGATTGGATACGCTTGTCTTCGCCGGAGGCATCGGCGAAAACGCGCCACTCGTCCGCGCGCGCATCTGTGAAGGGCTGGACTTCCTCGGCATTGAACTGGATGAATCTCGAAATGAGAAAACGGCGGGGGTGATTTCCACGAACGCCAGCAGGGCCGCGGTTCGGGTTATTCGCACGGACGAAGAACTGATGATTGCGCGCTCGGTCCTGCGTTCCTGTCCGGTGGTCAGCGCAGGGAAATGGAAAACAAATTAGCATTGATCCTAGCCGTAATCGCAATCTGGAACATCAATCGAACACAATGAAAGCCACACAAAAGCTGCACAACTTGGGTTAGAGGCTCTGCCTCGACAATATCACCCGTGACCTGCTGAACAGCGGCACACTCAAACGCTACATTGGCGAGTTGTCGGTGACCGGGTTGACCTCAAACCCGACAATCTTTGATCACGCCATCAAGAGTTCCTCCTACGACGTTGCCATCCGCGGGGGTCTGGACAAGGGGAACTCCGTCGAGAGCCAGTTTTTCGATTTGGCACTGGACGATCTTACCCGCGCCGGTGACCTGTTCCGACCAGTTCATGACCGCACCAATAGCGTGGACGGATGGGTATCGCTAGAGGTGTCGGCGCTGCTGGCGTATGACACCTCCAGCAGCATCGCCGCCGCCAAGAAGCTTTCCGCGCGCGCTGGACGCCCCAACCTCTTCATGAAGATCCCGGGCACCAAAGAGGGTTTGCCTGCTATCGAGGAGGCGATTTGTACGGGTGTCGCTGTCAACGTGACACTCCTGTTTTCGCGAGAACAATACGTGGCGGCAACCGTCCGTCAAATGTCATTCTAGCCGATCGGCTCACGCCGGAAGTCAGAAATGGACCCCGGAATTCGGACAGTAAGCTAAGTTAGACTTTTCAGGTTCTGCTGGAGATGAGAGAACCGCAGAACTATGAGTAGAACTAAACGCAAGCGATACACGGGTGCCTTTAAGGCCA
>Ga0265314_10000975_pt1 | contig 33615 bp, 25 predicted proteins | sample 4126metaG_FD_203106 | JGI IMG/M metagenome (GOLD analysis project Ga0265314, IMG submission 203106) | Rhizosphere microbial communities from Carex aquatilis grown in University of Washington, Seatle, WA, United States - 4-1-26 metaG | ecosystem: Host-associated > Plants > Roots > Rhizosphere >...
GCCATGCGGCGCAGGCCACGGCCTTCGCGATGCATCACCTCGCGCACAGCCACGCCATGGAAGTGTTCGGCCTGCCGGTCGATCCGGGCGGTGTCTACAAGGGACGTGTGGAAGACATACGCGAAGGAACGCGAGCCTTGGCGCAGAAGGCCAAGGCCTAAGCACCGGTCGGAAAGAGCGAGGCCATGCGGCAGGACGAGTACCAGAAGCAGGACGCCGTCGGTCTCGCCGAACTGATCAGGAACCGAGACGTCAGCGCCGACGAGGTGCTGGACGCGGCGGTGGCGCGGCTTGATCAGGTCAACGGCACGCTCAACGCTGTGATCGACCGCTTCGAGGACGAAGCGCGTCAAGCAATCAAGGACGGCCTGCCCGATGGGCCGCTCATGGGCGTGCCGTATCTGATCAAGGACATTGGCGTCTGGATGAAGGGTCATACCACCGCGGCCGGCGCGCGAATCTTCAAGCAGTCGCCGCCCGCCGCTATGGACAGCGAGCTGATCGCCGCCTACCGGCGCGCGGGCCTGGTGATGTTCGGCAAGACCAACACACCCGAGCTGGGCGCGGCGGCCACGACAGAGTCGCCGGCGTTCGGTATCGCGCGCAATCCGTGGGACCTGAACCGCACCTGCGGCGGCTCGTCGGGCGGCACGGCGTCCGCCGTCGCGGCCGGCGTCGTTCCCGCCGCGCATGGCAGTGACGGCGGCGGTTCGATCCGCATTCCCGCTTCCTGTTGCGGCCTGTTTGGGCTGAAACCGTCGCGCGGGCGTGTTTCATCGGCACCGCTCGGCGACTCGTGGAACGGCTTTGCGGTCAACCACGCCCTGACGCGCACGGTGCGCGATAGCGCCGCCCTGCTCGACGTCTCCTGCCAGAATGTCAGTGGTGATAACAATTTTCTGGCGCCGCCGGCGACGCCGTTTGTCCGAGAAGTTGGCCGCGATCCCGGCAAGCTGCGCATCGGCTATGTGCCGGGCATGCTGATGTCGGCGCTGCCGATGGATCCCGAGGTTGGTGCGGTGGTGGCGGACACCGCGCGGCTGTGTGTCTCGCTTGGCCACAATGTCGAGGAAACCAAGATCGAGGCCGATTTCTTTGGCGTGAGGACCAAGGCTAACAACATCCTTTCCACCAACATGGCGCAGTTGTTGAACGTCGTCGGCGCGGCGCGCGGGCGGCCCGTGACCGAAGAAGAGGTCGAGGGTGTTGTATGGATCGTGGCGCAGGACGGGCTCAAGCTCAGCGGTGTTGAGGTGGCGGAGGCGTTCGCGGCGGTCTATCAGTTCAATCGGGCGATCGGCGCGATGTTCGATCAATTCGATGTGCTTCTGATGGCGACGCTGGGGCAGATTCCGTTGAAGGTGGGCGATCTCTCAATCACCCGCATCGACGACAAGGACGCGTACACCGAGGCGCTCTATCGGTTCATTCCCAATACCCAGCCGTTCAACATCTCCGGCGCGACGGCGATGAGCGTGCCGCTGGGCTGGAGCAAGGACGGGTTGCCGATAGGCATCCAGTTCGCGGCACGCAGTGGCAACGAGGCGCTGCTGTTCCGGCTGGCGGGGCAGCTCGAGCAGGGGCGGCCTTGGGCGCAGCGCCGACCTGACGATCGTGCGTTTGCGAGTTAACGTCGTAAATAGGAAAAAGACCGCCCTTGGTGCACGAGAAGGGCTTCTGCTTGCTCGAGCGCGTGAGCGATTTACGGGCGGCAACATCTTGCCGGGCAACAAGCCGCTTTCGCTCGATTCGTTGATCCCTGGTGAACTCGCAGATGCCGTTTCGCTCGTGGCCTTGAGCGGCGCGTTGTCCTCTTCACGGTGCGCGCGACCCGCACAGACTCTGTAAGCAGCACTCGCACGTTGGTGCAGCGGAAAGCTTTACACGTTTCGCAGTCACTTCTGAATCTTGGGCGTTTTGGACGGCCGGGATGAGGCCGGCCACGACGGTTAGGATTTTTGCGCAGAGCGAGAGAGACTAATGGAATTTCGGCTGCTGTTTTGCCAGGAAGGCTTGCATGCCGGCTTTGGCTTCGCCGCCGTCGAGGGCGGCGCAGATGGACTGCATCTCGTGCATGAGCTGAGTTTCGAGCGGGTTCTCGAAGGATTCTCGGAAGAGCCGCTTGGCCGAGCCGTAGGATGCGGTGGGGCCTTCGGCCAACTGCTTCGCCAGAGACGACAGCGCGGCGGGGTGCGCGTCGTCGGCGACGACGTCGCTAAGGATGCCCCAGTTGCGCGCTTCGTCGGCGGTGAGCTCGCGGTTGAGCAGCGTCAACTGCATTGCGCGGCGCAGTCCGATGGTGCGTGGCAGATACCAGGTGGAGGAACCATCGGGCGTCAAACCGACCTTGGTGTAGGCCATCACGAAGCGCGAGGACTGCGTGGCGATGGCGAGATCGGTCGCGCAGGCGAGCGAGAAGCCGGCGCCCGCCGCAGCGCCGTGGACGCCCGCAACAACGGGCACTGAAATGCGCGCGATGGAAGACAGCGCCTCGTGCAGATGAGCCAGCAGCTCACGCACATAGGCGGCGGCGGCGGGGCCGTGGCTCTCGATAGCCTTGAGGTCGCCACCTGTGCAAAACATCTTGCCGGCCCCGCTGAGAGTCACGACGCGTACGCTCGCGTCGCGCTCGCAGTTGTGCATCGCATGCACCAGGGCGCGCGCCAGTTCTAGATTGATGGCATTGCCGTTCTGCGGGCGATTGAGCGTGACCGAGGCGATGCCGTTGGCGATCTCCAGGAGAACTGGCGAGGTCATCGTGCGCGGCCACCCAGCGTGCGGCCGATGATGTCCTTCATGATCTCGTTCGCGCCGCCATAGATCTTTGTAATGCGGCCGTCGACCCACATCTTCGCAATCGGATAGTCGAGGATGTAGCCGTAGCCGCCATGAAGCTGGACGCAGTCGTCAACGATCGCGTTTTGCTGCTCGGTCGACCAGTATTTCAGCATCGCGCTGGTGGCGGGATCGAGCTTGCCGTCCATGAAATCGAGGATGCAACGCTCTAAAAAAACGTGCAACACGGTGGCTTCGGTCTTGGCCTCTGCGAGTGTGAAACGGGTGTTCTGGAAATCGAGGATACGCTGACCGAACGCCTTGCGGTCCTTCACGTACTGGATCGTCATCGCGAGGGCGCGGTCGATCATCGCCACCGACATGACACCGGTCATTAGACGCTCCTCGACCAGGCGATCCATCAGCTGCGGAAAGCCACGGCCTTCGACGCCCCCGAGCAAGGCGGTTTCCGGAACATGCATGTCGTCGAAGAACAATTCCGCCGTATCCGCCGCATGCTGGCCAAGCTTCTTGAGATTGCGGCCGCGGCTGAAGCCGAGGGTATCAGTGTCGACCAGGAACAGGCTGACGCCTCGCGCGCCGGCGCCCGTGTCGGTCTTGCAGGCCAGCACGACGAGGTCGGCGTTGATCCCATTCGAGATGAAGGTCTTCTGGCCGGTTATCGTGTAGCCGTCGTTCAGCTTTTTGGCAGTGGTGCGGATTGCTTGCAGGTCGCTGCCGGCCGACGGCTCGGTCATGCCGATGGACGCGATGCAATCGCCGGATGCCATCGCGGGAAGGTAGTGCCGCTTCTGCTCCTCGGTGCCATATTGCAGCAGGTAGGGCGCAACGACGTCGCTTTGCAACGCGTACATCGGCGCGATGGCGCCGCTGCGTACCTGTTCCTCGGCCAGGATGATCGTGTGAAGGAAGTCAGCACCGGCGCCGCCATACTGTTCGGGCAGGCGCGGACAGAGGAAGCCGAGTTCGCCGGCACGTTTCCAGATCGAACGCGGCGTGATGTGCGCCTCTTCCCATTCCGGCTGTTTCGGCGCCACTTCGGTTTCGAAGAAGCGGCGGACCGAGGTGCGGAAGATCGCGTGCTCATCCGTGTAGGGAAGCGAGGACGGCATGGAGGGCTGGGCGTAAGCGTTGCTCACAGCGTCCGCCCGATGATGTCCTTCATGATCTCGTCCGTGCCGCCGGCGATGCGGCCGAGGCGGCTGTCAGCATAGCGGCGCGCGATATTGTACTCCATCATGTAGCCGTAACCGCCGTGGAGCTGGAGGCACTCGTCGGCGACCTCGTTCTGCCGCTGGGTGGTCCACCACTTCAGCATCGCGGCGGTGGTGGTGTCGAGCTCCCCTTCAATGAAAGCGTCGATGCAGCGATCCAGGAAGGCGCGGCCGATCACCGCCTTGGTCTTGCACTCGGCGAGCTTGAAGCGGGTGTTCTGGAAATCGAGCAGGCGCTGTCCAAAGGCCTTGCGCTCACCGGTGTATTCCACGGTCTCGACGACCGCTTCCTCCATGTTGGCGACGGCGGAGATCGCCATGATCAGCCGCTCTTCCGGCAGGCGGCGCATCAGCATGGGAAAACCCTGCCCTTCGACACCGCCGAGCAATGACTCTGGCGGCAGGTGCACGTTGTCGAAGAACAACTCGGAGGAATCCTGCACCTTGCAGCCGATCTTCTTGAGGTTCTTGCCGCGGGTGAAGCCTTCGGCCTTGTCGGTCTCGAGCAGGAACAGGCTGATGCCCTTGGCGCCCGCGCCGGTGTCAGTCTTGGCGGCGACGACGATCAGGTTTCCAACCTGGCCGTTGGAGATGAACACCTTCTGGCCGTTCAGGCGGTAGCCGTTGCCGTCGGACTTGGCTGTAGTGCGGATTGCCTGGAGGTCGCTGCCGGCGCCCGGCTCGGTCATCGCGATCGCGGCGACGAATTCGCCGGTGGCCATCTTCGGCAGGTATTGCCGCTTCTGATCCTCGGTGCCGTAAAGCTCGATATAGGGCGCGATGATGTCGCTGTGCAGGTAGAAGGTGAGCTCGTTGAAGCAGATGCGCGTCTGCTCCTCGAGAATAATCAGGCAGTGGAAGAGATCGCCGCCCCCGCCGCCATATTCAGAACTCGTCTTGGTGCAGAGAAGGCCGGCCTCACCGGCCTTGCGCCACAGATCGCTGGGCGTGCGGCCGGCGGCCTGCCATTCGTCGCGATGCGGGGCGCACTCCTTCTCCATAAAGCGGCGCACGGTGGCGCGGAAGTCTTCATGGGCCGGCGTGTAATGGCGCGAACGGATCATCGGGACCGGAGACAGGCTGCGCAAAGGTGACACCGGAACGGCGGTTTTCCACCATCCCGGTGCGTTTTAACAACTGATCGGCAACTCAGCCGTAGACCGTTCCACTGGCAGCACGAACCATCAGCATGCGGTCGTATTTAGGGCCTTCCACGCCGTAACCCTGCCAGGCGGTGCGGCCGAGAGCGCGGGCAAATTCCGGGCCGCCACGCTCCACAGTAGATTCGGGCACGCTCGAGAAGTTCTCCGCTGGGTTCACGTAGTTGCGGCACATCGCGAGCGCGACGTGGCAACGCACTTCGTCGTTCTCCTTCGGATAGGTGCCGTGCCAGGTATTGCCGTGGAATACGGCGAGCGAGCCGGGCTTGGCGAGGATCGGTACGACCATGTTGTCTTCCGCCTGCCCGCCCATGAACTTGGGCCATTCCGGCATGGTCGGCATGCGGCAGAGACGATGGCTGCCCGGCTGCATGCAGAGCGTGCCGCTCTCCTTGGTATAATCGGTCAAGACCCACGAAATGTTGCAGACATTGCCGTAGAACGGGATCGGCGGCGGCACGCCCGTCGAGTCATTGTGCAGTGGCGTCGGGATCGCGTGGCCTTCCTTGAGGAACGCGACCATGGAATAGAGGCGATAACTCGCGCCCATCATGTACTTCGCCATCACCTGCGCCGCCGGCGCCATCATCGCGTCGGCGTAGATCGGGTCCTTGGCGATGAGGTTGAACAGCTGGCGCCCCGCCGCGGGCCGGACGGCCTGCTTGTTGAGGTCGACGACGTTGAGGTCTTCCCGGGACGCGATCTCCTGTGTCTTGTCCATCAGCCGCCGGGCGAAATCCTTCGGCATGCCGGTTTTTTCCGGCTCGATCACGGTGAAGCCAAACGCTTCGAGCTCCGCGATGTTGGTTTCGATGCCAAGCTCGCGCGCCTTGTTGTACACGTCGGCCATGCCGGCCACGGCCTTCCAGTCGCCAATTTTCATGACTTCCTCCTAAAGCCGGTCACCCCGGTGTTTCGTCAATCCACGCATCACAAAATCGATGGCACGCTCGGCGAGTGCCTTAACGTTGAGTTCGCCATCTATCTGGTACCAGTAGGGAATCCAGTTCAGCGATCCGAACATGAATTTCGCCGAAATCTTGGGATCGCAGGGCTCGATCGAGCCGTCGACGATGCCGCGCCGGAGCATGTCGCGAAGAATGATTTCGATGCTCTTGCTGCCCTTGCGCACCAGGCTGCGGTTCTCCGGCAAGAGCGGCAGAACACCCGTCATGATCAGGCAAGTGCCGAAATCGTCGACAATCATCTCGACATAGCGGTGGAAGAAGGCGTGAATCTGGTCCCGGCCCGTGGCCCTGGGATCGATGTGTGCGTCGAGCATCTGTGCGATCGCGGCCTGCTGCACCTCCAGCAGGATTTCGTCCTTGCTCTTAAAGTAGTGGTAGAGCGTCGGCTTGGCGATGTGCAGTTCGTCTGCGATGTCTGATAGCGTCGTCTCGTGAAAGCCCCGGCGGCTGAAAATCTGCGCCGCCGTGCGCAGCACCACCTGGCGCTTCATCTCGAACTGGTCATCGGCGCCTTGGATTGCGCCTTGCCAGGCGCGTTTGCGTTCCCTCCGGCCGGCCACCTTTGTCTCATTTATTGTCACAAACTGTTGTCCCCTGAGCAACGGCGCCGAGATTTTCGCACATAACGACAATCGGGTCCCTTGACTCCCGCCATTGGCGGCATAAGCATACGACCGACCAGTCGGACGAGTATCTGACGATATAGTCAGAAGACCGATGAGTCACTGGAAATCAGCAGGTTTTTCGGTCGAAAAGGCCGAAGTTCCACAAAATCCGTCAGGGGAGAACCAGGTTGGGGCTGGAACCGAAGTACCTGAGCAGAGAATCCGCACGGGCCCAGCCTGTTGCAGCACCTATTGCACTCCCTTGCGGTGCCCCGGCCAAGGCGAAATCGGTCGATCGCATCTATCGGGAGGAAGCCCCCGCGATCCGCCTGTTCGTGAAGCGCATCGTGCGCAACGCCTCCGATGCCGAAGACCTAGTGCAGGAAACCTTCCTGCGCTCATGGCCAGCGCTGGCGTCCGGTACGATCGAGTGCCCGCGCGCATTCCTGTTTCGCGCCGCGCGCAACCTGGCGCTGAATCACATCCGCAACGGCCGCGTGCGCAACTCCGACGCCGCTCGCGCCGCCTCCGACGAGGCGTTCCAGCGATGCATCCCAACCGCGGAAGAACAGATCATCGCGTCGGAGGAAGCCGCGGCCTGCCACCAGCTGCTAGACGAATTGCCGCGGCGCTGCCGCGAAGCGTTTGTGCTGCGGGTGGTAGACGGGATGTCCTACAAGCAGATGTCGAAATCGATGCGGCTGTCGGTGTCGACCGTCGAAAAGCACATTGGCAAGGGCAAGGAGATCTGTCGCACGCTGCTGACCGATCCGGCGCGCAGCACCGCATCGCTGGAGATCCTGGCAACTCGAATGCCCGCGGCGCAGCAGGCGGCACGGCGCAACGCGCAGCGTGCGCTGGCGATCGCCGCGGAATAACAAAAAGAGAAACGACAGGGAAGAGAGGAAGGGCCGTGACCTTCATTCCGGAAATCGAAACGATGGCCGATGTGCCCCGCTATCACGCGCGGACGCGCCCCAAATCGATCGCGATGATCGACGGCGAGCGCGTGTCGGACTACGCGCGTTTCCAAGAGCGGACCGCGAAGGTCGCCAACGCCCTGCTCGCGCTGGGCGTGAAGCCGGAGTCGCGCATTGCGGTATTGGACCAGAATTCCGATCGCTATTTCGAGATCCTGTTCGGCGCGGCTAAGGTCGGCGCAGTGCTGGTGTCGGTGAACTGGCGGCTGGCCCCGCCGGAGATCGCCTACATCCTCAACGACGCGCGTGCCGAGGTCATCTTCATCGGCCAAGGCTTCGCCGGCTTGATCAAGCCGCTGCTCGGCGAGCTGGCGCATCTGCGCACTGTGATCGTGGTCGACGGCAGTGCGGAAAACTGGCAGTCCTACGAGAGCTGGATCGCGAACCAGAGTACGCAGGACCCGCCGTTCCGCGGTTCGGCCAAGGACACCATCGTGCAGATGTACACATCGGGTACGACGGGGAACCCGAAGGGCGTACAGCTGTCGCACTTCGCGCTCTATGCGCATGACCGCAACCGGGCGCTGTTGAAGGACGCATTCGATCCGCAGCTGAATTGGAATGAGTGGGATGCGAACGACGTCAGCCTAGTGGCGATGCCGGCGTTCCACATCAGCGGCACCGGCTGGGGGATCGTAGGGCTCTACAATGGCGCCAAGTCGATCATCATGACGTTGTTTGAGCCGGGCGCGGTGCTGGACCTGATCCACAACGAGCATGTGTCGAAACTCGTCCTGGTCCCCGCGACGATCCAGATGCTGCTGCGCCATCCAAATTGCGCCAAGACCGATTTTTCCTCGATTAAATACTTGCTGTACGGGGCGTCACCGATCCCGCTCGACCTGCTGCGCGAAGCGGTCGACATGTTCAAATGTGGGTTCATCCAGCTCTACGGCATGACGGAAACCGCAGGCGCGGTGACCTATCTGCCGGCCGAAGATCATGACATAAGCGGCAACAAGCGCATGCGCTCGGCCGGCCGCGCGATCAGCGGATCGAAGATTGAAATTCGCGACCCGCGGGGCCGCGCGCTTCCGACGGGCAGCGAAGGCGAGATCTGGATCCAGTCCGATACCTGCATGAACGGCTACTGGAACATGCCCGAGGCCACTGCCAGCACCATGACGGGGGGCAACTGGGTGCGGAGCGGCGATGCCGGCTACATGGACGAAGAAGGTTACGTCTACATCCAGGACCGCGTGAAGGACATGATCGTGTCCGGCGGCGAAAACATCTATCCGGCCGAGGTCGAGAGCGCGATGTACGGCCATCCGGCCATAGCCGAAGTCGCCGTGATCGCTGTGCCAGACGACAAGTGGGGCGAGGGGGTGAAGGCGATTGTGGTGCTGAAGCCAGGCGCAGAACCCGACGCGCATGCAATCCTGGATTTCACGCGCACACGCATCGCCGGCTACAAAGTGCCGAAGTCCATCGACTTCGTGAAGGAACTGCCGCGCAACGCGACAGGCAAAGTACTGAAGCGCGAACTGCGCAAACCTTTCTGGGCCGGCAAAGAGCGGCAGGTCAATTAGCCGAACGGGTCCGCGGTCGAGGAGCGCGACAGCGCGAGCAAATCCTGGCGGGGGCCTTCCTTGCGGTAGCCCTGCCACTTGTCGCGCCAGACCAGTTTGGCGAAGCGGTCGCCGTGCGGAGCTATCATCCCGTCGGTGACGTCGCTGAAATCCTCTGCGGGCATCATGAAAGTGCGGCAGTAGATCGTGGCGAGGCTGACGCGCGTGGTGTCGTTGTCCTTGCCGAACGCGCCGTGCCAGGTGTTGCCGGCGAAGACGCAGATCGATCCGGCCTTGGCGATAATCGGCACGACAATGTCGTCGCTGCCCTGCCCGCCGATGGATTTGGGCTGCTCGGCAGCGGTGGGATGGCGGCACAGGCGATGGCTGCCCGGCACCATGAACAGCGCACCGTTCTCCTTGGTGTAGTCCGAGAGAACCCAGGTAACGTTGCAGGTCACGCACCACGGCGGCAGCGGCGGCGGAACCGAGACGGAGTCGCAGTGCATCGGCACCGGCAGGATCTTGCTGGACTTGAGGATAGCGCTGCTTTGATAGATGCGCAGCGACGCGCCGAGGATGTGGGTGGCAAGCGCATAGCCGACCGGAGAGATCGTCGCATCGCGGAAGATCGGATCGCGGACGACGGTGTGGAACAGGTGCTCGCCATCGACCGGACGGCGCTCGCGACCGATGGTGTTGATGTGGGCGTCGGCGCTGTTCTGCCCGCGGGTATGGTTCACCACGGCGTCGCACAGGCGCTCGGCAAAACCGGCCGGGGCGGCCTTCTCCGGCGGCACGACCGTGAAGCCGTAGGTGTCCAGTTCGGCGACATGCGTCTCAAGGCCCAGCGCCTGGATTTCTCGGTAGTTGTTGAGCCCCGGCGCCTTCCACGAGTCCATGTTCATGATTGTGTTCTCCCTTGCCCTTATGACCCCGGTTGCGACACGTTTCCACCATGGCGGATCGGATGGGAACGCGTGTCTAATCTGAATATTCCAGCCCCACGGAGACTCCCATGGCAGCCAAAGCGCTTATAGCCGGCGTCGGCATGATTCCCTTCGCCAAGCCCGGCGCGAGCGAAAGCTACGACGTCATGGGCGCGACCGCGGCACGGGCAGCCTTGAAAGACGCAGGGCTGGACTATACGCAGGTTCAGCAAGCCTATGTCGGATACGTCTATGGCGACTCGACCTGCGGCCAGTCGGCGCTCTATCCAGTCGGCTTGACCGGCATTCCGATCATCAACGTGAACAACAACTGCTCGACCGGTTCGACGGCGCTGTTCCTGGCGCGGCAGGCGGTGGAATCGGGAGTGGTGGACTGCGCATTGGCGCTCGGCTTCGAGCAGATGGTGCCCGGCGCCCTCGCCGCTGTGTTCAGCGACCGCGCGCCGACCCTGGCGATGCACAATGAAGGAATGACGCGGGCGCAGGGGATCGACCCGCAAGCGCCGTTTGCGGCGCAGTTCTTTGGCGGAGCGGGCCGCGAGTACACGGCGAAGTACGGCACGCGGCCGGAAACCTTTGCGAAGATCGCGTCGAAGGCGCGCGCGCATGCAGCGAACAATCCGTATGCGATCTTCCGCGACCCACTGACCGTCGACGAGGTGATGGCGTCGAAGAAGATCTTCGATCCGCTGACGCGCTTTCAATGCTGTCCGCCAACCTGTGGCGCCGCCGCCGTGGTTGTCGTGTCCGAACGGTTCGCGCGCAAGCATGGTCTCAAGGGCGTCACAATCGCTGCGCAGGCGATGACGACCGACAGCCGCAAGGCGTTTGACGGCGACTCCATGATCGAGATCGTCGGCTTCAGCATGGCGCGTGATGCCGCCGATGCGGCCTACGAACAGGCCGGTGTCGATCCGCGCGACATCGGTGTGGTCGAATTGCACGATTGCTTCACCTGCAACGAGCTTCTGAGCTACGAGGCGCTGCGGCTGACCGGCGACGGCACGGCCGAGGAGTTCATCTGGACGGGCAACAACACGTATGGCGGCCGGGTCGTGACCAATCCATCCGGCGGCCTTTTGTCGAAGGGCCATCCACTGGGCGCGACCGGCCTCGCGCAATGCACCGAGCTCGTGTGGCAGCTACGCGGCCAGGCGGACAGGCGCCAGGTCGAAGGGGTGAACACGGCGCTCCAGCACAATCTGGGACTCGGTGGCGCCTGCGTCGTGACGCTCTACCAGGTCTAGGCGAGCGGCACCGGCAAGATCAGCGCGCTGGGATGCTTTGCGTCGTGGAGGATCGTGACCTCCGCGATCCTGCCCTTGGCATCCGACCCGACCGGACTTCCCGTGTTCATGTTGCGGTCGAAATGCGGGAAGGCGCTCGACGTGATCTGAAGGCGGATGCGATGGCCCTTCAGAAAACGATGGGCAACGGGCCCGATGTCGAGATTGAAGTCGTAAACCTTTCCTGGTTCCAGCAGCGTGGTCTTGCGAACACTCTCGCGCCAGCGCAGCCGGATGAACTCGTCGATGATGTTGTAGGACAAGCAGTCGGGCCGGACATCGCAGATCTTCACGACCAGATCGGTATCTGGCGTGCTGCATTGCATGAAGATATGCAACCTGACGGGCCCCGCGATCTTGAGATCACCAGCGAGCGCCTCGCCGGTATAAACCAGCACGTCCTTGCGCTGCTCGACACGGCGCTGGTCAAACGGTCCGGGACGCGAACCGCCGGCTTCAAAATAGCGGCCACCGATCGACGGCGCCGGATCGAGCGGATCGTAGCGGTAGCGGTCGGCTGTCTCAGAAGCGGACGGTGCATCGCTTCCGAGCGTTCCATTGCCGTCCGTGCTGTTGGCGTGCCCGCCCGAACACAGGAAGAGCGGGAGGGGTTTGAAGACGGGTGGCCATACGGGCCCCTGCTTCCACTCGTTCGCGCCCATGACGAAGTACTTGGCGCCCGGCGCCGGCTTGGACACATCGCCCTTAAGATGCCGGTCGTAGAAATCCAGATAGAGGCGAGGAATCTCGGCCAAGCGGGCGCCGGCGAACGGGCCGAAGAACAGCTCACCAAGCCCGGGCGTGCCGTTGCCGTGATCCCACGGCCCGAACAGGATGTTCGCCTCGTTGCCGTTGGCCCGCATCACCTGATAGATCCGCTCGGTCTCCGTGGTTGCCATGTCGTACCAGCCGCTAACGACAAGCGCAGGCACTTCGATCTTCGCGACGTCGATGCCGTCTTCCTGCGTGAAGAGCTCAACCATTTTCTGGAAGGTAGGAAGGCTGCCGATCTTGCGTAGCGGCATGTCGTCGAGCGGAAGATGCCTGGCGGCCGCCTGCGGGTCCTTCAACACGTTGCGGATGACAGTGGCTTCCTTCTCGCCGGCCTCCTGGCGCAGCATTGCCTTCTGAAGCCAGTCCATCGCCTGCCCCGCCGTCCACGCGATCATGATGGAGTCGAGCAGTACTGCGCCGCGCGCGGGGGAACCGGTTTTCTCCGGCACGATACATTTGAGGTGCGGCGGACGTTCCACCGCGGCCATCAGCTGGGTCAGGCTATTGTAGCTCGCACCGATCATGCCGATGGCGCCGCTGCACCAGGGCTGCGCGGCGAGCCACTCGATCGTGTCATAGCCGTCCGGTCCTTCGACCGCCTGGGTGGGCGTGATCAGGAATTCGCCATCAGACGCAAAGCGCCCGCGCACGTCCTGCGCAACGACCGCATAGCCCGCGGCAGTCGCCGTGCGCACGTCGAGGCCCATGTGATTGCTGTGGCTGTAGCGCTTGTCGTAGGGCGTGCGCTGGAGGATCACCGGCACGGGTGCATCGCCGGTTGGCCGGAAAATGTCGCAGCGCAGGATGGTGCCGTCGCGCATCGGAATTTCGACGTCAAAATCGACTCGCACATCCGGAACGGGACGCAGGGCGCGGCTGATGGTCTCGATCCTGCTCATGGCGTTCTTTCCGCGTCTTACGCGGAGTCGACACGCGACGGGACCGACTCCGCCAATGTCAGCGCGGAAGCTCGATGCCGGCCTTCTCCCTATCCCACGCGTCGGCGAGTGGTCGGTTGCGCAGGACGGCCTTCTGGACCTTCAATGTCGGCGTTTGCGGCAGCGCGTCGATGAATTCGATGAAGCGGGGAACCATGAAGCGCGGCATGCGCGGGATAAGCCACTGGGTCAACCCCGCCGCGTCAATATCGGTATCCGTCCGGCGTATGACGACGAGGCGAATTTCCTCGTCTGCTCCAGGTGTGTCCGCGAGCTTCACGGCGACGGCGGCGCAGTCCTGCACATGCGGATGCTTCTTGACGTACGACTCGACCTCGAAGCTCGAGATGTTCTCCATGCGGCGGCGGATGCAGTCCTTGATGCGGTCGCGGAAGTAGTAGCGGCCTTCCGCGTCGCGGCTGAAGGCATCGCCGGTGTGGAACCAGCCGTTGCGCCAGGCGGTCGCGTCGGCTTCGGGATTGTTCAGGTATCCGGCGTTCATCGTCCACGGCACAGCGCTGCGGACGATCAGTTCGCCCGCCACACCCGGAGCGACTTCCTGGTCGTTCTCATCCACAAGCCTTAGTTCATATCCGGGATATCCCGCGCGCAGCTTGCCGCAACTGACAAAACCCTCCGGACTGACGTGGCCCGTATTCCAGTCGGGGTCGACGATCGGGCAGCTCAATTCCGTCATGCTGTAGGCGGAATAGGTGCGGCAGCCGAAGCGATCCTTGAACTCCTCGATGCGCGGAAGCTGGATCGGCATCAGCAGATTGTGCAGCGGCACGTCCTTGTCATCGGCCCGCGGCGGTTCATCGAGCCAGGCGAACGGCGGATAGAACGCGGTCGTCACGCCGCACTTGCGGTATTCGTCCGACATCCGCTGAAGGCTGATGAAAGGCCGCATGACATGGCTGCCGCCGACCAGCGCGGCGATGAACGGAAAAACCTTGGCGCCGACGTGGTAAGTGGGGCCGGGATTGAAGATCACGTCGTGGGGGCCGAAATCCTTGAGCGGCAAGGTGCCGATCGCCGTGGAATGGATCTGTCCCCACGGCATGCGCACGGCCTTTGACGAGCCCGTGGTACCAGAGGTGAAAAGAACTGCGCCGATGTCCCAGGGCGCGGGATCGCGGGCGCCGGGAGCACCATCGACGCCGGCGAGGAACTCCTGACCCGTGAGCACGTCGAACGGAAGACCGCGCGGCGCGGCCACGGCGTCGATGACGATCACCCGTTTGAGATATCGCAATTGATCCGCGATTGCCTCCAGACGGCCGACGAACTGGTCGAGCAGGACGAACGTCTCGGCCCTGGTCAGGTTCAGCGCATGAACCAGCATTTCGCCACGATAGTCGTTGTTTATCGGAGCTTCGATGGCGCCGATGCTGGAGATGCCGAGCCAACCTGCGAAGGATTCGATCGTGTTGGCCTGCATCGTGACGATGATGTCGCCTTCTCCAACACCGAGCCGACGGTAGGCAGCGCCCCAGCGATCCATCTCCTCCACGGTTTCGCGATAGGAGAGTTCACGATCCTCTATGTCGATCAGGTAGCGCTTGTCCGGCACTTCGAGCGCGCGCGCACGAAGCAAGGCGGGAAGCGTGATGCAGTTCGTGTCCATGAGAGGCCCAATGGGAAATTGACACGCGGGCGCCCGCTTTCCACCATGGCGGATCGCGGACCTCAAGGTGTCTTCGGAAGGCAACGGCGCCCCCCAAGCGTGTCGCGGGGTTTGCGCTACACTATATTCCCAGAATGATTCGAACTCTCCACATTCGCCACCGCAAGAGCCACTGCCGATGACCAAGCGGGCCTGGGGCGCGACGATCCAGAATCGCGAGGAAAAATTCGAGCTGAAGCGCCGGGCGGTGCTTCAATCGGCGGCCCGCCTCATCCGGACAATTGGCTTCGACACCTTATCGCTGGCTGACATCGCAGCCGACCTGAACGTCGCCAAGCCCACGATCTACTACTACTTCCGCAACAAAGAAGAGATCGTGCGCGAGCTGATGGCCTTGGCCGTCACGGCCTTCATGGACGAGGCCGACCATCCAGAGGACAACCCGAACGAGCCCGGCCTGACCGGTGCCGACGCCTTCGAGCGCCTCATTCGCCGCGCCGTCCGCGTCACCAGTGACGACGTCGGGTCCTGCCTGTTCGTGGTCTATCCGAACCAGTTGCCGCCGGAAATGCGGCTTGACCTGGATGCCATGGGGCAGCCGGTGATCGCCTGGGCCGAACGCGTGCTGCGGCGCGGACTGGCGGACGGATCGATCAAGCCCTGCGATCCCGTCGTCGTTTACAACTTCATGATCAACGGGCTTCGCGCGGTGCCCATTCTGGTCGAATTGCATCGCGGCACGCCAGAAACGCTCGCCGACACCATGGTGGCCCTGCTGGCACACGGCATACGAGCGACCCGTTAACCGCCTAGCGCCGTTGACACTTTGTTGCCCCGACGAAACCGCCGCCTGTGTCAGAAATGTTGCACTCCAACTTGGCGGGTTGGCCCCCAGAGCCGTGTCATACAGCCTAAGGCCAAGCCCGGCTTTGGGTTGGCAAAGGCCGAAAACAAAGGGGAAATCCGATCATGGCTTCCATGTACGCGCGTATGGCCCGCGGCCTGGGCACTGTGGGATCGCTAGCAATTGGCTTGCTTGCGACCTCAGCGCTGGTCTCACCGGCCTTTGCACAAATCGAAACCGTCGTTGTGACCGCCCAAAAGCGTGTCGAGAACAACGTTGACGTGCCGATTTCCATCACGGTCAACACCGCCAACGACCTCAAGAACAAGAACATCGGCGACCTGACCGAACTCGGCCAGAAGATGCCGAATGTGAACGGCGGCGGCACGTTCGTCGGCGGCTTCAACATCCGCGGTATCGCCACTTCCTCGGCGGGCTCGGGCTTTCCGCCGGACGTCGGCGTAAACGTCGACGACGTGTTCATGGGGCGCGACCGCGCGTTCGATACGGTGCTGGCCGACGTCTCGAGCGTCGAAGTGCTGCGTGGCCCGCAGGGCACGCTGTACGGCAAGAACACGATCGCCGGCGTCATCAACGTCACATCCAACCGTCCGACCGATGAGTATGAGGCGCTCGGCGACGTCCGGTATGGCAATTTCAACTACATCCAGGCACGCGGCACCGTCAGCGGTCCGATCGTTGACGACAAGCTCCTGCTGCGCGTCACCGGCATCTACCAGAACCGCGAGGGCTATCTCGACAACACGTTCCTGAACATCAAGCAGAACGGCCTCGGCGCGTCGGGTGCGCGTGCCATGCTGGTCTACAACGCGTCGTCGAACCTAAACTTCGAACTGCGCGTCGACGGTTATCACGAGGGCGACACCAACGGCATGGTCGAAACCGTGCACACGCTCGACTCCGCGACTTGCAACTCTTTCCCCTACAATTTCTTGGGCTGCAACGCGGCGTTCTACAGCGTGGTCCCGCCGCAGAATCCGCTGGACCGAAAGATCGAAGACAACACCCCCACCAACCTCAAGCGCGGCATGTGGGGCACCTCGCTCAAGGGCGAATGGGAATTCGCCGACGGCTACTCGCTGACGTCGATCACGGCCTATCGCAGCCTCACCAGCCAGTCCAACGCGGACCAGGACGGCAGCCGTCTCGACGCGTTCGACACGGGTCTCGACCAAAACTTCCGCCGCGTCAGCCAGGAAGTGCGCGTGACGTCTCCGGCGACGGATCGCCTCTCGTGGATCGCGGGCCTGTATGTCGACAGCGAGCTGGACGACAACCACTACCACATCCATGTCGGCCAGGCATTCCCGAGCTTCCTGCTGGGCGCGCCGTTCCCACACCTGCTGCCCGCTGGCTTCTCCGAAGCCGCGACCGCCCACTCGACGATCCAGGACGACAGCGCATCTGCTTTCCTTTCGGGCAAGTACAAGATCACCGACGACCTGAGCATCAGTGGCGGCGTGCGCTATACGGACGACCACAAGAGCCTGATCTACCAGCAGGCGCCCACGACGCCAATCGTGGCGGGCGTGATCTTCGCGTTCGCGGAAAACATCCCGCTGACGCACGCCTACACGTCGGCCAGCGAGTTCACGGGCGACGCGAACCTCTCCTACACGATCGCCCCCAACCAGGTGGCGTATTTCCGCTTCGCGCACGGCTTCAAAGCAGGCGGTTTCGAGTCCGATATCATCTCGCCGCCCTACAACGTTGCGGTGAACGGCCTCACCTTCAAGCCGGAATACCTCGACTCATACGAGATCGGTTACAAGTCGATCCTGTTCGACAACCAGCTGTCCGCGAACCTTGCCGCGTTCCACTACGACTTCTCCAACAAGCAGGAGCAGGTCAACACGGGCGTGTCATTCGTGGTGAGCAACGCCGCGAGCGCCACCAGCCAGGGCGTCGAGGTCGAGCTGGCGTGGGCACCGACGATGTTCCCGGGGTTCAACGCGTTTGCGAACTTCGGCTATGTCGATGCCAAGTACGACGCATTCCCGAACGGCGGCGGCGTGGGCATCAACTACACCGGTCATCAGCTCGCGGGCGCATCGCCCTACTCGGCGAGCTGGGGCGCGTCGTACACGACGCTGTTCGCACCTCTCGACAACACCAACTTCACGATCGACACAGACTGGGACTATCGTGATCGCCAGTTCACCGACCCGGCGAACACAGTGCTTCAGGAAGTCCAGGCGTTCATGATCATCAACGCCAGAATCGGTCTTGAAGCCGCAGACGGCAGCTGGGGTGCCTATCTGTGGGGCCGCAACTTGGGTGACAAGACGGTGCTGGGCGGCGGTGTCGACGTGCTCAACAACATCTACATCACCCGCAGCATCAACAGCGGCCGGACGTTCGGTATCGAACTGCGCGGCCACATCTAACCCGTACCTGCTTGCAAGGGCATGACCCGGAAATCCCGGGTCATGACTTTCTTTTTTGATCCGGCCGACATGAGCGACAGTCCCAGCATCAGTTCGGCGCTCAGCGTCACGGCAGACCATCTGACAGAAGTGCAGGCCACACAGATCGCTGCGGAGCACTTCGGGCTCGAAACCCGCGCCACACTTCTAACCGGCGAGCGGGACCAGAACTTCCTGCTGCAAACCACGGATTCCCGCTTCGTCCTCAAGGTTTCGCACCCGGCCGAAGCGCGCGGCGCAATCGATTTCCAGACGGCCGCGCTGCTCCATATCGCGCGGGCCGATCCGAGCCTGCCAACGCCGCGCATCATCCCGGCGCGCGACGGCAACCCGCAAGCGGAAATCACCGACAGCGCGGGCGCCGCGCGGGTGGCTCGTGTCATCTCTTTCCTTCCGGGCGTCATGGCGGCGCACAGCCCGTCCTCACCCCGGTTTCGCCACGCGTTCGGCGACACGCTGGCGCGGTTCGACAGGGCGCTGGCCGGGTTCTCGCATCCCGCCGACACATTCGAGTTTTCCTGGGACCTCGGACAGGCGAGCCGCTTGCGGCCCATGGTGGCCGGCGTGGCCGATCCCACCGACCGCGCCAATACGGAGTGTGCGCTGGACCGGTTCGATGCCGCGATTGCGCCGATGCTTTCCCGGCTGCGGCGCCAGGTCATTCACAACGACTTCAACCCGTTCAATATCCTCGTCCGCGAGGACGATCCGGGGACGATCACCGGCGTGCTCGATTTCGGCGACATGATCCGGGCGCCGCTGATCAACGACCTGGCTGTCGCCACCGCTTACCAGGTCGGACGCGGCGCCGATCCGCTGGCCCCGGTTCTTGAAATCGTAGCGGCATACAGCGCGGTCAATCCTCCGACGGCGGAGGAGAGCGACCTGCTGTACGACCTGATCGCCACGCGGCTCACCATGAACCTTCTGATCGCGGAATGGCGCGCGGCGCGGCATCCGGAAAACCGGGCCTACATCCTGAAGAACCATCCCGTGGCGGTCGCGGGACTGATACAATTGAGCGGCATCGCGCGGACGGATGCGCAGCACCGCTTCCGACACGCATCAGGTCTGGACAACTGACATGGCAATGATCAACGCCTTCGGCGGAAAGCCGACCCACCTCTCGCCCGACGAGATCGCCCTAATCAAGCGGCGAGAAAAGCTGCTGGGTCCAGCCTATCGCCTCTTTTACGAGAACCCGGTGCATGTCGTGCGCGGCGATGGCGTATGGCTCTACGACCCGCAAGGCAACGCCTATCTCGACGCCTACAACAACGTGGTGTCGGTCGGACACTGCCATCCCCACGTCGTGGAGGCGATCGCGCGACAGGCCGCGATCCTGAATACCCACACGCGCTATCTCAACGACACCGTTATCGCCTACGCCGAACGGCTGCTGGCCAAGTTTCCGCCCGCGCTCTCGCACATCATGTTCACCTGCACCGGCAGCGAGGCGAACGATCTGGCGCTGCGCGTGGCGAAGAGCTTCACGCAAGGCACAGGGTTCATCGTCACCAGCCTCGCCTATCATGGCGGCACCGATGCCGTGGCCGGGCTGTCGCCCTCGTTCGGGCCGTTCGTCGATCTGGGCGAGCATGTGCGCACGGTCCCGGCGCCGGACAGCACGCAGATCCCAAAGGATCGCATCGGCGCGGTGTTCGCAGAAGGCGTGCGGCAGGCGATCGCCGACATGAAGCGGCACGGCATCAGGCCGGCCGCGCTACTGGTGGACACCATTTTCTCCAGTGACGGCGTGTTCGCCGAGCCGGCAGGATTTCTGAAGGACGCGGTGGACGCAATCCGCGAAGCGGGCGGACTGTTCATCGCGGACGAGGTGCAGCCCGGCTTCGGCCGCACCGGCGAGGCGATCTGGGGCTTCCAGCGCCACGGCATCGAGCCGGACATCGTGACGATGGGCAAGCCGATGGGGAACGGCCATCCCATCGCCGCCATGGTCGTCAAGCCGCAGATTGTACAGACGTTCGGCACTCAATCCCGGTATTTCAATACGTTCGGCGGCAATCCGGTGTCCTGCGCTGCCGGGATGGCGGTGCTGGACGTGCTCGATGGTGAAGGCCTTCAGGCGAATGCGCGCGCGGTGGGCGGGCAGCTGATTGCCGATCTCAAATTTCTCGCAGAAACCTTTCCAGTCATCGCCGACGTGCGCGGTGCGGGGCTGTTCGTGGGCGTGGAGCTCGTTTCCGGGGAGAGCGGTTCGTCGTCCGCGGATCTTGCCGCGCGCGTCGTGAACGGCCTGCGCGATCGCCGCATTCTGATCAGCGCCACGGGGCCGCGAGGGAATGTTCTCAAGATCCGTCCGCCATTGGTGTTTTCTCATGAGAACGCGAAGCTACTCGTGACAGGTCTGAGAGACGTTTTGAAAGCAGCCGACTGCTCATAACTTGGATTCTAGAAGGGATAGAGAAATGGACGTCTCGGAATATCTCAACCAGGATGCCGTGGGCCTCGCAAAGCTCGTCGCCCAGCGCGACGTCACGCCGGCGGATTTGCTCGACGCGGCACTGGCGCGTCAGGCCAAGGTCAATCCGACCCTGAACGCCGTGGTCCAGACCTTCGACCACAAAGCCCGCGCCGCGATCGCCGACGGCCTGCCGGAAGGCCCGCTGAGCGGCGTGCCGTTCTTGCTCAAGGATGTCACGACCCAGCTCAAAGACGTTGTCACGACCGGCGGCTCGCGCGTGTTCAACGCGCCGGCCACGGCCGACAGCGGTCTGGTCGCGGCCTACAAGCGCGCCGGCCTCGTCATCTACGGCAAGAGCAACACCCCTGAGTTCGGACTGATGGGCATCACCGAACCGGCACGGTATGGCACGACCTACAATCCCTGGAATCTCGACATAACCTGCGGCGGGTCGTCCGGTGGCGCGGCGGCCGCGGTCGCAGCGGGCATCGTTCCGGTGGCGCAAGCGAGCGACGGCGGCGGCTCCATCCGCATTCCGGCGTCTTGTTGCGGCGTTTTCGGACTCAAACCCTCGCGCGGCCGCGTCTCGATGGCCCCGCAAGGTGAAGGCTGGGGTGGCATGACGTGCCTCCACGTCGTCTCGCGTAGCGTGCGCGACAGCGCCGCGGCGCTCGACGCGAGCTGCGAGCCGCAGCCCGGCGACCCCTATTCCTTGGCGCCGCCCGCGACGCCGTTCCTGCAGGAAGTTGGGTGCGAGCCGCGCAAGCTGCGCATCGGGCTGCTTACTACGACGGTTTATGGCGCGGCGCTGGAGGCGCCGGTCGAGCAAGGCGTCAGCCAGGCCGCCAAACTCTGCGAGTCTCTCGGCCACACGGTCGAGGAGGTCACGCCGCCGCCCGGCATGGAGGCGCTCATTCCGGCCGCCGGGGTCATCATAGGCGCCTGGATGGCGCTGAACCTCAATCGCGAAGCCAAGCGGCGCGGCCGCCCGATCGACGAGATGAGCGAGATCGAGGAAGTGACCCGGGTGCTGTACGACCGGTCGAAAGCCAACAGCGCCAACGATTATGTGGACGCGCTTGCAACCATGCACACGCTGATCCGACAGGTCGCGATCTGGTGGGGCGATCTCGACGTGTTGCTGCTGTCGACGCTCGGAACGCTGCCCATTCCCGTCGGCATCCTGAAAAACGGCCTCGGGGACATCGAGGCGCTGACCAAGCGGTTCTACAACTATGGTCCGAACACGCAGATCTTCAACATGACGGGACAGCCGGCCATGTCGGTGCCGCTGCACCGGTCGCCCGAGGGCATTCCCGTCGGCATCCAGTTCGCCGGCCGTGTCGGCGACGAAGCCACCCTGCTCCGCCTCGCCGGGCAGCTCGAAGTCGCCAGGCCCTGGGCCCGGCGCCGCCCGCCGGCCATCCCATGGTGAGCGATCCGCTCCATCAGAGCGCGACGTTCGGCGATTTGTTCGCGCGCACTGTTCTTCGGTACACCTCGCGTGAGGCACTGGTCGCCGACAGCAAGCGCTGGACCTATGCCGAACTCGGTGCGCGCGTCGCCCGCATGGGCGCGGTCCTGCGGCAGGAGGGACTAAAGCCCGGCGATACCGCCGCAATTCTCTCGCGCAATTGCGCCGACGTTCTGGTGTTCTATCTGGCAGCGATGGTCGAGGGCCTGCGTCTGACGCCACTTGCCGCCCTCTCGTCCGCCGACGATCAAATCTTCATCCTGAACGATGCCGCGATCCAGGCGCTGGTCATCGATCCGTCTTTCGCGGAACGCATCGAACGGTTTCGCGCCGAAGCCCCGGTCCTGCGTCACGTTTTCACGCTCGGCGGCGGCGGTACGGACGATCTGAGTGCCCGCACCGACACGGCGCCAGATACACCGCTCGTACCCAAGCGTGCCGAAGGTGACGTGACGATGTTGTTCTATACCGGCGGCACCACGGGCCGGCCCAAGGGTGTCGCACACACGCACAATTCCGCGATGGCGACCGTCATGATGGCGACGTCGGAGTGGGACTGGCCCAGCGAGATACGCGTGATGGTGACCACCCCCGTCTCGCACGCTGCCGGCGCGTTCGTCTGGCCAACTTTCCTCAAGGGCGGCACGTTCCATATACTCAACGGCTTTGCGCCTGAAACCTTCGCCGATTATGTCGCGCGAGAGAGAATCACCGCGACCTTCCTCGTTCCGACGGCAATCTATCGCCTGCTCGATGCACCGGGCCTCGACGACGGCAAGCTCCGCACGCTGGAAACGGTGATCTATGGCGCTGCGCCTATGGCGCCGACCCGGCTGGCCGAAGGTATTCGCCGCTTCGGCGGCATCTTCATGCAGCTCTATGGCCAGACGGAAGCGCCTAACCTGATCACCTATCTCGGTAAGGCGGAACACCGATTGGACGATCCGGAGTCGCTGTCTTCCTGCGGCGTGCCATTGGGCGCGGTGCAAGTCGCGCTGCTCGACGATCGCTGCCTTCCCGTTACCGTTGGCGAGACCGGAGAGATTTGCGTTCGCGGGGCCTTCGTCATGAAAGGCTACTGGAACCGACCGGACGAGACCGCACAAGCCTTCGAAGGCGGTTGGCTGCATACAGGCGACATGGGCCGTTTTGACGGAAAGGGTCGTCTTCACATCGTCGACCGCAAGAAGGACATGATCATCTCCGGCGGCTTCAACGTGTATCCGAGCGAGATCGAGGCAGTCCTATCGGCGCATCCCGCTATTGCGAGCTGCGCGGTCGTCGGCGTGCCCGACGCGACTTGGGGGGAGGCCGTCACCGCCGTCGTCGTTGCCAAGCAGGGCCAGATGATCGACAAGGAGGCCTTGCGCCTTCTGGTACGCGCGCAGAAAGGCGCGGTGCACACGCCGAAACAAGTTGTCGAAGTGAGGGCTCTACCCCTCACTGCTGTCGGCAAGATCGACAAAAAAGCGATACGGGCCAAGCTCACTTCAGAGAAATAGGCGCCCGCATCTGAGGCGCGAAGATGCGTTAGTGCCGAACATCTCTCTTGCGGTTGCAGCGAAATGACCGCCAAGAAAGGAGTTGGAGGAGTGGCGATTACTGCGGGTCATCGGCAGCCGGCAGTGACAGCGATGAAGCAAGAGGTGCCTTTGGTATTTGCCACTAGGCGTGGCGATGATCGAGAGCACGATGACGGAGTTTCCGCCAACGAACACGCTCGGCGCGTGCCGAACATAATGCGCTGTATTCATTAGATTATCTGAGACGATTGCGAACACCAGTGAACAAGTGCGAACAGCAATGAGTGGGCCCGGCAGGACTCGAACCTGCGACCAGACCGTTATGAGCGGTCAGCTCTAACCACCTGAGCTACAGGCCCCTTGAGCGCCCCATAGCAGGAAAAACCGAAGCCCGAAACCTGCTGCCTCGCGGCATTGTGTAGGGGCGCCTATGATAAGCCGCCGGATCGCCGCAGAATTGCCGCTTGCGACCCAAAGCTTCGGCGCACCATTCGGAAGGACATGTACGATGAGAATTTCGGACCTGACAGGATTGGTCGCCGTCGCCGCTTTGAGTCTATTTGCCCTGGCCATACCGGCCGCCGCGGCCGATGTGGCGCGCACGATATCCGTCGCCGGCCAGGGCGAGATCCGTGGCGTTCCCGATCAGGCCGAATTGAGCGCCGGTGTCGCGACCTTGGCCGGTACCGCCGATGCCGCGCTGGCGGCAAACGCGCGCAAGATGACCGCGGTATTCGATGCGCTGAAGCGGCTGGGCGTGCCGGAGCGCGCCATCCAGACCTCCAATTTCTCCGTCCAGCCACAATATGTGCAGAATGACGGCAACGGCCCGGAGCGCATCACAGGCTATCAAGTGTCGAACCAGGTCGACGTCACCCTCGATGACACCAAGAAATTGGGACCGACACTGGATGCGCTGGTCGGCGCGGGTGCGAACCAGATCAATTCGGTGAGCTTCGGCATTTCCGACGCGGCAGCCTTGCAGATCAAGGCGCGCCAGGCCGCGATCGCGGACGCGCGCAGCCGGGCTCAGACCTATGCCGGCGCGGCCGGTGCCACGGTCGGGCAAGTGCTGTCGATCCAGGAAAACGGTGGCGGACCCGTGCCGGTCTTCGCGGGTCTGGCGTTGAGGGCCCGCGCGGTCTCCACCCCGACGGCAGCGGGCGAATTGAGCGTCACAGCCAATGTCAACGTGACCTTCGAACTCAAGTGAACGACACCCGCGCGACGGCGCAGGTGCGCCATCAGTGCGGCGTCTTCGCCTCGATCGCGTCGATCTGATCCATCGTCCGTTCCATGCGCGCGAGCAGCGCCTGGTAGGGCGCAGGCGTCGCCATGTCGAGTCCGGCCTTCTTGTAGATATTATACGGATAGTCGGATCCACCGGCCTTCAACAGCGCCACGAAGCGATCCTGGGCCGGCTTTCCCTCGTGCTCGATCGCGTCGGCGAAGCTGGCCGCACCGGCCATTGAGGTCGCGTACTGCCAGACATAGAAGCCATAATAGAAATGCGGGATGAACTCCCATTCGGTGCAATAGGCCGGATCGATCTTCATGACGCCCTGCGCATCGCCGTGATATTTCTTGAGCAGGCTGCAATAGATCTCCGACATGCGCGTGCCGGAAAGGGCGCGGCCGGCCTCGACCTCCTCATGCAGGGCAAGCTGGAACTCGGCGAACATGGTCTGGCGGAAGAAGGTCGCGCGCTCCAGTTCCAGTGCCTGGCCGAGATAATAGAGCTTCTCCGCATCGGTCTTCGCATGCGCGACCATGTAGTCACTGAGCAGCATCTCGTTGGTGATCGAGGCGGTTTCCGCCGTGAATGTCGAGTAGTTCGAGTTCTCGAACGGCTGGTTGTCGTGCGTCAGCAGCGTGTGAACTGCATGGCCCCATTCGTGCACGAAGGTCGACAACGCCTCGTAGTCGTAGTTGTGATTGAAGTGCAGGAAGGGATGCACGTCATAGGCCGCTCCCTGCATATAGGCGCCGCCGGCCTTGCCGGGACGCGGCAGGACATCCATCCAGCGCCCGGCGAAACCCTTCTTTAGTGCCGCGACATATTCCGGGCCATAGGCGGCGGTGACGTCGAGCGCGATGCGTTCGGAATCCGCGACCGTGAAGTGCTGCGGCTCGGCCAGTTTAAACATCGACGGATAGATGTCGTAATAGGCAAGATTGTCCTTGATGCCGAGCAGCTTCTTGCGCAGCTTCAGATAGCGATACATGGTCGGCAGGCCCGCATTGGCCTGCGCCACGAGCTGGCGATAGACCGCTTCGGGCATGTTGTCGGCGAAGACGGCGGCGGCCAGCGAATTGGGATAGTGCCGAACTTTCGCATTGAACACTTCGCCCATCACCTGCGTGGTCAAGGTGGCGCCGAGCGTGCCTTCGTACTTCTTCCACATACCCCAGAAGCTATCGAACACCCGTTTGCGGTCGGCCCGGACCGGCGACTGGCGGTATTTCGAATAGCTCCCCTGATCGATGGTGACCGTGCCGCCGTCCGACAGCGTCACGGAAGGGAACGGCGCCTCGGCATTGGCGAGAACGCTGTATATCGCGTTGGGCTGCGAGAGGACATCGCCGGCGGAAGCGAGCACTGCCTCGGATTCGGTCGAGAGCGTGTGCGGCGCCTGGCGCAGGACATTGTCGAGATAGAAGCCGAAACGGCGCGCGAGTTCGGGCTCGGACGCCTCGAAGGCATGCACCTTGTCCGCGCCGATCGCGAGGATCTCCGGCGTCACCCAGGCGGTCTTCTCATTGAACAATGTCTGGAGCGAGGCGGCGAGCTGCTGACGTTCCTGATTGGCCGCGATGCGGACGTCCTCGTCGGCCTTGAGCCCGGCATAAGCCGCCAGCCGCGCGCCGGCACGCTGCGCGTCGCTGAAGGCGCTCAGCGCTGCCAGCATGTCCTTCGCGCTCTTGCCGAGCGTGCCCTTGTATTGGTCGAAGCCCTCGGTCGAGGCTTTCACGCGATCACGCTCGGCGGTCCAAGCCTCTGACGAGGGATAAAGATCGGTGAGATCCCACATATAGGCAGGATCGACAGGTGTCGCGGCGGCCGGCGCCGGAACAGGCTTCGTAGCCGGCTTGGCGAGGGCCAGTACGCCACCGAACGCGGCAATGGTCAAAGTCAGTGCGGCGATGCGTATCGTCTTCACCGGAACCCCCGTACAACCTGCACGATTTCCCTAGCACATTGTGCGGCCAACTCCAGCGCCCACACGCAGGCGTGAAGGTTGCCGGGCCGGGTCTAGTTGTTAGGATGGCGCGCCTCCAACCCAGCAGAGCGATGACAACCAACCCATTCTTCGAACCCTGGACCGCACCCTTCGAGGCGCCGCCCTTCGACCGCATCCAGCCCGAACATTTCCGCCCTGCCTATGACCGCGCACTGGCCGAGCACGCGTCCGAGATCGCCGCGATCGCCAGCAACGCCGCGGAACCGAGCTTCACGAACACGATCGAGGCGCTGGAGGACAGCGGGCAGCTGCTCCGGAAAGTCGAAGCCGTATTCGGAAATCTCGCCGCGTCGCATACCAACGACGCGATTCAAGCGATCGAACGTGACATGGCGCCGGTCCTCGCTAAGCACTGGAACGACGTCTATCTCAATACGGCGTTGTTCGCCCGCATCGACGCCTTGCAAAACAGGCGTGACGCGCTCGGTCTCGACGCGGAAGGCCTGCGCGTACTGGATCGCTATCACCTGGATTTCGTTCGTGCCGGCGCGAAACTCAAGGGCAAGGACAAGACGCGGCTGGCGGACATCGTCGAGGAATTGGCGACGCTGGGCACCGTGTTCGGGCAGAACGTGCTGGCCGACGAGCAGGGCTACGTTCTTCCCCTGACAGAAGCCGACATGGCGGGCGTGCCGGATTTCGCCCGCGAGGCGGCGGCGGAGACCGCGAAGGAGCGCGGCCTGGACGCGCCCTACGCGCTTACCACCTCGCGGTCGAGCGTCGAGCCGTTTCTGACCTTCGCCGACAATCGCGATCTGCGCGAGAAGATATTCAGTGCCTGGGTGTCGCGCGGCGGCAATGCCAACACGCACAATAATGCGAAGATCATCGGTCAGATGGTCGAACTGCGCGCCGAACGCGCCAAGCTGCTCGGCTATCCGACCTTCGCGCATTACAAGCTGGCCGACACGATGGCGAAGACGCCGGAAACGGCGCGCCACCTGCTCGACCAGGTGTGGGCACCGGCACGCCGGCGCGCGCTCGAAGAGCGTGATGCGCTGCAGGATGTGATCGCGAAGGAAGGCGGCAATTTCCCGCTCGCGGCCTGGGACTGGCGCTATTACGCAGAGAAGCTGCGCAAGGAGCGCTACGACCTCGACGAGTCGGAGCTGATGCCCTATTTCCAGCTCGACAGGATGATCGAGGCTGCGTTCTACACCGCGCACCGCCTGTTCGGTCTCGACTTCACCGAGCGCAAGGACATTCCCATCTATCATCCCGACGTGCGGACGTGGGAAGTGACGCGCCGGGGCAAGCATGTCGGACTGTTCTACGGCGATTACTTCGCGCGTTCGTCGAAACGTGGCGGCGCCTGGATGAGTTCGTTCCGCGATCAGGAGAACATGGGCAAGCCCGTGACGCCGCTGATCGTCAACAATTGCAACTTCCCCAAATCCGAGCCTGCGCTTCTGTCGTTCGACGAGGCCAGGACGCTTTTCCATGAATTCGGCCATGCGTTGCACGGCCTGTTGAGTCAGGTGCGCTATCCGCGCCTCGCCGGCACCAATGTGGCGCAGGATTTCGTCGAGCTGCCGTCGCAAATCTTCGAGCACTGGCTGGAAGTGCCCGAGACGCTGGCGCGTTTCGCGGTGCATGCGGAAACGGGCGAGCCGATCCCGAAGACGCTGCTGGAAAAGCTCACCGCGGCGCGGAATTTCAACAAGGGCTTCGCGACGGTGGAGTTCCTGGCCTCCGCCTTCGTCGATCTCGACTACCATGCGCTCGAAAATCCGCGCGATTCCGACGTCGCGGCGGTCGAGGCGAAAACACTCGACCGTATCGGGATGCCGAAGGAAATCGTCATGCGGCATGCGAGCCCGCATTTCCTGCACATCTTCACCGGCGATGGCTATTCGGCCGGCTACTACTCCTATATGTGGTCGGAGGTGCTGGATGCCGACGGCTTCCAGGCGTTCCAGGAAAAGAAGGACGCCTTCGATCCGGCGACGGCGAAGCGGTTGCACGATTTCATCTATGCCGCCGGGGGCACGCGCGATTTCGCGGACGCCTACCGGCTGTTCCGCGGCCGCGATCCGAAAATCGACGCCCTCCTCGAGGGACGAGGGCTTGCCGCATGACCCGTCTGTCTTTCTTGCTGGCCGCGGCACTATGCGCGACGGCGGCATTCGCTGCGCCGGCGCCGAAAGTCGCGCTCACGAGCATCGCCCAACTGCCGGTGGTCGAGCGCAATCCCTATGACGAGACGGCAGATGCCGACAAGGCTGTCGCAGCGGCCTTCGCGCGGGCCCGAAAGAGCCACAAGCGCGTGTTCATCGATCTGGGCGGAAACTGGTGCGGCGATTGCGTCGTGCTGGCGAACATCATGCTGCTTCCCGAGGTCAGGCCTTTCATGGCGAAGCACTATGAGTTCGTAAGCGTCGACGTCGGCCGCGAAAACAAGAACCTCCAGATCCCGGCGCGCTTCGGTGTCGACCTCAAGGGCGGCGTTCCGACCGTTCTGGTCGTCGAGCCGAATGGCAAGACATTGGTCGATGCCGGACACATCGCGGCACTGGAAGATGCGCGGCACATGACGCCGCAAGGCATCACGGACTGGCTGGCACAGTGGACGAAATGAGCGCGATCCACTTCAGCCGGCCGGCGCCGCATGTCGCGCTGCTGGAGATCGACAATCCGCCGATGAATGCGCTTGGCCGCGGCCCACGCGCCGCATTGCTGGCGCGGTTGGACGAGATCGAAGCCGACACGAACATCCGCGCGGTCGTGCTCACCGGACGCGGCCGCGCCTTCTGCAGCGGCGACGATCTCAAAGAGCAGGCGGAAGCCAACAAAGCCAAGAGCAGCGCGCATTTCGGCGAGTTCGGCCGCGTGCTGGACCGTATCGAGACGTTTCGATTGCCCGTCATCGCGGCGGTGAATGGCCATTGTCTGGGCGGCGGCCTCGAACTCGCGAGCGTCTGCGACATCCGGATCGCGTCCACGGCGGCAAGCTTCGTGTGTTCCGGCGTCAATGTCGGGTTGATGGCATCGGCCTATCGCCTGCCCCGGCTGATCGGCGTGGCGCGCGCCAAACACATGCTGCTGACAGGCCTGCCGCACGATGCCGCAGCGGCGGAGCGGTTCGGCCTCGTCACCGCCGTGCATGCGCCCGAGGCGCTGATGGACGAAGCGGTCAAGCTGGCGCAGCGCATCGCCAGCCGCGCTCCGCTGTCGGTGGAGGCCGCGAAGCGCACGGCCTCGCGCGCGCCTGACCTGTCGCCGGAGGAGGCCGCCGAGCTGAACGCCAAGGAACTGGCGGTCCTCAGCCGCAGTGCCGATCACCGCGAGGCGCTGGCCGCTTTCGCTGCGAAGCGCGAGCCGAAATTCACGCGCGAATAAGCCCGTCGCGCGGCTTGATCGGCGCGCTGGACGGGAACACGGCCGCGAGCTGCGCGCCCTGCAAACCCATGTGGTCGCGCAGCACGCCGGTCGCGATGGTGCGAAAATCCGTCGTCGGCTTCAGATCGCGATCCTGATAGAGCGCGCCGGCTTTCAGGCCTGGCCAGTCGGCGAGCACGCGGCCGCCCTTCACCGCCCCGCCCACGACGAACACCGCGCCGGCGGTACCGTGATCGGTGCCCTGCGTGCCGTTCATCGCGACGGTGCGGCCGAATTCGCTGACGATGACGACGGCGGTTTGCTGCCACGCCGCGCCGAGCCCGGTTTTCATCGCAGCCAGACCGCGATCCAGCGTCAGCAGATTGGTCGACAGCGGGCTGAACGCGCCGGCCTGGTTCACATGCGTATCCCAGCCGCCGATCTCGACCATGGCGACGCGCTCGCCGCCCGGCGCGCTGAGGAATTTCGCCGCCGCTGTCATCAGGCCCACGAAGGTCTGATAGCCGCCGCCGGCTCCCGCGCCGCCCATCGCCACGCCATTGGCGCTCTGCGCGTTGGCGAAGTTTGCTGCGAATTGCGGATCGGTCTCACCGTAAAGCGACGCGAGACGCTGGATCGTGTCGCTGTCGGGCGGCGCCAGCAGCGACGGCGCCCAGGACGTCACCGCGGCGGGTCCGCGCATCATCAGCGGCATATGCGAGTTGAGCGCGACGCCTAGGGGCTTTCCGGTCGCCGGCATCTGCGCCAGCGCACGATTGAGCCAGCCTGTGTCGAGACCATAGGGCTGTTCCGCACCGTTCTCGAGCAGGTTCTGGCCGTCGAAATGCGAACGATCGCGATAGGGCGTCGCCGCGGCATGGACGAGGATCATCTCTCCGGAATCGTAGAGCGATTTCATGCCGGTCAGGTTGGGATGCAACGCGAAAGTGCTGTCGAGCTTCAATGCACCGCCGCTTTCACCGGGCGGGGTGATGGCCAGGCCATTGCGCGCACGTTCATAGTCCGGATCGCCGGTGGCCGGCGCGGCCGAAAGACCGTCCATCGCGCCGCGCAGAAGGACCACGACCAGGCGCTTGTCGGTCTCGACCGCGGCGAGTGCGGCGCGCGGTAATCCTGCGGCCAGAACACCGCCACCGACGAGAGCGAAGCTTTGTCTGCGGGTGACCATGGTCATCTCCTCTGGAATTCGGCCGATGCGAGCAGCAGCGTCAGCCCCTGCGCCGGGCTTTGCGCCCGTGCGATGGCCTGCGCCGTCGCCGGCGACAGCGACGGGCCCAGCACGTCTTTCGCGAGTTCGGACGGATTCATGGTCGCCGTCGCGACGCTGTCCGCGGTCTGGTTCGCCCACTCGAAGCGCTTCCACACCGAATCCGCCCCCAGCCATTCGGCTTCGACGTCGGACCAGCCGTTCGGGCCGGGCGGGTTATAGGGCGTCTGGCCCATGCTGCCATAGGCGCGCAACAGCGAGCCGGGATCGGACTGCAGCGTCGGCAGGGCGCGCGCGGCGGAGATCACGTAGTCCTCGGGCGGCTTGAACTTGCGTGGGCTCGGATCGAAGGTCTCCGGGCTGTTCACCAGCGCGGTGCAGACCGCCTTCAGGTCGCCGTCGCTGGCGAGATAGACTTTCGCCAACCTTTCGACCACGGCAGGCGGCGGATCGTCGGCGATAAAATGGCGCGCCAGCTTGGTGGCGATGAAATGCGCGGTCGCGGGATGGCGCGCGAGATCGTTCAGCACCGCCTCGCCCTGATCGACGCCGGCCTGGGCGTAAACTTTGCCCATGATCGTCTGCGGGCCCGGTTCGTGCTCCTCGTCGTCGAACTCAAACAGGCCTTTGCCGTTCAGCCGGCCGTCCAGCACGAGCTTGTACACCGGCACACGCGGCGGTCCGGCGATCGTCCACCCCGTGATGACGCGCGCGAAGCTCGTCACATCGGCCTGGGTGTAGCCGCTGCGTACGCCAAGCGTCTGCAACTCCATGATCTCGCGGGCGAGATTCTCGTTGAGTCCGGCCATCTGCGGAACCGCGAAGGCCTGTTGCACCTTGGGCGCGCGAAGCGAAGGGTCCTTTCCCACTTTCGAGTTCGGACCGATGGAATGGTAGTTGTCGAGATAGAACAACATCGCCGGATGCTTGGACGAGGCCATCAGCATGTCGGCGAAGCGGCCCGTGACATTGGGACGGATGACGTCGCGCTCGAAGGACGGCGGCATGGTGATTGCCCCCGGCTTGGCGCCAGAGACGACGAAATGGTTGGTCCAGAAATGTACGAGCCGCTCGAAGAACGGCCGGTCGGTCGTCACCGCCACGTCGTATCGCGCCTTCACGGCGACCGCGTAGCGCGGCAGGAAGGCCTTCACATATTCGCGTTCGATGCTGAAGCCGCTGTCGCTGCCGGACATGCCGCCGCTCACGCCGGACATCGCCGCGCCGGGCGCGCCTTGGGGCTTCAGCTTGTAGGGATCCATGCCGTGCGCCTTGGCCTCGTCGGCGATCTGGCGGATCCATTTGAAGAAGGCGCTCATGTCGTCGATGGTCGAGGGCAGCGACTGGAGCGGCCGGGGCAATTCGCGTTCCGGCGTCAATTGCGCCAGCAGCCAGCCCTTCGGATCGCCCGACACGGTCGCGACCTCGCCCGGCCTGGCGCCGAGGCCAAAGCGGTTTGCGGCAATGACGCCCTCGATCGACATGAAAAACACCCCTCCCGGACCTGAGCTTGAACGGCGAGTGGGTACGTCTCCGTTGCTTTGGCAGTTCCCGGCGAGACAGCCCGGGACGGGCTAGGGAACCTACCGTTAGGGACACCCTGGAAAGCGGCTTGAATCGGGGCCGGGCTTGAGCCATAACCGCCCCCCAACTTGGATTGCGGGCGTAGCTCAGGGGTAGAGCATAACCTTGCCAAGGTTAGGGTCGGGCGTTCGATTCGCCTCGCCCGCTCCAGGTTTTTCTTAAATTTTAATAACTTACTGGTGGACCTGGAACATCCAGGTTTCGTCCACACCTGCTAGAGAAGCAGCAGGGAAGCCTATGGGTACGTTGTATTGGGCAACGCTCATCTGCCTTACGGCCCGTCCTACCGACATGGATTGCGAGTCTTGCTAGCGCTCGCCACGAGCAGCAAGCCGCAGATGGCCCAGGGCAGAAAGGATTGCATCCCTGGAAAGTATTTGCGGCAGGACAACCGGCTGACCGTTTGGATCAGACGGGAATAGAAGATAAAGCGGCACACCATCCCGTCCGTGCGACGCGAGTTCGGCCGCAATTGCCGGGTCGCGATTGGTCCAATCGGCTTTCAATGTCACGACATGGGCGCGTTGCAGGCGCTCGACAACAGCGCGGTCGTCCAAGACCAGCCGTTCGTTGACCAGACAAGTGACGCACCAGGAGGCCGAGAAGTCGACCAGGACAGGCCGCCCGGCGCGCTGCGCGCTCAGCACCGACGCGTTCGACCAAGCCGCCCATTGCGGACCATCCGCCCGGGCGATGGGCCGTGCGCCGATGTGCGGCACGG
>Ga0265314_10000978_pt1 | contig 33599 bp, 37 predicted proteins | sample 4126metaG_FD_203106 | JGI IMG/M metagenome (GOLD analysis project Ga0265314, IMG submission 203106) | Rhizosphere microbial communities from Carex aquatilis grown in University of Washington, Seatle, WA, United States - 4-1-26 metaG | ecosystem: Host-associated > Plants > Roots > Rhizosphere >...
GCCGCGCGGCTGGCCTGGTCGCAATAGAACCTCACACTTTCCGGCGAATGTTGTGTTGCGAGTCCCCCGTACTTCGATGGCAAAACGCACAACGAATCGCCGTTGGGGCCGTCATACATGACGCCAGTAAAGGCCGCTTCACATTGAACGCACGCCAGTCTGAAAATTGCGTGCAAGCAGCCCCCTTTGTAAAGCTCGGCAGGACGAATAAAGCCCCCATCTGCTGGATGCCGATAGAACGCTCGGTAGCCAACGTAGACCTCCGTTATGAACATCCGGCGCTGGTCGCTACAAATGGGGCAGTACAGATTTCCGACAGGTCCTCCGGTCAGGCCGCTGGATCTTGAGGTACCACTCGGGGGCCAGCCACCGCGTTCACAAAATAAGTTATCAGCGGCCTGCCAGAGACCATTAAACGTACCGAGGTTGTAATCCTTCGAAGTTGCTGCCACATTCGCTATGATAACGCGACGTTATTGTCAGAGACTCTTCCTAAACTATTGACGCAGAATGGCTTGCTGCGGTTGAGCCCAGGCACTTAAATCGGGCGGTCCGCAATCACCAATGTCCGAAGAGTTTTCCCAACTTCTTTCAGCCACTTGCGACCTTGATCGAGCCGACTGCCACTCCACCAGACCGTAAAACTTGAACTGGAACATTCCGCAACACTCGTGGGAATGGAGCGCCGAAGGCAGAAATCGCAAAAAATGCTCGTCTCTTTAGTATCAGCACCTTCCTGGGTTCGTTTTGTCACTGCGGTATTTGGACCGACGCAACTTCGATACAATCGAGAGCGAATGGCCTTCCCCACTCATCGCAAGCGGCGGTTACGCGTGTCCGAGTCTATGCGAAGACTCGTTCGCGAAACCCAGCTCGAGCCGGCCGATTTCGTCCTGCCCCTGTTCGCCTGCCCCGGCGAGGGCGTCCGCAAGGCGATCAGCTCCATGCCCGGCAACTTCCAGCTTTCGGTCGACGAACTGGTCAAGGAATGCGAGGGCGCGCACGCCCTGGGGATCGGCGGCGTCATCCTGTTCGGGATTCCCGACAAGAAGGACGACCAGGCTTCCGAGAACTACGACGAAAACGGAATCGTCCAGCGAGCCGTCCGCGCCGTGAAGCGAGCCCTGCCCAATCTGCTGGTCATGACCGACGTCTGCAACTGCGAATACACCAGCCACGGTCACTGCGGGAAAGTGATCGGCGAAGATGTTGATAACGATGCGACGCTCGAATGGCTGGCAGCCGCGGCGCTCACCCACGCCCAAGCCGGTGCCGATATCGTGGCTCCTTCCGATATGATGGACGGCCGCGTCGGCGCGATCCGGGAGAAGCTCGATGCCAACGGGTTTCAGAAAGTCGCTATCCTGGCGTACGCGGCGAAATTTGCCTCGGGATTCTATGGACCCTTCCGCGAAGCTGCCGAATCGACTCCGGCATTCGGCGACCGCCGCACGTATCAAATGGATCCCGCCAACGGCCGCGAAGCCATGCATGAGATGGAGCTCGATCTCGAAGAAGGCGCCGACATGCTGATGGTCAAGCCGGCCATGCCGTATCTCGATCTGGTCCGCCAGGCTCGCGACCGCTTCCCGGTGCCCATCGGCGCGTACCAGGTTTCGGGCGAATTCAGCATGATCATGGCGGCGGTCGAGCGCGGCTGGCTCGATTACGAACGCATCATGATGGAATCGCTCACTTCGATCCGCAGAGCCGGCGCGGATTTCATCCTGACCTATTTCGCTCGCGATGCCTCGCGTGTCTTGGGTTAAAGCCCCGCGTGGAGCAATGCCCCGGCTGGTGATCCTGCTGGCAATGCTCACCGCCGCGGCGTTCGTTCTCCTGATGGGACAGCCGTCCTTTACCAATGCCTCCAAGCCCCGCTTTGGCGATCCTATGCTGGCGCTCCAGTTCGCGCGCGACGTGCAGGACGTCGACTGGATCCTCGGCGATGCTCCGAGCCCCGATCGCGAAGTGATGCGCGTGAAGCAATACGTCGACTTCGCCTTCATCACATGTTATTCGGCGTTGTTCCTCGCACTCAGCGCCCTCGCCAGTCGCAAAGGCGGCTGGAGGCAAGTGACCGGGATGGCCGCTGGGATCTGCGGGCTCGCGGCCGCTGTGTTCGATGTCTTCGAGAATCGAGCAATCCTATATCTGTTAGATGTTCCGCTGCGCGCGACAACACCGGCCATGATCCAGGCCATCCGCGCGCCAAGCACGGCCAAGTGGATCCTCGCTGGTGTTACGGTGGTGCTATTAGCGTCCTCTTTGATACGAATTCCCAAAACCTCATGAATCCTTTAACCGAGATTAAATTCAAAGTGCCCTTTGACCAGGTGGAAGCCACGCATGTCGAGCCGGCCGTCGACGAATTGCTCGCCGACGCAAACAAGCGCGTGGAGGCCGCGGTCGCCGATCCGAATCCACTGAAAGCGATCGACGTCATGACCGAGAGGCTGGCCTACGCGATGAGCGTCGTGCAGCACATCGAAAGCGTTGCTACGACGCCCGCCTTCCGCGCGGCTTATAACGCCGTGCAACCCAAGGTCAGCGCCTTCTATTCCAGTATTCCTCTGAATGAAGGCTTGTGGAAAGCGCTTCAGAAGTATGCGGCTACGGAGGAAGCGCGTACGCTCCAGGGGACCTATCGACGCTTCCTTACCAAGGAGATCGACTCGTTCAAGCGGCACGGTGCGGACCTCGACGCGGCGGGCAAAGCCCGGCTGAAAGAGATCGACGTGGCGCTGTCCGAGGCCACGACGAAATTCTCGGAGAACGTCCTCGATGCCACGAATGCCTGGGAACTGGTCATCACCGACGAGGCCCAACTGAAGGGTCTTCCCCCATCCGCCGTGGCGATGGCCCGCGCCGCGGCCGAATCGAAGGGCGTGGCCGGGTGGCGCTTCACCTTGCAAGGCCCGAGCTACGTCGCCGTGATGACCTACCTGGACGACTCGAAAGTACGGGAACAGGTTTGGCGTGCCTACAACACGCGTGCGGCTTCCGGCGCGCACGATAACCGTGCTCTGATGGCCAAGATCCTTCGACTGCGGAACGAGAAAGCCAAGCTGCTCGGCTTCCGCGACTTTTCCGACCTGGTGCTTGACGATCGCATGGCGCACACCGGCGAGCGAGCGCAGAATTTCCTTCGGGACTTGCGCACCAAGACCGAGAAACGCTTCCGTGAAGAAAATCAGGAGCTGGAGACGTTCGCCGGCAAGAAGCTCGAGCCTTGGGATATCGGCTACTGGGCCGAAAAGCAGCGCGCGGCTTTGTACGACTTCGACGAAGAAGCTCTGCGGCCATACTTTCCCCTGGATCGTGTCGTCTCGGGAATGTTCGAGATCTTCGGCCGCATTCTCGGAATCCAGGTCACGCAGGTGACCGACATGCCGGTTTGGGATCCGGCGGTGAAGACGTTTGAGGTTCGCGACGCCGGAAACGACGCCCATCTCGGATCGTTCTACGCCGACTGGTATCCGCGTGAGAACAAGCGCGGCGGCGCGTGGATGGACTCGCTGATCACCGGCGATCCGGGCAAGAGCAAGCCGCACCTCGGACTAATCTGCGGCAACCTCACGCCGCCGGTGGAAGGGAAGCCCGCGCTGCTGACGCATCGCGAAGCCGAGACTATCTTTCACGAATTCGGGCACCTGCTGCATCATCTATTGACTCGCGTGGAAGTGCGCAGCCTCGCGGGAACCAGCGTGGCATGGGACTTCGTCGAGCTTCCGTCGCAGATCATGGAGAACTGGTGCTGGGAGCGCGAGGCGCTGGACCTGCTCGCGCGGCATTGGGAAACCGGCGAACGCATCCCCAACGATCTCTTTGAGAAGATGAAGCGCGCAAAGACGTTCCGCGCGGCCAACAATCAAATGCGGCAGCTCGGACTCGGCTACGTGGACCTGGCGCTCCACCGCGAATGGGATGGAAAGGAAGACGTCGTCGCATACGCCCGCCGGATGATGCAGCCGTTCGCGGCGTCTTCGTTGCCCGAAGACTACGCCATGATCACCGGCTTCACGCACTTATTCTCGAGCCCGGTGGGATACGGCGCCGGGTATTACTCGTATAAATGGGCCGAGGTGCTGGATGCCGACGCGTTCACGCGCTTCCGCAAGGAAGGCGTGTTCAGCGAGCAGGTCGGACGGGACTATCGTGACAAGATCCTGGCCCGCGGCGATAGCGAGGATCCGGCCGAGCTGTATCGCTCCTTCATGGGCCGCGATCCAGACCCGCAGGCTCTGCTGGAGCGAGCGGGTCTGGCGCGATAACACCAGTAGAATGCTAGCTGGTGTAGGTTGTCAGCTTCGTACCGATGTTGGTGAAAGCTGTGTTGATCTTTGTCGCGACAGTGGTCATACCGGCTGCCGCGGCAAACGCGATCAATGCCACCACCAGCGCGTACTCAATCAAATCTTGGCCGCGCTGGTCGGCGATGATGCTGCGCAGGCTGCCACTCAGGGTCTGAATTCTGACATACAATTTCAAAGTTGCGTTTCGCATTTGGATTGATCTTCCTCAACACTCTTATCGCCCATGACGCGCCGTGTAATAGCCGGGCACCGTTTAAATTGGGACTTTCCGGGTATAAACTCTTTATATGCGACTACCCAAATTCGTAATCGGATTTCTCCTACTGACGGTTTCGGCCTTCGCCGCCGACATCGACGGTAAGTGGAGCGGGAGTATCTCCACACCTAACGGCGACTTCCCTCAGACTTTCACCTTCAAGGCCGACGGCGCCAAATTGACTGGATCCCTGGAACTCATGCCGGGGATGGCCGTGCCGATCACCGACGGCAAAGTCGACGGCAACAACATCTCGTTCACCGTCGACCTCGATTTCGGGATGCCGTTTAAGCTGACCTATACCGGCGTGGTGTCGGGAAATGAGCTCAAAGTCAAAGGCGACGCGGGAGGCATGCCCTTTGAGTTCGTCTTGAAGAAAGCCTAGTGCCCGGGGATTACGAACAGCGAGAAGTGGGCCAGCATGCGGCCCATGAAGCTGTCGCGTTCCGACACGCTGATCCAGGCGACGTCTTGCGGATCGCTCTGGTCCTCGAAGAAGCCCACTCCGCCGCGCTTGAGTACGGAATCAGTCCAGGAGCTGATCACCTGGCCGTTCAGGTAAGTGATGAAGTGGTCGTCCTGGACGGTCATGCGGACGCGATAATCGACACCACGCTCCAAGCTCAACGGCAAGGGTAACCGTACCGCGGCTGATTCGTGCCCATCGATCACGGCATAGCGCACCAGTCCGGCATTGTGGTCGCTTCCCGGCTTGGCGATCACCAGCTTGGTGGCGTAGTAGTTGCTTCCATCGGCCGCGCGGAACGCCCAGCTCAGGCTGCGGCCCTCCATCTGGCCCTGAAACTCCATCTGGTAGTTCTGTAGCGAAGAAGCACGCTCCCACAAACGCAAGGAGACGGGATGCGACAAAGCCGGGCGCGCAGCGCTAAGCCAATCGCGGTCATCCGAGCTGGTCAGGGCGCGGGAGCTCACGGTTACCCAGTCGGTGAGGCCCGATCGAAATTCGTGATGGAGGGTGACGGGAGCCTGGCTCCGTACCACCTCTCCCACCGCATCCCAGGCGCGAGTCGGCAAGCTGCGTTTGATGGATGGGTCGAGCGAAACCTGAGGAAACGAAGCGCCGGGTCCAGGTCCGGGAAGCAGCAGCGCGGCAATCAGAAGACCGCCCACGGTGAGGAAGGCGAAGATCGAAGCGGTCTGGCCAGTGGTCGCCGTCGGACGGGCCGAAGTTCTCTTCTTATCCTTGGATCGCATCACAGACCAATGTTCCAGTTCATCTTCTTCGCGATACGCCTGTGCGGAGGCGAGCTTGGATTCCTTGCGATGGGCGGGAGAACAGTATTGCTGATCCACCAGCCTTCGCATCAAACCGATCTTTTTACCGCACAAGAAGCAAAGCATCCAATATTTTCCGGCCTATTGTTACCAGCCCGATTCTAACAGCTGGCACTCGGTCTGCAGCAGTCCTAAGAGAAGAAAGCTTAGGGGCCACCCGTACTCTTCAGACCGATTCTAAGGTGTACCATTGAGGCAACCCCACACCCCCAGTAAATCGGCCATGGCTGACGAGATCTTTAGTGAACCATCCGGCGCCGAGCCGGTAGAACTACCCATCACGGATGTGTTTGATTTGCATAGTGTTCCCGCCAAAGATGTCCAGGGAGTGGTGGAGGAGTACCTGGCCGAAGCCCATCGCCTAGGATACAAAGCCCTGCGGATCATCCATGGCCGCGGCATCGGTGCCCAGCGCGAAATGGTTCGAGCGATTCTGGCGCGGACATCATTCGTTGAGTGTTACGGGGACGCTCCCGCGGGAGCGGGCGGATGGGGCGCTACACTCGTGACGCTGCGCTAGAATCGACCTGTGTTCCGTAAGGTACTAGTCGCGAATCGCGGCGAGATCGCCGTGCGAGTAGTGCGGGCGCTCCGGGAGCTGGGGATCGCAAGCGTGGCCGCGTACTCGGACGCCGACCGGGGATCGCTGGCAGTGCGACTGGCGGACGAAGCGGCGCATGTCGGTGCATCACCATCTTCGGAAAGCTACCTGCGAATCGATCGCGTGATCGACGCTGCCAAGCGGCACGGCGCGGAAGCGATTCACCCTGGATACGGATTCCTGAGCGAGAACGCGGACTTCGCGGAGGCGTGCTCAGCCGCCGGCATCGTCTTCATCGGTCCGCCTGCCGAGGCGATTCGCAAACTGGGATCGAAAACGGCTGCTCGGCAACTGGCCATTGCGGCGGGCGCGCCGGTGGTTCCGGGAACCGAACACGCTTTATCCGGATGGGAGGAAGCGCGGGCGGCGGCAAATACGTTGGGTTATCCCGTGCTGCTCAAAGCGTCGGCGGGCGGAGGCGGCAAAGGGATGCGCAGAGTCGACGGCGAAGCCGAGCTGCAATCGGCTTTTCGCGATGCCGCGAGCGAAGCCGGGCGCGCCTTCGGCAACAGCGAAGTCTATGTCGAAAAACTGGTGGACGAGCCGCGACACATCGAAATCCAGATCCTGGGCGATCATCACGGCCACCTGATCCACTTGGGCGAGCGCGAGTGTTCCACGCAGCGCCGCCATCAAAAGGTGATCGAGGAATGCCCGTCGCCACTTATGGCGCAGCATCCTAATTTGCGCGAGAACATGGGGCAGGCCGCATTGAAGGTAGCTCGCGCGGCGGGATATGCCAACGCCGGGACGGTGGAGTTCCTGGTGGATCGGGATGCGAATTTCTATTTCCTGGAAGTGAACACGCGCCTGCAGGTGGAACATCCAGTGACGGAGCTCGTGACTGGGCTGGATCTGGTGGAGTGGCAATTAAAGATCGCGGCTGGCGAACCCTTGACGCTGCGGCAAGAAGATATCGAATGGCGGGGTTCGGCGATCGAGTGCCGGATTTACGCGGAGGATCCGGATCACGATTTCCTGCCGTCGCCGGGAGCGATCTCGCATTTGAGCGAGCCGTCGGGACCGGGAATCCGGCTGGATTCGGGCGTCTTCGAAGGCTGGAATGTGCCGCTGGAATACGATCCGCTGCTGGCCAAGCTCGCGGCGTGGGGGCCGACCAGGGAGACGGCGATCCGCAGGCTGGATCGGGCGCTTTCGGAGTACGTGTTGACAGGCGTTCGGAACAACATCGCGTTTTTCCGCGAAGTGCTGGCCGACGCGGAGTTTCGCAGCGGGCGGCTATCGACGTCCTTCCTGGAGCGATTCTTCAAGCGGCGGAAGAAGACGGAAGTCGATCCGGAAGCCGAAGCCGCTGCGGCACTGGTGCTGGCTCTTTCATCGACAAGCTCGTCGAGTCCTTCGCCTCGTGAAGTCAGCAGGTGGCTCGATTCCGGACGCGAGGAGCTTCTTCGATGAAGCGGCGTGTCACGGTGAATGGCCGCTCGGGATCGATCGAGATCGAAGGCTCGCGCCTGCGCTATCAACGCGAAGACGGAGTGGTGATCGAAGGGGAGTTCTCGCTCGAAGGATCTTCTGTTCTGTCCGTACTCTTCGGCGGGCGCAGCTATCGGGTGAGTAAGGGAGCCGGCAAAGAAATATGGGTTAACGGGCGGCTGCTCTCGATGGAAGTCTTCGATCCCCGCGATCTGCGGCCTGGGCAAGGCACGTCAGCGAACCAAGGACGCCAGGAAATCGCAGCCTCGATGCCGGGGAAAGTGATTCGAGTTTTAGTAGCGGCGGGCGACGCGGTGGAAGAAGGACAGGGCCTCGTTGTTGTGGAGGCTATGAAGATGCAGAATGAAATGAAGTCGCCCAAGGCGGGACGCGTGGCGGAAGTTCGGGCGCGGCCGGATGCTACGGTGGGAGCGGGCGAGATTTTAGTAGTGGTGGAGTAACGTAGTCGAGTAACAGGAGTTGGCAATGGCAGCAGCGGCAGTATGTCCCATTTGCGGAGGAACCGGCTGGAAGATCATCGAGCGCGCCGGTTTATCGGGCGCGGAGCCCTGCCGCTGCGCGGGGGAAGCTCGCGCGGAAGCGCTGCAAGAAGGTTCGGGCATCCCGCCCAACTATGCGCGAGCGACGCTGGATAATTTCCAAATCCCGCAGGACAATCCGATAGCACGAACGGGCCTGGGCACGGTACTCATGCAGGTCCGCAGCTTCGTGCGCGAGTTCCCGGCTCCGGAACGTCGGGGCCTTCTGCTATGCGGCGATACGGGCACCGGGAAAACACACTTGGCCGTGGCCGCGCTGAAGGCCATCATCGACAAGGGCCACGAGGGGATTTTCTTCGACTATCAGAACCTGCTGGACCGGATTCGCTCGAGTTACGACAAGTCGTCAGGTTCGACGGATAAAGAAACGTACCGCTCGGCCTTGGATGCTGAGGTGCTGCTGCTGGACGACCTGGGATCGCACCGCGTCACGGACTGGGTGGAAGATACGGTGACCTCGATCGTGACGTATCGCTGCAATCATCGTAAGCCTCTGATCGCTACGACGAACCTGAGTCCGGACGATACGGGCTCGATCGCTTACACGACGCCTGGTGGGGCGGAAGTGCACAAGAAGTCGCTGAGAGAAGCGATCGGGGAACGGGCGAGGTCGCGGCTGTTTGAGATGTGCCGGGTGGTGCGGATGCCGGCGGTGGAAGATTATCGGGTCAAGCGGGGGCGGTAGAACGCTGAGCCGAAAACCGGAATCATCTCCTACAAATCCTCCGGCCGCAGGCCGGTTTTCCTAGCGATTTGAGAGAGAAGTCCTCCACCGACCTCTTCGTTGTCGTGAAACGCGAAAGTGTAATTGGCCCAACCCGTCCTGTGCAGCCGGCGATGCGATCCGTTCTGCCAGACCACCGTCCATCCGATCCGGAGTAAGGCGGCAAGCAAGCGCTTGGCCTTAACCGAGGGCCATCGGCTCATGCCACAGTGAAAACCTTGGCAAACGGTGCGGGAACTTCTTCCCCATGGTCGATGCAGTCAGCTGCAACGCGCAATGCCAGCGCCCGAACAGCCGCTATGGCCGCGTCGCGAGTGCCGCCGTAGGCCATGACTCCAGGCATGGATTCGATGTCAGCCCACCAACGCCCATCCTCCTCTCGCCCCACGACGATTGGGATCGATTCTACTGTGATGGTCTCCATGGATCTCCGGTCTTCATTATATAGTCCCGCTGGGTGGGCAACACGGTGGCTTCGCGCGATTACACTAGAGATATATGCGCATTCTGGTGGTGGAGGACGAAAGCCGGATTGCCGACTTTCTCTCACGCGGGTTGGTGAGCGCGGGATATGCGGTGGACGTGGCGGCCACGGGCGGGTCGGCGATCGACATGATCCATTCGACCGACTACGACCTGGTGATTCTGGATCTGGGCTTGCCGGACGTGGATGGCCTCACGGTTCTACAGAAGATCCGCAACCGCAAGGTCAGCCCGCCGGTGCTGATCCTGAGCGCTCGCGATGCCGTAGACGATCGCGTGAAGGGCCTGGAAGGCGGCGCCGACGATTATCTCGTCAAGCCGTTCGCCTTTGTGGAGCTCCTGGCAAGAGTTCGCGTGCTGCTGCGGCGCGGCCAGCCCACGCCGGAAAAATTGCAGGTGGGCGATCTCTCGCTCGATTGCATCCGGCGCAAAGTTTCGCGCGATGGAGAGAACATCGAGCTGGCGCCCAAGGAGTTCAGCATCCTGGAGTACCTGATGCGCAACCGGGGCCGCCCGCTCAGCCGCACGATGATCGTGGAACATGTTTGGGACATGGACTACGATGGGCTGACCAATATCGTGGACGTGTACATTCGCCACCTGCGCAGCAAGATCGACGACAAGTGGCAGCAGAAGATGATTCAGACGGTGCGCGGCATCGGGTATATGCTGGATACTCCCGACCGCGCCCCCGAAACGAATGGTTAAGAGTGGATAAGAGCGGATAACCATGCGTCCCCGCGTAGATCTCTTTCGAGGGCTGCGGTTCCGGCTCACCTTCAGCTACCTGCTGTTGTTTTCCGTACTGCTGGTAGTGATCGGCCTGTATTTCCGCCACAACCTTCAAGTTCAGACCGAAGGCGACGTGCGTGCGGTCCTGGAAGAAGTGTGGGGCGAAGCCAAGGGCTATCTGCGGATCGAAAACGCGCGACCGCTGTGGACTGTCGATCCGGAAGACCCGGAAGACGCGCACATCAAAGATCGTCTGAGCTTGGTTCTTCTGCTCACGGATTCCAACGGTAACGTTCTGATCGATTCGCCCACCTACAATTCGATCGGGATTGATTCGGTGGACGAGATCCGGCGAATCATGGCGCTCAATGAGCCCGAGTTTCATATCCGAACGGACGCGGGCGGCACGCCTTACATCATCAAAGCCTGGGTGATGCCCGACGATCACGGGCAGCGGTACTTTTTCGCGATCGGCCGTTCTCTTGCGGACAGTGTCCGCACCGTGAATACATTCACTGAGGACTATTTTCTCTCGCTGCTGGCGATTATTCCGTTGACCGGACTGCTCGGCTGGCTGCTGGCCGGCCGCGCGATTCAGCCCGTAAATGAGGTCGCGCGGGCGGCGCAGAAGATCACGGGATCGAACCTTTCCTTGCAAATTCCGCTGCGGGGCTCGGGAGATGAACTGGACAATCTGATCGGCAGCTTCAATCGCATGACCACCCGGCTGGAGGATTCCTTCGAGCAGATCCGCCGCTTTTCGACGGACGTATCGCACGAGCTGCGCACTCCGCTGACTTCGATCCGCGGACAACTCGAGGTGGCTCTGTTCACGGCCCAGACGACGGAGCAGTACCGCGACGCGATGGTGAACGCCCTGGAGGACGTAGAGCAACTGTCCAGCATTGTGCGCGCCTTGCTGCTGTTGTCGCAGGCCGAATCAGGCCAAGTGGTGCTGCAAAAGACGACCTTCGATTTGGGGGAAGTGGCCGAGGACGTGGTAGATCAGTTCCAGATTCCCGCCGAGGAGAAGCACGTGCGCCTGACGGCCCGGATCGAACCCGGCATGAAGATTCTGGCAGACCACGTTCAGATCGAAAGGCTGTTCTCCAATCTGCTTTCCAATGCCATCAAGTACACTCCCGCCAACGGGGCGGTACAGGTGCGCGTTCGCCGGGATGAAAAACAGAATTGGGCACGCGTCGAAATTGAAGATACGGGAGTGGGCATCTCCGCGGAAAACCTGCCGCACATCTTCGATCGTTTCTATCGCGTGCGCAACGCCGAAACCAACTCGATTCAGGGACTGGGGCTGGGCTTGAGCTTTGTCGCCTGGATCGTGAAGGCGCACGGCGGGCAGGTCGAAGTCACCAGCGCGGTGGGCGCTGGCACACGATTCACGATCCGTATACCGGCGGAAGCTCCCACGGGGACTGCGCTGGGCGAGGAACATCCGGCTCCGGCCGAAGCACAGCGGTCCTAGTCCACTGCGGCCGAAGCCGCCCCACGATGTTGTAGATTAGGGGATGCCATGCGTTTCCTTCCTCTTTTGCTCGTGTTGTCGGCTGGCAGGGCGGTCTTCGCCCAAGGCGCTCCGGTCCTGGAATTAACCGACTTTTCGGGTGTCTGGGCCGAGCGCGTCCACGAAGATAGCTACGAGCGATCCGGCGGGCCGCCGCTGGGCGATTATCAGGGCATCCCACTCAACGACGCCGGCCGCAGGAAGGCGGACAGCCACGATCATTCCGAGTGGAGCTTGCCGGAGTTTCAGTGCCGGCCGCATTCGGCTCCGTATCAGTGGCGCGCGCTGGGCAGCGTACGATTCTGGAACGAAGTGGATCCTATTGGACGCGATCTTCGCGCCATCCACGTGGAGTATCTGCGGTCGCTGGATCGCGTGATCTATATGGATGGCCGCCCGCATCCGCCCGAGTATGCGCCTTATAGCTGGTCGGGATTCTCGACCGGCAAGTGGGAAGGCAACACGCTGGTGGTCGACACGGACCACATCAAGGGCAGCTACCTGCGGCGCAACGGGGCCAGCTTTAGCGATAAAGCCACGATGCGCGAGTACATCGACCGGCATGGCGAGTATCTGGTGATTACGATGATCCTGACCGATCCGGTGTGGCTAGAGGAGCCGTTCATCCAGACCACTAACTACGCGCTCGATACGCATACAGCGCTGACCTACTATCCGTGCACGGTCAGCGAAGAGAATATTTCGACGGCCGTTCCGCATTTCCTGCCGGGAACTACGGAACATCTGAAGGACGGCCCCGGTTGGATTCCTCCGGAAGCCGCGCGGGGCGGCGCGGAGACAACGTATCCGGATTACCGGCAGAAGCTGAAACAGGCGGCGAAATAATGAATCGGCTCGGTTTGATTTTATTGTTGGCGGCGGTCGCGTTCGCGCAGCCTAAGAGCAACGATATCCATGTTCTGCCGGTGCAGGGCAACATCTACATGCTGGTGGGAGCAGGCGGAAACATCGCCGCGTCCATCGGTCAGGACGGCATCCTGCTGGTGGATGCGGGGACCAGCCAGATGAGTCCCAAGGTACTGTCGACGGTTCTGCAATTGGTCACCGCGGTGGCGGCGTCGCCCAGTCCGAACCGATGCGTCGGGCTGCACTGCTCGGAGAGCCCGTATCGCTGGTCGAGCCCTTCGTTGAACGCAATCATCGCATCACCGGCGCCGCCGAAACCGATCCGCTACATCATCAATACGAGCATCGATCCGGATCACACCGGCGGCAATGAAGCGCTGTCCGCGCTACCGGCCGATTCGAAGATCCTGGGCGTGACGTTTCCGCCGGTGGGTGTGGCGCCGACGGCGACCGTAATCGCACACGAAAACGTGCTGGGACGGATGAGCGCCGAGGTAAACAAGAAACCTGTAGTGGACTCGGCGCTGTGGCCCACCGACACGTATCGCGGCACATCGTACAAGCTCAGCGAGTTCTTCAACGGCGAAGGCGTGCAACTGTTTCACGATCCGGCCGCGCACACCGATGGCGACAGCATGGTGTATTTCCGCTACTCGGACGTGATCGTCGCGGGCGATATTCTTTCGACCACGAGCTATCCCGTGATCGATCTGGCCAAAGGCGGGACGATCGACGGAATCCTGGCCGGCTTGAATCACATCCTGGATATCGCGATTCCGGAGTTCCGCTCACAGGGAGGAACGCTGGTGATCCCCGGGCATGGACGCGTTTGCGACACGGGTGACGTCGCCAACTATCGGAACATGGTCTCGATCATCAAGGATCGCGTGGCGGATTCGATCAAAAAGGGAATGACGCTGCAACAGGTTAAGGCTTCGAAACCCACGCTCGAATACGACGGGCTTTACGGCGCGACGACCGGTCCGTGGACCACAGATATGTTCGTCGAGGCAATGTATAAGAGTCTGTCAGGGAGGAAACAATGAAACACAAGATACTTCTGGGGCTGACCGGCGTTCTGCTGTTCGCCGTCGCCGCGTTCGCGCATCATTCGCTCGGGGCGACCTACGAGGCGGACAAAGAAATCAAGATGGAGGGAAAGATCGTCCAGCTGCTGCTGCGGAATCCGCATTCCTTCCTTCAGATCGACGTTCCAGGCAAGGACGGCACTATGGAACGCTGGTCGTTGGAGTGGCGCAGTTCGGGGCAGCTCGGGCAGGCGGGCATCAAGCGCGACACTTTGAAAGCCGGCGATGAGGTAGTCGTGACGGCGAATCCGTCTCGTACCAAGGGCGATAATCGCGGCGCTCTGAAGACCCTGCATCGCACGTCGGACGGTTTCGGCTGGGGCACCAAGCCGGGCGAGACGATCGAGTAAATGAAAAAGATTTCGGTCGGCCTGCTTGCGCTGCTACTCGTCCCGGCGGCGTATTCTCAGGGTCGTGGCGGGCGAGGAGGTGGAGGCGGACGCGGCGGCGCTGCTCCAACTCCCAAAGCCACTGCGGCGATCGACATGACCGGTTACTGGGTGTCGGTAGTGACCGAAGACTGGATGTTCCGCATGGTGACGCCGCCCAAGGGCCAATACCTGGGCGTCCCGCTGAGCGCCGCGGCACGGCGCGTGGCCGATGCGTGGGATCCGGCGAAGGACGAAGCAGCCGGGGAGCAGTGCAAATCGTACGGAGCCGCCGCGGTTATGCGCGTGCCTGGACGGCTTCACATCACCTGGGACAACGACACAACGCTGAAGATCGAGACGGAGGCGGGCGAACAGACTCGGCTGTTCCACTTCGGCAGTGATGCGGCGGGGAGCGAATCGCTGAAGGCGGCACAGAGCAGCGCGGCCTCGTGGCAGGGATATTCGATCGCCGAATGGGAGCAAGCGGAAGTGGGTCGAGGCGAGCCGCGCAACGGCGACCTGAAGGTGGTCACGACCAAGCTGCGGCCAGGATATCTTCGCAAGAACGGCGTCCCCTATAGCGAGAACGCGATCGTGACGGAATGGTACGACCGTCACAACGACGCAAGCGGAACCTGGCTGGTGGTGAGCACCGAGGTGAAAGATCCGCAGTATCTGACGGTCCCGTTTATCACCAGCACGCATTTCAAGAAGCTGCCGGATAACGCGCCGTGGAAGCCCGAGGCCTGCTCGGCTAGATAAACCGAACCGTTGTATACTTTCTTGAGACCGTGAGGCCAAGCTGATGGGCCGGGGGTCTGTCGAAATCAGGGAGAAAATAACTCAAATGAGTGAAGCACTCAGTGGTGCAGAGTTTAAGAAGCAATTGCGGGAGGGAAAGCCCAAGCTGGGCCTTTTCGTGAACTCGCATAGCCCGACCGTCGCCGAACAACTGGCGCACAGCGGCTACGATTGGCTGCTGGTGGATACGCAGCACGGACCCATGAGTCACGAAACCCTTTCCGGGATGCTCGCGGGTATCGCCTCGGGCGGGGCCAAGTCCCTGGTGCGAGTCTCGGGATATGGCGACCGCGCCGGTATTCAGCAGGCGCTCGATATGGGCGCCGACGGCGTACTGGTTCCTTACATCAATACCGCCGAGGAGGCTCGCCAGGCCGTGAGCTGCTGCCGTTATCCCACTGCGGGAACGCGCTCGGTTTACTTTCCGCAGCGCAGCATGAATAAGGCGGGGCTGTTGGGTTACGCCGGGGCGGCTAACGACAATACGATCGTCGCGCTGCAGGTGGAAACGGCCGACTGCATCAAGAATATCGATGAGATCGCCGCGGTGCCGGGCGTCGACCTGCTGTTCCTGGGTCAAAACGATTTGTGCATGTCGATGGGCTTGTTCGAGAAGTACAAGTTCCCGGATATGTACACATCGCCCGAGCTGATGGCCGCGACCGACAAACTCCGCGCAGCCGCCAAGAAGAACAATGTGATCCTGGGGTTGTTCCTGTTCGGAACCGCGCGCGTCGGCGAGTTCCTGGACAAAGGATTCCCGCTCATCAGCCTGGGGAACGATCTGCACCACATCCTAACCCAGGCTACCGCCTACGTGAAGGATGTGGAGGCCGTCTCCAAGGACAAGAGCGCAGCCTGGAGCCGGCGGCCTACGAACTTGATGTAAGGCAGTGGGGCAGGTTTCCAACCTGCGCGCCGATTTCAAATCGGCGTGATTCGCGGGTTACAAACCCGCGTGCAGGATACAATCCTGCCCCACAAGAACTCGGAACAACATGCAACTTGTCGAAGCGATGTCCCGTATTGGGGTGGAGTCTGCCTTCGAGGTCCTGGTCAAAGCCAGGGCGCTCGAAAAGCAAGGCAAGAGCGTCATCCATCTGGAGATTGGCGAGCCCGACTTCCCTACCCCGAAACACGTAGTCGAAGCCGGGAAACGGGCTCTCGATGAAGGCTGGACCAAGTACGGTCCAACGCAGGGTCTGCCTGAGCTGCGCGAGTCGATCGCCGCGTATATCTCGCGCACGCGGAACATCAAGGTCGGTCCGCAGCATGTGTGCGTGGTGCCGGGCGGAAAGCCGGTGATGTACTTCGCGATCGTCGCGCTGCTCGAAGCGGGCGACGAGGCGATTTACCCGAATCCCGGGTTTCCGATTTACGAATCGATGATCAAGTTTCAGGGCGCCAAGGCGGTGCCGATTCCCCTGGAGGAAAGCCGTGGGTTTTCGTTCGATTTGGACCTGCTGGAACGCAGCCTGACGAACAAGACCAAGCTGGTGATCCTGAATTCGCCCGCGAATCCGACGGGCGGGATCATGCCGGCGGAGGACGTTGAGCGATTGGCGGACATCCTGCGCGACCGGGACATCATGGTTCTGAGCGACGAGATCTACTCGCGGATCGTCTATACGGGCGAGCCGGTTTCGATCGCCAGTTTCCCGGGTATGCAGGAGAAGACGATTATTCTCGATGGCTTCTCGAAAACATATTCGATGACCGGGTGGCGCCTGGGCTACGGCGTAATGCCGGAGTGGATGGCCGACGCAGTGGTCAAGCTGATGGTCAACTCGAACTCGTGTACGGCGAGTTTCACGCAACGGGCGGGGATCGCGGCGCTCGATGGCCCACAAGACGACGTCGACAACATGGTGGCCGAGTTCCGCAAGCGACGCGACGTGATCGTCAAGGGGTTAAACGAGATTCCGGGGATCCGCTGCTCGGTGCCGGCGGGGGCGTTTTATGCGTTCCCGAACGTGACCGGTACGGGGTTGCCTTCCAAGCAGTTAGCCGATATGCTGCTCAATGACGCTGGGGTGGCATGCCTGGATGGCGGCTGCTTCGGGTCGCACGGGAATGGGTATCTACGGTTTAGCTATGCGAACTCGCTCGAAAATATTCAAGAAGCTCTCAACAGGATTCGTAAGATCTCGGCTCGCTGGGCTGCTCGCGCTTAGCGCGATCTTTCTGATCACGGGCGCATCGGCGCAGACGGCGGGTCCGGAAATCCCGCGCATGCCGGATGGCAAGCCGAGCTTTGTCGGCTATTGGGACCTGCCCTACACGCCGAACATGGCCGCCAAGGACGGCGAAGCCGCTATCCCCTATACGGATGCCGGGCGGGCGGCGTTCAAGAATCACGACGCGAAGGATGATCCGACATCCCTCTGCCTGTATCCTGGGATGCCGCGCATCATGCAGTCTCCGTATCCGATCCAGATCATACAGACACAAGAATACGTGACGATCCTGTTCGAATACATGCGGCAGTTTCGGGCGATTCCTACCGATGGAAGAGCGCATCCGGAGAATCTTCCTCCGTCGTTTATGGGCGACTCGACGGGCAAATGGGAGGGCGATACGTTTGTGGTCGACACCACCGGGTTGAACGACCGTACGTGGCTCGATACAGCCGGGCATCAGCACACGGCTGACATGCATCTGACGGAACGCTTCACGCGCACTCTGACGACGATCAACCTGGAATATACGATCGATGATCCGAAGATGTACGCAAAGCCTTGGGTACAGCAGCGGATTATCCGGCCTTCCAAGCCCGCCCCGCACGGATTACCGCAATTGATCGAGTACTCGTGCGAAGAAAACAACAAGGACATTCAGCACCTGATCACCACCAAACCTGCTGCGGATCGGTAAGGCTTTCCAGACGCCGATAGCTCCCTCGAAAGTATGCGAGGGGCTCGCCCCCAGGCGCGTCGCCATGAACCGCGTCGCCCACGATGATGGTGTGGTCGCCACCGGGATGGACCGCGTTCACGGTGCACTCGATGAAAGCAATGGCTCCTTCGAGCACGGGCGAGCCGGTGTGCTCGACGCGGTGGGCCAGCGCCGCGAATCGATCCTCACCGCGCTTGGCGAATGCCGTCGACAGATTCTCCTGATCCTGGCGCAGGTAGTTGATACAGAAGTGGCCGGTGGCGATGATGGCAGCCAGCGTCTTGGCGCGATTGTCCACGCAAATCAGAAACTGCGGCGGGTTCATGGACAGGGAGGTGACGGCGCTCATGGTCATTCCGACCGGTTTGCCGTCCGGATCCAGTGTGGTCACCACGGAAACTCCCGTGAGCCAGTGACCGGCAAGCTTGCGAAAGATCTCGGGCTGCATGACGATTCGATCAGTCTAACAGACTGGGTTTGCTCCAGTTAACCCTGCGACTTCAGGGCTCCTGGCGCATCTAAGGGAGTGCAGACGAAATCCATCTCCCCCAATGTTGACAGGGATTAGGGAGATTAATATACAATCGGAAGAGCCGACTCATGCCACTAGCCTTTCCCAAGCCCAGCACGGCCATTCGGCCTGCTTCGTCCTTACTTGAGCAGATCGGCAACACGCCCCTGCTGCGGCTGGCGAAGCTGGACGCGGAGTTCCCGGGCATCGAAATCTACGCCAAGGCGGAGTTTTTTAACCCGGGCGGCTCCGTAAAAGATCGCGCCGGGTTGAACATGATCCTGGATGGCGAACGCACCGGCCGGCTGACCAAAGACCGGATCCTGCTGGATGCCACCAGCGGCAACACGGGCATCGCCTATGCCATGGTCTCGGCGATCAAGGGTTATCGCGTGAAGCTGTGCCTGCCCGAGAACGCCTCGCATGAGCGCAAGCAGATCATGAAGAATTACGGCGCGGAGATGGTCTTCTCCGATCCAGGCGAAGGGTCGGACGGGGCGATTCGCCTCTGCAAAAGCATCTATGAGGCCGATCCGGACGCGTATTTCTATCCGGATCAGTACAACAATCCGGCCAACTGGAAAGCCCATTTCGAAGGCACGGCGGTCGAGATAATGGAGCAGACCAAAGGCGCGATCACGCACTTTGTGGCCTGCATGGGAACCAGCGGAACGTTCATGGGGAACTCGAAGCGGCTCAAGCGCGACATGCCTCATGTGCAGTGCATTTCGGCGCAGCCGTCGTCTGGATTCCATGGCCTGGAAGGGCTGAAGCACATGCCGACGAACATCGTGCCGGGCATTTACGATCCGACTCTGGCGGACGACAACCTGTGGATCGAAACCGAGGACGCTTACGCGATGACGCGCTGGCTGGGCCGCAATGAAGGACTGCTGGCGGGCATGAGCTCGGGCGCGAATGTCCATGCCGCGCGCGAGGTTGCCAGGAAACTGGCCAAGGAAGGCCGGGGCGGAGTGATCGTGACGGTCATCGCGGACGGCGCCACCAAATACCTGAGCGAACCATTTTGGAATGATTAAAGTCGATTCAAAGGCGTGGGCCGTGATGGTCGCCCATGCCGAAGCTAAGTTTCCGAATGAGTGCTGTGGGGCGATGATCGGTCGCATTGACGGCGATGAGAAGCATGTCATCTCGGCCGAGCCGATGGAGAACGCTTACGCCGGCGCGCAGGGCGCACGCTATGAATTGCGTCCCGAAGATTTGCTGGATGCCGACAAGCGGGCGCGGGCGGCGGGGATGGATCTGATCGGCATTTTCCATTCGCATCCGGACTGCGACGCGTATTTTTCCAAGACCGATCTGGAGAACTCCTGTCCGTGGTATTCGTTCGTCGTACTATCAATCAAGAGCGGCAAGTTCGACCATGCGAACAGCTTCCTGCCGAACGCTGAACAAACCGCCGCGGAGAAAGAAGATTTGATATGGCCAAAGTCCTGATTCCTACGCCGCTTCGCCAATACTCGGAGAAACAAGACTCCGTGGAGCTCACCGGATCCACCGTGGGCGAGGTGCTGAGCTCTCTGACAACCAAGTTTCCCGATCTGAAGAAGCAGCTCTTTAACGACGAAGGCAAGCTACGCAGCTTCGTCAACGTGTACTTGAACGACGAAGATATCCGCTATCTGAAAAAAGACGCGACGCCGGTGGCGGCGGGAGACACGCTATCCATCGTTCCTAGCATCGCGGGAGGCGCATTGTGAATGCGCCAGGCGGGCGATCGGGTGATCCGCCCGTTTCGCTTTCTAACGACGAAATCATGCGGTACTCGCGGCACCTGATCATGCCGGAGGTCGGCATGGAGGGACAGCTTCGGCTGAAGAACGCGAGCGTTCTGCTGGTCGGCACGGGCGGCTTGGGCGCACCTCTGGGAATGTACCTCGCGGCTGCGGGAGTCGGGCGAATCGGCCTTGTCGATTTCGATGTGGTCGACTTCACCAACCTGCATCGCCAGATCATCCACGGAACGAAGGACGTGGGACGGAAGAAGCTGGACTCGGCCGCGGACACGATATCGGACATCAATCCCAACGTCAAGATCGAAAAGTACGACACGATGCTCTCGAGCGAGAACGCGCTGGAGATTTGCAAGAACTACGACCTCATCATCGACGGCACGGACAATTTTCCGACGCGCTATCTGGTGAACGACGCCTGCGTGCTGCTAAAGAAGCCGAACGTCTACGGATCGATTTTCCGTTTCGAGGGTCAAGCGACGGTGTTCGCGTTTCCGGGCGGGCCTTGCTATCGCTGCCTGTATCCTGAGCCGCCACCTCCCGGCCTTGTTCCGAGCTGCGCCGAGGGCGGCGTGCTGGGAATTTTGCCGGGGATTATCGGATTGATCCAGGCGACGGAAGCGGTGAAGCTGATCCTTGGCGTTGGCGAGACGTTGGTCGGGCGACTGGTTCTGTATGACGCTCTGGCGATGCGCTTCCGTGAGCTGAAGCTGCGCCGGAATCCGGAATGCCCGGCGTGCGGCGATCATCCGACGATTACGAAACTGATCGACTATCAGGAGTTCTGCGGGATTCCGCACCATGAGCCGCCTCCAGCCCCGGGTCTGAAGGAAGGCGAGATCGATCCGGTAGCGGTGAAGGAAATGATGGATCGCGGATCGCCGTTTATGCTGCTGGATGTGCGCGAACCGCACGAATACTTGATCTGCAGCATCCCGACGTCGAAACTCATTCCGCTGGGCGATCTGCCCAAGCGCGTGAACGAGCTCGACACGGCGACGGAGATCGTCGCGCACTGCAAGAGCGGCGTTCGCAGCGCCAAGGCGGTCGACTTCCTGAAGCAGGCCGGCTTCAAGAAGGTCAAGAACATGAAGGGCGGCATCCTGGCGTGGAGCGACAAGGTCGACCCGAAGGTTCCGAAGTACTAGCCAAGGCTTCTGGCAGGTGACAAGATCACCTGCCCCACCGATCGCCTGCCCCACAGTAGACTTGTAGGAATGAAGTTTGGCGGGTTTTACGAACATCAGCTCCCCCGGCCGTGGACCAAGGAATCAGAGCACACCCTGCTCAAGCACGCGCTCGACGAAGTCGAGCTGTCGGATCGTAGTGGATTCGACTACATCTGGGCCACTGAGCATCACTTTTTAGAAGAATACGCGCATTCCTCCGCTCCCGAGGTTTTTCTTGCGGCGTGCAGCCAGCGCACCAAGAACGTGCGCATCGGCCACGGCATCATACAGATGTCGCCGTACATTAATCACCCCGCGCGCGTAGCGGAACGCCTTGCAACGCTCGACCTGCTCAGCGACGGTCGCGTCGAGTACGGCATCGGAGCGGGAGCCACGGAGACGGAGTTGGGCGGGTTCAACGTGCCGCAAGCCGTCAAGAAAGACATGATGCTAGAGGGCGCGCGGGCCGTGGTCGAGATGCTCACGCAGGAGCCTTTTCCTGGCATCGACGGCAAGTACGTCAAGATGCCGGCGCGCAACGTGATTCCCAAGCCTCTGCAGAAGCCTCATCCGCCGATGTGGATGGCGTGTTCCAACCGGCCGTCGATTCTGCAGGCCGCACGGTTGGGCTTAGGCGCACTGACGTTCTCTTTCATCGATCCCGGCCAGGCGCGACAGTGGGTGGCCGACTATTACGAGACGTTCGAGAAGGAGTGTGTGCCGCTGGGCTACACCGTGAACCCGAACATCGCGATCACCTGCCCGTTCCTGTGCGATAGGAACGAAACGCGAGTGCAGCAAATCGCGATGGAGAGCTACGGCTTCTTCATCTACGGGCTGGGGCACTACAGCTTCTTCGGCGAGCACGAGCCGGCCAAGACCGATATCTGGGATGAGTTCAAGAATCATCCCAAAGAGTTCAATCCGCCCGACGGCCGTACGCAGGACTGCGTGGGGACTCCGGAGCAATTGCGCACGCGACTGCGCGAGTTCGAAGACGCCGGGATCGACCAGGTCCTGTGCCTGTCGCAGGCCGGTAAGGTTTCGCACGACATGCTGAGCTCGTCGATCGAGCTGTTCAGCAAAGAAGTTCTGCCGGAGTTCAAGGATCGTGACCAGAAGAACGCCCTAGCCCAGGCCGAACGTCGCGAACGACTCACCGAGATCTGCATGCCGCGGCGTCCGAAGGTCGAGGTTTCGAAAACACCGACGGTTATTCGGGCCGCGGGGCATCACTAGTAAGACGGACAGTGAGATTCAAGTCAACCGCCCGGTGGTTCGCATTCGGCGCCGGCGTGGCGGCGGGAACCTATGCAGCGTACGTCGGCGCTACATGGCTGACTTATGGGCGGCCCCGACCGGCGAAACCCCAAGAGGCCGATGAGCTGTTGGACGGGTTCATGCCGGAGTACGAGATCTCCGAACGCCATCACGTAAATGTCGATGCTCCGGCGGATATCACCTTCTCGACCGCCTGCGCCATGGATCTTCAGGATTCGAGGATCGTTCGAGCGATCTTCAAGGCACGGGAGCTGCTGCTCCGCGGGAAGGCAGGGGAGGAACCTCTTCCACGAGGGTTGCTCGCGCAGAGCGAAGCGTTGGGATGGACGATATTGGCGGAGATTCCGGGGCGCGAGATCGTGATGGGCTCGGTCACTCAACCTTGGAAGGGAAACGTCCGGTTCGTCGGTCTCGCGCCGGATGAGTTCGCCGCCTTTCACGAGCCTGGTTACGTAAAAATTGCGTGGACGCTGCGCGCGGACTCCGTTGGACCTACGAAATCTGTCTTCCGCACGGAGACGCGGGTGGTCTGTACCGATGCAGCGGCTCGCGCGAAGTTCAGGCGCTACTGGTCGTTCTTGTCGCCTGGAATTATTCTGATTCGCAGGCTGTCGCTCGGCCCTTTGAAAAAGGTAGCCGAGTATCGTGCGGGCAAGAGGCGACTCGAACGGAAGGCCGCGCTGGCACTTCGACTCCGCGGCTGAGACCGCCAAACGGGGGCGGCCTAATTCCGATGGCTGTCATTTCCCGTTAACACTGGCTTGGTAGCTTGAAGGAATCTATGAAAACAGCCAGAGTACGCCTGTGCCTCAGTTTGCCGGCGCTCTTCCTAATTCAAGCAGCCAACGCGCAGGCACCTCGCAAGCTGTTCGTCACGCCGGAACAACTGAATGCCGCCTCGATCCTTCCGAGCCCGCCTGCCAACAATTCCTCGAAAACGCTTGAGGAGCTCGCGGATCTGCATCGCATACAGAATATGCGGAGCGCGGAACAGGTTGCGCATGCGCAGGCTGACGACAAAGAAGAGAGCATGTTCGCCTTCGCCGACGTAGTCGGTCCCCGATTCAATCGCACGTCTTTGCCGCTCACGGCCCTCCTTTCCGACCACGTGAAAGCCAACGAGAGCGTAATCGTGAACCCGGCGAAGATTTTCTTCCAGCGACCCCGCCCGTACCATCTTGATCCCACGCTCCGCCCAGTTTGCAAAACTACCGAAAATCTAACGGATTACTCCTATCCGAGCGGGCACGGCACCACCGGATACCTGGAGGCTCTGGTGCTTATCCAAATGATGCCTGAAATGCGTGACGCCATTCTCACCCGAGCGGATGATTATGCCCACAGCCGAGAGGTGTGTGGTGTGCATTACGCAAGCGACGAGGCCGCGAGCAAGTTGGTGGCTCACGCCATTATCGGCCTGATGTTCAACAATCCTGAATTTACGGCGGAGCTCGAAGCAGCGAAAATCGAACTCCGCGGTGCTCTCGCGATTCCGCCCGTTGCCAAGAAACAGTAGGCGCTTGGCTGGACCCGAATTCGAATTGTGCCGCGCTAGCGCTTTAACGCGGCAGCGGCTTCCGCCTTCATCTTTTTGCCGTCCGATTCGGTGTACCAACCGGCCTTCACCAGCTCATCGACGGATTTGTCGAACTTGCTCTGGTAATTCTTATTGTTGCCGTACAAAGAATCCATGCGCGCCTGATCGAAAGCGACGGTGTGACCGAATTCACGGCAGGCCGCAGGTGTGGTGCCGGTAAAGTAAGTCGCCGCGGGGACGTCGACCCACGGGCTGCGAACGCCGCCGACGCCGTTGCCGGCCGCATCGAGCACGACAGCTCCATCCTTCACTTCGATGAGGCTCGCGCGCGGCGCGGGTTTCCCTTTGCGGGCCCACTGATCCAGATGCACGAGAGTCGAGTCATACACGTACTTCAGCCGTGTATCCGTGCTGAACGTGAACGGGGGATCGCACTTGGCGTTCAAAGGAAACTCAGGAGTTCCCTGCGTCGCGCCGCCGGAAGCCGTCTGATCCGCGAAGGTGGGGAAGCCGCGATCGTACGCCCAGCGGTCAATGTGCGAAGCGCCGGCAACCTCGTAACGGCGGAAGCGGTTATCGGCATCATCGCTGTCGGGACGACGCTGCGCCAGCGAAGCATCGACCTCGCCTTGCGCAACAACTTCGATCACGGGAACGTCCACTTTCGCGACAATACTGCGCGGGTCGTTTCGCGCGGGCGCGGCGCCGCAATTGCTGAGGCGGCTGGGAGCGCCGGGGTTGCGAAGCAGGTAGCCATCGTAAACCGGCTTGCCGTTGGCGAGGCGCGCGTGCGAATGGATGGCGTCGAGATAAGTCACGACGTCAGGAAACTGGCTAGTCATGTAGATGCCTTCCACGCGGAATCCGGCGAACGGGCTGCCCGCGGGAGCGGCTTTGAGTAACGCACCCACCTGGCTCATCAAGTCAAAGCGCAGGCCTTCTTCCATCGCGGACGGAGCGCCCTTCGCGCCGGGACAAGCTTCGCCCGGATTCGGATTCGCGAACGACAGGCCTGAGTAGCGAGTGGGATTGAACTTCTTGAGCCCATCGGTCGCCGCCGGCATGGTGATGCCGACCCAGGCGTCGCCGCGCTCCATCATGTGCTCATTCAGGTAGCCGTACATGATCGCCCAATCAAACCGGCGCACCGCGCCTAAAGGCTCGACGACCACGGCGCCGCTGAACTTCGAGGCATTGGCCGGCCGACGCACCAAAATCCGCGCTGCGTAGGGAGCCTTCTCGGTCTTGACGCTGAGCGAACCATCAGCGGCCCAGTCGTACACGTTCGCGTTGCCGCTGACGATGAACTCCTGTTCCACATAACCGTATTTGGAGAGATCGTACGGCACCAGGCTGTGCGCGGCGTCCATGAACGGATAGGAATCCGCGGTGACGGGAATGGGACCGGTGAATTTGGGAACCGGAGTGCCCTGCCCCGCGGCAATTGCGGAGGCCAGTATCGCGATCAAGATGGTCTGTTTCATGGTTTCCTTCATTGTCTCTTTTTGGCGTCTCTTTTTAACGAGGCTGTGTAACGACGTCGACCAGCGCGGGCTCGCCACGCCGTACAATTTCGACTGCCCGCTTAAGGGCGGGACCCAGATCCTTGGAGTCTGTGATCGGACCCTCGGCGTGAACTCCCAGTCCCTGGGCAATCTTCGAATAATCGATGTTGGGATCTTCAAGAGTGGTGCCGATCACGGCTCGATCGATTCCCCGGTTATGACGATTCGCCATGCGCTGCACGTGCATTAACTCCTGATGATAGGCGCGATTGTTGTGCATCACGCTCAGCAGCGGGATTTTGTGATGCGCTGCCGTCCATAACACCGCAGGTGCATACATGAGATCGCCGTCATTCTGGATGCTGACACTTAGGCGTCCGCGCTTGCGATTCGCCAGAGCCGCACCCACCGCGGCGGGAGCGCCGTAACCCACGCCGGCGCCGCCCGACCCGCCGATGTACTGATAGTGCTGGTCGAAGTTCCACAGCCGCAGCGGCCAGCGGCTCACGAACGGAACGTCGGATACCAGCGACCAGTCGTCATTCTTGATCTGGGCCCACAGCTCAGCCGACAGGCGAGCCGTGCTGATAGGGCTCGCATCCCAGGCGTAGGTCGCCTCCGTGCGTGCTCGCTCCAGTGCGTCGCGGCCGGCCGCGGCGAGCTTCGCACCGCGATCGTCGAACGCGCGCTTGCGATCGGGCGTGATCAGACGCTTCACGGCTTCGATCAACGACGGCAGTGTGGCCTCGGCGTCAGCGGCGATGGCCAGGTCGACTTCCGGATAACGCTCGAAGTCCTGATAGTTGCTGTGCAGGAACAGATCGCCCGCCGTGATGCTGATCAGCTTAGCTCCGGGCTTGGTGATCGACTGCGAGGTTCGCTGGAGCTGATCGCGGAAGGAATGCACTGTCCCCCAGAAATCTGTCAGTTCGAGGCCGAGGATCACGTCGGCGGAGCCGACCAGCGCACGGCTGCGCTCGGTCTGATTCAGCGGATGTCGCGTGGGGAAATTCATCCGCCCGCCTTGATCTATCACTGGAGCTTGCAACGCTTCGGCCAGCTCGACCAGCAGCTTCATCCCGGCGGGCGTGCGAGCGGCGCGATCCGCGATGATGACCGGGTTGTCCGCAGTTACCAACATCCTTGCGGCCTCGGTCACCGCGCCCGATTCGCCCTGCGGAGGCGATGCCAGCGTGAGCTTGGGGATGCTGAGGCGGGCGTCCGCGGCGATCGCATCCTCTTGCAGGTCGCCATCAGCAACCAGCACGATGGGCATCATCGGCGGCGTCATCGCGATCTTGTAGGCCCGTACGGCGGATTCGGCGAAGTGAGTGAGCGAAGCCGGCGCGTCGTCCCATTTCACGAAATCACGGACGAGCGAAGCGCCATCCTGAACGCTGTGCGCCCACTCCACACCGGGTCGGCGGGTAGCGGCATTGGCGATATTGCCAAAGATCACGTACACCGGCACGCGGTCGCAGTAGGCGTTATAGATCGCCATGGCGGCGTGTTGCAGGCCGACCGTTCCATGCGCGAACACGGCCAGCGGCTTGCCGTCCACCTTGGCGTAACCATGCGCCATCCCGACGGCCGATTCCTCGTGACAGCAGGTGAGGAATTCGGGGTTGCGATTGCCTCCGTAGTTGATCACCGATTCGTGCAGCGCGCGGAAGCTCGATCCGGGATTCGAGCAGATGTACTCGATGCCCAGGGATTTGAGCACGTCGACCATAAAGTCGGACCCGGGGCGCTCGTTGGTGAGAACCTCGATCGTCGCAGGCGTTCCGGTTTCGGCTTCGCGCGTCGCGGCGTCAGGGGCGGTGACGCGCGGCGTGCCGGGCTCGATTTGCTGAGCTTTAGCTGGGGTGCTGGCTGCGGCTAGAGACGCGGCGCCGACCGTCGCGCTCTGAAGGAAATTGCGTCGGTTTACGACGCTTTTCTTGGACCGGGCCACGAGGCTCTACCTGCTCAGAGATAGAGTATCACTTGGAAGGCAGGCCGAACTCGACTTTGCGTTCCTTATTGATTTGCTTGCTGAAGTCGCGATCCACCAGGTCGAGCGAGACGCTGTTTTTGGCGCCCTGCACGGTGATGTAGTTGAGCGTGTCCGCTTCCACCCAGTAGGCGATCGCCGGATAGATGGTATGGTCCTTCATCGCGATCAGGAACATCACCTGCTGGTCACTTGGATTACCAGCAGATGGATTACCAGCGGAGTCCCCGGCGTTGGCCGGCGGCGTTTGGAATTGCCCAGGCTCAGGGAGAGGCACGTTGGAGTAATCGCGAATCACCGGGTTGGCGGTGTCCGGCCTGAAATACTGGTTGATGATCACCACGGGCGGCTGCGTCATCTGGTCATAACCCGTTCCCTGATAGCCTGACTGCGAGTAGCCCGCCATGGGCGCGGAAGGAGCGTCGTAATCGTAATAACCGCCGCCATAGAACACCGGATAGGGAACCGCTACCGCGTATCCATGGGAGCCATGCGGAACTCGGGGAACAGGCGCCGCGACCAGCGAAGAACCCGGACGAGGATTCCGCATAGCGACGGGCGCGCCGGTACCGGGATAAATCAGGCGTCCGAATCCAGCTCCGCCGGTGGTGCCGACGGCACCTCCTGGATTGGAGAGACGCCCGAAGCCGGTGGGATCGGCAGCGCGCTGGGCCCAGCTTGTGGAACCAGCCACGAGCAACAAAGCCGGGAGCACCACGGCCGGGATAAACCTCATGGAGTCGCCTCCTATTCGTATCTTAGACGTATTTTAGACGCTTTTGCGAGGCGCGGCGTTTAGACCTAATACAGCATGAGGTAAACCAGGACCCCAGTGACGCTGACATACAGCCAGATGGGGAGCGTCCAGCGGGCGATAGCGCGGTGGCGGGAGAAGTCGCCGGTCTGGGCGGCTTTGAGCGCGCGGCGCAGCGTGATGATCGCCAGCACGGGTACGGCAGCGGCCAAAGGCGTGTGGGTATACAGAATAGTGAAGTAGATGTATCGAATGAATCCGGTCTTCTGGTAGTAAACGATACCGGAATTCGCGTGATAAACCAGATACGAGATCAGGAAAACGACGGACACGCAGAAGGCCGCGATCATCGTTTTTTTATGCTGGTCGCGTTTGCCCGCGCGGATCAGGAAGTAGCCGCGCAGCAGGAGAATCGCGGCCGTGCCGTTGAGGATGGCGTTCACCGCCGGAAGCTCGTGGACGTCCATCAGGATGGCTGCCTCAGGAGGGCCTTGGCATCGGCGATCACGCGCTGGATCGCATCGGGTTCGGACGTCAGATAGTAGCCGCGGATCTGCGATTTGCGATCGATCAGCACGAAGCGCGTGGAATGATCGAAGGTGCCGTCCACCGGATTTAGCTTGAACACGTCCTGGCCCAGATGGTTCAGCATCTCACGAGAGCCGGTCAGAAAATACCAGACGCCGGGCGTGGCGCTGTAAAACGCGGCGTACTTGGCGAGCACTTGGGGAGTATCGCGATCGGGATCCACAGTCATGGAGACCAGCTTCACGTCCTGCCCGGCCAGAGCCGTCTGGACTTCGTGCATCTGCGAGCTCATGCGCGGACAGGGACCAGGGCAGTTGGTGAACATGAAATTGGCGACCCAGACGTGACCGGCGAGAGATTCGCTTTTGAAATCGGCGCCCGTCTGATCGGTGAGCGTGAAATCGGAAACGGCACCGAGAACGGGTAAATCAACATGGGCTGCACACCCAACCAACACCAACACGAGCAAGCTAGCTGTCGCTTTAGCTATCGAGCGCCATGAGGCCATAGAGCAACGGCAGGTAGAGCACGCTCGCCAGCAATACGCGGCGAGCCTGAAGGCGGGTCTGGGTCGAATTGGCCTGGAAGCCCGCATACAGCATGATGGTTCCCAGCACGGACGCGCCAAACAGATAGAAGTTGCCGGCCATATCGAAGAACTTCGGCGCCAGGCTCATGGGGATCAGGGCCATGGAAAACCAAACGATGCGGCGAGCCGTGGAATCGACGGTAGGCTCCACCACGGGAAGCATGCGGATTCCGGCGCGCGCGTAATCCTCGCGGTACATCCAGGCGATCGCGTAGAAATGCGGGAACTGCCACAGGAACAGGATGGCGAACAGAATCCCAGCCTCGTAGTTCAAATGACCGGTGGCGGCCGCGTAGCCGATCAGCGGGGGCATGGCTCCTGGAATCGCGCCGATAGTGGTCGAGATAGGCGACACGCGCTTCAGAGGCGTATAGACGAACAGATAACTGGCTAGCGTGAATAGCGCCAGCAGCGCCGTCAGCAGATTAACCCCGAGCCACAGCTCGCTGAAGCCGATCGCCGATAGACCCGAGCCAAAGATCAGCGCACGGTCCGCCGCAATCCGGCCGGAGGGAATCGGACGAGCTTTGGTCCGGTTCATGAGGCCGTCACCCTCGCGCTCGTACCACTGATTCAGAGCCGCCGTGCCGCCCGCGATCAGCATGGTCCCGAGCAGCGTGTGGAACAACTCCATCCACGTCCAGGGCTTTCCGAGGTGCGTGCCGAAGAGAAAACCGACGCCGGTGCTCATCAGGATGAACAGCGTGATGCGCGGCTTAGTGAGCTCGATATAGCGGTTCATTGGGTGACCACCTGCCGCGTGTCGGCTGTTTCAGATGTGGGCGCGTGCACGTTGCGGCGGATTTGGATGGCCAGCACGACGCTCGCGGCCAGAGTCAAGCCACCAGTGGCGACGTGCGCCACTGTCGTAAGAACCATTGCCAGCGGATACTCCGTTGCGTTGATGCGCGCGACGTATGCCGCGATGCCCAGGAAGATTTGCACTAGCGTGATCGTGAGAAGGCCGGCTGCCGCCGGGCGCAGTGCCCGATGCTTGGGGAACTGATTCAGCACGAACACGGCCGTCAGCAGAATCACCAGAGGCACGAGCATCGCGCCGATCACATGCGGCATGAGCCCGAACGCCCGGTGGCGGAAGCCCGCGCCGAGTCCGATCTGCAACAGCACCAATACGGGAGTAATAACAGCGAGCGACCGCAAAGACGGCCAGCCATAATCCTCGACTGGGTCCGGTCCTTGCTGCCAGTGTCGGGATGTGAAGACGGCGATAGCGACTGTAACCGAGAAGAAAAGCTGCGCGAGACATGCGTGCGCGATGCTGATCGGCGCGGGCTGCAACAAGAGTACGGTTGCGCCTCCGAGCAGACCCTGCGCGACCACTCCGCCCAGCGCGAGCCACCCCAGCTTTCGCATCCACGCTCGTTTAGCTTTTCCCTTTTCTGCGCGGGCGATCCAGATGGCGAGGATGATGGTTAGCGTCCCGACAACGGTCGCGATCATGCGGTGGCCGGTTTCGAAAAGCACGCCACCGGTCATCTCAGGGATCACCTGTCCGTAGGACAGCGGCCAATCGGGCACCGAGAGGCCGGCTTCCTTGCTGGTGACGGAAGCGCCGGCGATTACCAGGAACAACGTGCACACGGCGACCAGGATCGCGTATCGGTGCAGCCAGGGGGTTTGCATGAATTCAGGAGCGGTTCGTACATTTCCAGTTTAGCGCGTAGAATGAGGTTTTTGTGACCTCTCCACTCCATCAACCCATTCACACCGCTTACGGCGGCGCACACTTATTTAAATCAACTACTTGCGGGAAGTTGGGGACGCTGGCCGAGCGGGCGTTCGCCGAATACGCCGCGGACGCGGCAACGCTGGCGCAGGTCTTCGGGATCCCTGAAGCGCTGGCCGAGAGGGTCCACGGGCGCGTTGCCGAGAAGCTCCGGCGCCGGGTGGTGGAGGATTTTCGCATCGATTTTGAGGACGGGTTCGGGGTTCGTTCCGATGCCGAGGAGGACGCTGCGGCCGATAGTGCGGCTCGCGAGGTAACTGCGGCGGTACAGGCGAAGTCGCTACCGGAGATGTTTGGTATTCGGGTGAAATCGTTTCACACGGAGGCGACGAAGGCGCGCGCGATACGCACGCTGGACCGTTTTCTTTCGCAGGCGACGTTGCCGCAAAACTTCGTGGTCACACTGCCAAAGATCACCGCTCCCGAGCAGGTCGCGGAGTTGGTCGACGGGCTGGAGCCGTATCCCGATGTGCGCATCGAGATCATGATCGAGACGCCGGGGTCGATATTGATCCTGCCGCAGCTACTGGAAGCAGCACGAGGGAAATGCCTGGCTGCTCATTTCGGAGCGTACGACTATATGGCGAGCCTGGGAATCACAGCAGCAAGTCAGCATCTACATCATCCGGCGTGTGACTTTGCCCGGTCGATGATGCTGGCCACGCTCGCAGAGACCGGCGTGTGGCTGGTGGACGGAGCCACGAACCTGCTTCCGTTCCCGCCCGATGTCCATCGCGCCTGGAAGCTGCATTACGACAATATCCGCCATTCTCTGTACAACGGCTTCTATCAGGGATGGGATCTCCATCCGGCTCAGATTCCTGCCCGTCTAGTTGCCGTGAACGCGTTTTTCCTGGAAGGACTGGCAGAGGCGTCGGCGCGGCTGCGCAATTTCAGGGATCAATCCGAACAAGCGACGCGTGTGGGTGCGATCTTTGACGACGCGGCCACAGGGAGGGGATTGGTCAACTATTTCGAGCGAGCCGTCCACTGTGGGGCCATTGATGAAAACGACGTGCCTGTGTGAAGTGAGGGAGAGGCGGCCGGTTCAGCCCCGCCGATTCGCGATTCAGCCCCGTCCGTTACGGGGCTGGTGCCGTCAACCAGAGCCACATCGCCGTTCCGACTATCGGAACTAGCGTCACCAAAAGAAACGTCTCCGTATAGCGCTGCTGGTCGAACCATCGCCCCAGCAGCGGCAGCAACACCGCCACCAGAGCCGACCACGTCCCCGCCCCGAGTCCCGCAACCATGGAACTCTGCTCGGCCGGATAGGCTCGCGAGGCGGCGCGCAGCGCGACTACGATGAATCCCGCCGCTACGAACATCGACCAGAAGAAAACAATCATGACGAGCGCCGGAGAGCTGATCCACGTCACTGCTGCAAGGGGCAATTGCAGGATCGTCAACAGCACAAACAGCCCCGCAGGACGACTCTCCGCCGACGCGTACCGGGCCATTGCTTTATCAGTCGCCCAGCCCCAGAAGAAATACCCGGCTTCCCAACCCGCCGGCGGAACCCACAAGTAATACTTCAAGTCGTCCTGCGAGACGCCGAACACACGATTCAAGTACAGCGAGCTCAAGTACAGGATCGGCCCGAGAGCGAATGCACCGAGAGAATAACCGCACACCAGCGCCCAGAATCGTCTCTCCAGCAAATTCGGCCATATGATCTTCGTGGGTTTCCGCTCCGGCAATCGCAGGTAAGGCGGCCGCGCGACTTTGGCCCACAGCGCCAGCCATGCGAATCCAAGCGTTCCCGTGACCAGGAACGCCGCCCGCCATCCGAAAAGACCCGCGATCGGGATCACAAGGAACGGCGTTACGATTGCCCCTAGCGATCCGCCGCTATAGGAGATCGCGATCCCGCGGGCTTGTCGGTCCGGCGGCAAGGAATCCATCGCCGTCCGGAATCCTCCCGGGAACGTCGCGCCTTCTCCGAATCCTAAGAGCGCACGCGCCGCGGCGAGTCCGAGAAAGGCCGCCGTGCCCTGCCCCACGAACGAGTGCGCGAGGCTCGCCACGCTCCAGATCGCCACCGCGGCCAGCATGCCCTTGCGCAATCCGACGTAATCCAGGAGCGAACCCCACAGCGGATTGCCGATCATGTAAGCGATAGAGAACGCTGAGACTACTTCGGTATACCGCTCGGTGCTCAAGCCGGTATCGGCCAAAATCACTACCGAAAGCGTGGCCAGAATCTGGCGATCCACGTAGGAAAGCCAGGAGCACACCATCATCACTACGGAGGCGGCCCACATTCTGGTAGAATACTGCACATA
>Ga0265314_10000979_pt1 | contig 33594 bp, 26 predicted proteins | sample 4126metaG_FD_203106 | JGI IMG/M metagenome (GOLD analysis project Ga0265314, IMG submission 203106) | Rhizosphere microbial communities from Carex aquatilis grown in University of Washington, Seatle, WA, United States - 4-1-26 metaG | ecosystem: Host-associated > Plants > Roots > Rhizosphere >...
GCTCAAGCCGCACAACCCGAGTCAGATCGCGGCCGGATAAGGCCGCCTCGACTCTATGCATCACGTCGGAGCCGAACTGGGCCTGGGGATTGAGACCCGTCTCGACCGCGAGAACACCGCCCGCAGCCATGTCCACCAGTTGCGCGACGATGGTGGTGGTGCCCAGATCGATTGCAATCCCCAGTCCGGATTTTCCTGCCGCGTCCAACCCGGAGTCATCCGTGAGCACATCCATCTGCCACTGCCCGCACTCGAGAACCAGCGGCATTTCCGCCCGCGCCTGGCAGGCCAGCCGCCATCCATCCGCAAGTTCCCGCGACGAAAAGACCAACGCGTCTGAAGTGGTAACCGGAAGAGATCCCACCAGCACGCGCACGCGGCAACCGCCGCACTGTGCAGTTCCTCCGCATGGGAACTCCAGGCCGTATCGCAAAAGACAGGAAGACAATGAAGCGCCGCGCACCACTTCCAACTCTGCGGACAACGGCTCGAGCCTGATTGGCACGCTCTCGCTCATATGGCTTCCACGATGGCTTCGTTCTGCGTGCCCCGTACCGCCGCGCCCGGAGGCACAACCAGAAAATCGGCCGCATCCCACTGTCCGTTCACAAGGCGCTCCAGCAGGGTGAGCGAACCTTTTACTTCCTCAAAAGCCCATCCCTCTTTCTTAGCTTCGGCGCGCGCCTCGCCGCAAAAGTCCTCGTCACCCGCAACGCCGGTGGAGATATATGTCAGCCCGGAGTAGTGGCGCCGAAACGCATTGAACTGTTCGAACAGATAGTTGCCATTGTCCTCGCCATATTGAGAGATAAGATCTTCGCGGCTGCGCCGTTCCCCAATTTGGTTTTTTGCGGATGAAAACGCCGGCTGCAGAGTTTGGTCCAGCACCTGGTTTTCCACCCATCCCGGCGAGCGAAAATAGACGCCCGAATGCGTGTCGAAGTATGCCTGATACCGCTGGCGGCTGCCCATCAGCAGGCCGATGCAGTCGTGCGCGCGCGGAAGCACCAGTTGTGTCATTCCCGCACGCAGACCTTCGGTTCCTCTACCGCAAAACGCATATCCCAGAACGATAGCGTCATACCCACCCGCGTCCGCCGCATCGATCCGCTCCTGCAGATGCGGGCGCATCGATGCACCCAGATCGTGCAGCCCCATGGTCAGCAACTCCACCTCAACCGAGTTGGGGCACCGGGAGAGGACCTGGTTTACCTCGCGATCGAGAACCTGGCAATGGATCAGTTTTAGGCGCATCACTCATTCACCCGAACTAGCTGCCCCCCACAAGTTCCGTCACAATCATTTTGTTTCCGCAAGAAAGTTTCTTACCAGGCCCACCGCGCCGCCCGCGTTCTCGCTGTAACCGTCTGCCCCAATCTCCTTGGCGTACTGCGGCGTCACCGGTGCGCCGCCTATCAGCACTTTCACGCGCGTGCGCACTCCCGCTGCCTTCAGTGCATCGATGGTTGTCTTCATTGCCGGCATTGTCACGGTAAGCAGCGCCGACAGGCACACAAACTGGGGCTCTTGCTCTTCGATAGCGGCAACAAACTTCTCAGGGGCCACATCGGCACCTAGATCGATTACCTCAAAACCACTTCCTTCCAGCATTGAGGCTACGATGTTTTTGCCAATGTCGTGCAGATCGCCCTTTACCGTACCAATTACCACTTTGACCGATAGCTTATCGCCTGAAGTAACCATCAGAGGACGGAGCAGATTCAACGCGCTCTTCATCGCACGGCCCGCCAGCAAAAGCTCGGGGACAAAGTATTCTTCCTGCTCAAAAAGACGGCCCACTTCGTCCATGGCAGGCACCATCGATTCGGCGATCAAGGTCATCGGCTGCACGCCGGCAGCGATCTCCGACTCCGTGGCGGCATGAGCCTTTTTGGCATCGCCATTCAGAATCGCTTCGTAAAGTTCCTTCGACTGAGACATGTTTCACACTCGCAAAATTGAATTCCCTGGAGCTGGTTTGATAAGACACTCTTTGAAACGGCACGGCTTTGGTGGCGCCGCAAACGTCGCGAAGTATCTGGCACTCCGCGCTCCACTCATGCCGCCTCCGCTGTGCCGTGCGTCCTGGCAAATGTCGTCAGGGCATGCAGGTTCTCGTGAGGCGTATCCCGCACGATCTCACATCCGGCTGCAACAATCCATTGAGCGCCCGCATGTGGCTGCAAAGTTTCAAGCGCATGCGTGATCGCCTGCGGCGTACTGTTTCGGATGTCACGAACCGGGTCCAGGTTTCCAGCCAGCGTCTGCCGCTTACCCATTTGCGACCGCGCCTGTTCCATGGCTACCGGGTAGTCGATGTCCACCATCTCGCAACCAAGCTTGCCCATTCCGTCGAGTATGCGGCGCGTGTTCCCGCAGATGTGCAGGCGAACCTTTCCGTTGTTCGCATGGATCGAATCCACCAGCCGCTTCTCCCAAGGCCACACAAATTCGTTGTAAATCCGCGGTCCCACCAGCGATGCAGCCGCGTCTCCAATTCCGATGATGTCCGCCCCGGCGCGAATCTGCGCAATCGCGAAGTGGATAGCGGTCTCCGTCACGAAGTCGAGCAGCTCACGCACGAACGCCGGGTCATCTGAAAAATCAATCATCAGGCGGCTGATTCCCCGCAAGTCTGCTGCCTCCGCGCATGGCCCTTCCACCCATCCTTCGACGAATAACTCTCTCCCCGCGCGGGCGCGCAGCAGTTCGACGCCCTTGACGCGATCCAGCATGCGCCCTTCTCGGAGCGGGTCCGCAGGTCTCAATTTGCTGAGGTTGGTCTTGTCCAGCAGCAATGCATCGTCCTCAATGATCGCTGGCGGCTGGTCTTCATACCATTGAATATGCGCGCCTAAATCACCGGCTTCGCGGGTCGGATCGGAGATCGTCGATACATAGTCGAGGCCGAATAGTTCGGCTGTCTTGGCCTGCGCCTCCGCCAGGATCCTGTGATCACGAACATACTGCCCGTATGGCACTCCTAGAACGTCAGCGGCAAACATCATTGTGATTGGCATGCATGGAAGATGGTCTGGCTGCTGCCCGGCAAGAACCGCATCGATTCGTTCACGTCCATTTGCCATACTCTCTTCTTCCTTAAAACCTTCCCCAGCCCAGCTCTAATGCGAAGTTGGCAACCGCATCGCTCCCAACCTTCGACGGTTACTCCGTCTTCGGCCCGTACGAATTGAAAAAGCACAGCCGAGGTCGACACCACCCCGGTCGAGCCAGCGCTCAAGGCACGCGAGATCGAGAGAATTATCCTACTTTACCGATGACTTGATTACAGCTTACGCGCAGACCCGGCGGATGTCTTCTGAATATGCGCCAAAAAGTAATCGAATACAGTCCAGAATTAAGAGGACTTCAGCGATCGTGCTGGCGTCAAAACATCGCGGGACACGAAATCATGCCTGTGATAGAACACGAAAGCCTATTAAGGCTGAGGTCTACTGGGAACGTATCTGTCCGTAAGCGTTTCGATGCCCTCCTGGTGCGGGTGCCAATACTCTTGGATCTCTTCCAGAGTCTTGCCCGCTGTTTCAGGGACCAGGAAATAGATGAAAATCACCGAAAGAGCCGACATCCCCGCATAAATCCAATACGTTCTGGCTACCCCGACGGCGTGAACTATGGATAAGAACGTGAGTGTCACCAGGAAAGTGGAAATCCAAACCACCATGGTGCTGATTGAGGCGGCCCGCGCCCTCAGGGCATTGGGGAACAATTCCGACATGTAAGTCCAAATCACAGCACCCCAACTGAAGGCGAAGCAGAAAACGTAGGCAAGGATGCATACAACCATGAGCGGATAGGCCTGATGCTGGCGACTGAAAGCGAACCCCAGCACAGTAAGCGCAACAGCCATTCCAGCGCACCCTGCCAGCAGCAATGCTCGCCGTCCAACCTTGTCGATAATTGCCATTGCCAGAATAGTACCCGCAAGATTGACCGTACCCACCAGTACGTTGGCGGCAATCGCAGACGAAGCTGTCCGGCTCGCGTGTTCCTGCAGCAGGAGCGCCCCGTAGTAAATGATCGTGTTGATGCCGGTGGCCTGGCAGAGAAAGGCCAGCACGATCGCCAGCCACATTGGACGGCGCAGTGTACTGCTGAAAAGAGCGGATATCGTGGTGCGCGATTCCTCGATAAGGCTGCGGCGAATCTCAACCAATTCGAGTTGCGCTTCCTCCGCAGTGGTCACACTCGCAAGCACGCGAATTGCTCCAGCATCGTCCCGTTTTGAGGCTAGCCAGCGCGGACTCTCCGGAATGCCTAGCAGTCCTGCCCAGTAAGCGAATGAAGGAAGGGCCGCGACTCCAAACATCCACCGCCAACTGTCAGGCCCCAACCTGGCCAGCAGCCAACTACCCAGGTAGGCAATCAGTATTCCGCAGACGATCGCTAATTGATTGAGACAAACCAGCCGGCCGCGAATCTTTGGAGGCGCAACTTCAGCGATATATACCGGGGTGAGCGCGGAAGCCATGCCAATGGCGATGCCCGCAATAAATCGTGCTGCTTCGAGATCCATCAGTGCCCTGGGAAAGGCTGAATAAATTGAGGCTGCGGCAAAGCCGATCGCACAGCCGATCAAGGCCCGCCGGCGGCCCAGTCGGTCGCTCACCCATCCCGAAGCTATCGAACCGGCAATCGCTCCGACAAGCAGCGCGCTAGCTACAACTTCTACCTGAAAGTCGGTAAGCCGGAATTGCAGACGAAGAAACGGCAGCGCGCCATTAATAACGGCCGTGTCAAATCCGAACAACAACCCTGAAAGTGCCGCGACGGCTGAGATTCGATATACGTACCCGCGATGATAAGTGTCGATTGCTGGTTGCATCAGTCTCCGATTGGCTCGATTCCACGCATGTGCGATTCCTGATTGAGATTCAAGCCGGCAAATGTCAGTGCCCGTTTCCGCGGCGGCGAAACCTGGCCAGTTCCTCGTAGCTCTTCGTCGGATCACCGTATTCATTTCCGGCATGGTCGCTGCCTCTGGCAAGGTAGATTCTGTGCCGCGAAAGTGCGGCATCGCTCAGTTTCACGGTTGTTGGCATGTAACGCATCGTGTAGCCGCAGCGGCGCAGATCGCTGGTGTTGGCGGGGCTTCCGTGCAACAGCCGCCCATCGTGAAGACTGGCATGGTTGGGTTGCAACTCGATCATTACGGCTCCGGAATCGTCCCGCGGTATTTTTTTCACCTCCCACGGAAGCACGTTCTGGTTGGCGTCTACAGGCTCATGGGCGTTGTCCCCAGCCAGCGACCGCGGGATCACCATCATGGCTCCGTTCTCTCGCGTGCTTGCGTCCACAGCCAGCCACACCGTAACCACTTCCATCGGAGCAATCATGTCGCGCCAATAGAAGCTGTCTTCGTGCCACGGTACCCGGCGCCCGTTCCCCTTAGGCTTGCAAATGAAATGGCTCGAGAATAGCGCGATATCCGGGCCGATGATGGGCTCGACAAGATCCAGCACTTCATCACTCAGCAACCACTCGAACAGTTTCAAGTCGGTGAAATGCGGCACGTCCATCGATTCAGGGCGCACTTCGGGAGCCAAGGCGCGAAGCTCTTCTTCGAAATGGTCTTTCAGGTCGTCGAATTTCTCCTGTGAAAAGACCGGCTCATCGTAGACGAGGAAACCTTCTCTTCGATACTCAGCCACCTGATCGCTGGTCAGGCGCAAATTGCGTTGATCCGTCATAAGAACTTCTCCTGATGTTCAGCGTGAAAAGCAATGCTTCTCGCGAGAAGAAACCAGCGGTGATACATGTGAGCCTGCAATTCCAAAGTGAAGATGGTTCTCGAATGCATCCTGTCAGTTCATCACATGAACGCCATTCTGCCGTAGCACGCGGAGCCAGCGCTCCATTGTTTCGTAGTTAAGCTTGCCGAGCGCGCCGAGCTGCAGCGGCAAGCCTAAGCGCTTCAGTTTGTCCGAGCCTAACGAATGATAAGGAAGCAGCCGAACCGCGCGCAGCCTGGGCAAAGACTCTACCAGCGCGGCGATTCCGGCAAGATGGTCTTCGCGGTCATTGAAGCCCGGGATCACCGGACAATTTAATTGGATATTCGCTCCACCGTCATGCAGCGAATGCAGGTTTTTCAAAATCGCTTCATTCGTTTGGCCGGTGTACTGCCTGTGCCGTTCGGGATCGGTTTCCTTGTAGTCATAAAGAAACAAGTCAACGAGAGGCAAGAGCCGGCATAAGCGATCCCATGTGGCGTACCCGCTGGTTTCAACGCAGCAATGAAGCCCTTCTTTCCGCGCGGCCTTCAATAAGGCGATGGCGAAATCGACCTGCGCGAGCGGCTCGCCGCCGGAAAGTGTAATGCCACCGCCCGAGTGTGCGTAGAACGGCCTGTCTTCGAGAACTTCCGCAAGCACGTCTCCCACCGAGACTTCCCGCCCAATCAGTTTCATTGCCCCGGCTGGACAGACCGATGCGCAATCGCCGCACGATCGGCAATCCCTGCGCTCGTAAGTGTGGCTGGGCAACAGATCAGCCTGCACGCCTACCTGGTGACAACCCTCCGTGCAGGCGTCCACGCACTCCCCGCACGCAATACACCTGTCTGGCGAATACGAAATAGATGCTTGCGGATGCAACCCCTCAGGGTTGTGACACCATGCGCAGTGCAGTGGGCAGCCCTTCAAAAAGACGGTAGTGCGAATGCCGGGACCGTCCTGAGTGGAGAACCTCTGGATGTCGAAGACACGCCCAACGACCGAGTCATATTCGGAAGAAAGGCGCGCGGAGTCTAAGGTTGGATTCATCGGGTTTATCAATCGCAAAGTAGGCGGTCAACAACGAGCTGGCGTAATTCCGGCGAGAGGCTCGAAAAATACGCGCTGAAGCCGGTCACACGCACTACCAGGTCCGGAAATCTGGAGGGATCGTTGTGCGCTTCAAGTATCTGCTCGCGATCGACGACATTCATGTTGATCTGCGTTCCGCCCAGTTCAAAATGACCGCGAATCAAAGCCTCAAGCACCGCGACAAACTCAGCAGAGTTTCCGCGGCCCGGCTCGATATCCATCTGCATCGGAGAGGTGTTTCCATACCCGCACTGCACCCTGGCCACAGCCACGGCCAGGGCCGTCGGCGCTCCATCATGCCTGAAACCAGGGTCTGGATTGGCGCCATGCGAGATCCGTTCTCCGGCGTGGCGTCCATTCGGCGTGGCGCCAAGCTTTTTGCCTAACTGAATGTTAAGCACCCACGAGAAAATGCCCGGGATCATCATGAAGCCGCGCGGCGTAGGTTTCTGCTTGACGGCGTGCGTGAACTCCGTGGCAATGCGCACCGCCCACTCGTCACCGGTTGAATGGCCCTCGCCAAAGCGTCCGCTGCCCAGCATCAGTCTCCGTGCCCTTTCTCCCTCGGGGCCCGCCCAATCGGAATCCAGATGTATGACCAACTCCGCCCAACTGAGGCGCCGGTTCCTTTCCACTTGTTCTTCGATTGCGGCCAGTGAATCTGCCACCGTCGCCTGCCCGGCTCCGTCAACCCCAAACGTGTAAAACTCAACTCCTCCATGACTCGCGTCGACACCGCTTTCCAGGGGCCCGTGACAAAGCAGATCAATCACCAGCTCGGGAAAGCTTTGATGCATGTGCTCATAATGGAAGTCGATTCCCTGGGCCACTGTTGCGATAGCCGAACGAAGATGGAGCTTGAATCGACGCCACAACTCAACCACGCTCGGACTCACTCCGGCGTCTGCCATCATCTCGCGCAGTGACACGTCGAGAATGGCGGGAAAGCTGAATTTGACGACGTCCATGCATGCGTATTCCCGGCCCGGAAGCGCCGACCAATGGCACCCTGCATAGGCTCTCTGACAGGCAAGTTCAACCGGGAATCCGTTCGCTGCAAAGCCTGCAATCGTGTTGTCCACTCCCAGAAACTTCGGCGTGCCGCATCGATCTTCGACCAGGATCTCCATACCGCGATGCAGAAGATTCCTGTCAACATCTCTTCCTACAGCGACGCCGATGTTGGTAGCGATGCCGAGTTGATGCGCGGCCTCCAGGATCAGAAACGAGACACGATTGGTCGCATCTTTTCCCGACTCATCGGGTCCACCTAGCTGCAGGTATGCGGTATCCCGCACCAGCAGGCATGCCAAGTGGAAGGTGGCCTCTTCGTCGGTCAGGCGTCCGGCCTTGCTGTCGGCCTCGTAATAGGGTTGAAGAAGCAAATCGAGCTTTCCCAATCCGCCGCTGCCGTTGTACATCCGCGCAATCAACAGGTACCACAGAATCCATTGGCAGGCGTCGCGGAAGCTGCGCGGAGCATCGGTGACAAGCCGTGCGTTCATCTCCGCAATCTCTGCCAGGTTCTCAGCCAGCGGCGAATCATCCGCGGCCATGTTGCGAGCCGCATCCGCGTGCCTGCGAATCCAGTCTTGAGCACCCAGAATCACATGCTCCAGTCCAGCATAAAAATCAACCGCATTGGGATTCGCAAGCGCCCCGCGGTGAACCTCTTCCAGAAGTCCACCCCAGCCCAGGCGCAAACCGATTGCCAGGTCGGGGCACATGTGCTGCACCGCTCCAATCGCGGGGATTGTGTGGTACTTCTCATGCTCCGCGAGCAATGCTGAACAGTCCACATCCGGATTCCATGTCAGCTTCCGATACGACATGAAGTTGACCAAGTAAGCCCCGGCCAGGGAGGATGCGGGTTCGATATGGACCGGATGAATCTCAAGTAGCTTGCGAAAATTTTCACCGCAGGCCCGCGCACCAAAAAACTCACCGCTGGGATGATTGCCGGATGGGCTGAAGGTTGTCAGGAGGGCGTCATTGATCTCTATGCCGGAACCGCTCATGCTGTGAACAACCTGGTATTGCCCTTCCGGAGGAAGGACGATGCCGTGATCGTCGAAATCCATCGATCCACGAACCAGTTGCTTTGCCAACGTCTGCGCCCGCTTGGCATTCCGGAGCACTTCCAATCGCTCGATATAAGGCATCTTCTGAACGAACGCTGCAACCGGCATTTTCTTGCTCCTTGCCCAGGCTGCCGCCAAACTGTCTTTTTCGAGAGCAGTAGAAACGTCTGCGGGCAAACGATCTTTGCCAGAGAGTATGCGAACTGATCGCTCCCGGAATATGGAATTAAGCGTCTTACGAAATATTTCGCCCAATGAAACGCAATCACGCTGCGCCCGAGAAATCAGGGTCGAAGGGGAGCAGTTCGACCGCTCTTGAGAAGCATGTCATTCGGATATACCTTGTCGACATTCTCCGGAGTAACAAGCTCATGATTTGTGAACACTGCCGGCGGCACATGGCGGCCATTTAATATGTCCAAAGCAAGGCTGATTACGCGGCTGCCGTAGTTCTCAGGGAAATAGGCCACTGAGCACACCAGGCGAGTCTTTCGCCGTCGCATTTCTTCCCGCGCTTCAAGCACAGCGCCTTGGCCCGCGATCGCGCAGTTGTCCTCGCCTCCAAACTCCCGGAATGCCTGCAGTGCGCCCAGGGCGGAGGGATCGTTGACCGTTCCCACCAGGACGCGGCGGGCTGCACGAAGCCTGATGTGTTTTCTGAAAACTTCAAGAGAGTGATCGAAATGACCCTTTGTGTCGTAATGAAACGAGGGCACGTGCCGGCACTCCGGCAGCAACTCCAGAATACCGTCGTACATTCCTGTCAGGCGGGCATCTAAAGCGGGTCCTGATACGTCTGATGCACCGAGTACGATTTGATCGACTTCCTTGTGCCAATGTTTAGCAGCCCACTCGCCGAGGTAACGGCCGGCAATCCTTCCAGCTTTGTAATTATCGGCGCCAAAATACGTCGCTCCGGGGTGAGGGATATCGATGGCTATAAACGGAATGCCGGCAGCAGAGAACTTTGCGGTGAGTTGCGGCGCCACCTTCATCGAGATTTGCGATTCAATCACAAGGTTAACGCCCTCTGAGATAAATCGATCGGCGTTGCGCACGGCCATCGTAGGGCTATAGTTGTTGTTCAACACTACTAGCTCTACACCGGCTGAGTAAGCTGCTTCCACCAGGCCATCGGTCACCACAGAAGTGAATGGCACAACCGAACTTTGCGATGCATAGCCAATGCGATAGCGCTTCGCCATGATCGGTTGAAACCGTGAACGGTAGCCGCGCGTTCCCACGCGCTCCACGAATCCCATTTCAACCAGTGTCCCGAGTATGCGAAAGACGGTCACCTTGTTCAGGTGCGACCGCGCAGTGATGACCTTCAGTTCCAGCACATCGGAGGCAGATGTGAACACGCCCAGAATCTCGCAAGCGCGCGCCACAGCCTCGACCCTGTAGGAGCGTCGACTCTCGTTGCCTCGATTGGCCATCCTCATTGTTTATTTCACTGTTCGAAACAACCTATACCGACATCATCCGAAGTGTCAACACACCAACGCGAAGTCATTGTCACAATATCAGAGCCCGTCTAGAGTCCACCCTGTTTCGAGACGCCAGCCGCAGGATGACCGTGTTCGGGCTGAACTTGAACTGGGTGAATAGAGCTGCCTGATACTTGCGTATGTCCTCCGGACCAAGCTGATCGGGCCGGCGCCGAAAAAATCGGCTGAAGTGCTCAACACCGTGCAGGTAGGTGCGGATGGTTGTGGCGGCGAAGTTGCGGCAGTGCAACTCCTCAAGCTTGAGCTGACGCAATTGGTTCACAGAGAATCCTCCTTCACTGCGAACCAAACTATGCCGGCAGCCGCAAAGGCCGGTTCAGCCGCACGCGAATGCGTCCGCCGCGAAGCGGCTTCGTTCAAGCCTTAGTGCTGTATCAGAAGCGCCCTCTTTGACACCAATCCTCCGCGCACTCTTCCGTGCAGGGCGCTCCAGATACAGCACTAAGGCTTCACGGACAAGCGATCATCTCCCGGAGATGCGCTCCGATCTTCTCAGCAAGCGCTAAATCTCAATGATGTCGATGCATTCACGAGGCAATTTAGTACAAGGACCAAGCACTTTCGAGCGCCAATGGAGGGAGGCCCACGGGAATTCGTTTCTCGGACGTGGGTTCGATCTACTGTACGATTTTCAAATCAACTAGTGTAAGTTGTTGAAAATATATGGTGGAGGCGGCGGGAGTCGAACCCGCGTCCGAAATCGCTGTCAGCCGGGAGAGTCCATGCTGTGTCCGATTCGATTAGTTTCGCTCACGACGCTTAAGAACGGACAAGATGCGCCGTGAACTAGTCCGATTGATCTCGCTCTTGCCGCCCGGACCGAGCCGCTCAAGCCAGCCCACTAAATAACGTCTGATTCACAGCCCATAGGCGAGGCCGCGAGAGACGGCTGCTTATTTAATTAAGCAGCAAGTGCCAGATTATCGTTGGCAACTTTAGTTTTGCAGGCGATTACGGGTGCCCACACCCCGACATGTCTCCCTTGCCGCAATCGATCCCGTCGAAACCGTGACGCCCCCACGTGATGAACCGGCAGTTGTTTGATGCTTGAGTGCTGCCGGCGGGTGCGAGCGCGGAGCCAAATGGCTCGTGCTGCAAGTCTTATTCTACGCTGAAACGCGGTTTAACCTGCAGGAGGGGGTGTCTTTCATCCCGTCAACAGCCGCGCCGTGTCGTATAGTTTGCCCAAGAGTATTCGATCGCTCCTTTCAAGGATTTATCCGCATGACTCTGAATCGCCGAGGTTTTCTGAATGCCTGCGCAAAAGCGGGCATCGCATCGCCACTGTTTCCTGGCGTCCTTTTCACACTGGCCACGCAGGCGCAGGAACCTGCGTATACCGACCAGTCGAAGCCACCGAAGATTACGCCTGAGATGATCGACCAGGCTGGAGTCATTGCCGGCATTGGGCCGTTTACCGCAGAGCAGAAGCAGATGATGATCGACGGGCTTGTGGACCAGAATGGGTCGATCAAGGCAATTCGAAAATTGGAGATGCCGAACTCGGTGCAGCCGGCGTTTGCGTTTCATCCGTTGCCGGCGGAAATCGGGAAGGCCCGGAGATTTGAGACCGTAGATTTTCAGGGCGACCAGACTCGACTCGCTCCTCTCGACGCTGACGATGCCGGTCCGGTTTTTTTCTCCAAAGAGAGCGACGAACATATCGAGAATTTGGCCTTCGCCCAGGTCGCTGAGCTGGGTGCTTTGCTTAAGATCCGCAAGATCACCTCCCTCGCCTTAACCAAAATGTACCTCGACCGCCTCAAGCGCTACGACTCCAGACTCCACTTCGTAATCACGCTCACTGAGGAGCGGGCAATTGCGATGGCTAAGCAGGCCGACGAGGAGATTGCAGCGGGCCACTATCGCGGCCCCCTCCACGGCATTCCATGGGGCGCGAAAGATCTGCTCGCAGTGAAAGGCTATCCGACGACGTGGGGCGCTGGCGGATTTGAGAAACAGACATTTGATGAAGACGCGACGGTGGTGCAGCGGCTTGACGAAGCCGGAGCCGTGCTCGTGGCCAAGCTCACGCTCGGCGCGCTGGCCATGGGCGACAAATGGTTTGGCGGGCGCACGCGCAACCCGTGGAATCCGGCGCAGGGATCGAGCGGCTCGTCTGCCGGCCCGGGCAGCGCCGTCTCGGCGGGCTGCGTCGGCTTCGCTATCGGATCAGAAACGTTGGGGTCCATCTCGTCGCCGTCAACGCGTTGCGGCATCACCGGCTTGCGGCCAACGTTCGGCCTGGTGCCGCGCACCGGCGCAATGGCGCTGAGCTGGACCATGGACAAGTTGGGGCCGATGTGTCGCTCGGCGCATGATTGTATGCTTGTCCTCAACGAAATAGCTGGCCCCGACGGCCCAGACCTTTCTGCCGCGCCGATTCGCTTCTATGGAAGCGCTGTCGACTGGAACAAACTCCGCATCGGCTACCTGAAATCCGAATTCGACCCGCTGCTGCCGATCAAGCTTGAGGACGCCAAGTCCGGCGAAAGCGCCGACGACAAGAAAAAGCGCGAAGAGCGCAACGAGTTTCAGAAAGCTGCTCGCGCGCGGCGTGGATACGATCGCCGCTTCGACCTTGCCGCAATCGACAAGCTTCGCGCCATGGGCGTTAATCTCATTCCAGTTGAGCTGCCAAAATTGCCGTGGGGCGCAATGTCCGCGCTCCTCGGCGCCGAGGCTGCGGCGGCGTTCGACGAGCTTACGCTGACCGGCCGCGACCGCCTACTTACTGAGCAGGGCGTCGAAGACTGGCCCAACGCCTTCCGTACCGCGCGCTTCTACCCAGCGGTCGACTACATCCAGGCCAATCGCGCCCGTTCGCTTGGAGTGCAGCAGATGTCAGCGCTGTTTGAGAAGGTCGACATCATCGTCACACCTTCGACAGACACGCAGCTAATCGCCACCAATCTCACTGGGCACCCGGCGCTGATTTTGCCCAACGGCCTGCGCGGCGACGACGCACCCAAACCGCCCGAGATAGACGACGGCGACCACGACGACATTGGCGGCCCGGGCACACCGGTTTCGCTCACATTCCTGGCCGGCCACTATCAGGAGGCGAAGCTGGTGGCCTTCGCTGCCGCGTACCAAGAGGCTACGAGGTTCAACAAGCTGCATCCAAAGATGAATTGAAGAAGGCAGCGAGTCAGCGAGTCAGCTAAGTTAAATTGAGGGTTGAGGTTTCCCCACCATTGCCGCATGGGTTTTTCATCGGGCATTCACATAGCGAACACGACCCGCCAATTTAGGCTGAGACTACTGCCAAATGCGCTCTATGAATCGAATAATCCCCGCGATTTTGTGTTTGCTTATGAGCGCAGGATTTGCGCGGGCCCAAATGCCTTTTTATACGGATAATGCCGACGTGAACGACACCGGTACGCTGCACATTGAGTGCTTCGACGAAATAGACGCACTGCAGTCCGCGCAGTATCCCGATCTCCGCCAGAACACTGACAATTACAAGGTCAACTTTGGTCTGCCGCGCGGCCTTGAACTGGACTTCGACGCGCCATACCTCGCCATTTACCGCGCGCCAATTTCGCCTACTTCAAACGGGCCAGGCGACACCGACCTGGGCATCAAGTGGAATTTCATGAAGGCAGGCCCGCCGTTGCGACGCCCATCACTATCATCCAGCCTCTACATCGAATTTCCGACCGGAGACACGCGGCAGGAGCTCGGCTCAGGACTAATCGACTACGTGCTGAACTCGATTGCTGAAGAACCGCTGAGTGACAAGACAAGAGTGAATGCCAACTTTGGTTTTTTATTTGCGGGCAACACAAGTACCGGTGTGCTGGGCACTCAAAATACCCGTGGCCAAGTCTATACGGGCGGCCTCTCTTATCAACACGACCTGAGCGCGCGCCTCACTCTCGGGGCCGAGGCGTTTGGCGCTATCGCTGACAACCACGCACTGGGGAAAGACGAGTTGCAGGGCCTGGTCGGCGGCTGGTACCAGGTCACCAGCCGCTTTGCCGTTAGCTTCGCCATGCTGGGAGGCAGCCACATAGCCAGCCCCAGAATCGGCGGCCAGTTTGGCTTCGAAGTTGACATCCCGTTGCACCACGCTGCGCACAAGGAGCTGAGGCCTTCGGGCCTCTGAATCAAGCCTGTGCTCTGGCCACTCTGCGCTCGGGTTTGGGCGGAGCGGGGCTGAAGCAGTTAAGGTGCAGGTCGAGTTTGCTGCCCTCCAACTTCTGCAACTGCTCTTCAACCAACTGCTGCACATGGGCGGCATCGCCTTTTGCGCGCAGATTCACCAGCAGTTCATGACGGGCGGCCGGTGACGCATCGAGATTCCCTTCGACCGACGGCTCCTGGCCGTTGGCGGTCACGGCAACCTTCAACCAGCCTGTGGGCGAGCGGTCGAGCATCTTGAGATGCGCGATTGAAATTCTCGCATCGGTGAGCGCGCTTTGAATGCCGTCAAAAAACGGGCCGATCGTCAAGGCAGGAGAGACTGGCGCGGCCGGCTCCAGCGTCAAACTCAGGTTGAGCCAAGCCAGTGCCGCTTCAGCGCGTGCGTACTGCGCATAGTCAATTTCGAGCGTTGTCTTTCCTGCCTCGAGCCGTCCGGACAGAATTTCATCGAGCCATTCGGCGACCCCGCGCCCGGTCTTCGCGCTCACAAAACGCGTTTCCACGCGGGGGACGCCTGCTGCATCCGGATAAAGGTCGGCCTTGGTCATGCATACCAGGTCCGCCTCCTGCAGTTGCTTCTGAAACAGAAAAGCCAGAGGCGAATCGGCATCTTGGCTACGCATTTCGGTCGCGCGCGATGGATCGACGAGCACCGTAAACGGCGCAATGCGATAACCATCGAACTCTTCGCGTAGCGGGCCGAATACCGTGGCTGAAATATCTGTGCAGCTACCTACGGGCTCGGCAAAGATCACGTCGACGGCGCGAGTGCGAAGTTCCTCGAAGGTCGACATGAGATCTGAGAATCGGCAGCAAAAACATCCGCCGGTCACTTCGCGCGCGAGGGCACCTTGAGTTTCAGCGAGGCGTGTGTCGACCAATTCAACGCCCTGGTCGTTAAGGATGACCGCGCAGCGCAGGCCGCGCTGCTCAAGAATCCGCGCCGCCGACAGAATCAGACTGGTCTTTCCCGAGCCAAGAAAGCCGCCGACAATTACGATCCATGGCTTTTGCTGGTTTGGGTCTTTGCTCATCCGTGTACCGTGATTTTCAGTTCATCGTTCGCGGCCAATTGCTGGATTTCGTCGAGCGTTACCACAACCCGTTCACCGTTGCGGCTTACGTGATTCGCCAGTGTTTTGCCGTCTTTCTCGATTTGCGCAGTGGCGCCTGTTGCGGCAATCTCGCAGGAGCGGCAGGCCAGGGTTCCCTTAAGCACCTTGATTGAAAACTGTGTGCCGCCATTCTGTTTGCGCAGTGAGAATGTGCCCCATCCGGTTCCCATCGACCAGAAGCATTTGAAATTATCGTGCGGCATGCGCGGCACCGCCTGCACGACGGCTTTGGTTCCGTCGTAAACAAAGCCGCTGAGCGCAATCACCGTTGACCACGACGACATGGCACGCGCATAGTGATGGCCGCACTCCGGCTCGTCCCACGGATTGCGTTTCTCACCGTCGTAACGCGCGCGAATATTCTCCACGCACTCAATTCCCTCGTTCACCATCTCCCAATGCATCATCAGGCTGGCGACAAGATATTCCTGGCCGGTCCACGCCTCGGCGTAATACGGGAATGGAATGTGCGGGCGCTCGGCTTTGCCGTAGTCGCAAACCACCACCGCGGCTTCCTCGTTCAGCGCATAGGTGCGCTCAACATTTTCATGTTCGGCGAGCGTTGGCTTGTAGTTGTACTTGTAAATCGAGCGCAGAGTCCGGCGAATGTTTTCAGGCGACACCAGCGGGCCCATTCCGCCAATCTCAGCGAGGTATTGGCCGATGAGTTGATCGGCCAAACAGCCGCCTCCTACCTGGTATTCCGGCGTCTCAGTGTTGTCCGTGCCCATGTCGCCGCGCAGATTTTTCGCAATCTCTTCCTTCTTGTATCCGCGCACCTTCTGCACATAAAACTCGCCGTTAAACAAATTGTCGTCGGTCCATTTGCTTCCCTTTTCGAAAACACTCTGGTATGTATCCGCCGACGCCGCATCGCCCATCGCGCGCGCCATCTCTTCGGCGGCACGCAACGCGCCAAGGTAGTAAATTCCGCACAGTGGGTTCGGCCCGTAAAACTCCACGTCGTAAGTGTTGTGCTGCACACCTTTCATTACGCCGTCTCGATCTGGGTCCCATCCTCCCGGCACCCACGCGAACTCGATCGCCCTCTTTACCAGAGGCCACGTGCTCACAAGCAGCGCCTGATCGCCGCTGATTTTCCAATCGATCCACGCATGGATAATCTGCCCCATCTGCCCATCGGCCGCGGCGTAACCAAAGCGCTCTTTGCCGACGGGGAGAAATTCGCGGAAGCGCATGGCGCCCGCATCGTCCATTGAATATCCAAACGCATGGCGACGCAGCGACCGCGCAAATTGCGGAAACAGAAACGCCGTCGCGGTCTCGTAATTCCACACATGCGTGCAATTGCCAAAGCAGCATCCCTCATTGTCGCCGCTGCCTTCAAATGCGTGGAACTCGCCGTCGGCGGTGCGGAAACAGGTTGTGGTCGCAAGCGTTGAAAGGTTGGCGCTGGCCCCTTCTTTCACCGCCGCCGGCAGCGTGCTTTCGGCGAGAGCATTGGTAAACATTCGCGTGCGCGTTTCGAGATCCGGCAAATGCGCGGCGGTATAACTCACCGCTTCCCACGCGCTCTTGAACCGCGCAGCGTACGCATTGCCGATCACGGTTTTGCCCTCATCCTTTGGCGCCGCCCACCCCATCCAGTCCGCTGTGCGATTGGGAAATCTCCACCCCAGGAAAAACTCGAAGCTCGCCGTCTGCCCCGCGGGAATGGTCTTCTTGAGGCACAGCACGCCCACCATGTTGTGGGGATCGGGTTGCGCGCCCAGCTCGCCGCTCTTTGAAAACTGATCCCAGAAATGCAGCGGAGCGTTCCACCAGCGGCCTGCCGGCCAGCCCTCCCAGTGCGAGACTTCAGCGCCGTTCACTGTCGCGGCCAGCACGAGTTCGCCGGTCATCGGATCGTCGGCTGCGAGCGCGGAGTTGCTCATCACCAAACCAGCAAGACCCTGTTCATTCCGATAATCGTTCTTCCGCCCGTTATCCAGCTTCTGTCGCGCGTCGTCATCCGCCTCTCTCTTGGTGATCACAGGATTTTCGATTGAGAACGCGATGCTGACGCTGGCTGCTTTATGTCCGGGATTGCTAACGGTGTATCGCAGAATGCCAACCGGCAGTCCTGAATCGTCCGGTTCATGCGGAATGAACGGCGAGAAGGCATCGAGCGCAACCTTCACCGGCAGCGAGCGGTCTTCAAAATCGATGTGCGCCAGCGGATATTCTCCGGTGAACGTGGCCGACTCAAGCCGCCCCAGTCCGGGAACGTTGCTCGAGCCCAATCCGTCAGGGCCTGCATAGGGCGGCTGAATGCGCGACTCAAGCACCCGCGCCACGGGCTTGCGGCCTTCAGCCTGGGCCCAGATAGCAGGAAATGCGTACAGCGGCCGGAACCCTTTGTTGGGCCGGTTGAACATTTCCCAATCCACAAGCTGGCCGCGGCCACCGAGGCCAAGGCTTCCGGCCGCGACTCCTCCCAGCGGAAATGAAATCATTTTGAGTTGGCGGCCGCGAAACTTGCGCGGATAGCTGCGGTCGGGCTGGGCCTGCTCGTGGGCTGCCTGGGTGCGGTCCTCGGCGGAGTGAGAATCCTGCGCTTCAATCGCCGTGGCGCCGCTGCCCGCAAGCGTTGCCGCTCCTACCGCGCCAGCCGCACTCTTGAGAAAATTCCGCCGATCCAGTTTCAGTTTGTCTGCCACTGCAAATTTTCCTTTCAGAACCGAGTCGCCTGAATTGTACTGCGCGCGGGGCGCAATGGCAGAGAAGCATCGCCCGCTGGCGACGCGAGACGAGCGCACGGCGGTTAAGCTCAGCAGACTGACAAGAGACAAGGCAAGTGCCCGTAACTTGGGCATCGTGGTCTCCCACCCATCGAGCAAAAAGACGCTCGATGGATGGGGCACGGTTACATTTCTCGCAGGTCGGCAACGCCGCCCGGGGGACGAAGAGGAAGTGCGCGGGCGGGGACGCCCGCGCTACAGCCGGTCGGGAGACCGGCTGTACTGTAGTACTTACTTTGGCGCCGTAGCCGGCTGCGGAGGCGCTGGGTTAGTGGTTGGAGCCGGCGTGGTTGCAGGAGCCGGAGCAGCGGACGGCGACGCGGCGGTCGGTGCTGTGCCGGGTGCTGGGGCTGTCGCTGGTGGCGCACCAGGCGCTGGAGCAGTACCAGGTGCTGGTGGTGCGCCAGGTGCTCCAGGCTTGCCGGGCGCAGGCACCGGCAGGCGCATCGGCATCTGGGGACGTTGCGGCGGCTTGGGCATTTCGGTCACGTCTACCAGTTCCACGTCGAAAATTAAGTCGGACTTGGCCGGGATTCCCGGGAAGGTCGGTGGGTGGGCCGGAATGTCCTGGGTCCCATAGGCAAGCTGCCAGGGAATAAATATGCGGCGCTTGCCGCCAATTTTCATTCCTGAAAAGCCCTGGTCGAAGCCCGGGATGAGGCGGCGCATGCCCTGCTGGAAGACCATAGGTTGCGGATCACCGAGCTGAGGCTTTCCATCGGGCCCCATTACCGGCTTGCCGTCTTTCATCACGGGAGGCTTCCGGTCGGCATTCGAATCGAACTTTTCGCCGGTGGCTGCAAGGTACCCGGTGTAGTTCACGTGGTACATCATGTTGGGTGCAGCATCTGCTCCGGTGCCTATCTTGATGTCTTCGTAGCGCAAGGCAAAATCGGTTTTGACGATGCCGTGAACCTTGGGAATCGCGGCGGGCAGCTTGAGCCACCAATCCGCGGTAGCTGCGGTGGTGGACTTGGTCGCCGTGGCGGTGGTTTTTTTGGTTGCGGTCGCAGGGGAGGCCGTCGTCGGCTTGGCGGTAGTTTGGGCGCTCGCGGCGGCAGCCATGGCCGCCACGCTCAAGATCAAGGCAATGCATTTCATGATTTCGTATTTCTCCAACGGTTGATTCGGTTTCAAAAAAACTAGCTCGTCGAACTCTAAGGCGCCTCGCAAAAGCGCGATGGCGCTCCCAAAAAAGCGCCGATGTTTTCTTCAATCTTCTACTGCACGGGAGTGTATCAGGCCGAGGTGCCCTGAATCAGCATCCCTGCCAGCAGAGCGGCGCGCGGCGCCAGGTGCTCGATCACAATGGACTCGTGCGCCGCATGTGCGCCTTCGCCCACCGCGCCCATACCGTCGAGTGTCGGAATTCCGAGCGCCGAAGTAAAGTTGCCGTCTGACGCGCCTCCCGTTGCCGCTTCTTCCAGTGCAAATCCAAGCTCGGCGGCAATTGCTTTGGCTTTGCTGAAGAGACGCACGGCGCCACGAGTCCGCTCCATGGGCGGGCGATTGATGCCACCGGTCACCGCCAGCGAGCAGCGTTTATCGTGGGCCTTGAGGGCCGCAAACTTTCGCTCGATGCGAATCGCGTCAGCTTTGCGGGCAATTCGCACATCCACCTCCGCCCAGGCCTCGGCCGGAATGACGTTGGTCTTCGATCCGCCCCCAGCAATGTCCGGGCTCACTGTGAGCCCACGCTCAAGCTCCGTCCAATTGCTCACCGTTTCAACCACGCGCGCGAGTTCGAGAATGGCGCTGGCGCCTTTTTGAAAATCCACGCCTGCATGAGCGGCAATACCCTTGATATCGATGCGCCAGTCGCCGGTGCCCTTGCGCGCGGTTTTGTAAGCCAGGCCCTGGGCCGGCTCGAGAACAAACACAGCGGCGCATTCGGCGGCCAGGCGCTCGGTGATGGCACGCGAAAACGGACTGCCGACTTCCTCGTCGGGATTGAGCAGCAGGATGACTTCGCCATTGAAGGCGTTGGCTTCAGCGAGGATTTCGACGGCGGTGAGGGCCATCGCTACGCCGGCTTTCATGTCGAATGTGCCGGGCCCATACAGCCGCCCGCCGGTAATTCGGCAGGGCATGGATTTGAGGGTGCCGATGGGCCAGACGGTATCGAGATGGCCTAACAGCAGCAGAGGTTTGGGGTTTTGTGGGGAACGCCGGCGAGGGCCGAAGCGCGCTTCCAATGCAGCGCCGAAGTGTAGCCCTTTGGGCGGCCTGTGCAGCTTGACGTGACCGCCCACAGACTTGGCGTAGGCCGCCGCCAAATCCATGCAGGCGTTGACGGCTTCCGGCGTGTCTGACGGTGATTCGGCTTGAACCAGCGCCCTGGTTAGCTGGATTAGTGCCGACTCGGCGCGTCGCGCACCGGCAAGCAGGGCACGCATGGGGATTGCGGCATCGGGAGTGAGCGGCACTGATCGATTGTAAGGGATTGGGGAGCCGTCAACAGTGAACCGTGATCAGCGCTCAGACCTCGGCCAGCGATCTTTTTCGAACGGCTTGCGCAAGCAGCCAGACCAATTCAAGCGCCATTGGCCAAACAATGATCATGGCCACATACCAGCTTGACCTTGTGGAGATCTTGCCGGTGGCATCGCTATAAACAACCAGGATCAGCGACAGGTTGGCGAGATACGCGGTATTGAGAGCGGCGATGCAGGCCTGCGTGGGAGAGATATGGCGGCGGCGCAGGAGGAGGATTACGGCGCTTGCGATGATGATGCCGAAGCCCAGCCCTAACACCACGAATCGCTGCCACTGGCTGGTACCGGCCAGGTGGAGCAGGAAAGGCGACTCGACCAGGATGGTGCCCATGGTGGATGCTCCTGCGACGCACCAGAGAACGCGGCGGCCTGCCGGCGTCGAGGGTTGACTTGAGAAAAGAGCGCGCAGCCGCAGCCAGATCATGGGAAAAGCCAGGAAGCACGGAGCGCCTGCGAGGAAATGCCACCAGTTGCCCTGGTTGCCGGGAACATGCAGCCTGACCGCATCCCAGGCTGAGGTGTCGAAAGCGAATGGCAGGAACATTACAACGCCCGCTGCGAGCCACACCAGAAGCAGGATTGAGTTGGCCCATTTGGGACCGGCTGAGTCTGTCGAAAACGCCGAAAGCGTTGGAGACACAGTAATTTGGTTGGGCAAGAACGACCTCCGATGGCGGGGATTCAAGCAAAGTGCTCGATCAAGAAAGGTACGGCGGGCGGTGGCAGAAGGTTCCGATCAACAAGCGGGCTTTCCGCCGTGCGTTTATGATTCCTGTGGCTGTTTTGGCAAGGAGCAAGATGAATCGAAGAGATATGTTGAAACTTTCGTCGCTGGCCGCGGCTGCGGCAACGGCGCCGGCAGTGGGGGCGCATGCTGAACCGCTATCAAATTCAAAAGTGTCGCAGTGGGATTGCATTGAGTTGCCGTTTGAAGGGCCAGCGGATGGAAACCCTTATCTGGATGTAAAGCTGACGGCAACGTTCCGCCTGAAGAGCCGCGCACTTACGGTGGAAGGGTTCCACGACGGCAACGGCGCTTACAAAGTGCGCTTTATGCCCGACGACACGGGCACATGGACGTGGACCACCGCGAGCAGCGCGCCCCAACTCGACAGCAAGGGAGGTGCGTTTGAGTGCGTTGCGCCGGGCGAAGGCAATCGCGGCCCGGTCTCAGTCCGAGACGATTTTCACTTTGGATATGCCGACGGGACTCCATTTGTGGAGTGCGGGACGACATGTTATGCGTGGGCATTTCAGGCCGTGGAGACGCAGCGGCAAACTGTGGAGACGCTTCGGAACTCGCCCTTCAACAAGCTGCGCATGTGCATCTTTCCCAAGTGGTACGAACACAACCACAGTGAACCGCCTGCTTACCCTTTTCCGCGCACGGGCGAGACGAATGACTACACGCGGTTCAACCCTGGGTACTTTCAGCATCTGGAGGCGCTGATCCTCGAATTGCGGCGGATTGACGTGCAAGCGGACCTGATTCTTTTTCACCCCTACGATAAATGGGGCTATCAATCGATGCCGGCCGAGGTAAATGAACGCTATCTGCGGTATGTGATTGCGCGGTTCAGCGCGTACAGAAATGTATGGTGGTCGCTGGCGAACGAGTTCGATTTTGTGCACGCAAAGACCGCCAAAGACTGGGACAGCTACGCGCGCATCCTGGGCGAGTGCGACGCCTTCGGGCATCTGCGGTCGATTCACTACGGGTTTCACCAATACGAGTACTGGCGGGGATGGTGCTCTCATGCGGGGGTGCAGGATTCGCGTCTGGAAAAGGCCGCGCAATGGCGGGCAGATTGGCAGAAGCCTGTCGTGTTCGACGAGTGCAAGTACGAGGGCAACATCTCGTCAATGTGGGGAAATCTCTCAGGCCATGAGATGACGCGGCGGTTCTGGCTGGCTGCGGCGCAGGGAGCGTACTGCGGGCACGGAGAAACGTATGTTTCGCCGGACGATATTCTCTGGTGGTCGCACGGCGGCGTGCTTCACGGGGAAAGCCCGAAGAAGATTGCCTTGCTGCGCAAACTGCTTGAGGAGACGATCGCGGTTGGCGCGGGGCCCATCGGCTTCACCGGCTTTGGAGAAGAACCGATTATGGCGAAACGCGCCAATGGGTCGGTTGTGTTTTTCTATTTCGACATGCACCAGCCTGCGGAGTGGACCTTCAACCTGCCCGAAGGGAAGACGTATACGGCGGAGTACATTGATACGCAGGAGTTAACGCGCACGCCGTACGAGGGAGAGTATAAGGATAAGGCGTCGTTGAAGTTGCCGGGCAAGCCATGGGGATCGATGTGGTTCAGGGAGAAGTGAGTTTGATTGTCCGCGGCTATCGACGCCATTGACAGGCTCTGTCGTTCGACCGGGAGTGCGGCTCCTATACTGGACAAGTTGGCTTCTAACACGCTGGCGCTGAGTTGAGCCGGCTTATAGCAAGTTGCAAGGAGGAATTATGTCTGGCGAATCAAAGTGCCCGTTTTCGGGCGGCATGATCGAACACACTATGGCGGGTGCCAAGGGCAATCACGATTGGTGGCCCAAACAATTGAACCTGGCCATTCTGCATCAGCAGTCGTCGCTTTCGAATCCCATGGACGAAGAGTTCGACTACGCCGAAGAATTCAAGAAGCTTGATCTGGATGCGGTGATCAAAGACCTCACGGCGTTGATGACCGACTCGCAGGATTGGTGGCCGGCGGACTTTGGCCATTACGGCGGTTTGTTTGTCCGCATGGCGTGGCACTCGGCTGGCACCTACCGCATTCGAGATGGGCGCGGCGGCGGCGGCAGAGGTTCGCAGCGCTTCGCTCCGCTCAATAGCTGGCCCGACAATGTGAGCCTCGATAAAGCGCGGCGGCTGCTGTGGCCCATCAAGCAGAAGTACGGCAAGAAGATTTCTTGGGCCGACCTGATGATTTTGACCGGCAACGTGGCGCTTGAGTCAATGGGCTTCAAGACCTTCGGGTTTGGCGGCGGCCGCGCGGACATTTGGGAGCCTGAGCAGGATGTGGATTGGGGTCCTGAAACCACCTGGCTTGGCGATGAGCGCTACAGCGGCGACCGGGAGCTGGCCAACCCGCTAGGCGCGGTGCAGATGGGCCTGATCTACGTGAACCCCGAGGGCCCCAACGGCAACCCTGACCCCATTGCAGCGGCGCGCGACATTCGCGAGACCTTTGCGCGCATGGCTATGAATGATGAAGAGACGGTTGCGCTGATTGCCGGCGGCCACACCTTTGGCAAAACCCACGGCGCGGCGCCCGCGACCCACGTTGGCCTTGAGCCCGAGGCTGCAGGCGTGGAGTTGCAGGGGCTGGGCTGGAAGAACGACTTTGGCACCGGCGTGGGTAAAGACGCCATCACCAGCGGACTTGAAGTGATATGGAGTTCAACCCCGACCAAGTGGAGCAACGACTTTTTCGAGAACCTGTTTGGCTTTGAGTGGGAGCTGACCAAGAGTCCGGCCGGCGCGCACCAGTGGCAGCCCAAGGGCGACGTGAAGGCCGAAGACATGGTGCCCGATCCCTTTGACGCGAGCAAGCGCCGCAAGCCGACTATGTTGACTACCGATTTGTCGCTGCGCTTCGACTCGGCTTATCAAACGATCTCGCGGCGTTTCCTTGAGCATCCTGAACAGTTTGCCGATGCCTTTGCGCGTGCGTGGTTCAAGCTGACCCATCGCGATATGGGCCCGCGCTCGCGCTATCTCGGCAAGCTGGTTCCCAGCGAAGTGCTGATATGGCAGGATCCACTGCCCGCGGTTGACCACGAACTGGTGAACGAGAATGATATTGAGGCGCTGAAGGCCACGGTGCTGGCGTCGGGATTGTCGATCTCGCAATTGGTGAGCACGGCGTGGGCTTCGGCGGCGACATTCCGCGGCAGCGACAAACGCGGCGGCGCCAATGGCGCACGCATCCGGCTGGCTCCGCAGAAGGACTGGGAAGTTAACCAGCCTGCTGAGTTGGCTGCGGTGCTGGCCAAGCTTGAGGCCGTTCAGAAGGATTTCAACGCAGGCGGCAAGAAGATTTCGCTGGCTGACCTGATCGTGCTGGCTGGTTCGGCTGCCGTTGAGGCTGCGGCCAAGAAGGCCGGTCACGACTTGAAGGTCAACTTTGCGCCGGGCCGCACTGACGCGACGCAGCAGCAGACCGACGTGGACTCCTTCGCGGTGCTCGAACCAATGGCCGACGGGTTCCGCAATTATGTTTGCAAGGGACTGGAGGACCATTCGGCGAATCTGCTGCTCGACAAGGCGCAACTGCTCACGCTCACCGCGCCGGAAATGACGGTGCTCGTCGGCGGTATGCGCGCGCTGGGTGCGAACTACGGACACTCGAAACACGGCGTGTTTACCAAGAAGCCTGAGACGCTGACCAACGACTTCTTTGTGAACCTGCTGGACATGGGCACGAAGTGGGAGAAGTCGGCGAGTGAGAAAGGCGTGCTTGAAGGACGCGATCGCAAGACGGGCGAGCTGAAGGGAACGGCGACCGTGGTCGATCTGGTGTTTGGTTCGAACTCGCAGCTCAGGGCTTTGGCCGAGGTTTACGCAAGCAGCGACGCTTCAGAGACCTTTGCGAAGGACTTTGTTGCTGCGTGGACCAAGGTGATGAACGCGGACAGGTTTGATTTGAAGTAGCGAGTCGGCTCGTCGGCGAGTCGGCAAAATTGTTGGCCCATCATCGGCAACGATGATGGGCCAACTTGCGTTTAAACCATATCTCTCACAGAATGCGCACTGATATTCTGCCGTCATGAATCGGCCGGTTTTAATCATCATTGATATGCTGAACGACTTCCTCGAAAGTTGGGAAATCGCGCGCCGCGATACGCTGGTTGGCGCGATCAATAACCTGGTGAGTGTGTTTCGGCGCTCGGGCGCTCCGGTGGTTTGGGTTCGGCAGGAGTTCGAACCTGATTTGCGGGACGCATTCCCGGAGATGAGAGCCAAAGGAATTCACATCACGATCAAAGGAACGGCGGGTTGCCAGATCCTCTCCGGGCTGGCCGTGGATCCGTCCGATCCGGTGATTATCAAGAAACGATACAGTGCCTTCTTCGGCACGAACCTCGATGAACTTCTCGAACAGCTTCAGGTGGATTCGATTGTTCTCGCCGGCATCAACACGCATGCATGTATCCGGATGACGGCGATCGACGCCTACCAGCGGGACTGGCCGGTCACCCTGGCGTCTGATTGCATCGACTCGTATGACCGGGCTCATCACGACGTCACGGTCCAGTACATGAAAGACAAAATTGCCGCAGTCCTGACGAACCAGGAGATCGAGGCCGCTCATTCAAGTCAAATGAAGTATTTGGGGCACTAAAAAAGAGGCGCCCGGCACAAGCATTTGCCAACGCACTCGCATGTAGTTAGAATCGCGAAACTATGGACCAAGTGAAACTCGACAGCGCGATTTCAAGCATTGCCGCCGACATCGGACCGGACGCGGCCGAATTCACTCCTCCGGGACAAAAGAATTTCCTGGTTGAAGCAGCATTGGGCAGCATGGCTGCCAATTTTCTGTTTGCGTTCTTCAAGGCAGTGGCCGGCAAAGCCGCGGAAACTGCGGAAGGGCAGATCGGCGAAAAGATCGGCAATACGGTTGCGGATGCAGTTTCCGGCCTGATTGACCGGCTGCGCCACAAAACGCCTCCTGCTACTGCTGCCGATGTGCAGAGTGCGGGGGACGCAGCAGCCGCGGCTATCAAGCAGCAAGGTCTTTCGCCCGCTGAGCTCCAGGCAATTTCAGCCGCAGTTGCCGACGCCATGGCGAAGGCGTTGTCGGTGCGGTCAAACCCTGACGTAAGCCAGCGCGTGGCCCAAACGGTGAGTTCCGAGGGCCTGGGAACGCTTTTACAGGCTCAATGATGTCCGAGGCGCCCGAAGCGTGGAAAAAGTATCTCGCATGGCTGAGGCTGTATGTGGCCGTGTCGCCCGAGAGCGCAGAAGACGCGTGGAAGGTAGCGCAGTGTTTTGACGCGGTAAAACCCGAAGACCAGATACCGGGCCACTTCTACCGTTACGCCCACGATAATAGTCTGATTGCGTTCAAAGCCGACGGCAGCGGGCAGTGGTACCCGAGCGGCCAGATGCCTGAAGGATTCGATCCGGCGCGAGTGGTGGAACTTCCGGATTTCCTGGTCAAAAACCTGCGCGATGAGCTGGTTTCACTGTTGAATGCTGCCCTTGAGAATGCTCCCGATCACCAGCAGATCGCTGAGAAGATCGAAATTATCAACAACCTGCACACGGCCGACCGTGCGGCAAGGCTGCTCGCCAGTCTGCTGACCACGCTAAGGCAGGTGGCCGAGAGCGGGGCTGCGAAGGTGGAGTTCCTGGAGCAGGCCGCGAATCAGATGGTGGGTAAAGAGCTGCTGGCAGGAAAGGTCACCGGGCGTGACGCGGCCGGAGTTGTGTTTATGAGTGCGATGGCCAAGCAGTTGGCGCAAATGGACGAGAAGACATGCCTGGCAATTGTTACGCGAATGCTCAATATCGCGGCCGGATCGACCGAAGAGCTGGGCGCGGCCATGCTGAAGGAGTGTATCCGGCTGAATCTCAAGGAGCAGATCGCAGGAGCATTAAGCGCACTTCAAAGCACCGGCAATGAGATCGTGAAGCAGGCTCAGGCAGGAACTTATCCCGAGGGCCATCCGGAATATTGCCTGGAGATTTATTACGGCGGCATTCTGCAGGCGATTCCCTACTTGCTGAGCGCGCAGGATAACTACACATTCTTGAAAAACGCGCCCGGCCTCACAGAAGACGAAAGGGAGATCTTTGCCCAGAGAGAGGAAGCGACTGAAGAGCGAGCGGTGCGGCTACGATACGCACTTTTGTTTGCGACTGGCGACCTCGACCAGTCGCGCCTTCGGAGTATGCAAGGGTACACCCGCTTTCTTCTGAAGCAGGACAGGAAGAAGGCCGACGAGTTTGTGCGGCAGACGATTGAATACCAGTTTTTCTATCCGCGCAATTTCGTTTCAGTCTTGACTGGCGAATCGGCGTGAGCTGGAGTGGTGCTTAGCCGGGCAAACATCCCGCCCGGTGTTGACTACCCAGAGTTGTGGTACTTGCCCTATTCGCGATTTGCAATCGCGTGCGCAATGCGCCCTTCGGCAATGGTGTAATGGACTTTGCCCAGCATGGCCCAGCCATCGAAGGGCGTGTTCTTTGCCTTCGATAATGACTCGGTGGCGCGATATGTCCACTCGGCTTTGAGATCGAAGATCACCACGTCGCCATAGCTGCCCACGGCAAGCGTTCCGCGGCCTTTGAGTCCTAGCAGTGCCGCAGGCTGCGCGCTCAGCAGGCTCAGGACGCGGCCGAGGGGCATGCGCCACTCCTTGTGCAGCCAGCGGAGCGTGAGGCCGAGCGCGGTTTCAAGGCCGGTGATGCCGTTGGGCGCAAGTTCGAATTCGACTTCTTTCTCGTGCATGGCGTGTGGCGCGTGATCGGTGGCGATGGCGTCAACCACGCCATCGAGCAGCGCCTCGATCATGGCGTCGCGATCGGCGGCTGAGCGCAGCGGCGGATTCATTTTGGCGTGGGTGTTGTAGAGGCCTACGTGCTCTTCGGTCAGCAGGAAATGATGCGGTGCTACTTCGCATGTGACGCGCAGTCCGTTGCGGCGCGCCTGGCGAACAGCGGCGATAGCGGCGGCGGTTGATGTGTGCGCCACATGCAGATGCGGATGAGCATCGCGCAATTCGGTTACGAGACGAATGTCGCGCTCGACCATGGCCGACTCAGCTTCAGTGGGCATACCGCGAAGACCCAGCTTGAACGATACCGGGCCGAGGTTCATGCTGGCGCCCTGGGTCATGCGCGTGTCTTCAGCGTGCTGGATGACGGTTAGACCCACGCGCGCAGCGGCGGCAAGGCTTTCGCGCATGATGCCGTCTTTGAGAATTGGCCGGCCATCGTCGGTAACGGCGACTGCTCCAGCGGACTTGAGGGCCGCATAGTCGGTAAGCGTTTCACCCTTCGAACCGCGGGTGGCTGCGGCGATGGGAAAAACGCGAACCTGGGCGCCGCGATCGGGCGCCTGCATCCAGCGCGTGATCTCGACGGAATCGTTCACCGGCGTAGTGTTGGGCATGGCGGCAACGGCGGTAAATCCTCCGGCTGCGGCTGCGGCGGTGCCAGTGGCGATGGTCTCTTTGTAGCCCTGGCCGGGTTCGCGCAGATGCACATGAATGTCGATGAGGCCGGGCGCAATGGTGAGGCCCTTGGCGTCGATGACCGGCGCGCCGTTGGCAAGCTTAAGCTTGCCGGACGCGGCGATTTCGGCTACCCGTCCGTTTTGGATGAAGATGTCTTTGGGCGCATCGATGCCGGCTGCGGGGTCGATTAGGTGGCCGTTCTTGATGCAGAGGGTGGTCATGGGCGGCCTCCTTCCAGTTCAGGCCTTTTGACGGATGCGATTTCCTTTAATGGGAGGCTGAACCCTTTGGAATGCTCGGAATCATGCATTCGAGGATTGGAGGATACATCCCAATAAAATACGTCTGGCTCGGACTCCTGGTCGAACACAGAGATTACCTTAATCACTAAGTGTTCGCCTGTTCGTATCTCGACTTCAACTATTCGGCCAACGCTTGCTTTGAGGTATTCAAGATCGGACACCGTCATATCGCCCCTCGCTCATCCGTTGTCAGCGCCCGCTCCATCACGGCCATGCGGATCGCGACTCCGTTGGTGACCTGCTCGAGGATGGTTGATTGCGGTCCGTCGGCTACGCCGGCGGTGATCTCAAGGCCGCGAATGATGGGGCCGGGATGCATGACGATGGCAGTGGGCGCGAGTGTTGCGAGGCGCTGGCCGGTTAGCTGATAGGCGGCCTTGTACTGCTCCAGGTCGAGTTGCAGGTTGGCGATGCGCTCGGCCTGAATACGCAGCATCATAATGGCCTGCGACTGGCGGATGGCGGCTTCAAAGTCGCGCTCAATCTCAATGCCCGGCGAGGATTTCGCGGCCATCTCAGGCAACAGCTCCTTGGGTCCGCACAGCAGTACACGCGCGCCGAGGCGCGGCAGCAGAAGCATGTTTGAGCGGGCGACGCGGCTGTGCAGAATGTCTCCAACGATGGTGACGGTGACGCCAGAGAGCGTTTCGGGGCCGACTTCAGCAACGCCGGGGCGCAGATGCGTGAGGATGGTGCGAAGGTCTAGCAGCGCCTGGGTTGGATGCTCGTGCATGCCGTCGCCGGCGTTGATAACCGGCAGGCGTGTGGACTCTTCAAGCAGCCAGGCCGCGCCGGATGAGTTGTGGCGCAGGATGATGGCTTCGGCTCCGAGTGCGCGCAGCGTGAGGCCGGTGTCTTTAAGCGACTCGCCCTTTTCAATGCTCGAGCTCAGACTAGAGACCAGCGTCGTGTCCGCTCCCAACGCCTTGCAAGCCAACTCAAAGCTGGTGCGGGTGCGCGTCGACGACTCGTAAAAAAGCAGCGCGATGCGGCGCTTCTGCAAAATGCGGTCGCGGACAAGAGGGTCGGCGTGCTCAAGAGCCGTGGCCCGCTGCAGCAGATGGCTGACCGCAGGCACGGTGAGGTCCATGACCGAAAGCAACGAGCCGTGGTGATAAGGAAATGGCGATGTAGGCGGAGGTGGAGTTGTCAGCGTTCGGCGCGGAGCTTGCTGGATCATCTTGTCTTCTTTGACATGCTTTGTACTATTTATCTGTTGCTGGCGGATCGACGCGCTCGACGAGCAGCACTTGCTCGTCCTTATCGACCTCCTGAAACTTGACTTCGATGATTTCGCGGCTGCTGGTGGGCACGTGTTTTCCCACATAAGTGGCCTCAATGGGCAGTTCGCGATGGCCGCGATCGATAAGCACGCAGAGTTGTACGCGGCGCGGTCGGCCGTGGTCAAAGAGCGCGTCGAGGGCGGCGCGAATGGTGCGGCCGGTGTAAAGCACGTCGTCGCAAATCACCACGTCGCAGCCCTCTACCTCGCAACCGACGGAGCCGGGCGTGACCACGGGCCGAATATCGGCGGTCGACAGATCGTCGCGATAGAACTGGATGTCGAGGGTTCCGGTATCGACCTTGCGTTTTTCAATGCCCGAAATGAGCTTGCCCAGCCGGTCTGCCAGCGGGACGCCGCGGCGTTTGATGCCCACCAGGCAGAGGTCTTCGCTCCCGTTACTTTTTTCCACGATTTCGTGGGCCAGGCGCACAAGGGTGCGCTCAATCTCTGAGGCCGACATCAGCCGGCCCTTTACACGCAAATTCACTGTCTCTTGATGGCTCATGGCGTTTGATGGCCTTCGCTCTGGATGCTGAAGCTCTTGCCGGATGATACGAGGGTTGGCGCTTTGGGGCAAGTTGTGGTGATTTTTCCTCGTTTTAGAGGAGCTTCGCGGCGAATCAGCGTTTGTATTCTCCCGACTTGCCCCCGGTTTTGGATTCGAGGCGTAGTTCGCGGATAACGATCCCTTTGTCGAGCGCCTTGGTCATGTCGTAGATGGTGAGCGCGGCCACCGCAGCGGCGGTAAGGGCTTCCATTTCAACGCCGGTGGGGCCGGTGGTGGCGGCCGAAGCCAGGATGCGAATGCCGCCGGAAACGACTTCCGCCTGTACGTCGACGTGCGTGAGCGGCAGGGGATGGCAGAGCGGGATGAGTTCAGAGGTGCGCTTGGCCGCCTGGATGCCGGCGATGCGAGCCACCTGCAGCGGATCGCCCTTGGGATTCGACGGCAGCGCGGCTAGGACGGCTGCGGAAAGCTCAACAAAAGCCGAGGCCGAGGCCGTGCGGCGCGTGGCGGGCTTTGCGCTTACGTCAACCATGCTGGCCTGGCCTGCGGCGTCGTAATGGGAGAGCTTTGAGGTTTTGGGGGACTTTGCAGATTTCGTCATTGAATCCTCAGGCGAGCAGAATGCGAACAGTTTCGCCGGCATGAAGTCGCTCGGCGTCTTCAGGCAATACGAGAAAGCAATTGGAGTGGGCCATGGCGACCAGGTCGCCGGAGCCTTGCCACTCTACGCGGTGGACAGCCGGTAGTTCGCCGGGCGGCGCGGCGAAATTGCAGTGCGCGGGCAGAAAGCGGGTGAGACCCGACTTCCCTTTCACATCTTCAGCCAGGCGTGCAAGTGCGAAGCGGGGCCCAAGATGGGTGCAGCCGGCGAGGGCGCGGAGGATGGGCGCGGCGAAAAGCAGAAACGTCACGGCTGAGGAGACCGGATTCCCAGGCAGCCCAAACCAGTGCTTCGCACCGTCCTCGTCTTGGCGCTTCGCGCCGCTTTCTCCGTGGCCGGGATTTGTGGAAGGGACTTCGCCAAATACCAGCGGCTTGCCTGGCTGAATGCGAACTCCGGTGAAATAAAAGCGCGCGCCAAGGCTGGCCATCACCGGTTCAACGAGGTCGAATTTGCCGGCCGAAACACCGCCGCTGATGAGGACCAGGTCTGCTTCGCAGGCTAGCAGGAGCGCGGCTTCGAGGGCCGGGGTATTGTCGGGCGCGGTGGGCAAGAGCCATGGATCTCCGCCTGCATCGCGCACCAGCGCGGCCAGCATGGTGCCATTGGAGTTGCGGATTTCGGCCGGGCCGGGCTCGGCTTCAACGGGAACGATTTCATCTCCGGTGTTGAGGATGGCGACTCGCGGCTTTTGAAAGACCTCTAGTGACGAATAGCCACAGGAAGCCGCGAGCGCGATTTGGGCAAAGCCGATAGCGGTGCCAATCGCAAGCAGTTCATCGCCACCGTGGGCCTGCGCGCCGCGGGCAACTATATTCTCACCGGGAGTGACCGTGCGTGGAGGCAAAAGACGAACGCGTCCTTCGTTGGCTTCAGTGTGCTCAAGCATCACCACCGCGTCAGCGCCTTCGGTCACAGGCGCGCCGGTCATGATTTCCCAAACTGAATTGGCGGGCAGCGGCGCGGAGAACGCCTGGCCGGCGCGGGTTGAGCCGGCGACAGTGAGCGCTTGATGCCGGTTGGCTTCATCGGCGCGGCAGGCGTACCCGTCGCGCGTGGAGCGGGAAAACGGCGGCTGATCGCGATCGGCGCGAACGATTTGCGCCAGCACGCGTCCGTTGGCTTCAGCAAGGGCAACGCGTTCCGATCCCAGCGGCTTGAGGCGCGTCGCGTGCGCGGCAATCAGCGTACAGGCTTCACCGAAGCTTGGGAGAGCGCTGCTCATGGAATGGATTGTAGAGGGTTGGGCAACAAACCTGGAACCGCGCCAGCGCAGCACAATTGCAAAGGGCGCTCGCCGAAGCGAGTGCCCTTTGCATGAATCGAATTGCGTGCAGCTTACTTCTTGGGAGCGTGATACGAGCTGGTGACCTTCTGGCCGGCTTGCTGCAGGATTCCGGCTACCTCGTCTGCGAACGTGCCCGTGGGCGCGAGTTCAAGGTATTTCTCGTAAGCGGCCTGGCAGTCAGGAGGCAGTACGATTCGGTTGGTCTTGGGATCTATGGTCGCATTGCCAATAAGCCCCTGGCCCTTGATGTAGTAGAGCACCGCATCGTTGGGATTGGCCTTGAGAGCCTCATCGGCTGCGGCTATCTGGGCTTCGCTGTTGTGCATCTGGAAGAAAATAACGGCCTGGTTGCGCAGTTCCATTGGCGCACGGGCGGGATCGTCCTTGGCCGCTGCGTCATAGGAGGCGTTGGCGTCAGGCACCTTGCCTTGCCGCGCATAA
>Ga0265314_10000980_pt1 | contig 33564 bp, 32 predicted proteins | sample 4126metaG_FD_203106 | JGI IMG/M metagenome (GOLD analysis project Ga0265314, IMG submission 203106) | Rhizosphere microbial communities from Carex aquatilis grown in University of Washington, Seatle, WA, United States - 4-1-26 metaG | ecosystem: Host-associated > Plants > Roots > Rhizosphere >...
AGAGCACCGCGAACAATTTCATCAGTTCGGACGGCTGCAGATTGAAGAAGAACAATGACAGCCAGCGCTGGCTCCCGTTGACTTCGCGTCCCACGCCCGGTATGAGCACGATCACCAACAAGCCCGCACCGAACAGAAACAGGAACGGCGCCGCCTTCTGCCATACTCGGGTCGGCAACTGAAACGCGATCGTCGCCATAAAGAGGCTCAACGCGAGAAACACGCTGTGGCGCATCAGGTAGTACGCGGGTTGCTGGCCCGTGACGCGGCTGCCTTCGGCGATCGCGATCGACGACGAATAAACCATCACGAGTCCGAGTGCGAGCAGCGCGATGGCGCTCCAGGCGAGCGCCTGGTCGAATTCCGCCGGTGGCGGGCGGCTTTTGACGTCCGCATAGAACATCGTGTTAGCGACCGCCACGGGCCACCTCTTTTCTCACCGCGGCGGCGAACGCATCGCCGCGATGCCCGTAGTTTTTGAACATGTCGTAGCTGGCGCACGCGGGCGACAGCAATACGACGTCGCCATGGCGGCTCGCAGCGCGCGCAAGTTGAACGGCCTCATCCATGCTTTCAGCGCGTTCGACGGCCACCCCTGTGCCGTCGATTGCGCGGGCGATCTGTTCCCGATCGCGGCCGATCAACACCACCGCGCGCGCGTGGCTTCCAACCGGCTCGCGCAGCGGAGCAAAATCCTGGCCCTTGCCCTCCCCGCCGGCAATCAGCACCACCGGTTGCGTAAAACCATTCAGCGCCGCCACGGTGGAACCGACGTTGGTGCCTTTCGAGTCGTCGTAATAAGTGACGCCATCGATGACGGCGATTGTTTCGACGCGATGCGGCAATCCCTTGTAGGCACCCAGCGCCTTGACGATGGGCGCGTCGGCGATACCGATTGCATGGCAGAGCGCGCCCGCCGCCAATGCGTTCGCTGCGTTATGCAATCCGGCGACCGGCAATTCAGCGACCGACATCAACACGTGCGTGCCGTGCGCGAGCGCCGGTTGACCGTCACGCCGCGCAATTCCCCATGCGCGTTCCGTATCCGGGGCATCGGTCCCGAAACTCCACACTTCGCGCCCGCGCTGCGCCATCGCGGCGCTGCGAGTATCCTCGCGGTTGACGATCTGCGCGCCGCCGCCGTGAAATATTCGCGCCTTGGCCGCCGCGTAAGCATCGATGCCGTCGTAACGGTCGAGGTGATCTTCGGACAAATTGAGCATCGTCGCCGCATCGGCTTCGAGGCTCATGGTGGTTTCCAACTGGAAGCTCGATAACTCAAGCACGAATGCGTCGGGCCCGCGCCGCCCGTTCTCGATCTCGGTCAGCGCATCCAGCACCGGCGTACCGATGTTGCCGGCGACCATGGTGTCGTAGCCGGCGGCGACACAGATGTCGCCGGCCATGCGCGTGACCGTGCTCTTGCCGTTGGTGCCGGTGATGGCGACGACTTGCGGCATCTTCGATACGCTGTGCGGCAGCGCCTGCGCAAAGAGCTCGACGTCGCCGGCCAATGGCACACCGTGCGCGATTGCGGCGGCAATTGCCGGCGTGCGGCGATCGATGCCGGGACTGATCGCGATCAAGTCGGCGGCGCGCAGGGAAGCGTCGCGAAATTCGCCGCACTCGAGCTTAACCCCGGGCAGCTCGCGGCGCAGCTCGGCGGCATGCGGCGGCTCGGCGCGCGTATCGGCGGCCGATACGATGGCCCCGCGCCGCGCCAGCCAGCGCGTCATCGACAGCCCGGTGTCTCCGAGTCCGAGTACCAAGACCTTTTTACCCCTTACATCCATGCGTGTTCATCTGCATGCGTGTCCTAGCGCAACTTCAACGTCGACAATCCAACAAGCACCAGCATCATCGTGATGATCCAGAAGCGCACCACTACCTGGTTTTCTTTCCAGCCTTTTAATTCATAGTGGTGATGGAGCGGCGCCATGCGAAAAATGCGCTTCCCCGTCAGCTTGAACGACGCGACCTGCAACACCACCGAGAGCGTTTCGACGACGAACACGCCGCCCATGATGAAAAGCACGATTTCCTGGCGCACGATGACGGCAACGGTGCCAAGCGCCGCGCCGAGTGCCAGCGCGCCGACGTCCCCCATGAAAACTTCCGCCGGATAGGCGTTGAACCACAGAAACGCCAGGCCCGCGCCGGCGAGCGCGCCGCAGAAGACCGCGAGTTCGCCGGCGCCAGGTATATGCGGAAAGACGAGATATTTCGCGAACACCGCGTTACCGGCGACGTACGCGAAGACCCCGAGCGCGCTTGCGATCATCACGGTCGGCATGATTGCCAGGCCGTCGAGTCCGTCGGTCAGGTTCACCGCGTTGCTGGTGCCGACGATCACGAGATAGGTCAGCGTGATAAAGCCGAACACGCCGAGCGGATAAGCGATATTTTTGAAAAATGGCACGATAAACTCGGTCTGCGCCGGCAGGTTGGTGCTGAACGCAATGACGCACGCCGCGGTGAGGCCCACGACCGATTGCCAGAAAAATTTCGCGCGCGCCGACAGCCCCTTGGGATTGCGGTGCACGACTTTGCGGTAATCGTCGACCCAGCCGATCACGCCGAACCCTAGCGTTGACGCGAGCACCACCCACACGAAACGGTTTTCGAGGTCCGCCCACAACAGCGTCGTCACCACCACCGATACCAGGATCAGTGCGCCTCCCATCGTCGGTGTGCCCGCCTTCGGCAAATGCGACTGCGGGCCATCGTCGCGCACCGACTGGCCGATTTTGTACGACGTCAGCCGCCGGATCATCGTCGGACCGACCATGAACGTCATCAGCAAGGCGGTCAGGCACGCGAGCACCGCACGCAGCGTGATGTAGCCGAACACGTTGAACGCGCGGATGTCCTTGGCGAGCCACTGCGCGAGTTCTAGGAGCATTGGTGACCTCCGGTCAGCAATGCGACGCGGAGCACGCGGCGTTCAACTGCTAGTTTCAGGAGCATTCAGTTAACTCCCGCCGAAACCGCACTGGCGGCTGGTTCGAACGACTTGATCACGCGCTCCATCTGCATGAATCGCGACCCCTTCACGAGCATCGTCACGTCGGGTGCGAGCACGTTTTCGATTTGCACCAGCAAATCTTCGATGCGTTCGAAATGGCGCGCGCCGGCGCCGAATGCCTGCGTGGCGTGCGCCGACAGTTCGCCGAGCGTGAATAGCGTGCTGATGCCGGCGGCGCGCGCCAACTCACCGATTTGCGCGTGCATCGCGGCCGCAGCGGGCCCGAGTTCGCCCATATCGCCGATCACGAGCAGTTTTTTGCCGGCCGCGCACGCGAGCACGGTTATTGCCGCGCGCATCGAATCCGGATTCGCGTTGTAAGTGTCGTCGATCAGCGTCGCGCCGTGGAGGCCGCGCTTGCGCTGCAGCCGGCCCTTGATGCCGCCAAAGCGCGCGAGCCCCGCCGCGACCGTGGTCGCCGGCACTTCGAGGGCCGTGGCTGCGGCGCTCGCCGCGAGCGCATTCTTCACATTGTGCAAACCCGGCGCCGGCACGACCGCCTGCGCGGTTCCGAATGGCGTCTTGAGAACGATCTCGCTGTCGAGTTCGCGGATCCGATAAGTAGCGGTCACCGCGGCCTTCGCTTCAAGTGCGAACTCGAGTTGCCGTGCGCTCGCCGCCGACGCCCGCCACAGCGGTGCGTAGGGGTCGTCGGCGTTGATCACCGCGGTGCCGCCGGGCCTGAGTCCCTCGAAAATCTCGCCCTTGGCGCGTGCGATCGCCTCGGCGGAACCGAGGTTCTCCATGTGCGCGACACCCGCGTTGTTGATCACCGCCACCGACGGCTCCGCCATGCGCGTGATGTAACTGATCTCGCCGGCGTGATTCATGCCCATTTCGATGACCGCGTAGCGATGTTCGCTGCGCAGTTCGAGCAGCGTCAGCGGCACGCCGATGTGATTGTTGAGATTGCCGCGCGTCGCCAGCACGCCGGCGGCGGGGTCGTCGCCGCGCGCGTCGGCATTCACAGCTTCGCGCAATATCGACGCGAGCATCTCCTTGACGGTGGTCTTGCCGTTGCTGCCTGTCACCGCGATGAGCGGAATATCGAATTGCCGCCGCCAGTAATTGCCGAGACGGCCAAGCGCCTGCGTCGTGTCGTCGACCACGATTTGCGGAAGATCGACGTCGCCCGGCTGCTCCACGAGCAGTCCCGCCGCGCCGGCGGCTGCCGCTTGCGCGAGAAATGCATGCGCGTCATGGCGTTCACCCCGCAACGCAACGAACAGGTCGCCGGGCTTGACCGCGCGGCTATCCGTGCACACCGCGTTGAATTCCGCATCGGCGCCGGAGTACTGTGCGCCGAGCGCGCGCGCCGCTTCGGAGATTCGCATCATGCGATTCTCCTGCTCAACGCCGCGCGCGCGACGGCCGCGTCGCTGAAGGCATGCCGGACGCCGGCGATTTCCTGGTAGGTCTCGTGCCCCTTGCCGGCGACCAGCACGATGTCGCCGCGCCGCGCGCCGCGCAGCGCCAGCGCAATCGCGCGCCGGCGATCGGACTCAACTTCGCAGTCACCGCGGATGCCTTTGCGAATATCCGCAATTATTTTGAGCGGTTCCTCGCTGCGCGGATTGTCGCTGGTGATGACGATTCTGTCGGCGAACCGCGAGGCGACCGCCCCCATCAGCGGACGCTTGCCGCGATCGCGGTCGCCGCCGCAGCCGAATACGCAGACGATCCGCGCATCGCTGCCGGCGGCTGTTTCGCGCAGGCTCTTCAAAACCTGTTCAAGCGCATCGGGTGAATGCGCATAGTCGATCACGACGAGCGGCAAACGGCCGCCACCGAGTTTTTGCATGCGGCCCGGCACCGGTTTGAGCTTGCCGAGCGTCGCCACCGCGTCTTTCAGCCGGATGTCGCTGGCGAGCAGGATCGCAAGCGATCCAAGCAGGTTCGAAGCGTTATGCCGGCCGATCAGCGGGCTTCTTATCGTCGCGCGCCCCCACGGCGAACGCACATCGAACTGCATGCCAGCGGCACCCGCCGCCAGATTGCCGCCGAACACGCGCGGCAAGCGGCGCGCTTCCCTGCCGCGCGTCCCGAACCCGTAGCCGACCACGGCGAGACCGCGCCGCCGCACCTTTTGCGCGAGTTCGCCGCCAAAGTCGTCGTCGAGATTGACGATCGCGTGCGTGAGCGACTCGCATTCGAAGAGCCGCAGCTTGGTGCGGCGATAGCGTTGCATCGTCCGGTGGTAATCGAGATGGTCGCGGGTGAGGTTGGTAAATAACGCGGCATCGAACTCGACGCCCGCGACGCGTCCCTGATCGAGCCCGATCGAGGAAACTTCCATGCTGACGGCGCGCGCGCCGCGGCGTAAAAAATTCGCCAGCTGCGCGTGCAGCCACACCGCATCGGGCGTGGTGTTGGCGAGCGGATGGAGCGTGCGGCGCAGGCCGTAACCGAGCGTGCCGATCACCGCAGCGCGCGTCCCGCATTGATTGAGGGCCTGGGCGATCCACTGGCTGCACGTGGTCTTGCCGTTGGTGCCGGTCACGCCGATCATCCACAGCTTCGAACTCGGTTCTCCGTTAACGCGGCTGGCGATGAGGCCCGCACGCGCGCGCAATTGCACCACCGCCAAGTTGGGAACGCGCCATTCCGGGTTCCATTGAAAGCCGCGCTTTTCCCACAGCACGGAACCCGCGCCGCGCTCGATTGCCTGCGCAATGTAGCGCCGCCCGTCCTGGGTTTCGCCGGGATAGGCGACAAATGTGTCGCCGCGTGACACGCGCCGGCTGTCCGTCGCGAGCCGCTTGATATTCAGCTGATCGAATGCGGTGAGGTTCATACTTCCTCGCGCACCTCCGGCGCGTCTGGCGGCGGCAGCACCACGTTGTTCAGCGGCGCATCGGGCTTGACTCCGAGCAGGCGCAGTGATCCGGCCATCACGCTGCTGAACACCGGTGCAGCGACCGTGCCGCCGTAGTACTGGCCGGTACCGGGCTCGTCGATCATCACCGCAACGATCAGGCGCGGGGCGGATGCCGGCGCAAAACCGATGAACGAAGACACGTATTTGTTGGGCGCGTAAGTCGCGCCGTCGAGCTTGTGCGCGGTACCGGTCTTGCCGGCCACGCGGTAGCCGGTGATTTGCGCGCGCGGGGCCGTGCCGCCAGGTTGCACAACAAGCTCGAGCATTTTGCGCACCTTCAACGCGGTGTCGGCCGAGATCACGCGTGTGGATTCGGCCGGTGCATCGAGTTTGACCACCGTTACCGGCTTGATCTCGCCATCGGTTGCAAATATGAGGTAAGCGCGCGCGAGTTGCAGCAGGCTCAGCGAGAGGCCGTGGCCATAGGCCATGGTTGCCTGCTCGATCGGCCGCCAGCTCGCGTACGCGCGCAGCTTGCCCGACACTTCGCCGGGAAATCCGGAGTGCGGTTGCGCGCCGAAACCGACTTTGCTGAACATGTCCCACATCTGCTCCGCCGGCAGCGAGAGCGCGATCTTGGCGGCGCCGACGTTGGACGATTTCTGAATGACCTGCGAAACGGTCAGCGCACCGTCCGGATGCGCGTCGTGGATCGTCGCGCTGCCGATCATGAGTTGTCCGGATCCGGTCTGGATGACGCTTTCCGGCTTGTAGGCGCCGGATTCGATAGCGGTGGCGACCGTGAACGGCTTGAGCGTCGAACCTGGCTCGAACAAGTCGGTTACCGCTCGGTTGCGCGTGCGGCGCGGTTCGAGCTTGCCGCGATTGTTCGGGTTGTACGACGGCAGGTTGGCCATCGCGAGAACTTCGCCGGTCTCAACGTCGAGCACGACTATGCCGCCCGCCTTGGCGTGATTTGCGTCAACCGCGTTCTTGAGTTCGCGGTAGGCGAGATACTGGATCTTGGCATCGACCGCCAGCGCGAGATCGCGTCCCTGCTGCGGCGCGCGCACGCTCTCGACGTCTTCGACGATGCGGCCCAGGCGGTCCTTGATCACGCGCCGGCTGCCCGCTTTGCCGGCGAGCTGGCTGTCGAACGCGAGTTCGAGCGCCTCCTGGCCCTGATCGTCGATATCGGTGAAACCGATCAGGTGTGCGAAGTACTCGCTGCCCGGATAGTAGCGGCGGTACTCGCGCTGCAGGAATATGCCGGGCACGTTGAGCTCGACGATTTTGGCGGCCTGCTCCGGCGGCAGATGGCGCTTGAGATAAACGAACTCGCGGCTGGAATCTGCGAGGTGCTTGTGGATTTCCCCGGCGTCGAGTTCGAGCAGTTGCGAAAGTCGCTTCATCTGCTCCGGCGAAATATCAACGTCCGCGGGACTCGCCCACACCGATTCGACCGGCGTCGAGATTGCCAGCGGCTCGCGGTTGCGATCGGTGATCATGCCGCGCGTCGCCGAGAGCTCGATCACGCGGCCGTAACGCGCGTCGCCCTTTTTCTGCAGGAAATCGTTGTTGAGTCCCTGCAGGTAGACCGCGCGCCCGACCAGCACGGCAAATCCGGCTAGCAGCAGCACGAGCAGTGTGCGCGACCGCCACCCCGGCAGGTTCAGTGCGCCGCCGGGTGCGGCGACCGCGCTCATTTGGCCGCCTCCGGCGCAACTACCTGCAGGCGCGACGCGGGCGGCACGTGCATCATCAGCTGGCCGCTCGCGATTTTCTCGATGCGTGCGTGCATTGCCCACGTGCTTTGCTCGAGCTGCAACTGCCCCCACTCGACCTCGAGCTGCTTCGCCAGTTCCTGCTCCTTCTGCAACTCGACGTAGAGCTTGCGCGCCTTGTTCTGCGACGTCACGACAGACAACGCACAGATGACCAGAATCGCGAGCAGGATCAGGTTCAGGCGCGCCATCACGCGGCAAACTCCGGATTGCGCTCCGCGACGCGCATTACGGCGCTGCGCGCGCGCGGATTGGCCGCGACCTCATCGTGCGAGGGGCGTTGCAGCTTGCCGACGAGGCTCAACTTCGGGTGTGGCAATTCGGCAGCGCGCAGCGGCAACCGCGCGGGCATTTGCGGCGGTTGCGACTGCTCGCGCAGGAAGCGCTTGACGATGCGGTCTTCGAGGGAGTGAAAGCTGATCACGACGAGCCGCCCTTCAGGCGCCAGTGCAGCGACGCATTGCGGCAGGACGCTCATCAACTCCTCAAGCTCCTGATTGATGTGAATCCGTAGAGCCTGAAAGGTGCGCGTCGCTGGATCCTGCCCCGGCTCGCGTGTGCGGACAGCCTTGGCCACGAGCCCGGCAAGCTCGCGTGTGGTAGTGACAGGGTGCCCCGCTCGTGCTGCAACAATCGCTGCTGCAATCTGCTTAGCAAACCGTTCTTCGCCATAGTTGCGGATAACCTCCCTTATTTCCTGCTCGTCCGCGTTGGCCAGCCAGCCGGCTGCCGTCGTACCGCCGCTCGTGTCCATGCGCATGTCGAGCGGTGCATCGCTGCGAAAACTGAAACCGCGCGCGGCCTCGTCGATTTGCGGCGACGACACGCCAAGATCGAGCAGGATGCCGTCGGCTTGCGCCACACCGAATTCGGCAAGCACTTCGCGTAAACCGCTGAAACTGCGATGCACGAGCTTGAGCCGCTCATCGTCGATACCCCCATGCACTGCGATTGCCGCCGGGTCCCGGTCCAGCGCAATCAAACGCCCGTGCTTCCCTAACCGCGCCAAAATCTCGCGGCTGTGTCCGCCGCGACCAAACGTGCAGTCGACATAAACGCCGTCTGCCCGCACTTTCAAACCTGCTACCGCCTCCTCCAGTAATACCGGGATATGTGAGCCCAGGCTCACAACGAGAAGCCCTCCAGTTCAGGCGGCAGATCGCCCTCGGTAAAACCCGCGCCGCGCGCCAGCACCTGGTCCCATTTTTCCTTGTCCCACAATTCGAATTTGTTGCCCTGGCCTACGAACACCACGTTTTTGTTCAACGACGCAAAGTCGCGCAACGCGGGCGACACGAGCACGCGGCCCGCCGCGTCCATGTCGATGTCTTCGGCGTAACCGATCAGCTGGCGCTGCAAATCACGGATGCGCGGATTCAGACTCGAGAGGCTCATCAGCTTTTGCTGGATAGGCTCCCAGTCGGGTTGCGGATAAATCAGCAGGCACTTGTCGACGTCGGCCGTGATCACGAGCCGGCCCGCGCAGCGCACGAGCAATGCCTCGCGATAGCGCGAGGGCACCGCCAGCCTGCCTTTGCTGTCCAGATTGAGCTGAGCCACACCGCGGAACACAGATCCCCCCGATTGAGACGCCGGAGTGAGATTTTTCCCACTTTTTCCCACCGTTGCCCACTATATGAAAAACCGATGGTGTGGTCAAGCACAGAAAACCAAATTTATGTTTTCAGGACAAAGACTTATGAGGATTAATTCACGCGCGCAATGAGTTTAAAAAATAATATTGTTGAAAATCAATAGTATATACAAATAAGTGAATGTGTTACTTTAGCTTTATTTTTGACTATCAAGGAGTTAGGAGCGTCTGGTCGTTGCGGAAAAGCAACAAAAGCGCACATTCCCTGGCAAAAGCGAACGGCCGCCGAACGAATAAAGCAGCTCTGGCGGTCGGCGAGACCACGTTATGCGCTACAGCGGCGATCTGGCGCCGCGGCTTTACGCAACGCCAGGATCATTGGCATTTTGAGGAGTGCGCGTGGCGCGCAATGCGGCACGGCAAATCGCGCCGTATCCCGTTGGAATATCTGCGCGATTAAGGAAGAAAAGTTATGCGGTGTGCAGCCCGCTACCGGGCGCGCCTGGAAAGAAACTCGCGGTAGCCGCACAATTAAACCGCCTGCCCGAGGCAAAAAAAACGTAACCGGCGTGAAGCATAAACCGCGCTGCCGCGGCTTATGCGTACGTCATATCGCGTCGGCGATGGCCTTGCCCATTTCGGTGGTGCCGGATTTTCCGCCGACATCGCGCGTGCGCGGGCCTTCGACGAGGATTGCCTCGACCGCGTCGACGATGGCTTTCGCCGCGTCGGGATGCCCGAGGTGTTCGAGCATCATGGCGCCCGACCATATTTGGCCGACCGGATTCGCAATTCCTTTGCCATAGATATCGGGCGCCGAGCCATGGACGGGCTCGAACAGCGAAGGGAAGTCGCGCTCGGGATTGATATTCGCCGACGGCGCAATGCCGATCGTGCCCGTGCACGCCGGCCCGAGATCCGAAAGTATGTCGCCGAACAGATTCGAACCCACGACCACGTCGAACCAGTCGGGATGCATCACGAAATGCGCGGAAAGAATATCGATGTGGTACTGATCGGTTTTGATGTCCGGATACTGCGCGGCCATCGCTTTGAAGCGCTCATCCCAGTATGGCATCGTGATCGAGATGCCGTTGGACTTGGTCGCCGACGTGACGTGCTTTTTCCTGCCCTTCTTCGCAAGCTCGAACGCAAAACGCATGATGCGATCGGTGCCGCGCCGCGAGAAGATCGCCTGCTGGGTGGCAAATTCTTCGTCTGTGCCCGAGTACATGCGCCCGCCGATCGACGAATACTCGCCCTCGCTGTTTTCACGCACGACCCAGAAATCGATGTCACCGGGCTTGCGGTCCGCGAGCGGACATTTCACGCCCGGCATCAAGCGCACGGGCCGCAGGTTCACGTACTGCTGGAAATTACGGCGAAACGGTATCAGCAGGCCCCAGAGCGAAATATGGTCGGGCACCGTGGCGGGCCAGCCGGCCGCACCGAAAAATACCGCGTCGTGCCTGCGCACCTGATCGAGTCCGTCTTCCGGCATCATGCGGCCGTACTTCGCGTAGTAGTCGCAGCTCCAGTCGAACTCATCGAACTGCAATTCGAACCCGAATTTGCGCGCGGCAGCTTCGAGCGCGCGCACCCCTTCCGGTCCGGTTTCCTTGCCGATGCCGTCGCCGGGTATGTAGGCAATCCTGTATTTCTTCATGATGAATCCTTAGCCATAAGCCGCCGTTATTGAATGCAGACCCGTTTCAAACGCGATTGACATCAGTCGCGCCTTCTCTCCGGATGTGGGAGTCAGCCGATAAGCCGGGTTCTGTCGGCGGCTTGCGCCGCCGTGACAGTCATTCCTCTCGACGTGCGGTTACCCGCACGCTCTAGCCACCTACCCGCAAGCTCGGTGGGTCACGTCATCGCTTGCCTATTTGGTGTTGCTCCGGGTGGAGGTTGCCGCGTTTCACCCCGTTCGCTCCCCGCGCGAAGCTCGATGACGGTCTTCGCCAGGAAGACCGCCACCGCCCTTCTTTTACGAGACTTTGCCGCCTTGCGGCGTCAAAGTCCGGCGCGTGAAACGAACGGACTCGTCTCTGTGGCCCTGTTCCTCGCCTCGCGGCGGACGGTCGTTAGCCGTCACCCTACCCTGTGGAGCCCGGACTTTCCTCTATCGGGACGATTGATCGTCCAAACAGCGACTGCCTGGCCAACTCCCGCGCGAATTTTAGCATGCAGAGCCGGCGTGAGACCCTGCTGTTTTACGGGCGATTTCGCCCCGGACCCGGCGGCCGCGACCGCTAGCAGCAAAGCAAAAAGCCCGGCACAACGCCGGGCTTTGTTTGATCGCCTCCGCGCTGCCGCGTTACAGCATGCGCCAGCTCACCGTGCCGCCGGCGCGGAATGGCACCAGCGTGTCCTTGTGATAGGGCAATTCTTTCGCCACGTTCCACACCTCCTTGACGAGCGTGATCTTGTCTTGATTGCGCGGCAGGCCGTAGAACAGCGGCCCAAACACGCTCGCGAAGCCCTCCAGCTTTTCGAGCGCGTTGTAGGCGCCGAAAATTTCCGCATAGAACTCGATCCCCGCGTGCGCGGTATACATGCCGGCGCAACCACACGCCGCCTCCTTGGTATTGCGCGCATGCGGCGCGCTGTCGGTACCCAGAAAAAATTTGGGGTTGCCGCTCGTCGCGGCCTCGATCAACGCCAGCCGGTCATCCTCGCGTTTCAATACCGGCATGCAGAAATGGTGCGGGCGGATGCCGCCCACGAACAGCGCGTTGCGATTGAGCAGCAGATGATGCGCGGTGATCGTCGCGGCCACGCGGGGCGGCGACGCAAGCACGAAACGCACCGCTTCCTTGGTGGTGATGTGCTCGAACACCAGGCGCAGCTTTGGAAATTTCTGCAATACGGGCAACAGAACGCGGTCGATAAAAAGTTTCTCGCGATCGAATATATCGACGTTCGGGAAAGTCACTTCGCCGTGCACGAGCAGCGGCAACCCGCACTCCTCCATTGCGGCGAGCGCCTCTTCGCATTTAATGAGTTCGCTGACGCCCGAATCCGAATTGGTGGTGGCGCCGGCCGGATAGTATTTGACGGCGTGGACGACGCCGCTCGCCTTGGCGCGCCGGATTTCCTTCGCTGTCGTGTTGTCGGTGAGATAGAGCGTCATCAACGGCTCGAAATGCATGCCGTCGGGCAGCGCCGAGACAATACGGTCGCGGTAGCCGACCGCCATATCGGTCGTCGTGACCGGGGACTTCAGGTTCGGCATCACGATTGCACGCGCAAAGCGCCGCGCCGTATCCGGCAGCACTGCGCGCATATAGTCGCCGTCACGCAGGTGCAAATGCCAGTCGTCCGGACGTGTGATGGTGACTCTGCTCATTGCCTCTCCCTGAATATTCTGGCGCAATCTTAAGCGCGGACCCGCAATTAGTAAAATCAGCCTCGCTTATCCAGCTGCAGCGCCAGCTCGTAGATGTCGTTCTTGCGTGCGCCGGTAATGTCGACTGCGAGTTTGACCGCCTGTTTCAACGACAGCTCGCGCATCAGCACTTCGAGCACGCGCAGCGCCTCGCCGGCGTCGGGCGCTGCGGCGGACGGCGCACCTTCGACGAGCAGCACGAACTCCCCTTTGCGCTGGTTTTCGTCCGCTGCAAACCACGCTCCCGCCTCCTCGAGCCGGCAGCGGTGGATAGTCTCAAACAGCTTCGTCAATTCGCGCGCAATCGTGATTGTGCGATCGCCGAATACCGCCGCCATCGCGGCGACGCTCGCGGCGACCCGGTGCGGCGCTTCGTAAAATACCAGCAGGTACGGCAACAGCTTGAGTGCCTCGAGTTCGCGTTTGCGCGCCGCGGCCTGCTGCGGCAGGAAACCGTAGAACAGGAAATGCGGCGTCGCGAGACCGGCGGCGGACAACGCGCAGATGGCCGCGTTTGGTCCCGGCACGGGCACTACTGCGAACCCCGCGTCCCGCACCGCCGCCACGGCGAGCGCGCCGGGGTCCGAAATCGCCGGCGTGCCGGCGTCGCTGATCAACGCAATCGACTTGCCTTGCGCGAGCAATCCGAGAAGCTTCTGCGCCGTGTTGCGCTCATTGTGTTCATGCAGCGAGATCAGGTGCGACGTGATGCCGTGATGCTTGAGCAGACGCAGCGCGAAGCGCGTGTCTTCCACCGCAATAACGTCGGCGCGCTTCAACACGTCCAGCGCGCGCAACGTGATATCGGCGAGATTTCCAATCGGCGTGGCGACTACATATAATGAAGGTCGCCCCATTCCCGCCTGCTCATGATGCACCGTCTCGTTCATCGTCTGGCTGTCGCCCTCATATTGTTCCCCGCGCTACTATACGGGGGCGCGACGCTGTTCGCTACCGGCGCTGCGGATGCGGCCGCGCGCGAGCCGCATATCGCGTTGATATTGCCGCTGGCGTCGCCCTCCTTCGCGCGCCACGCCGATGCGCTGCGCCAGGGATTTGTCGCCGCCGCCAAGGGCGCCGCAAAAAACGTCCCGCCTATCCGCGTTTATCCGGTCAACGAAGATACGCTCAACGTGTTGACGATATACGAGCAGGCGATAGAGTCGGGCGCACAACTGGTCGTCGGCCCGCTCACGCGCAACGGCGTGGCGGCGCTGGCGGCGAGCACGCTCGTCAGCGTACCCACGCTGGCGCTCAACACGCTTGATACGCGTTCGACTGCGTCCGCACGCCTGTACTTTTTCGGGCTCGGACTCGAACAGGAAGCGCGCCAGGTCGCCCAACTCGCGCGCGATGACGGACGCCGCAACGCGTTCGTGCTCGGCGACGACACGCCGGTCAGCAAGCGCATGCGGCAGGCTTTTATCGCGGAATTCGCGAAAGGCGGCGGGATCACCGTCGCCGAGTTGAACTTTGGCGCGGACCAGGCCAGCCTGACCAAACTGCGCCAGACCGTCGATCTCGGCGTCGCCGACATGATGTTCCTGGCCGTCGATTCCGAGCGCGCGCGCGCCGTGCGGCCGTATCTCGGAAACAGTCTCGCGACGTACGCGACGTCGCAAGTCAATGCAGGCGGCGGGACACTCGCCGCCAACGAACTAAACGGCGTGCGATTTGTCGATATGCCGTGGCTGCTGCAACCCGACCACCCTGCGGTGATGATCTACCCGCGCGCGCAACTGGACGGCGTGGAGTTCGAGCGCCTCTATGCGCTGGGGATCGATGCATACAGACTGAGCCTCGAATTGCTGAAAGGCACGCGCGAGCCCGTGCTCGACGGCGTGACCGGCCAGATCCGGCTCGCGCGCGATCAGCATTTCGTGCGTGAATTGACCATCGCACAGTTCGTCAACGGCAAGCCGGTCGCGCAGGAGGTCCGGCGCTGATGGGCGCGCGCGGCGAGGATGCCGAGAATCTCGCCGCCGCGTTTCTGCAACAGGCGGGACTGACGCTCGTCGCGCGCAACTATCGCTGCCGCTTCGGCGAGATCGACGTGATCGCGCGCGACGGTGCCACGCTCGTGTTTGTCGAAGTGCGCATGCGCTCAAGCGAACGCTACGGTGGTGCGGCCGCCAGCATTACCGCCGCCAAGCGAAAGAAATTGCTGCGCACCGCGCGCTGCTACCTCGCCGGCGTCGCGCGCGCGCCCCAATGCCGCTTCGACGCACTGCTCATCAACGGCAACAATAACTCGATCGAGTGGCTCAAGAATGCCTTTGCGGAGTGATTATGGGATAATCCGCCGACTTGACGGGCGAAAAAATGGACTTAATAAGTCGAATCAGCGAGAACTTTTCCGAAAGCGCGCATCTCAAACTCCAGAGCATGGATGCGCTTGCCAAACCGATCGCCGCCGCCGCCGAACGCATGGTCCAGTGCCTGCGTGCCGACGGCAAAATCCTCGCCTGCGGCAACGGCGGGTCGGCCGCGGATTCCCAGCATTTCTCGGCGGAGTTGCTGAACCGCTTTGAAATGGAGCGCCCGGGGCTCGCCGCCATCGCGCTCACGACCGACACGTCGACGCTGACGTCGATAGCGAACGATTACGATTTCGAGCAGATTTTCTCGAAACAGGTGCGCGCGCTCGGCCACAAGAACGACGTGCTGCTCGCAATCACGACCAGCGGCAATTCGAAAAACGTGCTGGCGGCAGTCGCGGCGGCGCACGAAAACGGCATCAGCGTGGTGGCGCTGACCGGCCGCAACGGCGGCAAGATGACTGAGATCTTGCACCCGTCGGATATCCACATCTGCGTGCCCGCGCAAAGCACCGCGCGCATTCAGGAAGTGCATTTGCTTACCTTGCATTGCATGTGCGATGCGATCGACTGTCTGTTATTGGGGGTGGAATGAATACGCATAAATCTCGGCTGCTCGCGCTAATTGTTGTTCCGCTGCTCGTCAGCGTCCTGTCCGGCTGCGTCGCTGCGGTGGTTGGCGGCGCGGGCACCGCCGCCGTCATCGGCGAGGACCGGCGCACGGTCGGCACGGTGACGGAAGACCGGGGCATCGAGCTCAAGGCCGAAAACCGCATCAACGATAAATTCAAGGACGCGCACATCAACGTGACGAGCTTCAGCCGCATGGCGCTGTTGACCGGCGAAGCGCCGGATGCCGCCGCCAAGAGCGAAATCGACAAGATAGTTCGCGCGGTCGAAAATGTGCGCGGCGTTTACAACGAAATCACGGTCGCCGGCGTCACCGCGCTGTCGGCGCGCACCAACGATTCTTTCATCACGTCGAAGGTGAAGGCGCGCTTCGTCGACCAGCGCAAATTCAACGCGATCCACGTCAAGGTGGTGACCGAGGCCGGCGTCGTGTACCTGCTGGGCCTCGTTAAGCACCAGGAAGCCGACGACGCGGTTGAAATCACACGCACCACGAGCGGCGTGCAAAGAGTCGTCAAGCTGTTCGAATATATCGACTAGCGGGACCCCGCGTTACACTTGCCGCGTGCATCCCGTCCCCGCCTTCGAAGCCAAACTCTGCACGCCGGCCGACATAGCCGCGCGCGTTGCGCGCCTCGCGCGGCCGCTGGTCTTCACCAACGGCGTGTTCGACATCCTGCACCGCGGCCACGCAAGCTATCTCGCGCAGGCACGCGCGCTTGGCGCGAGCCTGATCGTCGCGGTAAACAGCGACGCCTCGGTGCAGCGACTCGACAAAGGTCCGGACCGGCCGATTAATGCGCTCGCCGACCGCATGGCGCTGGTCGCGGCACTCGAGCCGGTCAGTCTCGTCACGTGGTTCGACGACGACACTCCGCTGGCCCTGATCAAAATCGTCCGCCCCGACGTGCTGGTCAAGGGCGGCGACTGGGCGGTTGACGATATCGTCGGCGCGGCGGAAGTCAAAAGCTGGAAGGGCGCGGTGCACTCGATACCGTTCATACATGAACGGTCGACAACCGAAACACTCAAAAAAATACGCGGCGCGTAGTCTGGTTGTTCGCTTAGTTTTTCGCGGCCAGCGCATCCGCGCAGGTCGTCACTTTGAGTTGCGCGGCGGGAAAGTCGGCTTTGAGTGCCGCAATTTTTTCCGCCGCAGCATCGCCGGGATCGCGTATGACAAAGATGACGCCCTTGGCGCCGCGCTGACCTGCGACCGCCGAGCGCACGCCCTTTTGCCGCAACTGCGCGAGATAATTGTTGGCGGCTTCGTCGGTCTTGAATTCGCCCATTGCGATCGCATAGCGCCATTGATCGTCGTCCTGCACCGGCGAAAAGTCGGTGATCCCGCGGGCTTTCAACTCGCCCGCTTTCTTGTCGACTTCGGCCTGCGTTTTGAGCGGCGGAATGTAAACCCAGTAAGCGACGGCGGTTTCGCGCTGCGACACCTTGTCACTCACGCCGACCTTGGCGAGAGCAGCCCCCGCCCGCGCGGACTCCTCGGCGGCGAAGCCGCTCCATTCAAGGCAGACAAGTTTCGGTTGGGCGCGCGACGCGTCGTTGCGCGGCGGAGTGGACGCAGCGGGTTTCACCAATTTCATTTTTTCCGGGGCGATCTGCAGCAACGAGAGCTGGTTGTCAGCCCCGGCCCGGCCCTCCGCGAAGCGGATATAACCGTACGCAAGCGCGTTGAACAGCACCAGTATCAGAAACAGCAGCCTCATGATTTATGCATCGCTTGCGCCGTCAACCGCCGCCCCCGCTATGGTCAGCAAACCCTCGAGGACCAGATTATCCACCAGCTTTACTTCCAAGTTAAGGTGCGGGGCGAGCACCGCGGCACCGCCCCCTGATATTACGCACAGCGGCGGCGCCTGCCCGGCGTCTTCGAGAAAGCGCGCCATGCGCTCGATCGCACCGCACGATGCGTTGATCGCGCCGCTCATGATCGCGTCGCCGGTAGCATCGGGGAAGAAGCTGAAGCGGCCCGGCCGCAGTTTGAGCCCCGCGGTGTTCTCGGCGAGCGTCCTGCGCATGAGTTCAACGCCGGGTACTATCATGCCACCGGCAAACACGCCGTCCGCGGTCAACGCATCGACCGTCAGCGCAGTGCCGGCATTGACCACAACCGCGGCGACGCCGAACAATCGGTGCGCACCGATCAGCGCGGCCCAGCGATCGCAGCCCAGCTGCGCGGGTGCGGCATAACTGCTGCTGACGCCGGCTTGTTCGCGGGTGCTTTTGAGCCACTGCGGCGCCGGCGCGGCCGGCAGCACTTTACGCAATTTATCGCGTAAAGCGCTGCCCGCGACATTCGAGATCACGATCGCGCACGGCTGCGGGATCCGCGCAAAGGCCGCTTTCAAACGGCCCGCCTGCGCGGTCGCGACCCACGCGCGCGCGCGCCAGCGGGTGCCGTCGTGCCAACCCCATTTTATGCGCGTATTGCCGGCATCGACCGCCAATACGCTGCGCCCTGCTTTGTGCGCCGTCATGCGGCAATCCTGAGACTCACGTCGCCGGTGTGAAAGCGCAATTGACCGGTAGGCGTCGCGACCAACAACGCGCCGTTCTCCGCGACGCCCGCGGCGGTGCCGTTGACGATGCCGCCGTCGGGCAGCGCGATCTTCACGGGCTTACCGCGATAAACGTCATGACCCTGCCACTCATCTCGAAACGGCGCAAAACCGGCGCGCGCAAACTCCGTAAAAACGCGCTCGAGTTCGGCGAGCAGGCTGGCGAAAAGCCGGCTGCGATGCGGCGCGGCGCCCGCGGCGGTCGCAATGTCGACCGCGGGCTGGTCGATGCGTCCGAGCAGCGCCGCAGGCATCCGGCAATTCAACCCGATGCCGACGACCGCGGCACTTGGCCCGAGCATATCGCCCTGCATTTCGATCAGGATGCCGGCAAGCTTGCGCCCGCGCCACAGCACGTCGTTGGGCCACTTGAGTCCCGCATCGGGTACGCCATGCTGAGCGAGCGCGCGCATCATCGCGACCCCGGCAGCGAGACTCAGCCCCGCGAGAAAACCCGCGCCCTGCTCGAATCGCCACAAGAGCGAAAACGTCAGCGCGGCGCCGGGCAACGCGTGCCAAGCGCGGCCGCGCCGCCCGCGGCCCTCGGTCTGCCATTCGGCGGCAATCACGGTGCCGCTGGCGGCGCCGGCCGCCGCGCGGCGCATCAACAACGTGTTGGTCGAATCGACGCGGTCGAGCACTTCGACCGAAAAGCGCGGCGCCGCCGGCCCGAGCGCTGCTCGCACGGCGTCAGGATCGAGCAGCGCGAGCGGCTCCGCCAGCCGGTAGCCGCGGCCGCGCACTTTGAATATTTCAATGCCGGCGTCATCGAGCGCATGCAGCGCGTTCCACACGCTCGCGCGCGACACGCCGAGCACGCGCGCCATCGCCTCGCCCGAGCGGAATTCGCCGTCGGCCAGCATGCGCAGCGCGTGGAAAGTCAGGGCGTTCATCAGCTCGTATAGAATAGTCGATAAACACGGTTTGGAGGGAGCTCCGCCTTGGCGACCCGTCTTCAGCATAAAAAAGACGCGCCCCGAAAACGCCTTGCCGCGCGCGCCGTGCCGGCACGCCGGCGGACCGCCGCACGCGCCGCCGCGCCGGTCCCGTTCCGGCCGGGCGCGCCGCTCGACGAAGAGTTTCTGACGACCGTATTCAGGGTCGCGCGCATCGGCATCTGCCTGACCGACGAATACGGCTACTTCGTGGAAGTCAATCCGGCGTTCTGCGAGCTGTTCGGGTATGGCGCCGACGAGCTGTTGCGCGCGCGCGGCATGCCGGACGCGCGGCCGTTTCTCGACTTCGTGCATCCCGACGACCGCAAACTGGTGCTCGACAACCATCTGCGGCGTATCCGCGGCGAGCCCGTCACTTCGTACTACCCGTTTCGCATCGTCGACAAGACGCAGCGCGTGCGCTGGCTCGAAATCAACGCCGTGCTGGTCAAATGGCAGAACCGCCGCGCCACGCTGTCGTTTCTGCTCGACGTGACCGAGCGCACCGCGCTGCAGCAGGAATTGCAACAGGGCCTGATCGAGCGCGAAGCGATACTCGACAATTCGCTGGTCGGCATCGCCTTCATCGACGCCGAAAACCGCGTCAAGTGGAACAACCGGATGTTCGAACAAATTTACGGCAGCAGCCGCGGCGCGTTGATCGGCCGCCACGCCGAGTTTGCCTACCCGAAGCACGAAGACTATGTCGCATTCGGCCGCGCTGCCGCGCCGGTGATCGCCGATGGCGGCGTCTTCGAAAAGGAACTGGAAATGCAACGCGTGGACGGCTCGCGTTTTTCTGCGTTCGTATCGGGCAAGGCGATCGATCCCGTGGACATCGCCAAAGGCGTCGTGTGGGTCGTGCGCGATGTCACGCGCCGCATCAAGCTCCAGGGCGAACTCAACCAGACCCTGCTCGAGCGCGAAGCGATATTGCAAAGCACGCTCGTCGGCATCACGTTCTCCGTCAATCGGCGCCATTTGTGGCTCAACCAGACTCTCGCGCGCATGCTGGGCTACGAAGTCGCCGATCTGATCGGCCAGTTGAGCGTAGTCCACTTTCCCGACCAGCACAGCTTCGAAGAACTGGGGGCGGCCGCCTATCCGACGTTGTCGGCGGGCCGCCCGTACTCGACCGAAGAGCAGATGAAGCGCAAGGACGGTTCGCTGATCTGGTGCCAGATTTTCGGCAACGCGATCGACGCGCGCGACCTGACCAAGGGCACGATCTGGACGTTCGTGGACATCAGCGAACGCAAGCGCGCCGAGGGGGAAATCCGGCGCGCGCTCGAAAAGGAACGCGAACTAAACGAACTCAAATCGCGCTTCGTGGCAATGACCTCGCACGAGTTCCGCACGCCGCTCGCCACCATCCTGTCGTCGGCGGAACTGCTCGAGCAGTACCAGGAAAAGCTGTCGGCCGCGGATAAAAAAGAAATGTTCGACAGCATCCGCGCGGGCGTCGAGCGCATGGCGAAAATGCTCGACGACGTGCTGATGATAGGCCGCGCGGAAGCGCAGATGATCGAATTCAACCCGGCGCCGCTCAATCTCGCGGATTTCTGCGAGCGCCTGGCCGACGAAATCCGGCGCACCCAGACCGGCAGCCATGCGGTCGAATTTTCGTTCGAGGGCCCGCGTCGCGACGTGGTCATGGACGAGAAGCTGCTGCGACACGTACTGGGCAACCTCCTGACCAACGCAATCAAGTATTCGCCGGACGGCGGCACCATCGCTTTCAATGCGCGGCTTGCCGACTCGATCGCCGAATTCGACGTCGTCGATCACGGCATCGGCATTCCGCCCGAAGACCAGGCGCGGCTCTTCGAAAGCTTCCACCGCGCGCGCAACGTCGGCAATATCGCCGGCACGGGACTCGGCCTCGCGATCGTCAAGAAATCGGTGGATCTGCAACGCGGCAGCATCTCGTTCAACAGCCGCGTGGGCAAAGGCACCCGGTTCACCGTCGCGATTCCAGTGGGCTGACCGTGCAGAAGATACTGGTGATCGAAGACGAGGCCGCGATCCGCAACAATCTCGCGCGTTTTCTGCGCGCCGAGAACTACGAAGTCGCGACCGCGGAGAACGGCGCCGCGGGTGTCGCGGCGGCGCGCGAAGGCCGGCCGCACCTGATCATCTGCGACATCCGCATGCCCGAGATGGACGGCTACGCGGTGCTCGCCGCGCTCCGGCAGAACGCAGCCACGACGCGCATCCCATTCATGTTCCTCACCGCCAGCGCCGACCGCGCCGAGCGCCATCTCGGACTCGCGCAGGGCGCCGACGAATACATCACCAAACCGTTTAAACTGCCCGAGTTGCTGGCCGCGATCAAACGCCGGCTGGCCGCCGCCGGCAGGGAATGAAAGGACGCTCATGAAGCGAGTACTGGTCATCGACGACGAAGCCCCGCTGCGCGCCAATATTGCGCGGTTGTTGAAAGCGGAAGGCTATACCGTGAGCGAGGCGGACAACGGCGCGGCGGGGGTCGATATGGCGTGCAAGGAAATGCCGGACCTCATCATCTGCGACATCACGATGCCCGAACTCGACGGCTTCGGCACGCTCTTTTCGCTGCGCGAAAACGTTACGACTTCGCAAATCCCGTTCATCTTCCTGACCGCGAGCACCAAGACCTATGACCGCAAGTGGGGCCTCGAACTCGGCGCCAACGACTTCCTGACCAAACCTTTTTCGCTGAACGAATTGCTCGCAGCGGTAAAAAAGCGCCTGGCCTCATAACTTCGCTAGTCAGCGCCACACTGCGCATGTCGAGCGCGGTGACCTTTAAAACCTATCTTCTGAGATATCACTCAAGGTCGAAGCGATCAAGGTTCATCACCTTGCTCCAGGCCGCCACAAAGTCACGCACGAACGCCTTCTGCGAGTCGCTGCACGCATAGACTTCCGCGAGGGCCCGAAGCTGGGAGTTCGAACCGAAGACGAGGTCGACGCGGGTGCCGGTCCACTTGACTTGGCCCGACTCGCGGTCGCGCCCTTCGAACACGTCCGCGAAGGCCGAGGTCGGCTTCCACTCCGTGCCCATGTCGAGCAGGTTGACGAAGAAGTCGTTGGTCAGCGCTTCCGGCTTCTTGGTGAAGACACCGTGTTTCGCGCCGCCGGCGTTGGCGCCGAGCACGCGCAGTCCTCCGACGAGAACAGTCATCTCGGGCGCGGTCAATGTCAGCAGTTGCGCCTTGTCGATCAGCATAGCCTCGGCCGGCACCGCGTGCCTGCCGTTGAGGTAGTTGCGGAAGCCATCGGCAATCGGCTCCAGGTAGCCAAACGAGTCGACGTCGGTCTGCTCCTGCGAGGCATCCACGCGTCCCGGCGCGAAGGGCACGTCGATGCCGACGCCGGCCTTCTTGGCCGCCTGCTCAATGCCCACGCCGCCGGCCAGCACGAGCAGGTCGGCCAGCGAGACCTTGCCGGACGCCTTCTGGATTTCCTCGAGTTTGGCCAGCACCCTCGACAGTTCGGCCGGATTGTTGGCTTCCCAGTCCTTCTGCGGGGCGAGGCGAACGCGCGCGCCGTTGGCGCCGCCACGCTTGTCGCTGCCGCGGAAGGTGGAGGCCGAAGCCCAGGCGGTGGAAACCAGTTGCGCGATGGACAGGCCGGACGCGGCGATCCTGGCCTTCAGGTCGGCGATGTCCGCCGCGCTCGGGGCCGGCAGCGTCGCCTTCGGTAGCGAGTCCTGCCAGATCAGGTCTTCCTTCGGCACTTCCGGACCCAAGTAGCGGGCCTTGGGGCCCATGTCGCGGTGGGTCAGCTTGTACCAGGCGCGCGCGAAGGCCTCGGCGAAGGCCTGCGGGTCGTCGAGGAACCTGCGCGAGATCTTGCCGAATTCCGGATCGAAGCGCAGCGTCAGGTCGGTGGTCAGCATGGTCGGCTTGTGCTTCTTCGACGGGTCGTGCGCGTCGGGAATGATCTCCGGCGCGTTCTTGGCCACCCATTGCTTGGCGCCGGCCGGCGACTTGGTCAGCTCCCATTCGTACTTGAACAGGTTTTCGAAGAAGTTATTGCTCCACAGTGCCGGAGTCTTGGTCCACGTCACTTCGATGCCGCTCGAAATCGTGTCGCCACCGTGCCCCTTGCCGTAGTTGCTCATCCAGCCCAGGCCCTGCGCTTCCAGCGGCGCGGCGGCCGGTTCGGGACCCTTGTGCGATTCCGGGGCGGCGCCATGCGCCTTGCCGAAGCTGTGGCCGCCGGCGATGAGGGCGACGGTCTCTTCGTCGTTCATCGCCATGCGGCTGAAGGTGGCGCGGATGTCCTTCGCAGCGGCCATGTAGTCGCCGCTGGCGTTCGGGCCCTCGGGGTTGACGTAGATCAGGCCCATGTGGGTGGCACCAAATGGCGCAACCAGATCGCGGTCGCCGCTGAAGCGCATGTCGACGCCCAGCCAGACGATCTCCGCGCCCCAGTTCACGTCCTCGTCGGGCTCCCACACGTCCGCACGGCCGCCGCCGAACCCGAAGGTCCTGACGCCCATCGACTCCAGCGCGACGTTGCCGGCGAGAATCAACAGGTCGGCCCAGGAGACCTTCTGGCCGTATTTCTGCTTGATCGGCCACAGCAGCCGGCGTGACTTGTCGATGTTCACGTTATCGGGCCAGCTGTCGAGCGGGGCGAAGCGTTGTTGGCCGCGACCGGCGCCGCCGCGGCCGTCGTGGACGCGGTAGGTTCCGGCGGCGTGCCAGGCCATACGGATGAACTGCGGCCCGTAATGGCCGAAATCCGCCGGCCACCAGTCCTGCGAGTCGGTCATCAGCTTGACCAGGTCCTTCTTCAGCGCCTTGTAGTCGAGGCTCCTGAACGCCTTCGCGTAGTCGAAGCCCCTGCCCATCGGGTCGGACTTCGAGGAATGCTGGTGCAGCAGTTCAAGCCGCAGCTGGTTGGGCCACCAATCGCGGTTCGTCCTGCCGACGCCAGCGACGTGGTTGAACGGGCACTTTGTTTCGGTTGACATGGTTGTCTCCTTTGATTGCTTGCAACTAGCTTCTGGTTGGCGCACTTCCGCCCGTTCGAATTTAGTGTTCCGTAACCGATAGATCCAATTGATTTCTCTTATCCTGTCGATAGCGTTGAACTATTGATTTTGTGTTCGGGGCCGCGGCTAAAGGCGCGGGGCATGACCCGCGCAATTTTCAAACATGAGAAACAACCTGCCGGGCGGCGGTGGCAATATCATTGTCGCGGACGGGCCGCCCGGCGAAACGGAGAGGCACGTTTTATTGACGGGTTGCGGTGCCGAAGGGGTCACGGTCAGCGCGGGGCCCGACAGCGGAAATGTCATACCAACACGCATCGGCTCTCCCGAAAAAACAAAAGCGAGCGTGGCTGGCGGCGGCTGGCTGGCCCGACTGAACTCTTAAGGAACCTACTGCAATGCGAACGGCAGTATTTGATGCATATCAACAAAGGCACAAGCGGCAGTCACTACGAAGCGGGTCTGTGCATCCGCCGTTTGGGCCCTGCGTTTCGGGAATGATGAAGCGCCCGCGCAAGGCGCGCTAGTAACAACGAAAATCCGAAGAAAATTACGCCGCGAGCTGGCGCTTGCCACTGGCGGCCGCGCGGGGTCGAAGCGTCGGACGCTTCAGGACATCTGCGACTGCAAGTAATTCTGCTCGCCGACTTTCTGCACCAGCTCGAGTTGCGTTTCCAGCCAGTCGATGTGCCCCTCCTCGCTTTCGAGGATGTCCTCGAACAACTCGCGGGTCACGTAATCGGCAACCGATTCGCAGTAAGCAATCGCCTCTTTTAGCGCCGGGTAAGCGAGATTTTCGAGTTTGAGATCGCACCGCAACGCTTCCAGCGGTGCTTCGCCGATCCATAGTTTGTGCAGTTCCTGCAGGTTGGGTAGCCCCTCCAGAAACAGAATGCGCTCGATCAATTTGTCGGCGTGCTTCATCTCATCGATCGATTCGTGATGCGTATGCTCGGCAAGCTTGTGGAGTCCCCAGTTCTTGAACATCCTGCCGTGCAGGAAATACTGGTTGATCGCCGTGAGCTCATTGGCGAGTACCTTATTGAGGTACTGAATGACTTTCTTATCGCCTTTCATGTGCATCCCCGGGTAAAAAATTCAGACCTAGCATAGCATCGCGCGGCGCCAGACACACGCGATCGTTACGCGACAACAGAAAAATGGCTATGGGCGGAATTTGCGGGCGCAACCGGACTGGTCAGGGAGCGATAGGCGCAACTGCAACGCGCAAGGTATTGCGCACCGGAGACAATTCACGCGAACTGGCGCGTGCGCCTCCCGCCTTTACACGACGCTTCTTCCTGCAGGATTTCACGCGCACAGGGCTCGCAGGCGCCGCAACAAGTCGCAACACCGAGACCATCTTTCAACTGCTGCAGGTCCGTAACACCAAGCGCGGCCGCTTGGCGAATTTCCCGTTCGGTGACCGCGTTGCATAGGCATACGTACATGATAGTAAGCGATAGTTATTGCAATGCGAATCATTATCATTTATATTCACGCTCCCGTCAAGTCCATTCTCGGTCTTGGCAGGATGGAATAACCATTACGCAATTGGGGCAATGGAACTCACCACGCAAATGTCGGGCTGGAAAACGAATGATCGCGGCACCCGCTATACAGGGCTGGCGATCGTCGTTGTGCTGCACGCCGCTGTCATCGCAGCACTGCTGCAATACGAACCTGTGCGGTCCGCGTTAACCGACGCCATGCCCATCATGGTCAGCCTGATCACGCCGCAACCCGTCGTTGAAAAGCCCAGGGAGCCGCCGAACCCACTGCCGGTCAAACCGCGGGTCCCGCTCCCGCCGCCGGAATCGCAGCAAATCATCACCTCAACCACGACCGCTCCCGAGCCAACGCTGACGCCCACGCCGCCACCGCCCGCGCCGGTCGTAGTTGCGCCGCCGCCTCAGCCGGCGCCCGTGGCTGCGGCACCCGTGATACCGCCCAACTTCAACGCCGACTATCTCGACAATCCGCCGCCGGTATATCCGGCGCTGTCGCGCCGCATGGGCGAGCAAGGCAAGGTCATGCTGCGCGTGCTCGTCAACGCCAAAGGCACCGCCGATAAAGTCGAGTTGCGCTCGAGCAGCGGTTCCGGCCGGCTGGATGACGCCGCGCTCGACAGCGTAAAACGGTGGCGCTTCGTACCTGCGAAGCAGGGCGATCAACCGGTCGCGGCGTGGGTACTCATACCGATTACATTTTCTTTGAAAGGCTGATTTTGGAACCCGCACAATCCGCAGGCATCGCCAGTTTTCTTGCTCAAACCGACGGCATCGGCAAAGCCATTATCATCGTGCTGATAGTGATGTCGATTGCGACCTGGTATCTGATCGTCAGCAAAACGCTGCAAACGCTGAAGACGCGCCGTCGCACGACACATTTCCTGCAGTTCTTCTGGGATGCGCCATCATTGCAGGCGGTAGCGACTCATCTTGGTCAACAGCATCCCGAGGAGCCGTTTTCGCATCTTACATGGCACGCGATTCTCGCCGCCCGCCATCATCAGAACCACGGCGCGAACAAGCTCGACGCCGCCGGCAACACCGCGGAATTCCTGACGCGCGCCATGCGCCGCGTGATCGACGAGGAAACCGCGCGTATCGAAGCCGGCCTCACCGTACTCGCCTCGGTCGGCAGTACTGCGCCTTTCGTTGGTCTGTTCGGCACTGTCTGGGGCGTGTATCACGCGCTCATCAATATCGGCATGAGCGGCCAGGGCACGCTCGACAAGGTCGCGGGGCCGGTCGGAGAAGCGCTGATCATGACCGCGGCGGGACTCGCCGTCGCCATTCCCGCCGTGCTCGCGTACAACGCGTTCGTGCGCAGCAACCGGCTGGTACTCGCGCAACTCGATTCCTTTGCACACGATCTCTTCTCGTTCCTGACCACCGGTTCGCACGTCAACGACGTCGCATCGGTGATGCCGCTCAAGACTCCGTCGCTCGCCGCCAAGGGAGCCGCCTGAAATGGCTTTCGGCAGCTTCAAAGCAAGCGGCGAATCGGCGCCGATGGCGGAAATCAACATGATCCCGCTGATCGACGTGATGCTGGTGCTGCTGGTGATCTTCATCATCACCGCGCCATTGCTCACGCATGCGGTGAAAATAGATCTGCCCAAGGCCGCCAGTCATCCCAATCTGACGCGCCCGGACCACATTGCGCTCTCCATCAACGCCGCCAACGAGATGTTCTGGAATGGCGAGCGTATCGATCATCCGCAACTTGTGGAGCGTCTGACGTCAGCTGCCAAACTGGCCCCGCAGCCCGAATTGCACCTGCGCGCCGACAAGACCACCCAATACCAGACGCTGGCCGAGGTCATGGCCGCGGCCGGCAAGGCGGGACTTACGCGCATCGGGTTCGTGTCCGATCCCACCGAACAACGCCCCTGATGGTGTCCGATTTATGACGCCTCCCGTCCGCAGCGCGCCGAAATCACTGCATCGTGCCGCGCGCTTGCTTGCCTGCGCGCTGGCGGCGTTGATTTCATGCGCTGCGCCAGCCGCCACGCCGACGCCATCGGGCGCGGAAACCATCGTGCACATGCTCGATTACCTGGGCGTCGACTATGCCGCGACCGTGAATGAAGGCAAGGTAATCAATCAAACCGAATATCAGGAACAACGCGAATTTGCCGAGCGAGTCGAAACATCGATCGCCAAATTGCCGGCGAACGCGGTCCGCGATTCATTACAATCGGATGCGCGCAAGCTGCGCACGCTGATCGAGTCTAAAGCGCAGGGCGACGAAATCGCCAAATTGACCGCCGCAATGCGCACGCGCCTTATCCAGGCCTATAACATTGCGATCGCGCCGAGGACCGCGCCTGACCTCGCGGCTGCCGCCGGTTTGTTCGCGTCGCAATGCGCAGCCTGTCACGGCCCGCAAGGACACGGCGACGGTCCGGCAGGCAAGGGCATGGATCCCGCGCCCAGCAATTTCCATGACCTTGCGCGCTTTCATAACCGCAGCCTGTATTCGCTCTTCAGCACGATCACGCTTGGCGTTGCCGGCACGCCCATGAGCCCATTCAGTTCGCTGAGCGAAGAACAGCGCTGGGCGCTGGCATTTTTTGTGGGAGGGCTGCGCAGCGACGATAAAACCCTGGCGCGTGGCGCGGATCTTTGGCGGCAAATTGTCGGACGCGACCGCTTTGCATCGCTCCGGGATATCGCCACGGTCACCGAAAAAGAAATCGCCGAGCGACAGGGCGACGATGCCGCCGCGATACTGGAATGGCTCACGCGCAATCCGTCGGAACTCGCGCGCGGCGAACAACCCTTGTCCTTCACCAAGCGCGTGCTCGCGCAAAGCGTTGAAACCTATCGCAACGGGGATCGGGAAACCGCGCAAAAACAGGCTGTCACCGCCTATCTCGAAGGATTCGAACTGGTGGAGGCCAGCCTGGATACCGTCGATCGCGCCATGCGCGAGCGGATTGAAGCGCAGATGATCGAGCTGCGCGGCCTGATGCGCGATGCCGCTCCGGCCCCCGACGTCGAGCACCAGGCGGATCTCATACGCGCGGCGCTGAATGACGCGCAGCATCGCCTCGACGAGGGACAAATCTCGCCGGCAGCCACCGCATTCAGCGCGTTTATCATCCTGCTGCGCGAAGGACTGGAGGCGCTGCTCGTGGTGGCCACCATCGTGGCCTTTCTCGCGCGGGCCGGACGTCGCGATGCCATGCGCTATATTCATTTCGGCTGGGTCAGCGCGCTGGTGCTCGGCATCGCCACCTGGTTCGCTGCCAGTTTCCTGATTGGCATCAGCGGCGCAAGCCGCGAGATAACAGAGGGCGTCGCGGCTTTGTTCTCCGCGGTCATCCTGATTTATGTTGGGTTCTGGCTGCACTCCAAAGCCTACGCCCACCGCTGGCAGCAGTTCATCGAGACCCATCTCAAAGGCGCGCTTTCGAAAGGGACATTGTGGGCACTGGCCAGCGTCTCGTTTATCGCGGTCTATCGCGAGTTGTTCGAGACCGTGCTTTTTTATGAGGCGCTATGGGCGCAGGCAGGCGTTGCCGGAGGTCCGGCCATCATCGGCGGCTTGAGTGCAGCCATCGTCGCCCTTGGCATCATTGCATGGCTTATTTTCCGCTTTGGCATGCGCCTGCCGATCGGCCCGTTCTTTGCGGTCAGCTCGACCCTGCTTGCGCTGCTCGCAGTTGTATTCGTCGGCCAGGGCGTCGCGGCGCTGCAGGAAGCCGGCAAGATCGACGCGCATGTTCTCGAATTTCCAAAAATTCCCATGCTCGGAATCTATCCGACGTGGCAGTCGCTGGCCGCCCAGTTCGCCACATTCGTCATCGTGGTCTTTGGATTTTTCTACGGTTACCTCACCAGCCGCCGCGCGGCCGGCCTCGGCAAAGGCACTGCTTGAACATGAAATTGCAACACGTGCCGGCGGCGCGCGCCGGGCAAAGCGACATGCCGCCGGCAACGGCAGACAACCCGTCTCAGCGCCGGCAAATTCGCAGCAACGATTTGTTCGGCGGCGGCCGCGAGGTTCTGATCGAGCACGCAGGCGAAGTGTATTCGCTGCGCCATACGAGCAAAGGCAAGTTGATTCTGACGAAGTAGATTTTAATTCAGCCAGCCAGTCCGGCCGCGTGGCCGGGATAGCCAGCCATGCAGCACTTACTTGACCGGAGATCCCATGGCTGGACGTTTTCGCTTCACGCCGCTCGCAAGCGCGCTTCTACTCACCCTGAACGTACCGGCGCCGGCAAGCGCCGCTGATCAGGAGCTGTCCGAAGTAAAAGTACAGGAGCAGGCGGAACGCGCCGATGGTCCGGTCGACGGCTATCGCGCAACGCGGTCCTCCACCGCGACCAAAACCGATACGCCGCTCAAAGACGTACCCGCTTCAGTAACAGTGGTACCCGCGCAGCTCATCGAAGACCAGGCGATGCGCAGCATGGGCGACGTTTTCCGTTACGTGCCCGGTGTGCTCATGCATCAGGGCGAGAGCAACCGCGATCAGATCGTGATTCGCGGTGTAAGCACGACCGCCGATTTTTACTTGAACGGCGTGCGCGACGATGCGCAGATTTTCCGCGATCTGTACAACCTCGAACGCGTCGAGATCCTGAAAGGCCCTGAAGGCATGATCTTCGGCCGCGGCGGCGCCGGCGGTGTCGTGAATCGCGTCACCAAGAAACCGGCCTTCGAGCAAATCGGCGAAGCCTCGCTCACGCTCGGCAGCTTCGATCAGCGGCGCGCTACGCTCGACTTCGGAAACAAGGCAGGCGATTCGGCGGCGTACCGCGTCAACCTGATGGCCGAAGGCGCGAACGATTTCGTCGACGGCGTCGATTTGAGGCGGTGGGCGGCGAATCCGACGTTTGCATATTTCATCAACGCGCAAACTTCGCTCACGCTTGACTATGAACACCTGTACGACGGCCGCGTGCCGAACCGCGGCGTGCCGTCGCTGAACGGCGCGCCGCTCGACGCGCCGGGCTCGACGTTCTTCGGCAACGCGTCGCAAAGCAACGCGCATTCGTACGTCGACGGTCTCGGTGCCGTGCTCGAACACGAATTCAACGCAAACATGCAGCTCAAAAACACCTTCCGCTTCACCCGCTACGACAAGTTCTACCAGAACGTGTATCCGGGCAGCGCGGCGACGAATGCAGGAACGCTCAATCTCGCGGCGTACAACAACGACAATCAGCGCACCAACACTTTCAATCAAACCGATCTCATCACCAAGTTTGCAACCGGCGGCATCGGGCACACCTTGCTCACCGGCATGGAGCTTGGCCACCAGAACAGCGACAACAAGCGCAACACCGGATTTTTCGGCGCGTCGACGAGCATTACGGTGCCGACGTCGAATCCGTTCGCGATTGCCACCGCGTTCGCACCTAACGGCACGGACGCGAACAACAACGTCACCGCCGACATTCTCGGCCTGTACGTGCAGGACCAGATCGCATTCTCGAAGCAATGGAAAGTCGTCGCCGGCGTGCGCTACGACTGGTTCAAAGCCGATTTTCAGGACCGCCGCACGCTCGTGGCGCCCGTCAATCTTGCCCAAACGGAAGTTGGCTGGAGCCCGCGCGCCGGGCTGATCTGGCAGCCGACCGCGGCACAAACCTACTACGCGAGCTATAGTTACGCGTTCCTGCCGTCGGCTGAACAACTCGGGCTCACGACGACAACGACGAATCTGGATCCGGAAACCGCGAAAAACTATGAAATCGGCGCGCGCTGGGACCTGCGGCCGAAGCTAACGCTCGCCACCGCAGTATTCCAGACGCAGCGCAACAACGTAAAGTCGGCAAATCCGGCCGTGCCCGGCACGTTCGTGCAGACCGGCGAACAACGTGTGCGCGGCACCGAAGTCAGTCTTCAGGGTGACGTGCGGCCGGACTGGCACGTATTCGGCGGCTACGCGTACATGGATGCGCGCGTCGTGCAGCCGTTCAATTCGAATACCACGGCGACCACCGCGTCGCTCGTGCCGGCCGGCAACAAGGTCGGCCTCGTTCCGGAAAACACGCTGTCGTTCTGGAACAAGTTCGATTTCAACGCGGGCTGGGCGGCGGGACTCGGCGTGATCTACCAGGGAGCGTCGTACACGTCGTACACGAACACGGTCAAGCTGCCTGCGTTTACGCGCGTCGATTCGGCGGTGTATTACACGTTCGCCGGCAAAAAAACCAGAATCGCGCTCAATGTGGAGAACCTGTTCAACAAAAAGTACTGGCCGACCGTCGATGGCGACAACAACATCAGCGTCGGCGCGCCGGTCAATGCGCGGTTAACGCTCACGACGAGCTTCTGAGACGACTGCCCGTCGTGGCGGTCGATCCGTCGCGCGTCATATAGAATAAGCACCCGCGGTGCATCGCCGAACGCGATGCGGCAATCGTCGAAATCACGACTGCCGGCCTGGTCGTCGATGACACTAAAATGAAACATCCCGTTACGGAGGTCCGCGATACGCATGATGAATCGTCAGATCCTCGCAATCGGCGGCGCCGCGTTGCCGCCTGATCTCGACAACCTGCTGCTCGTCGATTATTTCCTGAAGCAGACCGGCAAGCGCAAACCGAGAGTCGCGTTCATCGGTGCGGCGCATGGCGACGCCGATGCGGGCCGCCTGCGCTTCTACGCCGGGTTCAGTCAGTTCGCGTGCCGGCCGACGCATCTGCCGCTGTTCGCGCGCACGCCGCGCGATCTCGCCTCGTTCGTGCTCGAACAGGACGCGATCTTTGTCGGCGGCGGCAACACGCGCAGCATGCTTGCGGTATGGCGCGAATGGGAGCTCGACCGCCATCTGCGCGCCGCGTGGGAAGCCGGCGTGGTACTCGGCGGCGCGAGCGCCGGTTCGATCTGCTGGTTCGAGCACGGTCTGACCGACTCCGTCGCGGGTCCGCTCACCGCAATGCGCTGCCTCGGTTTTCTTCCCGGGACCAACTGCCCGCACTACGACAGCGAACCCGCCCGCCGGCCGACCTTGCGCCGGCTCGTCGCGCGCGGCGCTTTGCCCGAGTGTCTCGCCGCCGACGACGGCGTCGCGCTGCATTTTGAAGGCACGCGCCTCGCCAAAATCGTCAGCAGCCGGCCGCGCGCAAAAGCCTGGCGTGTGCGAAAATTGCGCGACCGCGCAGTCGAGACCCGGCTGCCCACAAAATTTCTCGGCGCGCGGACTTCAACGAAGTGAGGAAACGTCATGCGTAACGAACTGCGCCCGTTGTTTGCCGTCACCGCGCTCGCCATCTGCGGCGCGCTGCAAGCCCAGGATTATCCGAACCGGCCGGTGCGCGTGCTGGTTCCGTACACGCCGGGCGGCATCACCGACCTCGTCACGCGAATCGCCGCGGGGGAACTCGCCAAGAGTTTGGGCCAGACGTTCGTCGTCGATAACCGGCCCGGCGCCAACAGCATACTTGCGGTCGACATGGTGTCGAAAGCGACCCCCGACGGTTACACGCTCGGCACCGTGATCGCGGCGCACGCGGCGAACCAGACGTTGTATGCGAAGCTGCCCTATGACTCGGTCAAAAGCTTCGAGCACGTGTCGCTGCTCGTGACCTCGCCGCTGATCGTGTGCGTGACCAATTCGCTTCCCGCGAACTCGATAAAGGAGCTGATCGAGCTCGCGAAAGCGAAACCCGGCCAACTCACTTTCGCGTCGAGCGGCATCGGCGCCGCCGCGCACCTGACGACCGAACTCTTCATGTCGACCGCCGGCATCAAGATGGTGCACGTGCCGTATAAAGGCACCGCGCCCGCGCTGCAGGATCTAATCGGCGGCCAGATCAACTTCATGATGGACACGCCGATGCCGGCGATGCTGCCGCAGGTGCGCGCCGGCAAAGTCCGGGCGCTCGGCATGGCCAGCGAAAAAAGAATCGGCATCGCAACCGATATACCGACGCTGATCGAATCCGGCGTGCAGGTCGTGGGCGGCACCTGGGTCGCGATGCTGGCGCCGGCAGGCACGCCCAAGCCTATCGTCGACAAGCTGTCGCGCGTAGTCGGCAC
>Ga0265314_10000981_pt1 | contig 33560 bp, 27 predicted proteins | sample 4126metaG_FD_203106 | JGI IMG/M metagenome (GOLD analysis project Ga0265314, IMG submission 203106) | Rhizosphere microbial communities from Carex aquatilis grown in University of Washington, Seatle, WA, United States - 4-1-26 metaG | ecosystem: Host-associated > Plants > Roots > Rhizosphere >...
GTAGTACCACCGACACTGCCGTGGGAGTGTCATGGGAGTATTACCCTCCCAGCCGGTGTGAGCAGGTATCGAGTCCCCTTCTTCTCGACCAAGCCCCACTCCGACGTCAGGCGCTTGATCGTGCGGAAGAAGCTCGTTTCCGGCACGCGTGACGCCTTCTGTAGATTGCCCGACGTCGCGCCGTCGTCGCCGAACGCTTCGGCGAGAACAGTCAGCAGCTTCTGTGCGCTCGAAGGCACCTCCGCCCACTGCCGCGGCAGCCGCACCGCCTGTTCCTTGTCGCCGAGCGGGATCACCGTCGCCGAGTCCGCTCTTGCCTCAATGCGCCACCGCATCGGCTTGAACTCCGGGCCGTCCTTCGACTTGAGGCACGACAGCGTGACGACGTCGTCTTCCTTCATCACCATCGCGACCCAATCCATTGCGGCACGCATCGCCGTGGATCCGCGCTCGCGCTCAGCGGTCCAGGGGACGTGGGCGGCCACGCAGACAAATCCCTGGATGGTCTCCTCGAGCAGCTTGAGGTGCGCGACGTAGCGCGCGACGTCGGTGCTGCTGTTCTCGTCACCGGAGTTGGTGGCGCGGTACGTGTCGACGAACAGCACGCGCGGGCGCGGCAGCATCGCCCGCAGCGTCTGCATGACCTGCTCGACCATCATCGGATCATCGAGCTGCGGCGACGCGGCGATGTAGAACAGCGGCACGTCTTCGTCGGCGGCGATGCCGTGATGTTGGTAGACGGCGCGCTGGCGGCCGGGGTACCCCGACCAGCCCTCAGAGGCGAGGATGCAGACGGCGCACTGTGCGACGTCGAGCTCGCCGCGGAACTGCGTGCCGCGCGCGAGCGAGATCGCAAGATCCTGAATCAGTAGCCCCTTGCCGTGTCCTGACGGTCCCGGGATCATGCCGAGGCCGCGCTCTGGCAGGCCGATTCCCTGTACTCGAAACGGCACCGGCGGCAGCGTGAGCACCTGCTTCGCGCGGTAGACCGCAAACGGGCTGACAAACGGCTCCTCGGTCTCGGCACCGTTCATGCCCGGTGGCACCTCGAAGTCCGGCGCCTCTTCACGCGAGTCATCAGCGAACGCACTCACGCGCGCCCCCCGCTGCAGGCACGCTCAAGCGTCCACCGTCGATAGTCGTCGCGGTCCCACTTCGAGCGGTAGAGGCCGCTCTGTCGGAAGAGCGCATCGACGCGTGTCTCGTCGCCGTCACACCAGAAGCCGAGCAGCGAGCAGAGCGCTAAGTCCGCCTCGCTCTGCGAGCCGTAGCGGTCGCGCCAATGGCCGGCCCACAGTGCGGAGAACAACGCGCCGTTACGAGCGCGACGGGCGCGTTGCAGGATCTGCGCGTCGGATGCGGAGACCGGACGCCGCACGCGTGGCGGTTGAACCGGCTGCGGCGGCCACAGACGGTCGCACAGCGCGTCGAGCATGCGCTGCCCGTCGCGGATGGCGGTCACAGTGCCCATCCGGTCAGGCAGAAGTACCGCGCGTGTCCGTAGCACTCGACGGCGGTCCCGCCGGCGCCGGCCTTCCGCCCGTTGTGGCGCGGCTTGCCGCGCACGAGGATGTGCACGCCTGTGCCGGACGGCGAGGCTTCGCTGTAGCTGTCGAAGGCGTTGACGATCGACTGCGCCCACGGCACCAGCAAGCCGGTCTGCGGATCGCGGCAGGCATCGAGGTCGACGCCGGCATAGACGTTCAGCGTCGCGTGGAAGACGAAGCCGATGCCCCAGCCCTCGCGCTCGGCGCGGCGGACCGCTTCATCAAGGCTTGCCCAGTGTGACGGCTCGGTGCTGCTCGCGTTCAAGCCGGTGCGCGGCTGCTTCGGCACCTTGGCCGGTTTCGGATCACCGGGTCGCGGCTCGAGGTTCCAGCAGACGAAGTGCGGCGGCAGCTCGAGGCTCGCAATGACGTCGGCGTCGAAGCGCATGCCGGGGATGCCGGCGTCGGCCGACGCGATTGACGACACGTCGTGTAGGGCCAGACGGCTCACGCTGCGTCCTTCGCGTGTCGCGTCGCGAGATACTCCCGCACGTCCGCCGCCGTGTAGACGTGGACGCCGCCCGGAGTACGCAGCGACGCGCGGAGGCGACGCCGCTGTGTCTCCGCCCGCACCGTGGCGGGCGTGCGATCAATCAGCCGGGCGACATCGCCAGTGAGATAGACCGTGCTGTCATCGTGCATGCCCGCATGTATGCGAGCAGCAGCGCATCACGTCACGGTGACACGTTCCGTGGAACGCGAACTAACGGTGTCGGCTCGGTGGGGGTGGTTCGCCGATTCCCTTCTTGTTGTCGAGGCGCACAAGCGCCGCTCGAATCGCGTCGTAGGACTTGCCGCACTCTCCGGCCAGCCGCGTACAGGCTGCGGCGCGCCCTAAGCCCTGCTGAATGAGCGCTTCGTACGGAATGCCGATTGCGTTGAGTGCGGCGTCATCGGCGTCGGTCCATTGCGGCCGGCGCCTCGGTGGATGCTTCACGCCTGCCTTGCGCAGCGCATCACGCTCGCGGTGTTCGGCGTCGCGAGAGCGCCACCGTAGTGCTTCCGCTTCGAACGGGCGAAGCCGCTCCACCTCTGCGCGGTCGAGCTGTGACAGGATTCGCTGCCCGTCTAGCTCGCGCTCAAGGCGGAGTACCTCTGCGCCGAGGCGATCCACTTCCGCCGCTAGCTCCGGTCGCGTCTTCCGTGACGCCATCCCCACCACCACACAAAAGCCTACTTGCCTGACGCGACCGCCTCGCGGAACTCTGGGCGATTCTGCAATTGGCCGATGAACCTGTTTCTGTCGACCTGCTTACCCGGCGGCCACGCCTCGGACACCGCAGCCAGAATAAGCTGCCTACGGTTGCGAATCCTCATGGATGGGTCATCGAGCAGTGCCCTGACCGACGCTTCGGTTTCGGCAACCTCATCCGCCTTGAGGCGAGCGCGAATCTTGGTCATCTGTTTGTCTGGAATCCACTGATGAGCTTTGTGCACCAACCCTTGGAGGAGCCGCCCCTGCTCTTCAATCCCGCTAGCCGAAGACGTCCAATCTGGGGTTGCAACCCGCGCATAGTTACTTCCCAGTAGCCAGCCAACTTTCGCTTGAAATACATCCCTTAGTTGCGCACGCTTGGCGTCCAGCAACAGATCGTAATGCTCGACGCGCAGGGGGATTGTAACCCGCAGAAATGCGCACCAATCGCCCCCCACGAAGGCTTCGGAATCGGCACGTAGAAAAAAATAGCCGTCGAGATTGTTATTGAACAGAGAGGTCGCCGCGATGGTCAAGCGATCCTTTAGCTTCTCAGAGACGAACGTGTGGCCGCACATTGTCTTGGATTCGCTGTCGAGTGTAATTGCTGTCTCGTCGAGTGCGTTGAGCTCATGCCGAAGAGCATCCTCGACCGTTCGAACCACGGCCAACGTAAGATACGGAGCCTTGCAACGACCGTTGCGACGAAATAGGTCGCAACTCTGCGTCAGCAGCATATACGCTTTATATTTTGCTTCGGCGAAATAAGGATGCAGCTGATTGATTAGATGAATCAGCTGCGGCGTGCGAAAAAGAACATCACCCTGACACAAGTTCGCCTTATCCGTCGAATCCGGAGATTCGTATGTAAAGTGCATCGAAAGCCTGTCAGTCGCTAGAGCTGCTATTACCTGTCGGCTGAGCAGACCGCATTGAGCGCGAGTCTCCGGCGACTTCAATCTTGGTTCGGCCCTCAGACGAAGAACTTTTGATGGTGCGAAGTGCCGGCTCGATAGAGCCTGAAGTATCGGTCGGCGCCGATGGGATACTATAATCCGATCGATGCAGAGCCGTCTCCCGCGGAGGCGATAGGGTGTTCAGCCGGCTTCTATTTGTTGTCATAAGTCACCTCTACGGTCGAATAGCCAAACACGATGTGCTTGGCGTGGTCCACGAGCCCCTCGAATGCGCCAGCTAATTTCTTGGCAGCCACATCCGCGGATTCAACGGCATAATGATAGTTGAGGTCAAAGCGTATTTCGCCGTCATCGAGATCCGAGGTCATTCGTAAATTGAGAAGCGGTCTGCCGAAGATCGCGACGCCCTCAAGCTTACGGATAACCTGCGTCTGCCGCACCGCGAGCCCCAATTCGACGAGCCCATCGGAGTCCGGCAGATCGAACACTGGCTCCGCGGCAGCGAGGGCACCGCGATGAGCAAATCGATAGTTAACTCCAACACCCGACACGGGCGTATGTGACAGCTTCTCCAATAAGACGACAGCCACCGTTTGAGCCTTGATAATGTGCGCATGATTTAGCGAGAACGGAGTCAGCACGAGCTTGCCGGGTTGAACAGCCAACCTGAAGCCATGATCGGGAAATGAAATCTGACGCTCCTCGATGGAGCCGAGAGACAGAGAGAGTTCGACGGGAACTGAGTCCGCATCGAGGACGTGCTTGGCTAGCCAAGGCGGTGTGAGGATCGCAGGATTCCATGCACCCAATAGGACAATGTTCCAGCCGTCTACTGCGGGTTCCATTTCAAACCGTACTGCCACCCGAGACACCCCAAGGTCAACGCGTCGTCCGGTTTGAGTCGGCGTCGCATATGCCGCTGCAACGTAGCCACGATGCGTGCTTTGTGGCGATGGAGTCGTCGGGATCATCGCCGCTTCGGCTTGCGATTCGTCCGCCCAGGGGCGCGCATTAAGCTTACTGTGCCCATCACTGTGCCCATCACCAGCCACCCAGCAGCCAATTTTCAGCCGCCGGGCAGCCGGGACGGTAGGCACAACCGTTGAAAACGCTATGCGGGACAAGGGCTAGGCGACGCGCGACGGCATCCTGAATCCTGCGCGTCTGCCAATTCCGCCACTTTCGCGTGGGTGATGCGACTCCAGGTCGGCCCTCGCAGATATCTGCCGAGCTTTGGGGCGTCAAGTATGCCGGTGCGCAGAGCGGCGGTCGCGGGTGCCCGAGCTTTCTACTGCCGGTCATAACGAGGCGGTCGATTGCTCGCGGGGTCATGCGATGATTGCCGGCAATCGCGAGAGAAATCCGCTCGGCTTAGCTGGCCTGGCAGAGCATCGCGGGCAGTGTACGCGTCGGGTCGAGTCGTTGGTGGCGCGCGAGGCGCGCGCATGGTGGCCGGGCACGTGCGGACCAGGTGGCGCCGCCGACAACAGCTGGTCGCGCCGAGGTGGCGCGATCGGCGTTCGCGCGCGGCGCAGAGCGCGGAGGCCACAGCCGAATGCGGGTTTTCCCACGCTTGTCGACGCGCGCGGCTTCAGATTTACACGCACTGGACATCGAGGTTCTTGCCCCGTCTCGGGATCGCGCAACCTGCTAGGAGAGTACGATGGCCTCAGTAGTCTGGACCTTCTACAACATGGCGCCCAATGCGACGGCCTCAGTGAACTGGAAGAATGCGAAGCGCTCGGCCGCGGCGATCTTTACGGCATGGGCTCGCCCGACGGCGAACTACGGCATCGTTGGGTCGACGTATGACTTCAAGGCCCTAGTCGTCAGCGTCGAGACGCAAAGCACGGAAGACGATTTCGCCACGGACCAACTCGGCGTCTCTCGCCTGTTGATTACGGTCAAGAACACCGGTGTTCGCGCCAACGTCGATCTCACGGCGGCGTTCGTATGAACACCAAGAAATCGGTTCGCTTGCATCTCGAGTACGATCGCGCCGGTCGGATCGTCACCGTGGGGGCGTCGCACGGAACGGCCGTCGACCGCATGGAGATGCCGCCACACAAGGGCAGGAAGATTGTCGAGGTCGCGCCCGCGGCGCTGCCGGCGGGCGTTCGCAAGCCGGCGGCGACTGCCAAGCAGCTCGATAGGTTGGTGGAGCATCTCATCGCCAGTTGCCTCGTCCGGCGCGACGGAACGATTGCCGTCGCCGCGGCGCGCAGGCGCGCATGACGCGCGCATTGCGGCTCGCCGGCGAGAGACCGGGTACGGGCGCCGCGAGCCGAGGCCGAGCGCGCGTGCGTCGCGCGTCGCCGACGGCGCGCGATGAGCGGCGATGCCGCGCGCCCGGTGGGGGCGCGAGAACCCGACGATGCGCAGACTGAGCTCGGCATTTGCCTCCGTCGTGGTTGGGCTGCTGGCGTCACGCGCCGCGTCGGCGTCGCCGGTGTACGTGAGCCTTCTGACGCAGGGCACAATCGTGCGCGTCGATGGTTCGGGCAGCCAGAGCGTCTATGCCAGCAACCTCGGCGCGCCCGGTACGCTCAGGCTCGATAGCGCCGGCGATCTCTTCGTGTTGGACGGCGTGGGGAAGCGCGTTCTGAAGATCCTGCCGAACGGCACAAAGACCGTGTTCACCACCTTCCTGCCGAGCGGCAACGACATCAGCTCGCAGGAATTGCTGGTCGATGCGTCGGGGGCGCTGTTCTCCATCGTTCAGCGCGGGGACATCGCGTCACAAGTCTGGCGCCTCCTAGCAGGCGCGCCGCCCGTCCTCGTGGCTGAGATCAGCGGCGTATCGGCGCGCGGCGGTACCGTTGGGCCGGACGGAGAATTCTATCTGGCGCTTCAGGAAGGGAAGGTCGTGCGCGTCACGCACGGCGGTCAGGTTTCAACCTTCTACGCGCCCCCGACATCGATCCAGATGATCGACGTGCGGTTCACCTCACAAGGCGACCTGATCATCCTCTCACCGCAAAGTCTGTGGAAGGTCAGCGGCGCGTCGCTGCTGCTATTGGCTCCGGCGCTGCTCGATGGCGCCTTGCAGCTGGCCATCGACGCGCACGACCGCATCTTCATCAGCGGCGGCGGATTCGGCGGCGGGCAGGGCGATGGCTTCATCCAAACAGTCGACGCGAACGGCGTGCTGTCGACACTCGGCACCTTCCCCGGGCTGGGTCCGGTGGATGATATCGACGACAGCGATTTCGACGTTCTACCTAGCGCGCCACAGGCGATACCGGCGTTGTCTGAGGTCGGGCAGTCGGCTGCCGTCCTGATCTTCGCGCTCATGCTCAGCGCACGCGCCAGGCGACGTCAGCGGGTACCGCTCGCCTGAAGCGCCTTGCCAGCTCGCTTTCCGAACGCGCCGCACAGGCCGGCGGCGGCGTCGTTGGCGCTTACGCCGTGACGGCCAGCAGTCAGGCCCTGACTGCACCCGGGGGGCCGCCCGCCGCGTCGGGCGCGCCGCTCCACGCCCGTCGCACCGTCTTGAAGGCCCATCGGCGATGGGCGACAAGACTAAGTCCACGATTCGACGCCGCATTGGCGGAAGGCTGATTTCGCGCATGGCAGAACTGCCCAAAACGTACGACCCTCAAACCACCGAGCAGCGCTGGTACGACTTCTGGCTGGCGGGGAACTACTTCCACGCCGACGAGACGCGCGCGGGCGAAACCTTCTCTGTCGTCATTCCGCCTCCGAACGTGACGGGCGTGCTGCACATGGGGCATGTGCTGAACAACACGCTGCAGGATGTGCTGGCGCGCTTCCATCGCATGGATGGCAAGAACGTCCTGTGGATGCCCGGCACGGACCACGCCGGCATCGCGACGCAGAACGTGGTCGAGAAGCAACTCGCCAAGGAAGGGCAGACGCGCCACGATCTAGGGCGCGAGAAGTTCGTCGAGCGCGTCTGGCAGTGGAAGGATGAGAAGGGCGGCGTCATCCTGCGCCAGCTGCAGCGGCTCGGCGCCTCGTGTGACTGGGAGCGCGAGCGCTTCACCATGGACGAGGGCTTGTCGCAGGCGGTGCGCGAAGTGTTCGTCCGTCTGTACGAAAAAGGGCTGGTCTACCGCGGCCAGCGCATCATTCATTGGTGCCCGCGCTGCTTGACGGCGCTGGCCGACGAAGAGGCGGTGACCAGCGAAGGCGGCGAGAACGGCTCGCTGTGGCACATTCGCTACCCGGCGGCGGACGGCGGTGCGGGGCTGACGGTGGCGACGACGCGTCCGGAGACGATGCTCGGCGATACCGGCGTCGCCGTGAACCCGGACGACGCGCGCTACGCGGCGTTGATCGGCAAGCAGGTGATGCTGCCGCTGATGAATCGGCCGATTCCCGTCGTCGCCGATGCGCTGGTCGACCAAGCGTTCGGCAGCGGCGCGGTGAAGCTGACGCCGGCGCACGACGCCAACGACTTCGAGATGGGGCAGCGCCACAACCTCGCGCCGCTGTGTATCATGGAGCCGGACGGCATCATCAGCATCGCCGGCGGGGCCTACGCCGGGCTCGATCGTTTCGACGCGCGCAAGCGCATCGTCGCCGATCTCGAGGCACAGGGATTCTTGGAGAAAGTCGAGCCGTACCGCGTGCCGGTGCGGCGCTGTTATCGCTGCGATACGGTGGTTGAGCCGTACCTGTCGCTGCAGTGGTTCGTGAAGATGGCGCCGCTGGCGGTGCCGGCGTTGCGCGCCATCGGCGATGGCTCGCTGCGCCTCGTGCCGGATCGCTGGACCGGCGTGTACCGCCACTGGATGGAGAACATCCGCGACTGGTGCATCAGCCGCCAGTTGTGGTGGGGGCATCGCATCCCGGTCTGGTACTGCGACGCCTGCGGTCACGAGCTCGCCGCGCGCACCGACCCGAGCGCCTGTCCGAAATGCGGCAGCGCGCTGCGCCAGGATCCGGACGTACTCGATACCTGGTTCAGCTCGTGGCTGTGGCCGTTCTCCACCATGGGCTGGCCGGACGATACGGCGACGCTGCGCCGTTTCTATCCGACCAACACGCTGGTCACCGCCGCCGACATCATCTTCTTCTGGGTCGCGCGTATGGTCATGGCCGGCTACGAACTGACCGGCCAGTGCCCGTTTCAAGACGTGTATCTGAACAGCATCGTGCGCGACGGGCAGGGCCGCAAGATGTCGAAGTCGCTCGGCAACTCGCCCGACCCGATCGACGTCATCGATCAGTACGGCGCCGATGCGTTGCGCTTCACCGTGGTGTCGATCGCGCCGGTCGGACAAGACGTCCGCTTCGACGTCGAGAAGACCGAGTTCGGACGCAACTTCGCCAACAAGATCTGGAACGCGGCGCGCTTCGCGTTGATGCACCTGCAGGCCGACGCCTCGGCGGGCGACGTCGGCTCGCTGGGCATCGCCGATCGCTGGATTCTGTCGCGCCTGCAGGCGGCGATCGAGGAAACCCGCGCAGCGCTGGCGGCATACCGCTTCAACGATGCGGCGTCGGCGCTCTACCGCTTCATCTGGAATGAAGTCTGCGACTGGTATCTGGAGCTGTCGAAGCCGGCGCTCTACGGCACCGATGATACGGCCAAGCGGGCGGCGCGCGCGACGCTGACGACCGTGCTCGATCAGACCATGCGCTTACTGCACCCGTTCATGCCGTTTCTCACCGAGGAGATTTGGCAGGCCCTGCCGATCGCGCGGCCGAGCGCGTCGATTTGCATCGCCAGCTATCCGCATGTGGACGCGGCGCAACTCGACGCCGATGCCGAAGCGCGGGTTGGCCAGCTCATCGATACCGTCGGCGCCGTGCGTAACATTCGCTCGGAGCTCGGCATCGCACCAACCACGCCGCTGGCTGTGTCGATCGCCGCGGCCGGCGGTAGCGAGCGCGTGCTTGCCATCGAAGACTTCATCAAGGTGTTGGCCAAAGTGCAGCAGGTCGAGTTGCTCGGCAGCGAGCGGCCGCACGGTGCGCCGTCGACCGTCGTGCCGGGGCTCGGCGAGGTGTTTATTTCGTTGCGCGGCGTCGTCGACGCCGCCGCCGTGCGCGAGCGGCTGCAGAAGGATCTCGCCAAGGCGGAGAAAGAGCTAAAAGGCGTCGACGCCAAGCTGTCGCGCGCGGACTTCGTCGACAAGGCGCCGGCGGATATCGTCGACAAGGAGCGCGCCAAAGCGACGGCATTGCGCGAGCGTCAATCGACCCTTGGCAGGCACTTGGCCGCGTTGCAGGACGCATGAGCTCGGGTTGTTGGCTGTTACGTTGCTAGGTTGTTAGGTCAGAGAGCGGCCATGGCCCGACGCGGCGTCCCACCAACAACCAACAACCTCACGACGAACAACCAGCTCTTCGATCTTCCCGCGGTCGCCGATTTGATTCGCACGGCGTTGGCGGAGGACGTCGGGCGCGGCGACATTACGACGCGGCTGACGGTGCCGGCCGCGGCGCGCGCGCGCGGCACGCTGCTGGCGAAGCAGGACGGCGTGTTGGCTGGTCTGCCGTTGGTCGAGCGCGTTTTTACGGCGCTCGGCGGGCGGGTCACGATCCAGACGTTCGTCAGCGACGGCGCCGCGCTGAAGTCGGGCAGCCGCGTCGCCAGCGTCGAAGGGCCGGCGGCAGATGTGCTGATCGGCGAGCGCCTGGCGCTCAACTTCGTTCAGCAGCTGTCCGGCGTGGCGACCTTGACGCGACGCTACGTCGACGCGGTGCGCGGCACCAAGGCGCGCGTCATCGATACGCGCAAGACGACGCCGGGTCTGCGCGTGCTCGAGAAATACGCTGTGCGCATGGGCGGCGGCGGCAACCATCGCGCTGGGCTCGACGACGGGATCCTCATCAAGGACAACCATCTCGTCGCCGCCGGAGGCGTGACTGCGGCGGTCAGCGCGGCGCGCGGCGCTGCGCCGCACGGGCTCAAAGTGCAGGTCGAGTGTGCGACGCAGGCGCAGGTCGAAGAGGCGATTGCCGCCGGTGCCGACGCGATCCTGCTCGACAACATGTCCACCGCCGACATGGCCGAGGCGGTACGCCGCATCGCCGGTCGCGCCGTGGTCGAAGCGTCAGGCGGCGTGACGTTGGAGACGGTGCGCGCCATCGCCGAGACCGGCGTCGATCTGATTTCGGTCGGCGCGCTGACGCATTCCGCTCCGGCGCTCGACCTGAGCCTGAAGATCCAGCTGACGTGAAGATACAAGAAACATCACGACTGAGGCGCAGCGAGCACGGAGATGATTGGAGGGCCTGGTCGCCGCCTGATCCGAAGCCGCGTGATGTTTCGCTCGGTGTCTCTGTGTCTCTGCGGTGTGTCCTGATCCGGCTGTGATGGAGCCGCTGACGCGCGAGGCGATCGCTGCGCATCTCGGCACGCGCTGGCTGGGGCGGGCGCTGCATTGCTTCGATGAGCTCGATTCGACCAACACGACGGCGCGCGAGATGGCGGCGGCGGGCGCGCCGGACGGCACCGTGGTCATCGCCGATGCGCAACGACGCGGGCGCGGTCGGCTGGGACGCGCGTGGGTGTCGCCGGCGCGCAAGAATCTCTATGTCTCGATCGTTCTGCGCAGCGATGTGCCGGCGGAGCGCTTGGCGCAGGTCAGCCTGCTGGCCGGCGTGGCGACCTGCGAAGCCGTGCGCGAGCTCTGTTCCGACGCGGCGATCAAATGGCCGAACGATATCCTCGTCGGCGGGCGCAAGACGGCGGGCATCTTGTGCGAGATGGACGCCAGTGGGGCCGCGCCGCTGGTGGTGTTGGGCATCGGCGTGAATCTCAACAGCGCCATCGATGACTTCCCCGACGAGCTGCGCGACAAGGCGACGTCGCTGCAGCTGGCGCGGCACGGTCTCGCCGTCGACCGCGCGCGCTTCACCGCGCAACTGCTGACCCGGCTCGAGGCGCACGTCGATGTCTGGCGGCGGCGCGGTTTCGCGCCGATCGCCACCGCATGGCGGGCGCTCGCGCCACTCATCGGCCGCCGCATTCACGTGCAAGAGCCGGGGGGCGACGTCGTAGGGACGGCGTTGGCGCTCGACGACGACGGCGCCCTGCGCATCCGCCTCGACGACGGCGCCGAGCACCGCGTCATCGCCGGCGACGTGACCGTCGTCGGCGGCTACTCGTAGCCGCCCATCTCCAGGAAGGCGCGCCCGATCGTCGCGTGAGTGGTAGGATTGGTCACCGTCGCGGCGCCTTCCCACAGCGTCACGAACGGCATCGCGATCTCGCCGGTTGGCACGCGCCGCTGCTCTTTGAAATCGGCCGTGACGCGCACCGTCAGCGGCCCGCCCATGACGAAGTTCAGCGTCACATCGTACTCCAGCGGATAGCCGTATTCGGGCCAGATGAGCCCGGTCTGCACGATGGTGGCGCTGGTGGCCAGCTCGACCCCGCCGCTGCTGATGCGATAGCCGTACGTCGGCCCAACTGTGCCTTCGAAGCGCCGGTCGACGCGATACGCACACAGGTCGATGCCGCTATCCAGTTGGATGGCGCAAAACGTCCAGCGGCTACCCGGCAAATCCGCGGTGCCCCACTCGTGATCCATCCAACCGCTGCCGGTCACCGGCACGATGCGATCGTCGAGCTTGAGATTGCCCGCCACGGCGAGGCGCGTGCGCGAGTAGTATCCCATGTCGAGCCCGAAAAACGGGACGACGCCGTTGAGCGTCGGACCGTGCTTCAACGGTTGGTACGAGACGCCGTCGGTCATCGTCAGCTCGATGGCGCGCTGCTCCAGGGCGCTGCGCTCCGACACCGGCACGGCGAAGGCACCGGAGATCTCGTAGCGCAGCGCCGGCGAGGTCCAGCCGTCGATGCACCACGCGCCGGGCTGCCCGAACGACGGCTCGAAGCGCATGCTCAAGCGGTTGAGGCCGAATTGGTAGGCCGACATGCTCTGCCGATCGGCCGAAACGTATTGTTGCGCCACGCGATCGATGATGGCGATGTACACCGTATCGATCGCGCGCAGCGGCGACAGCGTCAGGCGCGCCGCCGTCATCTCGACCGCAAAGCGATCGGCCGAGGACGGGCCATCGAGGAAGCTGATGAAGTACCACCACTCCACCATGTAGTCCTGCAGCACTTCGTTGTCCGGTAGCACCACCGGGTTGACGGTCTTGCCTGGGGACGCGCCGGGCAGGAAGCCTACGGGAATGAGTGGTGTCGACATACACATCTCCTTTCGTCGGCACAGTCTGCGCCGTGGCGTCCACTCATGCCCGCGCTTTGATTGACTCGTCAAGGCATGGCGCTCTAAGCACCACATGCTACAGCAACACGAGCGGGAGGAGACACTGGCTATGGCTACGGTGGCGATCTTCGGTGGAGGTATGGCTGGACTGGCGGCGGCGCACGAGCTCGGCCACCGCGGCTTCACGGTGCATGTCTATGAAGCCTCATCCGTGGTGGGCGGCAAATCGGCCAACCAGGGCGCTCCGGGCTTGCCGTCGCCCACCGGGACGCGCCAGGCGTTTCTCGGCGAGCATGGCTTCCGCTTCTTTCCGGGCTTCTACTTCAACGTGATCGCGACGATGAGCGAGATCCCCCGCCCGGCCGCGCACGGCGGCGGGGTCGTAGCCGACGATCTGGTCGCTAGTCCGCAGGCGGCAATGGCCTTTGCCGCGTCCGGCGGCGCCGATCGCTTCTACCCGTTCGACCGCACCGCGACGCTGCCGTCGTGGGACGTCTACGGCCGCATCCGCGCCATGCTCGCCGGCCTGGACTTTACCGACATCGACCTGGCGCGCATGGCTTGGTTCCGCATCAAGTACCTGACCGCCGGCCCGAACCGTCGGCTGCAGTGGGATGGCGTCTCATGGCATGACTTCATCGAGCTCGATTCGCCGCACTACTCGCCGGGCTTTCGCGAGTTCGAGACCTCGATCCCGCGCACGATGTCTGCCATGGCGGCGTCGACCACGAGCGCGATGATCGTCGGTAACATCGGGATGCAGTTCGGGCTCGATTACGCGCGGCCCGGCAGTCAGGAAGACCGCCTGCTGGTCGGCCCCACCAAGTATCGCTGGCTGCAGCCCTGGTACGACTATCTGTCGACCACGGTCGGCATAAACTTTCACACCGACCACAGGCTGACCGGCTTCAACTACACGCTCGGCAGTCACGCCATCAGCAGCGCCACGGTAGCGACTACGGGCGGCCCGACGACCGTCACCGCGGACTACTATCTGCTCGCTGCGCCGCTGGAAGTCGCGCAGCAGATGGTGGCCGCCGACATGGCCACCGACGACGCGCAGCTGGCGACGTTACAGGGCATCAACACGGCGACCGCCACATCGTGGATGGCGGGTGCGCAGTTCTACCTCAAGACCGACGTGCCGATGGTCGGGGGACACGTGTTTTTCCCGGAGACCCCGTGGGCGCTCACCACGATTTCTCAAGCGCAGTTCTGGAATCAGAGCGAGGACACCGTCGCCAACAAGTACGGCGACGGCACGATCAACGGCGTGCTGTCGGCGATCATCTCCGATTGGGTGACGCCGTCCGACGTCACCGGCAAGGCGGCCAAAGACTACCTGTCGGGTGAGATCCCGCTCCTGCTGGAAGAGGTGCGCCGCCAGCTGCAAGCCAATCTGCCGGCGTCGTTCGACCTCAGCCCGGCGAACATCGCCGGCGCGCATCTCGATGCGGGCATCGCGCTGCCGGCGACCGCCGGCCCGCCGCCGGTCAACCATACGCCGCTGCTGGTCCACCCGGTGAACGGCTACATGGATCGCCCCTTGCCGCAGGGGACGATCACCAACTTGTTCCTGGCCGGAGACTACGTGCGCACGAGCACAGGGCTCGCGACGATGGAAGGCGCCAACGAAGCGGCGCGGATGGCGGTGAATGCATTGCTCGAGACCGCTGGCGGCGGCCATCTGCCCTGCGCCATCTGGACGTTGCAGGAAGACGCGGCGTTCGCGCCGGCGAAGGAGCTCGACGAGCTGCGCCTGGCGCGCGGCTTGTCGCACATCATGGACTCCTGCCCGATTCAGTTCCTGAAGGACGCCGGGCTGCTCGACGTGGTGCAGGAGCTCTTCAAGGTGCCGATGGCGCTGCTGATGCTGCCGGCCTGAGCATGCGCACCGGAATCAGCATTTCCGCGTAGCGGTCGGGATCGACAACACCGGCGGTCTTCAACGCGGCCGTGCCGTCGCTGTCGCCGGCCTGATGCCGTGCCGCGGCGGACCACAGGCCCATATCGGCCGAGTCGAAGCCGGTGACGGCTTGGCGCAACGCGGCCACGGTTCTTGGCACGTCGCCGAGGGCGGCGGCGCGACTCGCTTCCAGCGCAGCGGCGAGCGGCGCACACCAGGGCATGCCCGCACGGCCGACTTCCGCAATCGTCTTCGCCACGCGGGTCGCGAGTCGCCCGCGTGCTGCCGAGGGCAGGGTGCGATCGGTCGCCATGGCGGCGATCGCGCAGCGCGCGCTCAGCTGGAGAAACTCGACGCGCACCAGACGGAAATCCAGCAGTCGCACCGCACGCACCGTCGCCGCCGCGTCCTCGACACGGCGGCGCGCGCGCGCCGCGTCGCCGGCATAGAGGTCGGCCAGCGTCGCCGACACCAGGCCGAAGTAGTTGGCGAGCTGAAAATCGCGCGTCGGCCACTTCGTCAGCGCCTCGCGCACGGCGGCGCGCGCACCGTCGACGTCACCGGCGCCGAGCAGGTGCATGCTGGTCGGCAGGCCGCCGAGCAGACAGCAGTAGGCGAGCAAATCATCGCGCTCGCGGGCGCGCTCGAGCAGCTCCGGCATACGCGTGCGCAGGCGCGGCAGATCGCCGAGGTGGGCGAGCGACCAATTGCCGAAGATGTGCACGTTGGTCAGCTCCCAGGCGACGCCCGTACAGCGCGTGCGCAGGATATGCTCGGCGCGCTCGCTCTCCGTCCAGGCGGTGCGGAAATGGCCGCGGAAATACGACCAGCCGGCGGTGCACACGGCCGTCAGCCCGGCGGCCTGCGGCGTATCGAGCGTGCTGCTCAGCGCCTCGGCCTCGGCAAGCGCGTGCGCCGCGCGCCGCTCGGCCCAGCGGGCGGTGATCGCGGCGTGGAAGACAGCCTCGGTGCACAGAGCTCGCACGACACGGGTCGGCTCTCCGGCATCCAGGGCCAGGCGGGTATGGCGGCCGTGGAACGCCGCCGAGCGAATCGAGTCGGCCCACACCAAGCCCACCGCGGCGCTCCACAAGGCGTCGAGGCGCCGCAGCGTCGCGGCGGGAACGTCCGCCTCGCTGCGCGGCCGATAGCCGAAGCCGCGCAACATCAGACGTGCGCGATGGCGCAAGAGATCCAAGCCGGCGCGAAACGGCGTCGCGGGATACGGTTCTCCCACGGCGCGCAACGCGGCGCGCAGCTCGCCGGTGCCCTCGTCGATATTGCCGCTGCGCAACAGCTGCTCGGCGGCCAGCCGCGTCAGCTCGTCCACCGCGGCGGCCTCCGGCTCGCGCGCCGCGAGCTCGCGCGCCGCGTCGCGATAGGTGGTACCGGCCTCGCTGCCGCGTCCGGCTTGCGCCAGCGCATCGGCGCGGCCGCGCAGGAGGCGCCAGCGCGCCACCGGCGGCGGCTCGACGCTGAGCGCAAAGTCGTAGAGGCGCGCCGCCTGCTCGAACGCCAACGCTGCGTAGGCGCGCTCGGCGGCCGCGACGGCGTTGCGCGCCGCGCGGGCGTCGTCGCCGCCTTCGCGATAGTGCTCGACGAGCACGATCGGATCCGTATCGGACTCTTGTTCCAGTGCCGCGGCCAAGCCGAGATGCAAGCCGCGCCGATCCGCTGCCGGCAGCGCCTCGACCACCGCTTCGCGGATGCGATCGTGAAATGTCTCGAGCAATGAGTCGTCGCCGCCGCTCGAATGACGCAACAGGCACTCGTTGCGCAGCGCGGTGACCGCCTCGCCGCCGGCGGCGCGCAGCGTCGCGGCACGCGCCGCCACGGTGCGCCGGCACGGACCGCCGGCGACGGCCACCGCGGCGAGCAGGCGATGCGCCTCGGCGTCCAAGGTGCGCAGGCGCCAGGCGACGATCTCGGCGATGCTGGCCGGTAGCGGCGCAGTGCCTGGCGCGCCTGCCGGCGTGGACGCGCCTCCGGCGGCGCAGTAGCGGGCCATCTCGCAGAGCAAGAATGGGTTGCCGCCCGACTCGCGCGCGATCGCAGCGGCCGCCGTCCCGTCGCCGTGCGTGGTCCCGCGCAGCAGTGCGGCGGCGAGCGCGTGCGCTTCGCTCGCCGGCAGCGGGGCGAGCGAGATGATGCGGCCGAGCGGCTGGCCGTCTTCGCGCAGCGCTTGCGCGACGGCGCTCTCCTCCCACTCGGCGCCGCGGTAGGTCAGCAACACCAGCAGCGGCGGTGTATCACGCCCATGCGCCAGCTGGCGCAGGAAGACGGCACTATCCGCGTCGCCCCACTGCAGATCGTCGATCCACACGATCAAGGGCCGAGCCCGCGCCAACTGCCCGAGCACCCCGCGCAAGGTCTGAAAGGCGAGGCGCCGCGCTTGCTCGGGCTCGGATGGCGGCGCTCCCTGCGCTGCCGAGTCGGCAAGGCTCGGCACGCGGCCGAGGACGGGGAACAAGCGCAGCAGCGCCGCGACGCCGGTCGGGGCCAGCGGCTCCAGCTCGGCGCCTTCGGCCAACACCTCGCTGAGCCCATCGATGATGCCATCGAGGGCATTGAACGGCACCGTCTCGTGCGGGTAGCAGCGCGCGGTGAGGATACGGGTCGACGCGTCGGAGGCGCGGCTGAGGAAATGGCGCACGAGCGCCGACTTGCCGATTCCCGACGGACCATCGATGCGCATCGTGACGGGCTTGCCGGCGCGCACGTCGGCCAGCGCGCCGTCCAACGCGGCGAGCGACTCTTCGCGGTCGACGAACGGCGCTTCCCACAGGGCGGCCGCCGAGGGCGCGAAGCGTGGAACGTGCGACGGTGCCGTCAGCGCGAGGCGCTGGCGGGCGTCAGCGAGCCGCGCACGCCGCGTTGGATCGGCGTGCAACAGCGCCGCCACCAGCTCATCGAGCTCGGCCGGGACGGCGACTACCGCCGCGGGATGCGGCGCGTTGCGTTGGAGATTCACCGGCGGCGGCGGCGCGCTGCCGGTCAGTGCGTGGTACAGCGACGCGCCAAGGGCGTAGCAATCGGAGGCGGCCGTAGGCCGCAGCCCCTGCAGAAGCTCCGGGGCCATGTAGGCGAAGGTGCCGCCCAGGATGGTGTCGTGCGCGCCGGGCACCAGATTCGGCACGGTCGCCAAGCCGAAGTCGATCAACACCACGCGACCGTCCGGCGTGATCAGGATGTTGCCGGGCTTGATGTCGCGATGCAGTCGGCCGGTGGCGTGCAGGGCCTCGAGCCCGTCGAGGAGCTGCGGCAACACGCTCAGCACGCGGGCGGCGCGTTCGCTGGATAGGCGATCCAGCGGCGCGGCGCCGCCGGCGACGTAGGTGACCAAGTCGTCGCCGGCGAGCAACTCCATGGTGAAAAACGGCGCGCCCGACTCGACCACCAGATCGTGCAAGGCGACGAGATTCGGATGACGCAAGTCGGCGAGGGCGCGAAACTCCTGCTTGAGATGGAAAAGCTCGTCGGGCTGCGTCGCGTGCAGCATCTTGAGGGCGACATCGCGACCGAGCTCGGCGTCGGAGGCGACGAAGACGCGTCCCATCGAGCCGCTGCCGAGCAGCCGGCGCAGCTCGTAGCGTCCGCCGGCGAGGCGAGATCCGTCGCCACGGGGGTCCGCGTTTGCCACCGCTTACTCGCGCCGCGCGACGGTGAAGCGTGCGAGATCGGCGAGCGCGCCGAACAGCGGCGTCTGGCTGGCATAGGCGATCAGCGGCCCGGCGAGCTGCTCGGCCATGGCAAACGCGGAGTGGCGCTGCAGTGTCACGGCGAAGCTGGCGCGCCGGTTGCGCGCGTCGCTATCGGCCACCCCGCCCGGTGCATGCTCCGCGTCGAGCAGATCGTCGACGATCTGAAAGGCGAGTCCGAGGTCGGCGAGCAACGACTCCAGTTGCCGGCATTGCGCGTCCGGCAGACCGGCCAGCGTGGCGCCGATCGCACCGGCGAGCTGAAACAGCGGCGCCGTCTTGCGGCGATGGATCTCGATCACCACATCGACCGCCGCGCCGTGCGCGTGCGCGAGCAGATCGCGCGCCTGGCCGCCGACCAATCCGGCGGCGCCGAGCGCGCGCGCCGCGGCGGCGACGAGGCTGCTGGCGCGCGCCGCGCCGACGCCCGGATGGTCGGCCAGGCCGGCCAGATCGCCGAACGCCATGGCGACCAGGGCGTCCGACGCGAGCAGCGCGAGGCCTTCGCCGTGGCGGACGTGCGCGCTGGCGCGGCCGCGGCGGGTCGGATCGTCATCCATGCTCGGCAGGTCATCCTGCAGCAGCGATGCGGTATGCAACCATTCGACGGTCAGCGCGGCGCGCAGCACGGCGTCCGCCGGCGCGCCGCCGCCGAGCCCGATCACCGCCGCCAGCACCGGGCGGATGCGCTTGCCGCCGGACTGCGCGGTGTAGCGCATGGCCTCGACCAGTGCTCCAGGCGCGTCATCGAGCGTGCGGAGGCGCGCGCCGATGCCACGCTCGACCAGGACGCGCAGGTTCTCTCCCTGCCAGGCGGCGAACGGATAGGCTGCCGACGAAGTCAGCGCGCCGCGGCCGCCGACCGCGGCGATGACCTCGTCGACCAGCTGGCGGGCGTGCCAGTCGGCCGGCTGTCTGTGCACCTCGCCGAGATAACCGGACAGGACGCGGCGCACGGCGCTCAGCGAATAACGCGGGCGAGGCGCCTCGACACCGAGCGCGGCCGGCCACCGATTCGGCGCGCGCCATTCGGCGACGCGCGCCACCGCCTCCGCACCCTGCCAGCCCGGCAGCGCGAAGACCGGCCCGCTGCCGTCGAGCGGCGCGTCGAACTGATGACACAGACCGTTGCTGGCTGCGGCGAGCCACGCTGGCGACGCCGGCTGTGGAACGTGGAAGCGCGGTATGACGGCGGCGTAGCCAGCGTGGCGCAGATCGCGTATGCGCGCCGCCGCGCGCTCGGGCGACTCGTCCGGCAGCGCGACAGGCACGAAGGCGCACGCGCCATGCGACGCAGGAATCACCGCGCAGGGTGTGGCACAGTCGTCCGCGTCGAACCAGGTGTAGATCGGTACGCCCCGCGCCAAGACCGCGGGTGGAATTGGGCGTCGCGCCGCGCCGAAGTAGCCGCCCAGCGCGCCGGCCGCGTCGAGTGCGTCGGCCAGCGCCGCGGCGTCGCCGCCGCTGTCGACCAGCAGGGCCGCCTCGTTGCCGTCGGCGCGCAGGTTGTCGAGCAAGCGCCCGAGCTGGTGTGGATCGCGGTCGCCAGCGAGCCGGCAACCGCTCGCGTCGGCGTGCACGGCTTCGGCGAGCGAGAGCAGGTCGGGCTGCGGCAGACGGCTGAATACCGCGCCGAGGCGCACGATGCGGCCGCCGGCGCGCCAGGCTTCGCATGCCACCAGCGGATGCCGCCAGCGCGGCGGCGGTGTGGCTTGCTCGAGCAGCACGGCGACGAAATCGGCCTCGAGGAGGAGGCGATCGAAGTCGGCCAGCAAGGCATCGGGCACGGTACGGCCGCGCACCGCCGTGACGGCGACGCCGTGCGCGCGCAGATGGCGCGCCGCGCCGGCGGCTTGGCCGAGGCTGGCGAGATCGAACAACAGATAGGCAGCGGCACAGCCGCTGCATGTCAGACGGTCCAGATCGAGGACGGTCGGGGCCTCGATGACGCTCACCGCGGGCAGGTTCTCCCGAACGAGGGCCGGGCCCGGCGCGACCAGGGCGCACAGCGGCCGGGCCTCGGACGTGGCCGCAGCCGGCGGCCAGGCGAGCAGCGCGACGGTCAGGACGGCGCGGTTCCGCCGGACGAATCGTCCGGTTTGTCGGGCGGCCGTGGCGGCCGTTGTCCCGGGACGCGCAGCACGCGCAACCCGAGCTCCAGCGCCTGCATCGCGAAGTTGAAGCTGCTGTGATTCAACGCCACGCGCGCCGGTTCGACCTGGCGTCCGCCCGGCAGCACCGTGCCGTGCTGCTCGTGTACCTGCTTGCCGGACGCGATCAGATTGTCATAGCCGTCGAGCAACCGCGTGCGGACGCCTTCGAGCGCGCCAAGCATCGCGTAGACTTCGGGACGGGCGTCGACTTTGACGCTCAGGCGCAGCACGCTGGCGGTTCCGTCGCGCGGCGTCAGCGCTACCTCGAGGTAGTATGTGCGCCCGACTTCGGCGTGGACCGGTCGCACGCAAAAGGTCCGCGTCGTGCCGCCCACCGGAATCGGACTCACGTCGTAACCGCCGTCGACGCCGGCGGGTGTGATGGCGAAGGCTGGCGCATTGGCCGGTGAGAGATCTCGCAGAGTAAGGGTGCCACCCGCCTGAGGGGCCGATTGCGAATTCTTCACCGTGATGACGATCTCTCCGACCCGCGCGTCGACGATTGGTTCAACCAGGTCGGCCGCGAGCGAGTCGTTCTGATCTATGAAGGGCACGGCGCGCACCTTAGGAAGATGACGCGCGTGCTGTCAAGAACGTAGTTAGTCGAGATGATTGAAAATCGCGCCTGCACTCTTTGTCGTGGGCGGAGCGCGTGCGGCGTGTTCATCTGCGGGCGGTAGTCGGAGGGGCCCGCATGGCGCTGCGCGCGCCGCGTCGCTGCGCCACTGGCGGCCCACTGCCGCGCCGCGCAGGCGTCCGTGTCCAAGGTGTGACCGACGGCGCCCGCGACCGTGCGACCCGAGTGGTGCTGGGTCGCCGGTTGTGGTCTTTGGCGAACGGCATGAGCCTGCTCGCCATCGACGTCGGCAACACGCACACCGTGCTCGGGATCTACGAGGACGGCCAGCTGGCGCGTCACTGGCGCATCGAGACCAAGGCGGCGCGTACGGAAGACGAGCACGCAGTGTTGGTGCGCGACCTGCTGCGCGGTACGCGACTGACCGGCGCGGCCATGTCATGTGTGGTGCCGGCGCTCACGCCGACCTTTCGCGCCCTGTGCCGGAAGTATCTGTCGCTGGAGCTGCTGGTCGTCGCGCCGGGCATCCGCACGGGGCTGGTGATGCGCTACGAGACCCCGCACACGCTCGGCAGCGATCGGCTGGTGAATGCCGTCGCCGCGCACGCGCGCACCGGCGGTGCGGCGATCGTGGTCGACTTCGGTACCGCCACCAAGATCGAGTACGTGACGCCGGACGGCGCCTACGCCGGCGGCATCATCTGTCCGGGCATGCGCATCGCCAGCCAGGCGCTGTTCGCTCACGCGGCGCGTCTGTCGTCGGTGGAGCTGCGCCGGCCGCCGCAGACCGTCGGTCGCACTACCGTTCACGCGCTGCAGGCCGGGATTGTCCTCGGGCACATCGCGACCGTCGACGGCTTGGTGCAGCGCATCCGGCTCGAACAAGGCGTCGCCGCGCGCGTCTTCGCCACCGGCGGGTTGTCGAATGTGCTCGCCGGCGAATCCGAGACCATCGAAGAAGTGGACGAATTCCTCACCCTCGACGGCCTACGCATCATTTATGAGCGCAATACGCCGCCGCCGAGACGACAGAAGAAACCGGGCACCGATGGGCGGCGATAGTCGCGGCGCATGCGGGTGGCCCGCCTGGCAGCGCTGCCTGCGTATTCATCCGCAGCCATCTGTGTTCATCTGTCGACTCCTTTCTCTCGGGATTGACGCATGACCAAATTGCTCGTGATCGATGTCGGCAACACGCACACCGTGCTCGGCGTGTACGAAGGCGACCGGCTGCTGCAACATTGGCGCATCCAGACGGAGGAAGGGCGCACTGAAGACGAGTATGGCGTGCTGGTGCGCAGCCTGCTGAGCGGGCCGGAATCGGCCAATCTCGACGGCGCAGCCGTCGCCTGCTCGGTCCCGGCGATGAACGTCACCATCACGGCGCTCTGTCAGAAACACCTCGGCCTGGAACCGCTCGTGGTGGGGCCGGGGGTGCGCACCGCCATGCCGATTCTGTACGACAAACCGCAGGAAGTCGGCGCCGATCGCATCGTCAACGCGATCGCGGCCTACACCCGCACGCGCGACACCACCATCGTCGTCGACTTCGGCACGCCGACCGTGCTCGACTACATCTCGGCGCGCGGCGAATACATGGGCGGCGTCATCGCCCCGGGCCTCGGCATCTCCAGCCAGGCGCTCTTTGCGCGTGCCGCCAAGCTGTATGAGGTCGAGCTGGTGGCGCCCAAGCAGGTGGTCGGCCGCAACACCGTCCACGCCATGCAGTCGGGCGTCGTGCTCGGCCACGTCGCCATGGTCGACGGTCTCGTCGAGCGCATTCAGCGCGAGAACAAGGTGAAGGCGCGCGTCATCGCCACCGGCAGCTGGGCCGCGGTGGTGGCGGCCGAATCGAGCACGATCGAAGAGGTCGATGAGTTCTTGACCCTGGCCGGACTGCGGATCATTTACGAACGAAACCAAGAGTAGGCTGTTACGCCGTTAGGTTGTTACGCTGTTAGGGGAACGGCCCCGGGCTCGGCGGCCGACCCCCTGACTGCGCAACAGCCCAGCAGCCGAACGGCCTGGCCTGTGGAGGGCGCATGGCGATTGAGGTCGGGCAGATCCGCAACATCGGCATCGTCGGGCAGGGAGGGGCCGGCAAGACGTCGCTGGCCGATGCGATCCTCTTCACCGCCGGAGTGACGACGCGCCTCGGCAGCGTCGACGACGGGACTTCCTCGTTCGACTTCGAGCCTGAGGAGACGCGCCGCAAATTGAGCCTGACCACCGCCTTTCATCACGCGCCGTGGAAGAAGCACGAGCTGACGCTGATCGATACGCCGGGCTACATCAACTTCCTCACCGACGGCCTGAACTGCATGCGCGCCTGTACGGCTGCGGTGATGGTGCTCGAGCCGCACGCCGGCGGCGTCAAGGTGGAGGGCGAACGCGTCTGGAGCCGTGCCGAGCAACTCAGTCTGCCGGTGGTCGCGTTCGTCACCAAGATGGATCGCGAGAACGCCGACTTCGACGGCGCGCTGAAAGACTTGAGCGACAATCTGCAAGCCAAGCCCATCCCGATCCAGCTGCCGATCGGCAGCGCCGACACCTTTCGCGGCGTCGTCGACCTGTTGGCGATGAAGGCGCTGATCGCACAGCCGAATGGGCAGGTGAAAGAAGAGGCGATTCCGGCCGAGATGGCCGACGCGGCGAAGGCGGCGCGCGAGCGCTTGATGGAGACGGCGGCGGAGACCGACGACGCGCTGGTCGAGCAGTATCTCGAGCACGGCGAGCTGACCGTCGAGCAGCTGCTGCCCGCGCTGCGCGCGGCGGTGCACGACGCGCGCTTCGTGCCGGTGTTGTGCGGCGCCGGCGCCAAGGGATTCGGCATCGCGCCGTTGCTCGACTTCTTGGTCGAGTTCACGCCGGCGCCGGGCGCGCACGGCGCCGCCGGCGGCGAGGATCCGAAGAACGGTGAGCCGATCGAGCGCGAGATGCAGCCGACGGCGCCGTTCTCGGCCGTGGTGATCAAGAACATCGTCGATCCGTTCTCCGGCAAGCTGTCGGTGTTCCACGTCGTGAGCGGCTCGGTGGGCGGCGATACCCAGGTGCTCAACGTCGCCAAGGACGCCAAGGAACGGCTCGGCCACCTGCTGCGCTTGGAGGGCAAGAAGCAGACCCCGGTCGAGAAGCTGACGACCGGCGAGATCGGCGCGGTGGCCAAGCTCAAGGACACCGAGGCCGGCGACACGCTGAGCGACGAGAAGGCGCCCATCCGTTACCCCGGCTTGGTGCCGGTGTCGGCCGCCATCTCGTTCGCCATCGAGCCGAAGACGAAGGGCGACGAAGAGAAAGTCGTGCTCGGCCTGCACAAGCTGATCGAGGAAGATCCGACGCTCAAGATGCAGCGCGATGCGCAGACCAAGGAGATCATCGTCTCCGGCGTCGGCCAGCTGCACATCGAGGTCGCGGTCGAAAAGCTGAAGCGCAAGTTCGGCGTCGACGTCGAGCTGAAGGCGCCCAAAGTGCCGTACAAGGAGACCATCAAGGGCACCGCCAAAGCGCAGGGCCGCTTGAAGAAGCAAACCGGCGGACGCGGCCAGTTCGGCGATTGCTGGCTGGAAGTGTCGCCCCTGCCGCGCGGCAGCGGTTTCGAGTTCGTCGACGCCATCGTCGGTGGCGTCGTGCCGCGGCAATTCATCCCGGCCGTCGAGAAGGGGGTGCGCGAGGCGCTGCACGAAGGCGTGCTGGCGCACAACGAAGTCATCGACGTGCGCGTCAAGCTGTACGACGGGTCGTTCCATACCGTCGATTCGTCGGAAATGGCCTTCAAGATCGCCGCTTCGATGGGCTTCAAGAGCGCCATCCAGCAGGCCAAGCCGATTCTGCTCGAGCCGGTGATGGCGATGGAGATCGCCGTGCCGGACGACTGCATGGGCGATGTCATCGGCGATCTCAACAGCCGGCGCGGCAAAGTGCTCGGCGTCGATCCGAAGGTGGGCACCCAGGTGATCCGCGCCCTGGTGCCGATGGCCGAAGTCCTGCGCTATTCACCCGACTTGCGCTCGATGACCAGCGGCCGCGGCGCCTTCACGATGGAGTTCGATCACTATGAGGAGCTGCCGGCGCACCTGGTCGACAAGGTCGTCAAAGAAGCCGACGAGCGCCGGGCGCAGCAACACTGAGATAAATTAGGGGTTGGGGGTTACGCGGTTGGGGGTTAGGGTAGACAACTGAAACGCGCAATCCACCGATGCCAACCCCAATAACCCCGGACGCCGCATACCCGACGCCTTCCATAGATATTCCCGCGCTCGAGGCGCTCGCCGTCGACATTGAGCAGGGCACCGATGCGATCGAGGTGCCCCAGACGCTCATGGAGACCGAGCCGGAAGGCAAGGAGATCTCGCGCAGTCTGGCGGCGCAGATCCGGCTCATGACCGTCGGCCAGCGGCTGAAGCTGGCGATGAAGGGCAATCGCGACGCGCGCATGATTCTGCTGCGCGATGCGAGTCGGATGGTGCAGCGCTTCGTGCTCAGCAATCCGCGCATCAGCGACGACGAGATCGTCATGCTGTGCAAGAACCGCAGCATCGAGCGCGAGATGCTCGACGTCATCTGCCGACGTCACGAATGGATGGCGAATTACCAGGTGAAGTTGGCGCTGGCGACGAATCCGAAAACACCGCTGCCGACCGCCATGCGCATCGTGCCCTCGCTGGTGCTGCGCGATCTTCGCAGCCTCGCCAAGAGCAAGAACGTTCCGACATCCGTGTGCGGCATGGCCAAGCGCTTGGTGCTGCAGCGCAACGGCTGAGCGGCGGGGCGGCTGCTTCGCCTCGCTCCGATCTGCTATCGCACTGGGCATACGTGGGCGGAGTCCTGAGCGCGGAGCGACGATGACGTGTGCGGTGGCGGCGGATACGAAGTTGGAAACTCCCGAGGGTCCGCTGACGGTCAAGACCGTCGGCACGGCGGCGACGGCCGTGATGACGCGCACCGACGACGGCGCCATTCGCTTCGCCATGTCGAGCGCGGTGGAGAAGCTCAGCGAGCAGCAGCCGGTGCTGCGCATCGCGCTCAGCAACGGTCGCGCGCTGCGCGTCGGTGCGGCGCAGGTCCTGCTCGGGCGCGACGGCACGCGGTACGTCGCCGGCGAGCTCGCGGCCGGCGATCGCTTGCTCGATGCCTTCGCGTTCCGCGTCGGCTACGAGTACCGCACCGACGCCGGTGAGACCTGCCTCTCGGACGGCTGTGTCGCGGTCGTCAGCGTCGCGCCCGCCGGCGACGCCGACGTGTACGCGCTGCGCGTCGCGCGCACCGGTCGCTTCGTGTTCTCGGCCGGCATCATTGGGCTCGACAGCGATCAGCTGTGAGCGGCGCGCGCCGCGCCCCGAACCCTGGGCTACGACGCCGGTGGGACGTCGGTCGGGGTGCGCGCCGGCCCAGCCGCGTCGACGGGCCGCGCGTCGATTGAGCCGGCGTTGGCTTTGCCGGACGAGAAATCCAGGCTGACGTCGCTCAGCTGCACGGTGTCGCCAGCGGCGAGATCGGCTAAGGCCGGCGACGTCAGGATGGCCACCGGATCGCCACCGTCGATGGCCCCGTCGTTCGAGCCGTCGGCCAGGAAGGCAATGGTCAGCCCGCCAGGGCCAGGCGGAATGGTGAACGAGAACTGTCCGTCCGGATCGACCGTGGCGATCGAGAGCGGTTCGGCGTTGACGACGTCCTTGCCGTTGCCGGCGAAGGCGAAGACCAGCAGGGCGCCTTTGGTCCCCCGCGCGCTCACCTGCCCGCGGATGCCGACCTCGTCGGACACCACCGCCGCGCTGCTTGCCGCGCCGCTCGGCGGGTGGCCGCCACACGCGGCCAGCAGGGCTGTCACGGCAAGAAGAACGGCGGTCGAGGCGCTATGCACAAGCCCCACGGTACCGGGCGAAATGGTCTTGTTCAACGCGCGAATCGCGCCTCGGCAAGTCAGCCGCGGCGGCCGACGACGATAGCGAACTCCTGCTGCGGCGCGAACGACACGCCACGCCAGTTGGGGTCGGCGCGGCGGCGCTCGTCGCTATACGATCGATATTCCGATGCAAAGGTGTGGGTGAGACCGCCGGCGGTGAGGCCTTCAGTCACCGCCTGAGTAGCCGCGCTCGGCTGGTCGGCGACGAAGACGAACAGCCCTGGCCGCAGCGGAAAGCTCACCGGGCCGGCATCCGCGACCTGCCAGCCGGCGGTGCGGAAGGTGGCCACCAGATCGTTCGCCAGCGCCTGCGCCCCGGCGTCGCGCCCATCGTACGAAATCCAGGCCGTCGAGCCGGGCTGCTGTTGCAGCCGAGCCTGCAGCGTCGCGCGCGCCGTCGCATCGAGGCCGGACGCCGTGGCGATGGCCGGCCCGGCCGCGACGGGCGTCGGCGGTGCGCTCAGCGCCGCCAGCGTCGCGGCGTCGAGGTTGGGGCGGATCTGCTCGCGCAGCGCCAATCCTTCGGCATCGCTGGAGTGCCCGTCGAGCCAGTGTTGCAGCTCGACCCACGCCGCGCGGTCGCGCTGGTGCTCGTGCAGATAGCGCGCCCAGTGCAGGTAGCGACGATCGCTGTTGGGGTCGGCGGCGGCGGCGCGCTGCCGGTACGTCTCGGCCTCGGCGCCGCGTCCGTTGGCGGCCGCGATGCGCGCGGCGTCGTCCCATGCGGCCTTGAAGTCCGGATGGATGCGCGTCGCCTCGAGCAGATGCTCCAGCGCGGCATCGGGCTGGCCTTGCTGCTCGAGCAGCAAGCCCCATTCGCGCTGGCTGACCTCGTGCGCCGGATCGATCGCCAGCGCCTCCTGCAGTTGTGCGATGGCAGCGGGGATGTCGCCGCCGTTGGCCAGGCCGATGGCCCAGTAATAGTGGCTGGTCTGCGGCTTCTCGTCGTGCGCGACTTCGCTCGAGAAGAACTGCACCAGCTCGTCCGGCTTGGCGTGCTTCGCCATCGTCTCGCCGAGCATGTAGTGCAGATTTTCGTCGTAGGGGCCCTTGCGTACGGCATCCTGCATGACGCGGATGGCGTCGTCGGTATGCCCGGCGCGCGCCAGCGTGCGCGCTTGCGCCATCGCGGCGGCGACCGGATCTGCCGGCGCAGCGGGCGGGGCGGCTGCGGCTGCGGGCGCTGGCGCGGCGCTGCCGACATGCTGGGCGCGTGCCCGAAAGGCCGCATCGTTGCTCCAGCGCGGGTCGGAGAGCATCTGCGTGTAGAGTTGATTCAACGCGGCGCGCGCCGACTGACTCTGCGGTCGCACCTCGACGAGCTGCCGCAAGGCGCTTTCGGCATGGCTGAGGTCGCCCTGCTGGCGATAGAGGTCGGCGACGGCGCGCAGTGATGCCGGCACCGCGGCGACGTCGGTGGCGATGGCTTGCTGGTAGGCGTTGATCGCCTGTTGCGGCTGGCCGTCGTGTGCGAAGCTGGAGCCCAGATTGTTCCAAGCGATGGCCAGGCCGCTGGCGCGGCGGTGCGCCAGCGTCGGCGTTTGGTAGTAGGCGAGCGCCGCCGCCGGCAGCAGGACGGCGAGCGCAGCCCACAACGAGCGCGTGCGCCGCTGGCGCGCGACGTCGATCAGCCACACCAGCGCGCCGCCGGCCAACACGCAGAGCAGCGGCACCATCTGAATGCGCAACCGCGACATGACGAAGAACGGCAACAAGCTGGCGAGATAGACCGCGGCGATCGCGACCACGATGCGCACGCCGCGGCGGCGCCAGCCGACCACTGCGCCGAGCAGCGCCAGCGGCACGAGCTCGCCCATCCACAGCAGCGGTGCGTGCAGCACCGGCGACCAGTGCGCCACCATCGACACGTCTTCGTTGTCGGGAATCTCCGTGTCGTTGAGCGTCAGGTACGCCTTGCGGACGGTGCGCAGCAGCGACAAGCCCGGATTGGCCGCCATCTCCGACAACGCCTGCCCCTGCCAGTAGCTCGACAGCTGCGCGTCGGTCATCTCACGCCCGGTGCGTCGCTGCGCCTCGGCGCGAAAGTCGGGCAGCTCGTCGCCGGTCTCGGGGCGCAGGAAGTCGGGCGGTTCGTAAAAGCCGTAGTCGTTGCCGGAATGATTGCCGAGGTACAGGTTGACGCCGAGATTGGTGGTGGTCGGCACGAGCTCGTGCACGGCCAGCCAGTTGTGCAGGGTGGCCAGGGCGACCACCGGCAGCATGCCGAGCAGGAACAGCGCGGCGCGCGTCTGACGCGCGCGTTGCGGCAGCGGCGCGCCATCCTCCGCCATGCGGTCCCAACCGAGCAGCAAGCAGGCGACGGCGAACGGCGCGAATAGCAGCGCATTGCCGCGCGCCAGCGTCGCCAGGCCGGTGACGATGCCGGCGGCGAGCACGGCGCGCGTCGAGGTGCGCAGGAACAGCGCCACGGCCGCGGTGACCAACACCAAGGTGACGGCGGTCTTCTCGCTCTGCCCCTCGAAATAGAAAGCGGGCACGAAGGTGACCGCGGCCAACGCGGCGAGGGCGGCGGCGGCGCGCGACTGCCAGACGCGCCGGGCGATCTGCGCCGTCAGCCACGCCGTCGCCAGCCCGCAGGCGACGTTGAGAATGCGCGTCCACAGCAGATTGTGGCCGGCGACCCGATAGATGATGCCGAGCAGGTAGGCGTACAGCGGATCGACCCAGAACGCCGCCTTGCCGATCCAGGCGCCGCCGGCGATGTCGCGCGCCCACGCATCGTAGTAGCGCGCATCGAGCACCAGCGAGTCGAAGAACGGCGAGCCGGCGAGCGCCACCTGGTGCACCAGCCGCAGCGCCAGGCCGAGCGCCAGGATCGACGGCAGGACCCAGGCGGCGCTGAACCACGCCTCTATGCGCGGGCTCGGTGCCGACCAGCGCAGCGCAGCGCCCGTATGCGGCGGCGCCGGTCGGGCCCGTGGCGGCTGCGCTGCGGGCCGTGCGGGACGCGCCGATCGCGCCGCGCTCGGAGGCGTCTTGCGCCGCCGGCTCTCCCCCATCGGCCGACTAACCCAGAGCCGGCGTGGGGAGTCAACGAATTTGGCTACAGGGTGAAGTAGAACGACGCGCCGCGGTCGACGGCGCCTTCGGCGCCGACTTCGCCGCCGTGGCGTTGGACGATGCGCTGCACCGTAGCGAGGCCGATGCCATTGCCCTCGAATTCTTCCGGCAGGTGCAGGCGCTGAAACGGGCCGAACAGCTTGTCGGCGTGCGCCGGGTCGAAACCGGTGCCGTTGTCGCGCACGACGTATTGCGCGCGGCCGGCGGCGTGGCGGCCGAGCACCTCGACGCGCGGGCGCGCGCAGCGCGCGGTGAACTTCCAGGCGTTGCCGAGCAGGTTCCGCATGACGACGCGCAACAACCCGGCGTCGGCGTGCGCCACCAGCCCGTCGGCGACCACGATGTCGACCTGGCGCTGCGGCTGCGCGGCGCCCAGCTCGGCGGCAACTTCGCGCGCCAGGGCCGAGAGGTCGACATCGCGCTTGCGCAGCTCGTGGCGCGACAGGCGCGCCAGCGCCAGCAGATCGTCGATCAGCCGGCCCATGCGCTGCGCCGCGGCGCGCACGCGCAGCAGGTCCCGCCGTCCCTGCTCGTCGAGTTGCGCGGCCTGCTCTTCCAGCAGCGCGCGGCTGAAGCCGTCGATGCCGCGCAAGGGAGCGCGCAGATCGTGCGCGACCGAATAGCTGAAGGACTCGAGCTCGCGGTTCGCCGCTTCGAGCAGCGCGGTGCGCTCCAATACGCGCGCCTCGAGCTCGGCGTTGAGCTGACGGATCCGCGTCTCGGCGGCGCGGCGTTGGGAAATGTCGCGCAGCACCAAGACGCTGCCGAGCACGCTGCCGGCGCCATCGACGATCGGCGTCGCGAGATCGTCGACGGCGACGGCGACGCCGTCGCGACTGCGCAATTCGGCGCCCGGTTGCAGGGCGTGCGCGCTGCCGGTGCGCAGCGCCCGCTCCGCCGAGTTGAGCAGCGCGCACTGCGAGTCGGCATCGCGCAGGGAGAGGATCTCCGCCACCGCGCGGCCGGTCGCTTCGCCGAGCGGCCAACCGGTGAGCGCCTCGGCGACCGGGTTGAGATAGGTCACGTGCGCGTCTGCGTCGATGGTGATGACGGCTTCGCCGATCGAGCGCAGCGTCGTGCTCAGCCACTGCTCGCGCTCGCGCAGGCGGCGATCGACGCCGTGCTTGTGCAGCGCCATCTCGATCGTGCTGCGCAGCTCGGGCCCGCGGAACGGCTTGACCAGATAGCCGTGCGGTTCGGTGTGGCGCGCGCGCGCCAGCACTTCGCCGTCCGAGAAGGCGGTCAGGTACACCACCGGCACGTCGAGCAGCTGCTTGATCCGTCCGGCGGCGGCGATGCCGTCCATGGCGCCGGCGAGATTGATGTCCATCAAGATCAGGTCGGGGTGCAGTGCTTGCGCATCGCGGATGGCGTCCTCGCCCGATTTGACCGAGCCGGCGACGCGATAGCCGAGCGCCGCCAGCGTATGCGCGAGGTCCTTGGCGATGATGCGCTCGTCCTCGACGACCAGGATGGCAGCGCCGGGTTCGCTGGAGGTGGGCAGTGCGTTCATGCATCCGCCTGGAAGGTGATCTCGAATCGGGTGCCGCGGCTGCAGTGGACGGCGAGGGCGCCGTCGAGCTGCTCGGTGAAGGTCGTGACCAGTTGCAAGCCGAGACCCGGGCTCTGCGCGGGGTGCAAGCCGACCGGGAGGCCGACGCCGTCATCCGCGATGCTGAGCGCGACGCGACCGGCCGCGTCGCGTTGCACCGCGAGCTCGATGGCGCCGGCGTCGCGGCCGGCGAAGGCGTGCTTGAGCGCGTTGGTCGTCAGCTCGTTGACGATCAGGCCGCACGGGATCGCTTGCGCGGCGGTGAGCCACACCGGGGCGGCGACGACGTCGAGTCGCACGCGTCCGGGCCTGGCGTCGAGTTGGCCGACGATGCGCCGAGCCAAATCGCCGAGATAGTCGCAGAGGTCGATGTGCCCGATGTCGGGGGCGAGGTAGAGCTTGTCGTGCAGCAACGCGATGGTCGCCAAGCGGTCGCGCGCTTCGGCGATGGCCGCCAGCGCCGCCGGCGCCTGGGTCGTGTGGCTCTGCAAGTTCAGCAGGCTGGTCATGACCTGCAGGTTGTTTTTGACGCGATGGTGCACTTCCTTGAGCAGCAGCGACTTCTCCTGCAGCGCCGCGGCGAGCTGCGATTCGCTGGCGCGCAGCACGGCGTTGCGCTCGGAGAGTTGACGCGTGCGCTCGGCGACGCGCGCTTCCAGCGCTTCGTGCGAATGGCGTAACGCCGCCTCGGCTTCCTTGCGCTCCTGCGCGTCGCTGTTCATGCCGACCCAGCCGCGCAGCGTGCGGTCGTCGTGGTACGTCGGCCGGGCGCGCACCGTCGTCCAACGCCAGACGCCGCTGTGATGGCGAATGCGATACTCGGCGGCGAACGTGCCGCGCTCGGCGACGGCACGTTGCCAGGCGTCGCGCGTCGCGTCGCGATCATCGGGATGGATGGCGTTCAGCCATCCGGCGCCGGCATACTCGTCGGGGCGCTGCCCGGTGAACGCGCTCCAGCCGGGATTGTCTGGCGTCGCCGCGCCGTTCGGAGAGGCGAACCAGACGATCTGCGCCGATGCCTCGACGAGCGCGCGGAAACGCGCTTCGCTGAGACGCAACTCGTGGTTGGCGCGCTCCAACTCGGCGGTGCGTGCCGTGACCTCGCCTTCCAACGCGCGCGTCAGCGGTGCCAGCCACGCCGCAAGCGCGCACGCGCCGACACCGATGACGCCGCCGGTGACCGGCAGCAGGACCGAGCCGGCCCAAGAGCCGAGCAGCCACAGGAGTCCAAGTCCGGCGCCGGCGGCGACGCCGCCGATCGCCCACGCGTGGCGGCGCAGACGCGCCGATCGCCGCGCCGGCGTCGCCGGTGACAAGGGGGCGGAGGCTGCGGACATTGCAAAAGCATAGCGGCCCCAGCGCTCGCATCCAGGGCATTTCTCGAGACCGTGCGCCTGCATCGGCGCGCCGAGGCGAGCTACCTTTCGCACCGCAAGTACGCTAGGCGTGCGCGATACGCGCTGCCGGGCCCGGCGGCGCAACTCCCAGACCGGCAAGGAGAGCTTCGATGGCAAGCGCAGCCAAGGTTCCCAGCGGGCAGCCGATCCGTATGACGGACGGCAAGCTCCAGGTGCCAGACAATCCCATTCTTCCGTTCATCGAGGGCGACGGTACCGGGCCCGACATCTGGCGCGCCTCCCAGCGCGTCTTCGACGCCGCAGTCGACAAGGCCTACGGCGGCAAGCGCAAGATCGCCTGGCTGGAAGTGCTGGCGGGTGAGAAGGCGTTCAACCAGACCAACAACTGGCTGCCCGACGAGACCGTCGAGGCCTTCAAAACCTATCTGGTCGGCATCAAGGGCCCGCTGACGACGCCGATCGGCGGCGGCATTCGCTCGCTCAACGTCGCCTTGCGTCAGCTGCTCGATCTGTACG